>Ga0194110_10007964_pt1 | contig 12098 bp, 15 predicted proteins | sample TA2Kig1200mmetaG_FD_146192 | JGI IMG/M metagenome (GOLD analysis project Ga0194110, IMG submission 146192) | Freshwater microbial communities from Lake Tanganyika, Tanzania - TA2015032 Kigoma Deep Cast 1200m | ecosystem: Environmental > Aquatic > Freshwater > Lake | place: Tanzania: Lake... | reverse complement strand
GTCCCCGTCCGGTTGGTCAGGCGAGGCCCGCGGCTTCGGCGGGGGTGGTGTCGCCGGTGACGATCTGCTCGACCGGGGAGAGGGCGTATCCCCACGCGGCGAGCTGGCGGAACAGGGCGGCGGCGCGCTCGTCGCCGCGTCGCCACGATTCCTTGCTGGTGCCTGCCTCGGCACCGGCGAGGACGACCGCCAGGGACACCAGGCGGGCCTTGCCGGGGTTGGCCTCCACCAGCGCGGCCAGGGCGTCGGTGCGGTAACCGGAGGGCCGCTCGACGGCGAGGAACGTGTGCGCGAGGTCGTTGCCGCCCGACATCGCGGACGACACCGAGAACCGGTGAGCGGTCAGGCCCAGCGCGATCACCCGGTCAGCGTCCTTCGGCAGCGTCTTGCGAGACAGGAACGTCGCGATCCATTTGCGGCGCACCGTCTCAGCGGCGGTCCACGCCTTGTTGTTGGCGATGAGCGCCTTGCGCTCGGCGGACTTCTCGACGCGCTCTTCCTCGATCTGCTCCGCGGTCAGCGGCTCGGCGGGGGTGCCGGGTGCGCCCCAGGCGTAGGTGAAGCCCGCATCGGTGGGGTTCTGAACGAAGTAGGTCACGTCGATGTCGCCGCGCCAGTTGGTGTCGATGAGCGCGCCGCGCACCGGGACGGTGGCGATGTGCTCGGCGGTGACCTGTGCGCCGTCCGCGGTGTGGAGCTTGCGGAGGATCACCCACGGGCTCCCCTCCCCGTACGCCTCGCCGCGGGTAAGCACCTGGAAGCCGTTCGCGGTCAGCTCCTGCTCGACGGCGGCGAGGCGGGCTTTTTCCGCGGCGTCGTCGCGGAGGCTCTGCGCGGTGTGCTCGAACTGCGTCGGGTCGGTGGTGGCGACCTCGATCAGGTGCGCACGGGCCTCGGCGTCGTCCTCGAACTCCAACAGCACCGCCGCCTGGTCCAGGGTCAGCGGGTGCTCGTTGAGAGCGGAGGTGACGGTGGCGGACTCGGCGACGGCGAGGCCCTTTTTCACCGCGTCGGTCTTGGTGCCGGTGCGCTTGGCGATCTGCGCGGCGCTGATGCCCTCGAACGCCAGCTGCGCCCAGGCGGCGGTGCGATCCGCGGTGCTGAGGTCGGCGCGCTGGTCGTTCTCGATGATCTGCTGAATGATCCGGTCCGCGGTGGTGTCGTCGCCCTCCACGACGTAGACGGGGACGGTCGGCACCTCGGCCTCGCGGGCGGCGAGGGTGCGACGCTGACCGGCGCGGACGATGACGTTCCCGTGCTCGTCGCGGCGGGCGAGGATCGGGGTGATGACGCCGTTCTCGCGGATCGACGCGATGAAATCCTTGGTCACGGGAGCGCTGGTGCGCACGTTCGCCTCAATAACGAGGGTGGTCGGGTCGATGTGCTCGATGGTCCCGGTTCCGGTGGTGATGGTCACGATGCTTTCTCCTCATGTGGTGTGCGACCATTGAGGCGACGGGTCCCGTGGTTCTAAGCCAACTACGGGGCTTTTGTCGTCTTCCTGATCGTTTTTCTTTGCCTCTCCGGCGAGTGAAAACCAACTGAGTGGAGGCGGCGGAGTGACGCCGATTCCGGGCGAAATAAGCCCGTAGGGCGCGTCCGGGATCGGTGGCACGTAGCCGATGCAGCGAAGTAGGTTGAAACCGCGGAGAGGTGAAGAATCTCAATCAGGTTGTCAACAGCGCCGAAGGCTCCTCCGGCCGGCTCCGTCCGGCCGCCCTGCGACAAGGAGAGCGAATGAAGACGAATGGGATGAGTCGTACTTCGGCATGCAGCGGGAAGACGCATCGACTTACTGGGTCTGTTTCTGGACCGGAGACGACGTGGAGCAGCCGGCGAGTCACGATCCACGACGGATCACCGGTGCGGAGTCAGTCGCGGAGGTGCTCGCGTGGGTGCAGGAGGTGAGGGAGGAACGCCGGTTCGAGCTTTTCGTGGAGACCACGGAGCGCGCCGAGACGCGTATGCACGGCCGGACCGACGACCGCAGACCCGTTCGTCTGACTGGCGATTTCACACCAAGAGGTGTGACCTCCACCATCACTCTGTCTGTCCACGAGTGAGTGCCGGGCCCTTCGCAAACAATTCCTACGGGGACGGTTCAAGGGCATAGGGGAAGAAGCTCCTCACGGGCTAGCTGTACCGGACCCTGGCCCTCGCTCCCGTTACGACGGCGCCTGTGATGGATACGAGGATCGGGAGCGTATGGCAGTTTGCGACCGGACGTGTGTGCCGCTACGACGGTGACGGTGGTCTACTGCGGTGCCGCGTCTTGATCATCGCGTTGTGACGCGCCACGTGCGCGTTCTGGATGTGAGGTGATGTCCCCACGAGCCGGCTGCACCAAACTCGCCGGCTCTTCAGTCAACGTCGACCGGCCGGTTGGCGTCAGCAATGGCGATGACTATCAGAGCCAGGGCTGAGGCGAGCAGACCGGGGACAATGAGCATGGGACACAGAAAGGCCCAGGACGCCGCTTGGGCGACGTCCTGGGCCTTCTTGGGTTAGGTCGTCAGATGCGTCGAACCGCAACATCGTTCACGATGTTGCAGGAGAAGGTCCACCCTGCGATGGTGACGGTCCCACGCAAGGTCCCCCCAATCTGGGAGGGGCGGGGCAGGTTTCCCTTTTCGAAGGTGTTGCTGTAGGTGTCCCGGCCAACTGCGCCGAAGTCGTAGTTGTCTCCGACCAGCGCTGGCCCCCACGTGGACGTGAGGCTGCGAGTGACGATCGTTCCCTTGCTCGAGAACAGCCCGTAGGAGATACGGAGCTTGCCCGTCGAGGAACGGTCAACGTAAAACGTTGAGGTACCGCAGTCAGCGTTCACGACGCCGCGGGCGGTTGCTCCAAGCGAACCGCAGATGTTGAGGTTCTCGGCGATTGCCTTCTGGCGGTCGGCTGCGCTGAAGGTGCTGCAGTCGATCTCCATCTTGGATTGAGTGATGGCTGTGCTCGCCGCGGCAGTGACGGGCTCCGGCCATTCAGCGGCGTTGGCCGTCAGCGGGGCCGCTGCGAGAACGAGGGCGGCAGTCGCCCCCGCGACGCCAGCTACGATCTTGCGCATTTTGGAATTCATAATCACGTGTCCGATCTGCCCCCCAAGGGCGGGCGTGTGTTCTGAGCTTCCAGCGTCGCAAACGGCATGGTCTCCGTCTGTAGGCCATATGGGGGACGGAGCGGCACGCGTGCAGGAGATAGTTACAAAGAGTCCCAGTGCGCGACTAAATGGTCGTAGTCGAACGAGCGCGAAACGGTGATTCGATCGGGTATTTGGTCGAGACCGCGGAGCGTTATTACGAGGAATGTGTCGCCGTCTCGCGCCTCGGCGAAAGTGCGACCGGAAGGTGTCACGACGAACGGCGCGGTGACCACCTTGATGCCGTCTCGCGCAACAGTCACGGTCTTGCCAGTGTTGGTCGTGGGGGCGGTTTGGCTTGGGAGCCAGTACCGGCGCCGGAGGTTGTCGAGTCCTCCTTCAGAGCTTGTCCCGATAATGATGTTGGCGCTTTCCGCAGCTAGATGTTCACCTTGGGCGAGCGTCGTGTGCCGCCAGTACGCAGTCTCGGTGTAGCTGGTAGCTCCGCTGGAAAGTGGGAAGTCCACGAACGCGCCGTGCCAGGCAGGCTGCTGGAGGTCATAGACGACCGCGTCGGCACTTCGCATCTGCATCTTCAAAGACTCGCGAAGCTCAGCAAGCTCTTCCGGTGTCGTTTCCCTGTTGATCCACATGACTAGCACGGTACAGACCACGAGACGTATTGTCTCTGGTACTCACCCAATGGGCAGGCCCGTAGGCCCAAGGCGCCGTTCGTCAAATCCCCACCCTCAACCGTTCATCTCGTCGTGCATCCGCACAGATGGATGGCGCGCCTGTGTTCGTCTGTTCGAGTGCTTTCCGAGGCGATCTGTCGTATTCGAGCTGTCTCGAAGCGGGCCCCGCGGGCGTTGGGGGTGTGTAGGGATGATCGTCACGAAACATGGCCCAGATGACGTCCAGGCGACGCCGTGCGAGAGCGAGGACGGCTTGCTTGTGCGACTTTCCCTCGCCGCGTTTGCGGTCGTAGAACGCGCGCGAGTCGGTTTTTTGTTGCACACTAACCATCGCTGCGAGGTAGCAAGCGCGCAGCAGACGTCTGTCGTACCGGCGTGGCCGGTGGTGATTGCTGCTGATCTTGCCCGAGTCACGCGGCGCCGGGGCGAGGCCGGCCACGCCGGCGAGCCGGTCGGCGCTGACGTAGACGCTGAGGTCAGCGCCGGTCGATGCGAGAAACTCAGCCGCGAGCAGCGGCCCGAAGCCCGGCATCGAGCGAAGAAGCTCGGCGGCGCGGCTGGTCTCGACCCGTGTGGCGATGAGCTGGTCGATTTCTGCGATGCGGCCTTCGAGGGCGATGAGATTGTGTGCGAGTCGGCGGGCTAGTTCCGCCGCGATCGCCTGGCCAGGGAGCACGCTCTGCTGGCTTTTCGCGGCGGCGACCGCGGTGGCGGCGGTCGCGACCGCGGTCCGGCAGCCTTGCGCGCGAAGCCACCGGGCCAGGCGCGACTCCCCCATCCTCCGGATCGCATCCGGCGTGGCATATCCAGTGAGCAGAAGGAGCGAGGCGCGGCTGGCGGAGTAGTTGAAGGCTCGCTCAAGCGCGGGGAAATACTCGAGCAGGTACCCGCGAAGCCGGTTGATGGCTCGTGTCCGGTCGCAGACGAGGTCTTTTCGGTGCCCAGTGAGAGCGCGCAGTTCGATGCGCGTCTCGTCTTCGACGGTCAAGACCTGGAGGTCGCGGCGCATCCGCGCCTGATCGGCGATGATCGCCGCGTCTTTCGCATCGGTCTTGCCATCACCCCGATACGCCTTCGCGGCGTGGTGCACGGCGTGGCCAGGGATATAAACGACCGGGAGCGCATGCGCGGCGAGGAGCCCGAGTATCAGCGCCGCTCCCCCGCTGCTGAGATCGATCGCCCACAGGCACTCGTCGCCACCGGCGAGATCCGTCACAGTGGCGATCAGCTCGAGCAGCGCCGCCTCATCGTTGGCGACGCGGGCGGAGTGGAGCTTGACGCCGTCGGCGTCGATGACGACGCAGTGGTGGTGTCCCTTCCCTGCGTCGATGCCGGCCCAGATCTGCGGCATGGCCGCTCCCTTCGCTTCCTTCGGGTGGTGTTGATGGTCACGCCGTCATTTCCTTACGCAGCGATTTGTTCGCTTCTCTCAATCAGCGGTCGAACCATCGGGTGGACGGCGGGCGGCCATTCTTCACGAGCCGTCACCGCGGCGAAAACGCAGGAGCCATACCCACCGTCCTCGGACGATCGACACACTACGACTGCGCCGAAACCGCCCGAGCAACAAGGTAAGGAAAACGGGAAACCGGGCCGCGTAGCGGCTCCTGCCAGCGGTGCTCCGTCACCGCTGGGCGGGCGGAGCGCGCGCCCCGCCGCAGGCGGAACACCGGGGAGCGCGAGGGGGTCGCCCCTCGTGCCTGGCCCTGGCCGGCCCCGCTAGGGTCCCGTTATGAATCAACCTCCGCGCTTGAATGACGTCTGGACATCACGGGACTATCCAGTACTGGTCGCGGTCGCCCAGTTACTCGAGGAACACGATCTGCTCCAGTCCGGGGAGATTGCCGCCTATTGCGGCCGAGACCAACGTGAGGTTGTCTTAGCGCTCACGAACCTCAGTCACCGGCATCTCGTGGTGAGAGACGCGAGCACGTACGACGGTCGCGACAACTACGTCACGGGCATCCTCCCTGACGGACTGGAGGCTGTCGGTCAATGGCCGAGCTCGGACGTTGCAGCTGACAGACTCCTTGAAGCCCTTGATGCCCTCGCAGATAGCGCGCCAGTGGACTCACCGAAGAGAAATCGGTTGATTGCGATTCGCGACGCGCTCCTGTCCGCCGGTCGGGACGTAGTGGTCGACGTCGCGGGCGCTGTCATTTCTGGCCGCATCCCTATGTAACTGCGGCGCTTCCTGCGCGCCGGCTTACTGCGAGGCTCGCTGACGTTCTCGAGCCTCGATGACCAGTTCGGCGATCTCTGTCGCAATCTCCTCAATGGAGGTGTCTGTCGTGGATCGAGCGAACTTGTCGGCGAGGGAGGGGCTGTGCGCTGCGACGGCGGCATGGTCGACGTTGTGCCAGACCGGTAGCAGGTTCTGCTGTCCGCCGACGGAAAGGGTGACGATGCCGTCCAGTTCATACTGCGGCCACCCTTTGGAAAAATATGAGTCGCTAAAAACGACGGCGGCGAAGCGGCTACTGCGGAGCCCCCGGTCAATGCGGCGACGGAGGCTGTCACCGATTCGAAGTTCAGCAGCGTCCAGCCACACGGACACTCCTCGGTCCTGCAAAGCTTGCGCAAGAGGGAGTGCGACAGCAGCCTTGTCTTCACTAGCGTGTGACAGGAAAACATCCCATGTTCGCCCATCAAATTCCGCGTCCGATTCAGGCGGGAGCGGGCGCCGAACAGACACCTGTCCCGAGACGCTCCGTTCCGGGGCAGACCGGTACTCGGGGAGGTTCCCGCGAGGCGGCGGCTCCACCGCCACCGTCGCGCTGATGCGAGCTTTGGCGCCTCCAAGGTCAATTGCGAGGTACCAGTGCCCGTTAAAGGGAACGATCAGTCTCGAAGGGCTTCGCTTAATGAGCCCGCCGGTGTAGCGGTACCGCCCACCCCGACTTGACGCATAGGTGCGGTAATTCGACGAATCCATCAGAAGGACATTGGCCTGCTGGCGCAGGGTGACGACCACCGTCGCGCCCTTCTTCAACTGTCCGAGGTCCTTCTTAAGATGCTCCACACGTAAAGCCTAGGAGCGACCTGCAACATCAGCGAGGAAGGCGCTCTACTCGCCTACGGCTGTCGTGCCGCGTCGGTAAGCGGTGACGACAGCGGTCGCACGCGTGAGGTTCGGGCCGATTGCGTCGGCTTCGAGAACGCGGCCGGTGCGGCGGTCTTCCCCCTCGCCCCATGCCACGGTGCGCTCGTATCCCACGACGATCACCGCGTCACCCTTGTGTAGGGAAGCGAGCACGTGCTCGCCGAGTTCGAACTTTGCTTCCACGAAGTGGGTCGTGGGGGCCTCGTGCGGGGTCCACTCCCCCGCGCGGTATTCGCCGGTGTTCTCGATCACGCGCAGCAGCTTGACGATCTGCACGCGGCCCGCCTGCACGGCCTCGGGGTCGGCGGCGAGGTTGCCGGTGATGGTCCTGGTGCTCATCTGTCGTCTCCTGCTCGTGCGGTTCGTTCTCCCCGTCGACGTCGACGGGATGCCGGTCCTCGGATTGGCCTCGGGGGTTGGTGCAGCGTCATCCTCAGGAACGTCTAGGCCCCATGATGCGAGCGCGTCGCGGCGGGTGATTTCCGCGGGCGTCTCTGAGAGCGATCGCCGCTGCTCGAGCTCGGCGCGTGTGACGTAGTTGCCGGGGATGCGGCGTTCCTCGCCGTAGGCGGCGCGGTAGAACCGGTCGGCGTCGTTTTCTAGCCGGTCCACTTCCCCCTGTCGGTCGGTGTATCCGGCGAAGTATCCGGCTCGGTAGTCGTCGCTGGTGGTGTCGTGCTCGTTCATGCGGCGTGCTTGTCGATGAGGTCGGGGCGAAACCCTGACCAGTGGTCTTGATCGCTTGCCACGACGACGGGGGCGGCGGAGTAGCCTAGCTCGTCCATGACGTATTCGAGCGCTGCTGCGGGGTTGGTGGTGAGGTCCACGACGGTGTACTCGATGCCTTTCGCGTCGAGCGGGCGGTAGGTGGCCGTGCACTGCACGCACGACGGCTTCGAGTAGACGATGAGGCTCATTGCTCCGATCCTCTCTCAGTGTGGTGCGCGTCGCCCTCGTCGTCGCCGGTGGCGTGTTCTTCGATCCACATCGCGGCCGCCTCGACCTGCCCGCGGGCGCGCAGTATCTCGGCCAGCGCGTCGACGTCTCGGCAGCTGAGGCGCGTTGCCAGATCGGCAGCGGTGTCGGGACGGGAGAACACGAGGGCGAACTCGGCCACCGCATCGAAAAGGTCGGCCGATCCGGCGTCCGGTTGGTGTTGGCGGTGTCGGGCATGGTGTCTCCTCCTCGATGGGTGGTGCGGGTTACTGCTCGGTGGTGCGGGTGAGGGTGTCCACGAACATGACTCCCTCGGGGCCGGGGATCGTGGCGGTGTGTGCGAGTGCCCAACCGGTGCGGGCGTGGGCTTGCAGGTCCTCGGTGCGCTCGGCGATCTTGCGGCCCTGGTACTGCCGGTCCTCAGCCGTGGTGGCCGGAACGAAGGTGCTGACGGTCGTGATCTTTGGTGCATTTCTCTCTCTCCTTTTCATCGTTTTCTTGCCGTGAAGGCGGTTTTCCGCCTGAGCAACCGGAGGGTGCAGTGCAACCCGCAGGGCGAGGGGGGAGAGACAGTTTCGTCGCGAAATAAGGAAGCGCAGCGACCGCGTGCCGAAAGTCTTGGAGGAGTCGGTGGCGCAGCCACTTGAACGGAGCCCGCAGGTAGCTACGAGGGAGCGAAGCGGACGAGCTGCCGCAGGCTTCACGGCAGAAAGCGTGAGCCCGTAGGGCGATCCTCTGCGGCCGGCGGAGCCGGTCGACCTTCGGGCGTCGCTCCGTCGACGCTGCGGGAGCGCAGCTCGCGCCCCCCGGAACGGGACACCAGGGAGTGTGAGGGGCCCGCCCCGCTCAGCTTGCCGCGGCGGCCTCCGTGGTGGTGGCCTTCTCGCCTGCGGCGGCTCGTGCGGCCTCGACCTCGGCGGCGGTGTGGTGCCCCTGCACGTCGGTGTAATCGACCTTGTAGGGCCGGGTGGTGTCGTTCCAGTCGAGCGCGACGGTCACGCTCTTGGGGTTCACGCGGGTGACAACGTGCCAGCCGAAACGGTGCTTGATCAGGTCGCCCTTGGCGATCGTCTCGCGGCTGTGGATCGTGACCTGTCCGGCCGCGGCCTGGGCATCGCGGACGGCGGTCCAGTAGGTGTGTTCGTCCTCGAGCTGCGCACGCTGGGTCGTCAGCCGGTCCAGCTAGGCGCCCGTCGCGGGGGCGGTCGTCTCGATGTACCCGCCTCCGAAGTTGTGAGCTGCCCTCAATCTTGCGGGTGTACCCGCGAATGTCGGTGGCGATCCGCTCGATGCGGCGGGCAACCATCCCCGGCGCGTAGCGAGTGTCGGTGGTCTTGGCGGCGACGTCGGCGCGGGCGCAGGCGCGGGTGGCCTCGCGGTCGGCCTCGACGCTGCGACCCATCGCGACATCCGCCTTGGCGATCGCGCTACGGTGGCGGCCTTCGGAATGGTGCCCGACCTTGATCGGCTCGCCGCCCTCGGGCAGGCGGTCCAGCGCACGGCGCGCGGCCGCGTCGGCAGCGTCTGCGTCGGCCGCGCGTCGGTTGGCCCTCCGGCTTAGCCGGGGCCGACAGAAAGTGCTCTCGGCATGAGGTGGATGTACGCGGCGAAGTTGTTCTACCGATTCATGATCGGCGAGGATGCGAAACGGCCGGAGCCGATCTGAGGCCCTATTCACCCGGGCCTACCCTCACCCCCGGTTCCGCCAGCGATGTCGCTAGCGCCGCCTTAGAGCTTCCCCGCGCTGATAGCTTGCTCACCGTCACTCCACCACCGGCGCGGCTACGCGTCCACAATGGTGTATTAATGTTGCGCGACTGTTGCGTAACATTCCTCCCACAGGTGCGTTGGCTTTAAGTTACACTTACGCCACGCATACGCTCATACGCCTGTGCCGCAACGCACACGTGACAAGACAGCTTTGTTTGAGTCGCGCGACAGTCGCCTTGCCAAAACGTCGGGTATATTCCACTGTCTAGCTTTATCGACCTGACATACCCCTATCAGTGCTGTAGCCATGCAGTATGCCTTGGCTTACAGTCAGGTAGCCCGTGAGTTCACGTTGTGATGGATGAGCTAGTCAGTTGCATCCGGCGAACAACGCTGTAACGGCGTGTCATAAACGGTTCACCCCGCATGAACAGCTACGTTCACCTTGGGGTTAGCTGACACAGCCATGACAGACCGCTAAAAGTTCAGCCACCCGAAGTGCTTTGTTAGGCAACAGCGTCGTAACAGTTACTCAACATCAGGGGAGTGGTTCGGTGAAAGTCATCGCAGTGTGCGGTCAGAAAGGCGGCATCGGCAAGACGTCGGTGTCGATGAATCTCGCCGCGGCTATGGCGAAGCACAGCAAGATCCTCGTCATGGACGTCGACCCGCAGGGCTCGACCATGTTCTGGGCGGAGACGGCGGAGGACGTAGAGAATGAGCTCCCGTTCGACACCTCGCCGTCCACGGACCCGGAGGCTCTGCGACAGCTGAAGAGCTTGAACGAGTACGACGCGATCATCGTCGATACCCCCGGATCGCTTCGAGACGAGGACGTCCTGGGCGCGGTGCTTGACCTGGCGGACTTCGCCATCCTGCCGATCACGACGTCAACGCTGGACTTCCCGGCAATCACCCGGACGTTGAACGAGTTCGTCATCCCGAGGGGAGTGCCGTACAAGCTCCTGCTGAATAAGGTCGATACCCGCCGTGGGCAGAAGCGTCTCGACGGGTGGAAGCAGGCCATCGACGAGGGGGAGTTCGTCGCCGACCGTGTCGGTGTCCCGCGGTTCAACCACCACATCCGCTTGTCGTCGACGGTGGAGGACATGCCGATGGAGGGCAAGGTCGTCACCCAGTACACGGACACCCGTGCAAACCAGAACGCCATCTTCGACTACACGGCGGTCGCGCTCGAGCTCACGGCTCAGTGGTACGAGGAAGCGAAGGCCAACTGATGCCGAAGATGGATCTCACGGCGCGGCTGAAGAACTCCGCGAAGCGTGCGCAAGATGTGACAGCACAGGCCCACCTCGTGCCGGTCCATGACCTGGCAGAACCACCTGCCGTGAACATCGAGGCGGATCGTCCCGCACCCGCTGATGAGCAGGTGCAGCCCGCCGAGGCGCCCGCCGATACGGCGGAGCCGCTCGCTAGCGACGACGTGGCTACAACGCCGGCGCCGAAGCCGGAGCCTCGTCGGCGCGCCACATCGGTGGAGCCTCGTAAAGCGCCGGCGAAGCCGTCACCGGCTTCGAACAGCGCAGCGGGGGAGTCTGTGAAGGGTCTTGCCCTCGAGCTGCCGAAGTCGCTGAACGACCGCCTCAACGCCCACCACGCGCAGACGAAGATGAGCTTCGTGCTGACCGTGATGACGGCCGTCGAGGTGGCGTACCCGCGGCTGCAAGAGATGATCGACAACAAGCTCGGCCGTCACGATGAGCCGGCTCGGGTGTCGCTGTTTGTAAAGCCGACCCGGCAGAGGATTTCCCGCGACGAGGAAACCGAGCGCCGCACAATTCGGATGAGCGCCGGAGGCCTCCAGGTACTCGACGGGTTGGTTGAGGAATTCGCAGCGCCGTCGCGCACATTCCTGGTCATCGTCGCGCTCGACAACTACCTGCCCGCCGGGGAGTGACGGCGGCGGCACAAAGCCGGCCCTGCACTGCGCAGCCTCCTCGGCGGCTCGACCGCGTAACTGCGCACCTCAGCGCGTCGCCGTGCCCAGCATGTTCGACGGTCCGCTGGCGAGACGTTTGCGGACGTAGGCCAGCAGTCGACCTAACAGCCACGACAACTCCGCGCCGACGAGGACCTCGGCAGCAAACCAAACCGTCCGCAACGACCACATCCGTTGGCGTCCGTGGCGTCAAGCGGCAAGAGCGAGCCCCTGCTCGAGGTAACCGGCACGGACGAGCTCGCGCGCCTTCTTGTGGTCTCGCCGTTTGGTGGGCCCTCGTGGGTACGCGGCGTAGTCAGGTCGGTCGGATTCGTTCCAGTAGGACTTCCTCCCTCGCCGGTGTTTCGCTCGTCGCTCCATCCATGTGACCTCAGCAAGCCACCACGCCCACACGAGCCGTTCTTCGTCGTATCGGGCGCGGCGTTGGTCGAGGTAGCCATCCACACCGCGTCCGCGCGCGACGAAGTCTCGGACAGTGGGGGAGAGGCGTCGCCATCCGCCGCCAGTGCGCTCAACGAGGCCTGCTGCGGTCAACTCGTCGACCCGGCGACGTAGGACGTCTGAGTCCAGCCCCGTTCGGTACGCAAGGTCGGCGAGGGTGGCGCTGCCGTCCGCCGG
>Ga0194110_10007961_pt1 | contig 12102 bp, 11 predicted proteins | sample TA2Kig1200mmetaG_FD_146192 | JGI IMG/M metagenome (GOLD analysis project Ga0194110, IMG submission 146192) | Freshwater microbial communities from Lake Tanganyika, Tanzania - TA2015032 Kigoma Deep Cast 1200m | ecosystem: Environmental > Aquatic > Freshwater > Lake | place: Tanzania: Lake... | reverse complement strand
CAGCTCCACCAGTTCCAGCAGCTCGGGGTCATCCATCATGTCCACTTTGTTGAGGAACACCACGATATTGGGCACTTCCACCTGGCGCGCCAGCAGCACATGCTCACGCGTCTGCGGCATGGGTCCGTCGGGCGCCGCCACCACCAGAATAGCACCGTCCACCTGCGCCGCACCGGTGATCATGTTCTTGATGTAGTCGCGGTGACCAGGCATGTCCACATGCGCGTAGTGGCGTTTGTCACTCTCGTATTCCACATGCGCGATGTTGATGGTGATGCCGCGCGCTTTCTCCTCGGGCGCGTTGTCAATCGTGTCAAATGCACGAAAATCCGCCATGCCCTTCAGGTTGCAGAATTTGGTGATGGCCGCGGTCAGCGTGGTCTTGCCATGATCAATGTGCCCCATGGTGCCCACATTCATGTGCGTCTTGGTTCGTTCATATACTTCCTTTGCCATAATTTGTCTCCTATATATATTCGATAATTTCTGTGACGGTCTGAGCCCTCAATGGGAATTGAACCCATGACCCCGTTCTTACCAAGAACGCGCTCTACCGTCTGAGCTATGAGGGCTTGTCTGCCCGTTACTACCCGACAACCGGGTTTTTGACTTTTCAGTCAATGGGCGGTGAAGGATTCGAACCTCCGAAGGCTTCTGCCAACTGATTTACAGTCAGTCCCCTTTGGCCACTTGGGTAACCGCCCGTGTGTGCCAGTTGCAGGCACGCAAGTGAGACGCTCCGATTCAATGGACCGTACCCACTTGCAGGATTGCAACTGAGCCGACGACGGGAATCGAACCCGTAACCTACCACTTACAAGGCGGTTGCTCTGCCGTTTGAGCTACGTCGGCAAATTTAAATAAAAAATTTAAGGTACAAGCCTAACGATTATACCAAAAGCCCAAATGATGGGCAAGGTTCGCATTTTACCACAATGTGGATTATTTACAAGGGAAAATTGTACGGGGTAAAGATATTTTTAGTAGAGCCTTTACTAATTACCTGCGTGATATAATTCACTCTCAATATTTAAGGAGTGTTGGTCATATAATAGAAAACCTAATAATCATAGAAATTGAAAAATCTGAATTGAAGCGATGCGTACTTTTGAAAGTCAGCGGTAGAATTGATAGCGCGACCGCTCCTCGTTTGCAGGAAGCGATTAATGAAATTGCAAATGAAGGTAAATATAAATTGGTTCTCGATGTGAGTTCACTGGAATTCATCTCAAGCGGGGGATTATGGGTGCTTGTTAACGCTCAGAAAAAGTGCAAAAGATTCAACCGCGGTGAAGTAGTGTTGGCGCAAGTACCAAAGAGAATTCACGACACCCTTGATCTAGCTGGTTTTATCCCTTATTTCAAAATATTTGAAGATTCCACAGCTGCTGTGGGAAGCTTCTAGTTCCACTAGTTTATGACGACAAGTATATTTAAGGGGAATTATTCAAATCTGGAATATATCCGGGAATTTTTCGCTTCGGCAGCAAAATTGGCTGGTTTAGATGATGAATCAGTATATGATATTCAGATGGCTGTGGATGAGGCTGCTTCAAATATTATCGATCATGCTTATAAAGGAGAAGACCTGGGTAATATTGAATGCTCCTACCACGTTACTCCTGAGGAGTTGATAATTTCTCTCAAGGATTTTGGAGAGCCGTTTGATCCGGAAGATGTGGAATCTCCGGATCTGGAATCTGATGTATGCTGTAGAAAACCGCGTGGTTTAGGATTACACTTCATGAAATCATTAATGGATTCTGTGGCTTTTTCTTTCAATGGTCATGGAGGAAATGTACTCACAATAATCAAAAAAAAGCCCGCATTAAAGAACAAATAAGAAAAGAGGGATCATCTTGTCCGTTTCCACTTCATCGATGTATGAAGAAAAATGGCGAGCACTTTTTGATTTAGGGGACCGCCTGCTTTCATTAAAGTATATCCATGAACAAATAGATACAATATGTGAAGTCTTTTCTAAAATCACAGGGGGAAAGGTTGAGATGCAGCTTTCTCAGGAATTTAAACCACTCCCTCACCATCTTGAGAATAGTGATATTAACCAAGCAACAAATTATGAGTTCACTCAGAGGGAAGATGATCAAATTTACAAACAGAAAATTTCTGAGGGTTTGCACCAGAATATCAGTATTCCTTTAAGAAAGGATGCGCGCATTATTGGTACACTTCTAATCAGTTTTAATGAGAATATTTTTATCTCCAAGTCTGAACTGGAATTCTTCTTATACGCCAGCAAATACCTCACTCACATCCTGGAATTATCACGACTGACGAAGATAAAAGATTGGCGTTTGGAGCAGCTTTCACTGATACGTTCGGTAAGCAATGAGATTGTTCAGCTTCGCGACCCAAAGATATTATTCCTCAGGATTGTGGAGTTGATTCAATCCGCTTTTAATTTTTATTTCGTTGTATTGCACATATTCGATGAGGTTAGTAATAAAGTCATTTACCGATCAAGCGCTGGAACAGAACTAAGCGATGCCCAGATGAATGAATTAATTCAACAAAATGGGATTGAGCTTGGCAAAGGGTTGGTTGGAATATGCGCGCAGGAAGGAAATTTGATTCTTTCGAACGAAGTGAAAACAGATAAAAGATATCGATTGGTAAATGGTTTAAAGGACGCAGAATCAGAAATCTGCCTGCCATTGGAGGTAGGCAAGAAAGTATTGGGTGTATTGGAAATACTCAGCAATCAACCTGAACGGTTCCATGATAATGATATTCTGGTCCTTCGAATTTTGTCGGATAATGTCGCATTGGCGATTGAAAATGCTAAATTATTTGACGATCTGCTAGAGCAGACTTGGGTATCGACCTTAATGCTTCAAGTCTCCGAAGCTGCCCAACGTCTGGAAAATGTAGAAGATCTATTAGACGAGGTCACCCGCATGACACCATTGCTTACCGGTGTACAGAAATGTACAATTTATTTAATAGATCAAAGTATGGGTGAATTTATTCTATATTCCCATTATGGATTTGAAGCTGAGGAAATTTCATTTTTGGCTATGCTGCCGTTTTCTAATAATTGTATAGAACTATTTAATCGGACACTTTCTCTGAGAATATGCCAACCATTGGATCGCCACTTATTTGAAATGAAGAATCAAAAATCGAAATTATCCAGTTGCTGTGGAGTAATTCCCGTGTGTGCACATGGAGAAAATTTCGGAACAATGCTTGTAGATGATATCGGAAAACCACAAAAAGAAGGATTGGTACAAATAACAAGAAGTGAAGCCTTTCTGTCGGTTGCCCATCAAACAGCGTTGGCAATTGAAAATCTGCGCTTACAGGAATCCCAGGAAAATGAAGCATATGTCAATACAATCCTGCTCCAAGTAGCTGAGTTAGTAACTACATCATCAGATTTGAATGAAACTATTGAGAGCATTATTAATCTTCTTCCATTGGTTTTGGGTGTGGATGCAGCCTTTGTTTATCTTTTAGACCAACAACGCACCCATTTTTTTGAATGCAAAATTAAGTTATCAAAGAAAAATCCAATTGGACAAACTCCCAACTTCTATCCGAATATCTTCGAAAAGTCATTTAAGGAAAATCCTACAATTTGAGTCCCCGGTTTTTTTTGGGTAAAAGATGAATCCATCGGGAATTGGCTAAAAGGAGGTGAACATCAGCAAATTCAAAGAAATAAGGTCAGATCAAGAACCGATCCGTTATTGATGGTAGTTCCTCTTTTTGTTGTGAATGAGCAATTTGGTCTACTAATTGTGCATGAATCTGAAAAAGGATATGCATATCGCGAAAAGAAAATCGAGATAATTTCAGGTATTGCTCGCCATATTTCACTGGCAATCCAAAATGAACGTTTGAAACAGGAAATGATTGATCGAGAAAAGATCAGGAAAGAGTTTCAACTCGCCCAAGATATCCAAAAGACTTTTCTGCCAGAGAACCTTCCTCTTATTCCAGGATGGAGAGTCTCTGTGCGGTGGAAACTGGTTCAACAGGTTGGCGGTGATTTTTATGATGTATTTCTTTTAAATGAAAACTGCTTAGGTTTGGTCATTGCTGATGTGTCCGATAAAGGATTACCGGCGACATTGTATATGACAGTAACGCGAACCCTGCTCCATGCAGAAGCGCTGGAGGGTTCTTCTCCTTCTGAAACATTCCAGCGTGTCAACGAATTGTTGTTATTGAACTCAAAGGAAGGTCTTTTTGCAACCTGTCTATATGCGATATGGAACACCATTACAGGCGAATTTACTTATGCAAATGCAGAACATAACAAGCCTATCTGGCTGAAAAGAACCCACAGGGAAATGACCTGGTTGGAGATGGGGGGAATACCACTCGGAGTAGTGGAGGGACTTAATTAAAAAAATGTGGTCATTCAGATTAAACCCCGGAATCAGATTTTATTATATACCGACGGAATTGCAGAGTGTATTGCTCCAGATGGAGATATTTTTGGCGAAGAGCGATTGTTAAATTTTATTCATTATTATCTAAAGAAACCAAACATGGATCTCTTGGATGCGATTGAATTACGCATTAATAATTTCCGTGGAGATAAACCTCCCTCTGATGACATCACCATTCTGCTGTTGGAGCGAAAACCGCAATCTATTTGATTCGTCCACAGTTTATTAATACACGCAAGACACAGAGAGTTACCCATCTTGATGGCTCTTTCTTCTGGCAGAATTCCCAATCTTTCCATTTTGTCCAAATGGATTCACTTTGGTATTTGCCTTCTGGGTTTGCTTTTCTTTCGATCATAGAAAGCATTTTCTGAAAGCGAACATCATCATGGACATAAGGAAAATTAGAGAGCACGTGTGCCAAATGAAGAATGTCATACCAGATAAATGGAACTTTTAATTTTCGAAAATCCGTCCCCATTTTAAACAAGAATGGATGTTGTTCATTGCTGTGTTCCCATAATGAAAGCAGTATTTCAATTGACCTTTGAATTTCGGCTGTATATCCTTCCTGATAGGTTGAGTACGCTTTGAGCATCACAAGGTTTGCATAAGGACAAGGATCGCTTTTTTTCCCAGGTCCTCGAAATCCCCCCAGGTCTTTAGTGACTGCACAAGGAAATCCGTTTTCACGGGATAAGGTAGTTAGAAATTTGATGGAATTGATTACTCGCTCGTCGCTGGATAATCCTAATTTTGATAAAGCGTAAGAAATGAGCGGCGCATCGCATAACGCCCAATACCATTCATCTTTCCCACTGCCACCAAAACTGACGGGTTAATTTGACAAAGTATGGAATGGCCCTTCCTCTGATTGATGGTCAAGAACCGGTCTAATAATGCTATCTATTGCATCGTCATGATAGTTGAAACCCAGATCAGCCAAAAAACAAAGAATATGTAGCGGGTAAATGGAATCATTATGGCGACTTAATACAGCGGTAGCAAGTCCATTAATCGCAGAAAGTAATTGCTGGATTTGAGTATCAGATATCATTTCCTCTCGTACTTTCACAACCCGGTTGTCATTTTCAGAAACTCCTAATAGATCAATCAAACAGCGGTATCTGATCCAGGCTGGTCCTTCCATTATCCATTGAATTACTGAGTTCATATAATCCTCCTAAATAATCTATATCGGCTACCCTAATTCTCCAATTAGAGCGGGAATTAATGGAAAATTACGGTATGAAATCATTGTAAAGTATAATCGTTATCGAAATTGGAGATCAAATGGAAATCACCTGGTATGGGCATTCATGTTTTCGGATCACTGACAGAGGGAGAACAACAGTCATCTGTGATCCATTTGACTCCGCCGAGATTGGTTACGGACCATTGAAAGTTAAAGCTGATATTGTAACCATCAGCCATGACTTACCCAGTCATAATTTTATCAGAGGAGTAAAAGGTGATCCTTATGTGATCAATGGTCCTGGAGAGTATGAAGTGGGGGGAGTATTCATTACAGGTTTGCGTACAGACAAAAAACATAAAAAGGAATTATCGCAAAAGGCCAATACTTTATATCTGATCGAATATGATGGAATTAATATTGTCCATCTCGGAGATATGGAGCAGGTGCCTTCACAGACCGAGGTGGAGTCTCTTGGTCCTGTTCATATTGCCCTAGTTCCTGTGGGAGGAAATGGTGCCTTGAATGCGGCTAAAGCCTCCGACGCGATCAGTCTATTTGAACCAAATATTGTTATCCCCATGCATTATTCCACTCCGGCTACAAATGTGAAGCTGGACCCGATCAGCAAATTCTTAAAAGAAATGGGTTTGGCAGCTGTGGATATTGTCCCTTCTTTTAAGGTTTCCAATACAGCCAACCTGCCGGAGGACACTCAGGTGGTGGTATTGGATTATCCTCATGATTAAGCGAAGCATATGGCTGGTAAGTTGATTATGACCTGGGATATACCCCCTGATCATGAACAGGAATATTTTGAATTTGTTGTAAGGGACTTTCTGCCCGAAGTACAGAAATTTGGATTTAAACTAAGTGATGCCTGGATTACTGTTTATGGTGATTATCCACAGATTCTGGTGGGTGCAATTCTCCCTTCGATCAATAAGATCAAAGAGACCATAGATTCTGAGCAATGGAAAACGCTTGAGAAAAAGCTGATGGATTTTGTTGTTGATTATAAATGCAAGATAGTGGAAGCCAGCGGAAGTTTCCAATTTTAAATTTACCCCAAGTTTTTTTCCTCAACACAAGTAAATGAATGTTAAGAAAATCAGGAAGTTTTTACTAAGTTGGTATAAAAAGTCTGCACGCAATTTACCCTGGAGAGGTATAAAAAATCCTTATCTTGTATGGATATCCGAGGTAATGCTGCAGCAGACTCGGGTGGAAACAGTTATTCCATATTATTTGCTTTGGATGCAGACATTTCCTAATATTCAATCCCTGGGGTCCTCCAACGAGCAGAAGGTTCTCCGTTTGTGGGAAGGATTGGGATATTATAGTCGGGCGAGAAATATTTTTCGCACTGCCAGAATCATCATTCATGAATTGGATGGAAAATTTCCGGAGACAGTTGAGGAATTGAAAAAATTGCCAGGAATTGGTATGTATATCGCCGGAGCGATCGCTTCGATTGCGTTTGGGCTGCGGGAACCTGCCCTAGATGGGAATGGTGGTCGCGTCCTCTCAAGGTTATTTAATTTTAATTTGCCTGTTTACAATCAGGAAAATTTCAACACGCTAAAAGAAATTTTACGAGATTTGCTTCCCAAAGAATGTCCCGGAGGTTTTAATCAAGCCATAATGGATCTTGGATCGATTGTATGCCTTGCTCGAAAACCGGACTGTTCTTCCTGTCCCCTTATATCAGAATGTCTTGCTTATCAATATGGAGTTCAGAAAGAACTTCCAATAAAACAACAACGCAAAAAGCTGCCGCATTACCAATTGGTAGCTGGAATCATACAAAATTGTGATACTGTACTAATAGACCAACGCAAATATACTGATCTTTTAGGTGGATTATGGGAATATCCGGGTGGAAAAGTGGAATATGGAGAGAGTTTAGAGGAAGCGCTTATTCGAGAATTGAAAGAGGAATTAGATGTATTTGTCTCCATAAAAACCAAGTTTGGCGTTTATAGACACGCCTACAGTCATTTCAAAGTGACTATTCACGTCTTTCAAGTAACCATTAATGCCGGGACACCAAAACCTTTGGAATCGGAAAAAATGGAGTGGGTAAGAATTTCGGATTTAGAGAAATATCCGATGGGTAAGATAGACCGGATGATCTCAAATGACCTTGTTAAGATTCAAGTTATTTCTTATTAAGGTTTTGTATAATCATATTTATGAGAACGGAAGATCCTTTTTTTGACGCTCGTCAGAAAATGGTGGAATCACAAATAATTCGAAGGGGAATCAAGGATAAAAGAGTACTGAACGCTCTCCGGAATATCCCACGGCATAGATTTACCCCTTCTCATTTATGGGAAGATGCATATGATGACTGCCCATTACCAATTGGAAGCGATCAAACCATTTCTCAGCCATATATTGTAGCGCTTATGACCAGCCAATTGGAGTTAGCAGGTAATGAAAAGGTACTTGAGATTGGCACCGGGTCCGGTTATCAGGCGGCAATTTTGAGTTCGCTGGCAGCGGAAGTATATACGATAGAACGAATTGAAGAGCTTGCGGAAAAGGCAGAAGCACTATTCAAAGAACTTGGGATCAAGAACATTCATGTCATTGTAGGTGATGGTACTTTGGGATGGAAGGAAAACGCTCCTTATGACAGGATCATTACAACTGCCGCAGCACCTTATGTTCCCGAGGCATTGAAAGATCAGCTGGGGATTGGGGGGAAGCTGGTGATTCCTGTGGGAAGCCGCTGGAGGCAGATGCTTGAAAAGTGGTCAAAGAGTGCTGAAGGTCTTGAAAGAGAAGAAGTCCTGCCAGTTGTATTTGTACCTCTGTTGGGAGAGGAAGGTTGGCAGGACTCAGAATTATAGATTAGAGAAATTTATATTTCACTGACTGTAACGAGCACAGTGGGATTCCTTTTGGTTTCTTTGTAAAGATAATTCTTAACAGTATTTATGATATTTCGCTCAAGTTTTCCATTTGAATGGTTGACTGTTTTGATGAGTGGGTCTTCCAGTCGTGCCAATATGCCTTCTGCTTCCTGAAAAGCCGAGAAGCCGCGGCTGGTAATCGCAGGTTTCCCACGGATCATTTTTGTATCTTTATCCAAATTTACATGTACCAGGACAATCCCATCTCTGGATAGCAGGGTTCGGTCGCGCATTTCATCAGGTCCCAAATCTCCAACCCATGAGCCGTCTACCAGAATCGTGTCCATAGAAATCTGACCACCTACTTTAATCTTGCCCTTTTTAACGTTGATGATATTTCCGTTCTCCACAACCAATACTCGTTTTTCGGGGATCCCTGTCTGTTGAGCTATAAGCGAGGCTTGTTTAAGGTGGCGCATTTCACCATATGCAGGGATAAAATATTTAGGCTTGGTGAGGTGAATCAGTAATTTAATGTCCTCCTGGCTTCCATGTCCGGAAACATGCACAGGAGCGATTTCTTCATAAATCACATTTGCTCCACGCCGAAATAAATCATTAATGGTGGAATAAACCGCTTCTTCATTACCGGGGATAATCTTAGAAGAAAGCACAACAGTGTCTCCTTCGCGTACATCAAACTGACGTTGTGTGCCTCGGGCTAGTCTTCCCAGAATTGCATTTGGCTCACCCTGTGCGCCAGTGCACATAATAACCACCTCATTGTCTGGCAATTCCAATGCGGTATTTATACTGACCATTCGACCTTCAGGAATTTCAAGGTAACCCTGTTCCTGAGCCATTTTGATATTTTCAACCATGCTTGTGCCCACAAATGTGATCTTGCGGTTGTGGTTGATCGCAACCGTTACTACCTGCTGAACCCTGGATATGAGGGAGGCAAAGCTGGCCACAATGATGCGCCCTGGAGCTTCATTAAAGACCTTATCCAAGGCAGTGCCAACCATTTGTTCTGATGGTGTCCAACCTGACCGGGTCGCGTTGGTGGAATCTGCAATCAATGCCAGAACTCCTTTTTGAGAGAATTCAACCAGTTTGGCGTAATCAGTTGGCCAATTATCCACTGGCGTATGATCAAATTTGTAATCACCGGATTGGACAATTAAACCTTCAGGTGTCTCAATACCTAATCCAACGGAATCCGGGATGGAGTGACACACATGAAAGAAATGAATCTTAAATGGGCCAATTCGAACATTTTCCCCAGCCCTTATGGTATTTAGTTTTACTGTGTCCAACATTCCTTTTCGAGAAAGTTTGACTTTTACCAATCCGATGGTGAGCGATGTGCCATAAATGGGTGCTTGAATTTCCTCAAGTAAATGATGGATCGCGCCAATATGGTCCTCATGCCCGTGCGTGAAAATAATCCCACGAATCTTTTCTTTCCGACTTCGCAAATAGTGAAAATCTGGAATGATATAGTCAATTCCAAGCATGTCATTTTCAGGGAACATAGATCCGCAGTCAACGATGATCGCTGTATCTTCATACTCATAAATCATCATATTCCGCCCGACTTCTCCAAGTCCGCCGAGCGGAATTATCTTTAAATTATCGTCTTTCATTTTTCCTTCCTTGTTTCAAAGCCATGTTTCAATTCATGGCAAAAAGTCATACAAAACACGCCCTGCCGAGTTTCCGGTCAGGGCGATTATTTCTTATATAATGGTTAACTTTTATATATAATCTCTTCTTGCTCCGGTAATCTCGAGGGTCTTACCGAAACAAAATTATATCACTACTTAGAAATGAATATATTATTAAATTGTAAAATAAATATTAATAAATTTCAGGGAGTGATTTGATTATTGAAAAGCTGTTCGCGCATCATAACAACCTGGCGTCTGAGCATTTCATCAGTTTCCATTAAATCCGCCACTTTTTCACATGCGTACATTACGGTCGTATGATCTCGTCCCCCGAGTGTCTGACCTATTTGTGGCAAGGATTCATTGCTGATTTCTCTGAGAAGATACATGGCGATTTGTCTGGGAAGAGCGATTTTCTTTGAACGGTTGCGGCTTAATAAATCTTCATGGGTTAAATCGAAAGTTTTGGCAACAATTTTTAATACGTCTGTAGGTTCCGGACAATTATTGATGGGGAGAAAATCCACAAGCGCCAGATTGGCTAGTTCCAATGAAAGTGGTTTGCCGCTTAAATCGGAAAAAGCGAGAACGCGGGTCAATGCTCCTTCCAGTTCACGGATATTGGCTTGAATTTTTCTCGCAATCATTTCAAGGATTTCATCCGGCACACAGCGATTTGCCTGTTCCGCTTTGAACCGCAAAATGGCAATGCGTGTTTCCAGTTCCGGTGGTTGAATATCCACGATCAAACCCCATTCAAACCGTGACCGCAGTCGCTCCTCCAGCGTGACCATTGCTTTGGGAGATCTGTCCGATGAAATGACGATCTGTTTTTCTTGTCCGTGTAACGTGTTAAAGGTGTGAAAGAACTCTTCCTGTGTGGATTCCTTTCCTGCAATGAAGTGGATGTCGTCAACCAGAAGCACATCAATCTTCCTGTATTTTTCCCGAAAACTGGAGGTATCGTGCCTGCGGATCGCATTAATCAAATCATTGGTAAATTCTTCAGATGATACATACAAAACATTTAATTTTAACTTTGCTGCTTCGTTACCGATTGCCTGAAGAAGGTGCGTTTTTCCTAATCCCACACCACCGTAGAGAAAAAGTGGATTATAGGCTTTAGCAGGATTTTCTGCTACTGCCTGTGAGGCGGCATGGGCAAGACGATTGTTTGGTCCAACGACAAAATTCTGAAAATTGTAGCGTGAATTGAAACTGTTTTCGATGAATTGGGGAGTGCTGTTGAAAAAAGAAGATATAGAATTGTGGCTAGTTGTTGAAATTTCGTCCTTTGAATGGATGACAAATTCCACACTCTGAGGTGAATTCATAATCCCGCTTAATAAACGCTCAGCAGTTGTAGTCAGTCTGTCTGCCAGCCAATCACGTGCATATGCATTATCAATTCCAATGGTAAAAGTTTGGCTTGTATGTTTAAGTAATCTGGTGTCCCTGACCCAGGTGTCATAGGTTGCTTTGGGCATATCCATTTGAAGCTGACCGAGTGTTGCTTGCCATGCCTGCTGTGCATTCATTTTGTCTTGCGTTCCTCCCTTCCAGAGAGATCAATGTATAAAAAAATAATCTAGAACTGCTTACCCTCATATGATAATAAAGGGTAGATAATTGAAGTACTACACTTATTTGCTTTTGGGCTACCGCTTGGAATAAGCGACTTTTCTTTTCTCATTTGGGTGAGACTCATTTTAGCAAATCAGAGAAATTCGGACAAGACTTTTACCCTACTCTTGATTAAAAATAATCCAATTTTTAAGATTACTTATCTTAAAATATGATTAAGAGAAATAAGAAAAAAATTTTCTCTTAGCACAGATGTTCTTGCGTAGAATTACTGTGTAATTCTTAAACCACCCCCACAGATAGGTAGAATTAATAATAAGAAAAAAAAGATTGAAATCAATAAATGAATAATTAAATAATGAATGTTA
>Ga0194110_10007959_pt1 | contig 12103 bp, 9 predicted proteins | sample TA2Kig1200mmetaG_FD_146192 | JGI IMG/M metagenome (GOLD analysis project Ga0194110, IMG submission 146192) | Freshwater microbial communities from Lake Tanganyika, Tanzania - TA2015032 Kigoma Deep Cast 1200m | ecosystem: Environmental > Aquatic > Freshwater > Lake | place: Tanzania: Lake... | reverse complement strand
GAGCAATTCACGCGCTGGGTCCATGAAGTCCTGCACCACCTGTATGACTCGGCATATTTGCAGACGCACCCCCTGACGCGCCTGATGCTGGGCGACAGCGAAAGGACAGCACGCCGGAGCCAGGATTTGCGGCGAGTCGTGCTGGATGCTATGCGTGCTTTGCGGCCTTCGGATGATGCGCCGGCTCAATCCGCCGATTGGCGCGGCTATCGGATCCTCGAGGTACGATACATCGAAGGGCTAAGTCCGACTGATGCGATGAACGAGCTGGCCCTGGGCAGAAGCCAGTTCTTCCACGAGCAGGGGCGCGTGGTTCAGGCGCTGGCCAGTGAGCTGTGGACAGGTTGTGAGAAAGCCCGAGAGCAGGACAGGGCCGCCAGCCCACGGGAACAAAATGCCTGGCAGACCCTGATGCGTGGCGAGGCGGAGCGCCTGTCGGACAGCGCCAGCCGTGACGCGGTCGAGACAGCCGCGCTTCTCGAAGAACTGCGTCCGATCGTCGAGTCACTGACTCGCACCAAGTCAGTTTCGGTGCGGTTCGACCTTTCGAGACTGCCGGCTGTGCTCTATGCCGATCGCGTGATTCTCAGGCAGGCGCTGCTCTGCCTGGTGAGCCATGCTATCAACCTGGTGTCGGCTGAAATCATAGAGGTGCGCGGCTTTGCCGGCCAGTCTGAGATCGGTCTCTGTGTGCGGAGCAGCCTGACAGATGCAGACGCCAAACCCTCCGTACCAGTACAGCCAGATCAGAGCGGATTGGCAGTCTGCCGCCAATTGATGGCCGCGATGCGTGGGACGTTGGATCTGAAGACCGGCAGCAGTGGATTCGAGGCGCGCCTGACGTGGCCCGTGACCCCACCCGGCATTCTGCTGGTGATTGACGACAACCAGGATTTCGTGGGGCTCTTCCGACGTTACCTGGCCGGTTATGACTGGGAAGTGCGCGGCGCGGGCAGCGCCGAACAGGCGCGGCAGGTTATGGCCGAAATGCGCCCCACCCTCATCATTCTGGATGTGCTCCTGCCGAAGGAGGATGGCTGGGAGCTGCTGATGGCTCTGCGGGCTGATGATCACACACATGACATCCCTATCATTGTCTGCTCTGTGCTGAAAGAGCCGCACCTGGCCCGCTCACTGGGCGCATCTGCATATCTGCTAAAACCAGTGGCACAGAGAGCGTTTCTGGAGACGCTGGCTCCCTGGCTGCATCCTCACCCCATCCCACCGCCAGGATGTTGAGCACCGCTTGCACGCAATCCACGATCTCACTCAACCGAAAACCGCGCGCGCGGCTGATCCAGATGGGATCGGCCAACGCCGACCCCAGGCTTTCGTGCCCCCTGGCAGACACGATGATAACTGGGATCTTTGCCAGCCCAGGCTCCTCAGCCATGCGTCTGAGAACCTCCTGCCCGCTCAAGCCCGGCATCACCAGGTCCAGCAGCACCACGTCAGGGTGTTCCGCGCTCGCAGCAGAGAGCGCCTCTTCACCATTGCGAGCTTCCAGGCACCTGAGTGTCCGGTCGTGGTTGCGCACGATCCGGCGGAGCAAGCGCACCATCTCCGGGTCATCATCGGCGATGAGAACGCAGCGCAGAGGTCCGTTCAGACGTCCCAGTGCTGCCAGGAGATCCTCGCGCGATACGGGCTTTACCAACAGATCCTGGGCCCCAAGGGTCTTGGCTGCTTCGCGCAGGCTGGGCAACGGACAGACGATCAGTGGAACGTCACCTCCGGTCAGATCGGCTGCCTGAGATGTCTCTGTGAGCAGGGCGATGGCTTTGAGATCGTCGGCCAGAGCCCGGCCGTCGGCCATGTTCGATGCTCCCAGCACCCGGTAGCCGTCCAGATGACGTTGTAGCAACAACGCCACTCTGGGATCATCGTGCACGACCACGACAATCCTTTCGGCAGGCCCGAGCCGGCCCAGTGGTTGCGATCGGCTCCGGGCGCCAGGCGTCGGCGCGGAGACTACGGGCGGTTCGCCACAGGGCAATGTGAACCAGAAGCGCGTCCCCTGCCCTGGTGTGCTCTCTACGCCGATACGGCCGCGATGGAGTTCCACGTACTTCTTGCTGATTGGCAGACCGAGTCCAGTACCACTGTGCCACCCCGAGATCGCTGGCCTCGACGAACGATACTCCCGGAAGATCTCGGGGAGGTCTTCCACAGCGATCCCCATTCCCGTGTCCGTCACGCGTACGGCTACTTCGCCATCCAGTGTTTCAGCCTCTACAACGATCCGCCCCCGCTCCGTAAAGCGCGCGGCATTGACCAGCAGATTCAGAAGCACCTGGCGGATGCGGAGGCGATCCAGCCAGAGCTCAGGCAGGCTTTGGGGGACCTGAATCGTCAGCTCCAGACCCTTGGCCATCACATAGTCCTTGACCATGTCGGTGGTCTCGCCGATCAATGCGGCCAGGTCCACGCGATCGCGCGCGAGCGCCAGCTTGCCCACATCAATGCGCGCCAGATCCAGGACATCGTCCACCAAGGCCAGCAGATGCCGGGCATTGCGGTAGATGGCATCCGCGTCACTGCGGTAGGGTCCGGGCAACGTCACGCCGCCATAACTCTCAGGCGCAACGCACATCATCTCGCTGAACCCAGTGATGAGATTCAGAGGGGTGCGCAACTCGTGGCTAACGTATGCTACAAACTCGGCCTTGAAGCGCTCGGCTTCGTCCGCGGTTTTCCAGGCAGCAATCAGCGCCGCGTTCGCCCGCTCCAGTCGGTAGTAGGCCTGGTCCAGGTCCTTCACCACGCGCGCCAATTGGGCCCGATGCCGTCGCGCCTCTTCCAGCGATGCCTGAGCCTGATTGAAGCTGTAGATAGACCACTGGGTGATGGTGTAAAGCACCCGGCAGGCTGCCCAACCGACAGCGCCGGCAATCACACCGCCGACCGCGATGCCAGGCTGCTGAACGATGGACAACTCTCGGAGGACCGGGATCTGGAAGGGCCATAGAGTCAGCGCGACAATCAACGCCTCTGCCAGCAGGCCTGCGCGCCAACCCACTGTGACCGTGGCGATGAAAGGCAACAGGGCGTAGAAGAAGGCGATCTCGGGCTGGCGGCCGATGAACAGCCCGAGGGAGATGGCCACAGCCAGCCCGCCCTGCCAGATGGCGTGAGCCAGCAACAGGTGTTTGTCCAGCACAAGCCAGGCCCAGCCGAAACTGCCTGCCAACAGGAGGCTGATGGGCCAGATCCGCCACGATTGCTCGGCTGGCACATTGATGGTGAAGCCGAAGTGTGCGACAGCATAGAGCACGCCGATGACCAGGATCAGTTGACGTGTCGTGGACCGCACCAACTCCGTTGTCGTGCTGACGAAGCTGGCGTCATTGCGCGATGAGGCGCCGAGCGTAGACCACATGCTGTCCTCCAAGAACCATGACTGTCCCCGCTGCAACGCGACCGAGAGGTCAGCCGAAGTCTCGGAGCCAGGCGCTTGCCTCACTGGGCAGGCGAGGGACTTCCCGTCGTCAAGTGGCGCTGTATGATTTCCGCCAGCTGGTCCACCAGGCGCACGATGGCCTCCTCGCCCCGCACTGCCGTGGCAAGCCGGCCATCCACGCCGAACTGGGCAAACAGCGGCTGAGCCGCATCTATCACCACGCCGGGCACATCGGGTTCAGCCGGAGCAATGCCGGCCGGCCAACTGTCAGCCGGGTCGCGTCCGGGTCGCAACGCCCGCATGTCCATCAGCTCAGGCAGCAGACAAAGCCCATACGAAGTCTCCTCGCGACCGGCGTGATCGCCAGGCAGGAGCACGTCCGGCGCGGCGATGTTCACCTCGGTGCCCCAAATGAACAGCACATCGGGATGGGCCTGGCGCGCCTCCGGCAGCCGGCGGTTCAGCAATTGCACCCAGGGGTAGTGTCCCGCCAGAAGCAAGATCGCCCTGAAACCGAATGCGATGAGCTGCTCCACCATGCGGTTCAGGATCGCGTCGGAGGCCTCGAGCGGCTGGTAATGGGTCCACAGAAAGCGGTCATGACCGCCCAGGCACCCCCACCACATCGTGGGCAGGAGTACTCCGCCCGTCTTCTCGGCGATGCGGATGCAGATGCGCTCTGCCTTGAGACCATCGAAGCCGACGGGCAGATGCCAACCGTGGTGCTCGATCAGTCCCAGCGGCCAGAAAGCGACCGGGGCCGTTTTCACGAGCGCGGCCAACTCGTCAGGGCGACACTCGATGTAGTATCTCCATGATGTCGGTTGCGCAGGCATGTTCGATCCTCCTGTGGGAAATCGCTTGCGTTTGCTTGCCCAAAGCTGGGATACTCCCATTATAAGCGACGCTCGGTTCCGGTCAAGTCGGCCAAGACGGTCGCCGCGGCACAGACGATCCGCCAGGCGCGCCGCGCGCAGAAAGCGAGTATATGACGGGACTGTGCAACCTGATGGCGTGTTCCTGGCCTGGCTCTCGCTCCATGGGTAGTTCTACGCAATAGCACGGTTTCCTAGGCGTCCTTCATCGTCGCACCTCCTGTTGAGTGAGGGCAGGAGCCTCAAGTGCATCGTGTCAGCGCCAGATCAGAGGGAGGTAGACCGGGAATCGCGTGACAGGCACAGCACTCGCGGCCTCGTACGCGCCGCTATCGCAGGCAGCGCCGCCCTGATTAGCCCCGCCCGCGCGCGGCGCACCCTGCTGGTCAGCGCTGAGCCCCGCCTCGCATCCGTTGACGCCAATAGGGATGGTGTCGATGGCCGGGCTGCCGGGCAGCAATGCGCGGGTATACGTGGGGCCGCCATTGTCCTGCAGCGGTCCGACCAGCTTCTCGAAATCAACCTCCTGCATATCGCCCCCGGCGTCGAACCCGCACCAGGTTTCTGGCTCCAGGTTGTAACCGTGCGATACCGTCGACCGTGAGGACCAGCATCCCTCGAACGATGCTGTTCGTGATGTGCACCGTGTCCTTGGCGAGCGCTGCGTTGTTCAGGGTCGTTGCCCTACTGGCGTAGTCCGAGACGATGGTGCTGCTGCTGATGTTCACCCTGTCCGCTTTCCCGATGTTCACGTGCGTGGACGCCGCTCCAGAGATGGTGCTGTTGCCGATGTCCAACATGGCGCCGGAGAAGTAGACCGTGAACCTAAGTTTTGTGCAATCAGATGCGATTCGATAAAAAACGCCTACGGACTCAAAGATTGCTACTTGTCAGGTACGGGCTGGTTTTGGGCAGGTAGTTGCAGCACCAAGCCAGCGAAACAACTTTGCTGACTGAGCTTTAACACTTTAGTTTCCGGTAAGTCAGCCCTGACCGGGGATGCTCAGGGGCAAGTCGAAGCCCCCAGGAACAGCGCCGCCGCTTCTGGCAAGGACTTCAGGGGCCGATTTTAGCTCTCCGAACCGGTTCTTAGGCGGTCGCGATCGCTTTGGTGCGCCGGTGACCCAGGATCCCCATGGCCAGGTGTGCGAAAACGCTGGCCTTCTTGCGAAGTCGTGCTGGCAAGGGGTAGTTTTCGGGGAAAGGCTGGCCCGCCAAGCCTCGCCGGAACCGCCCTGGCGTGGGTTTGGGCTGGCGATCCCAGAAGCCGGTCGGGATCGCGGGCGTGGTGGCCGCCAGGTAGGTCACCACTGCGCCCGCTAACAGCAGCAGTTCCGGCAGCCGGTAGCGCGCCGCGGGCGCAAAGACGAATTGGCGCGCCCCGCCGAGCATTTGCTTGCCCGCCAGGGGGATCTGTTCCACGGGCCAGCGGTCGCGATACAAGCCCCGCCAGGCCGGCCCGCTGAGCTTGACCGGCGCGGCCAGCAGCCAGGGCGTGCGAAAGCGCGGATCATAGATGGCTGCGACGTTGAACGTGGCCGCCGTGGCGCTGACTTTGACGTCCGGCAGCACCAAGGCGTCCCAGTACTCGGCACGCAACGCCAGGCCATCTTCGGTCCAGCTTGCGCTGCGATCCGGCGGCGGCGCTGGAATCAGCTTGCCTTTGCGGGTGCGGGCCAGCGGCCGCACCAGTTCACCGTATTCGGCGTCCGGGCCTTTGCCCTTGGCAGGGGGCGGCGTATTGCGGCGAGCGGTGAAGTTCTCGGCCAAGCGCACCACATACCGGTCAAGGCCGGCGGCCTGCAAGACCTTGATCTTGAAGCCGGCATCGAACACCGGCATTTCATCGGCGGCCAAGGTCGCTTTGACGTGCGCCAGCAGCGTCGCTTGCAGCGCCCGTTCCGTGGCATCGGCGGTCTCCGGGCGGACGATGGCCGTCGGCAGGGCGATGCGGCGCTCCGTGATCCGCCCGACGCGGGCAATCAGTCCCACGACGATGGTTGGCAAGGCTTTGCCAGCCTGGGGCTGATAGTGCTTGGTTTGGCAGTCCCGCAGTGCGGGCCGCCAGAACGCTGTGGTATCCACCGCTTTCGGCACGTAGCCCTCATAGTGCGTTGCTTGCCACTCTTGTGCGGCCACCACATGCGCGCCCCAGGTCGTCAGCAAGTCCGTGATGTGCCAATCGCCGGAATGCAGGGCGGCCCAGGCGCGGCGCACCGCCGGCGGGACCAGCCCCACGGCTTGCAAGGCTGGAAACACGGCCCCGCGGCTCGGCAGCAGGGCCCCACTGACCAGCATCCACATGAAGTGTAAAAGCGCAAGATTGGTACCGATAGTCACATTTTGCGTAATGACGCACAGCGCCATCATTGTTTGCTGAACGATCTCGAGCATTGAGTGGTCCTTTGCATAACTTGGGATGATTGAACTCCCGCTATTCTACCACACCTCTAGCCCATTGGCACAAACCAGTTGGCGGAAAGTAAAGTTAAAGAACCGCGCCAAGTATGCAGGTGCGCGAAGGCGTGGAGATGCGGCCCCAAAGAGGATCTTTTTGGCCTTGCTGGCGGTAAGCGCGCTGCGGATCATTGACATCGACCACAACCTGCGCTACCATATACGAGCCGCCCCCCCCGCTTGCTGCATGGCTTGAATGCTGAAGGAGGTCAAGATGACCAGGCGTCTTCTGCTCGTGTTGATTGTCGGCTTGCCGATCCTGTTGCTCGCCTGCGCGCCGGGCCAACGCTTGCGCGGGGACGCTTTCCTGCCCCCAACCGCCACGCCCTCGTCCACGGCGCTCGTCCAGACCCCGCAGATCGCACCCTCGCCCACGGACCCCTTCGCCGCGACCCGGCTGGCCATGGTGCGCGATCAGATCGCGACGCGCGGGGTTACAGACCCGGCCACACTGGACGCGATGCGACGCGTGCCCCGCCACCGCTTCGTGCTCTCGCAACACCTCGACTCAGCCTACGCCGATCACCCGCTGCCCATCGGCTACGGCCAGACGATCTCCCAGCCCTACATCGTCGCGCTGATGACCGAAGCGATCAAGGTGGGTCCCGGCAATCGCGTGCTGGAGATCGGCGCTGGCAGCGGGTATCAGGCCGCAATCCTGGCCGACCTGGGCGCCGAAGTCTACACGATCGAGATCATCCCGGAGCTGGCCTCGTCTGCGGCCGCGCGGCTGCGCGAGATCGGCTACGACAATGTAAAGGTGCTCAATGCAGACGGCTACTTCGGTTGGCCAGCGCACGCGCCCTTCGACGCGATCATCGTGACGGCCGCGCCCGATCACCTGCCGCAGCCATTGGCCAACCAGCTCGTGGAGGGCGGCCGGCTGATCATCCCCATCGGCCCACAGGGCAGCTTCCAGACCCTCTGGCTCTTCGAGAAGCGCGGGGGCGAATTAGCCGCCGCCAACCTGGGCGCAGTCGTGTTCGTGCCGCTGACGGGGAAGCGCTAGAGGCTCTTGGTGAGAATGACGCCGGCTGCGGCATAGCCTATCGCGCCCAGCCACAACACTGCCGTGAACCCGAAGCTGAGGGCCAGGATCGCAGCCAGGACCGCCGCGATCACCGAAGCGCAGCCGTTGACCGCCCAGGCCCATGGGATCAGGCTGGCCGCGGCTGGCCGTCGTGCTTCGGCCCAGGCCAAACCCAACGGGAATGGCAACCCCATCAGGAACGCGAGTGGCGCCAGGCTGGCGACTGCCAGCGCAACCCGGCCGGCCAGCGGCCATCCCAGGGCGATTCGGACGAGTTGAGGCCCACCGAGGATCGTGAGGACGATCAGAAAGATCAGCGCGGGGAAGACCGCTCGCCGCGGCAGCCAGGATGCGTGCGCGGCCAGGCTTCCAGCCCCCGCGCCAACCAGCACTGCGAATACCACGACCGCAAACGCATAGGTCGCGTGGCCGAACGCCAGGATCCAACGCTGGATGAGCGGGATTTCCACGAACAGGAAGGCGACCCCCAACAGGCCGAAGTAGAGCAACGGACGGCTGATGCTGCGAGTCTCCCCCCACGTACCAGGCACTTCGGAAGTGCCTGGTACGTGGCCGGTTTCATCCCCCGCGGCGCTGGCCGTGGCATGGGTAACTGTCCTGGAAACGGCCAGCGGCGCGACGATCAGGCCGATGCTCAGGACGAGCGCCAGCGCCAGCAGCGCGAACAGCACGAAATAGCCGCTGCCGCCGAACGGCTGCCAGGTGCGACCCAGCAGCGCCAGCGTCTGCCGCGTCTGCCCCCAACGGAAAAAGTGGAAGAAAAAGGGCCGATCATCGGTGGCGGGCGCAACTGCATAGGGGTAGCGACGATAGAACTCGCTGCGCTGCGCGGCGTCCAGCAACTCGACTGTCGCTTCATGGTCAGCGACGGCCGGCAGGCGGTTGAAGCGATTGAGCTCGTCGGGCCGCACATCGGGCGCCCACACCAGGTCATAGCGCCGCGACTCGGTGAACTGACGCACCTGCTCCAGATCTTCCGCGGGCCAGCCATCGGGCCGCGCCAGGACCGTGATCGTCTGGATGCCCCGATACGCCACCAGTGCGTCAGCGGGCCGGCTGACGCCGCGGCGCTCCAGCGCCTCGATCAGCGTCGCCATCAGCCGCACGCTCTCGCTGGGGGGCGTTTGGAGCCAGCGGGTGACGGCCAACACGCCGGCCGGCGCCAGCCGGCCGAGCGCATCCTCGAACATCTCTCGCGTCAGCCCATAGGTCTCGGCGAGGCTGTACGCGCCGCTGGTCACAGGCCGATAGGGCACCGTCAGCGGCAGGTACACCACGTCGTAGCTCTCCTGCGTGCGGCGCAGGACTACACGCGATGGCTCGTCTGCGGTGCGCACGGCCGGATGCGCGAAGGGGTCGTGTGCAGCCGCGGTAACCGCCACTGCGCGGCGGGCCAGCGGTTCTTCCAGGACAGCGGTCGCCTCCTGGGCGCCGGCTGCCAGCGCCTGCAGCACGCCCAGCCCTCCGCCCGACGCCAGGACCAGCACGCGGCCGGCCGGCCGCAGCTCGAACGCCAACGCCTCCGGCAGAAAAGCCGCCGCGTCGAAGTCGCCGGGAGCGACCAAGGTAATCGGCTGTAGCGCATCGGCGTCGAGCGCCAGCCCGAGCTGCGGGGGCGGCGTGGACTTGTAGGCGTAGCTGAGGCCGGGCAGCGCCCGCATTCCCGCGCCAGCCACCACGTCAACGCGGGCGATAGCATCCCACCGGCCGAAGACCAGTTGCGAGCCAGGATAGCGGCGGGCATGGGCCAATCCCTTGTAGGGCGAGATTGCCATGCCCAACGGCGCCCGCTCACCCAGGTTGAGGAGTGTGAGCGCGATCAGACAGGCCAGGCCGACCAGAAGCGCTGTCCTGAAAACCGCCCGCCGCTCTGGTCTGGAGGCTGTGCGAAGCCTCCTTTCAGGATCAGCCGGTTTCTGCCGCCGACCACCAAACCGGCTAAAGCCTCCAAACCGGGACATTTTTCCACGGGCCGTGGCGCCGCGGCCGGCATGGGCATCTGTCCTGAAAACCGCCAGCCCGATCAGCGCGCTCGCCAGGACCGCGCCGGGCACGCCGGCCAGCCAGAGCAGAGCGGGCGCCAGCAACACCCCGGCCGCGGAGCCGAGCAGGTTGGCCGCATAGATGCGGTGACCGCGACCTGCGGCGCCGGCCAACGCCGCGCCGATCCCCAGCCCTGCGCAGAAAAAGGGCAGGGTCAGCGCCAGGTAGTAGAGCACGAAGTAGAGAATCTGCCGGCGCTCCCAGGCGATGCTGTAGGAATCGAACGGCAGCAGGTTCACCGCGGCATAGGCCAGCCCCACGCCGGCCGCGAAGCCCAGACCCGACCATGACAGCCAACGCTCAGGCCGCAGCAGAGCTCCGCGGCGACGCGCTGCCAGGCTGAGCGCCGTGCCGCTGGCGCCGAAGCCGAGCAGCGCCAGACTGACCGCCAGGAAGGCAAAGTGGTAGAACTGCGCCACCGCCAGCAGGCGAGTCAAGGTGCTCTCTAGCAACAGCGTGGCCGCGGCCAGGGCCGCCACGCCCAGCATCGAACCGCGTGACATGATCGCCAAACCCTTGTACTGAAAACCGCCCGCTCCGTCTGCTGTGCCCGGTCTGCGACCGAGCCACCTCGTACCATGCCACAGCGGGCATGGTCAGGAGACCGGCCCGAGCAGCGTGCCTGGCACGTGGTGGGTTTCATTCGCCGCTGCGCACCCGCCCCGTCAGCTCCAGGTGCGATCCCACGAACGCTCCGTGTCCCAATAGTCGGTCGGCTGATCGAAGAAGACGGAATCAGCCGAGTTGAGATGCTCCCGGATCAGCTCTTCGTTGACATCGCTGAAGCCCAGGCCAGGGGTCTCTGGCACAGCAATGTGACCATCCTGCACCAACGGTTTCGGCAGGCCGACCACCAGATCATCCCACCATGGCACATCGGTCGCGTGGTTTTCCAGCACCAGGAAGTTCTCGGTGGCGGCCGCGCAATGCACGCTGGCCAGGGTGGCGATCGGCGAGGCGGCCATATGCATCGCCATGGCCACCCCATGCTCCTGCGCTAGATCGCCGATCTTCTTGGTCTCCAGGATGCCGCCGGAGCTTGCCAGATCGGGATGGATCACACCGACGCTACGCGCTTCGAGAAGCGGCTTGAAGCCTTCTTTGAGGAAAATGTCCTCACCGGTGCAGATCGGCGTCGTGACGGCGCGCGCGAGAGCCACATACTGCTCGGTGTACTGCCACGGCAGCATATCCTCGTACCATGCCAGCGTGAAGCGATCGAGCGCCTGCCCCAGGCGGATGCACGACTCCAGGCCGATGTGCCCGAAGTGATCGGCCGCCAGGGGCGCATCGTAGCCCACCGTCTCGCGCACGGCCGCCACGTAATCGGCCAGGTAGCGAATGCCCTTCTCGGTGATCTGAATGCCGGTGAACGGGTGCTGCACGTGACGCGTGGCCAACATACCCGGCGGCGCAACCAACGCCCGTGGCAGATCGCGCAGCAGGTCAATCCCGACATCCATCTTCAGGAACTTGTAGCCGCGCGCCAGGCGTTCGCGCAGCCGACGGCCCATCTCGATCGGATCGGGCGACGACGGGGTATCGCAATAGCACAAAACGCGATCACGGAACTTGCCGCCCGCGAGCTGATAGGCTGGCGCGGCGTAAGCCTTCCCCGCCAGGTCCATCAGAGCCATCTCGACGGCCGTGACGCCGCCTGCCTGCCGCGCATGATAGCCGAACTGCTTGATCTTGCGAAACAACCTGTCCACGTCACAGGGATTCTCGCCGATCAGCCGGCTCTTGAGCATGAGGGCATAGGTCTTGCTGGCGCCATCGCGCACCTCGCCATAGCCGGAGAGACCTTGATTGGTGTCGAGGCGGATGATCGTGGCGCGGAACGGCGCGCCGACGATGTTGGCGATGCGCATGTCGCTGATGCGCAACTGGGATGGACGCGAGTGCGTGTTGATGTTGCGAAGAACGGTTTCAGACATGGTGAGATCGCTTCCTTAACAGGACTTACGCAGTCGCACGTCATTGCGAGCGCATCCTTCGACAAGCTCAGGACATGGTTTGCGAAGCCCTGGCCTGAGCCAGGACGAAGGCAATCTCCCTCGCCAAGCCGGAGATTGCTTCGTCCTGAAGGATGCTGGCGCAATCGCACACTACGCTCCTCGCAATGACCGCGCCGAGGAGCCCACTGCATAACTCCTGTTCCTTAATGAGAGTCGTTTCCGTAGTGCACGCCTATTCTAACCACAAAGGCCCAAAGGCACAAGGCAAATGGTCTGCGCCCGTATCGCGCCTCACTTGACAGCCGGCCAACATCCGGTA
>Ga0194110_10007956_pt1 | contig 12108 bp, 6 predicted proteins | sample TA2Kig1200mmetaG_FD_146192 | JGI IMG/M metagenome (GOLD analysis project Ga0194110, IMG submission 146192) | Freshwater microbial communities from Lake Tanganyika, Tanzania - TA2015032 Kigoma Deep Cast 1200m | ecosystem: Environmental > Aquatic > Freshwater > Lake | place: Tanzania: Lake... | reverse complement strand
CGACAGCCTGGACGCGAGCGCGGAGGATGCGCTGCCCATCATTGACGGCGGCGCCGGCTTCTACGGCTGCGTGGACCGCGGCTATCTGAAGGGGCACGCAGTCACCCACTTCGTCCTCAGCGACTGGGCGGCTGCGACTGAGGGGCTGACGCCCGAGGCGGCGCAGCGGCGGGCCGCGGCCCACGCGCAGCTCATCGCCTGGGGCGAGCTCCTCGTCCGCTTCCCCCCGAGCTGGTGGCGCGAGGGGCCGGGAGTCGAGGTCTACAAGGTCAGGAACAGCCTGCTCGCGGAGTTCCAGCGCGAGCGCGATAATGCGGCGAAGGGGCTGGCGGCGAAGGTGAAGGAGGCCGAGGACCGCCTGGCGGCCCGCCCGGGCGATGCCGCCCTGCACATGGCGGTGGGACGCCTCCTGTGCGACCAGGCGGCGGCGAGCCCGAGCGACGAGGCGGTGGCCCTCTGGCAGCGGGCGGAGGGGCAGTTCCGCGCAGCGAGCGCCGCGCAGCCCAAGCTGGCCGACGCCCACTACAACCTCGGCTGCCTCTACCTGCGCGTGGCCGCCTGGGCCACGCGCGCCGCCGGGCCGGAGCGCGCGGCCGGGGTGTTCGCCAAGGCGGCTCAGGCCTTCCGCCAGGCCATCGCGCTCGACCCGAACCAGGCGGACTACCATTTCAACCTCGGCTTCGCCCTCTGGTCGGCCGTCACGGCCGATGAAGCGGTGCGCAGCGCCGCCCTGGCCGAGGGCACCGGCGCCTATCGCCGCGCCGCCCAACTCGATCCCGGCATCCGCGTGCCCGACCCCCACATCCTCGCCGTCGCCGAGCGCGGGCCGCAGCCTTTCCATTGATGTTGGAGCTCGACGCGGCCATGCGGGAACCGAAATCCGAAATCCGAAATCCGAAATCAGCAATAGCCGCCATCCTGCTCCTTGCCGCACTCCTTCGTTTCTTCCCACTCGGCTTGTCGAATCCCCGCTTCCACCACCAGGACGAGTGGGACTTCGTGCAGTCGGCGGTGAGGATGTGGGCGGAGGGGACGCTCGACCCCGGGCCGCCCTACGTCCACCCCGGCCTCTACCGCTATGCTACTGCCGCCGCATACCCCATCGCTGCGCAGGCGCTCGGGGGCCTGGCTGGGCCGGCGGAGCGGGCGTGGCTCCCCTACGTGGCAGGACGCTTCGTGAGCGCGGCGATGGGCGTGCTGGCCGTGTGGCTGGTGTATCGGCTGGGGCGGCAGGTGATGCCGGGGGTGGGCGCCCTGGCAGGCGCGCTCATCCTGGCCGCGGCCCCGCTGCACGTGCAGTTCTCGCACGTGGCGAAGCCGGATGTGATGTCGGCAACGTTTGTGGCGTTGGCCACGCTGCTCGCGTGGCAGTTGGCGGAGGCCCCGCAGCGGAAGCTCTACGCCTGGGCGGGCGTAGCGGTCGGCCTCGCCGTGGCCTCGAAGTACAGCGGCATCGTGGCGGCCGCGCCCATCGTCGTCGCGCACCTGGCCGCGCCGGGCAGCGGCCGGAGGGCGATGCGGCTCTTCGCGCCGGACCTCTGGCTCGCCGCGGCGTGCAGCCTGCTCGCCTTCGCCGTCGCGTCGCCCTACACCCTGCTCAAGCTCGGCAGCCTGGGCGAGGGCTACGGGCTGCTGATTGGCCGCCCGCCCGACTTCGAGCACGCGCCGCACGCGCCCGCGCTGGCGGCCTTCGCGCGGCAGGCGCTCGAATGGATCGGCCCGGCGCCGCTGGCGCTCGCCGCGGCAGGGGCGGCGCTCTGGTGGCGCGAGAGGCGGATAGCGCTGTTCGTCGTCGGCTCGGTCATCCTGAGCACCCTGGCCCTCCTGTCGCTCTGGGCGGTCCAGAGGCCCTTCTACCTGCTCCCCCTGGTGCCCGCCGTGGCCACCCTCGCGGCGGCGCCCATCGCGTGGCTGGGCGCGAAGCGGCGGTGGGCGGGCGCCTTGCTCCTCACGCTCTGCCTCGTGCCGTCTGCCGCGCTCAGCGTGCGGGAGGTGGTCCGGTTCGCGCTCCCCACCACGCGACAGCTCGCTCTGGCCTGGCTCCTGAAGAACGTGCCGCACCCCCAAGGCAGCATCCTGCGGGACGACGACAGCCTGGAGCTCAGCGCCGAGGAGAAGCTGCCCATCATTGACGCCGGCCTGGCCATCTACTACAAGGTGGACCGCGACTACCTGAAGAAGCACGGGGTCGTCTGCTTCGTCCTCAGCGACACGGCGGCGGCGACGGACTACCTGACCCCCGAGGCCGCGGGGCGCCGCGTCGAGACCCGTTCCCGCCTGCTCGACTGTGGGGAGGAGCTGGCGCGCGTGCCACGCTCCTGGTGGCGCGAAGGCCCGGAGATCACCATCCACAAGGTCAAGGACAGCGTGCTGCGTGAGTTCGAGAGCGAACGCGAGCGGGCGGCGAGCGAGTTGCGGGCGAAAGTGAAGGAGGCCGAGGGCCGCCTGGCCGCCGCTCCCGGCGATGCGGCGCTGCACATGGAGGCGGGACGTCTCCTATCCCGGCTGGTTCTGACGAGCAAGCCCGACGAAGCCATCGCCGCTTGGGACCGCTCCGCCGAGCACTTCCGCCAGGCGCTGCGCGCGGACCCGAAGCTCGCCGACGCCCTCTACAACCTCGGCTGCCTCTGCCTGCTCCGAGCGCGCAGCACCGCCGGCGCCCGCAGCAGCGAGGCCGCCGCCTGGTTCGCCCGGGCAGCGGACGCCTTCCGAGCCGCAATCGCACTCGACCCCAACCAGGCCGACTACCACTTCAACCTCGGCTACACCCTCTGCTCGCTCTCCTCGGCTGTCGCGCGCAACGACGCGCTGCGCCGCCACGCCCTCGAGGAGGGCGCCCGCGCCTACCGCCGCGCCGCCGAGCTGAGGCCCGACATCCGCCCCCCAGACCCCCACATCCTCGCCGTCGCCGAGCGCGGCCCGCAGCCCTTCCGCTGATATCCCGCTGTCTTTTTCCGGACCTCGGGCACTTCGGCGGTCCCGTGGCTTCCGGGGCCGTTCCCTCCATTCTGTGCCAACTGTGCGCCACACACTTGGCCCACTATGGGCTCTTTGGACACATGTCCTGTCACCCCTGGCACTTACAGCTTCTTCTCGCCCGCGAAACCGAAACCCCCACCACAGAGAGCACCGAGGACACTGAGTTCCCCCGCCGGTCGTGGAGCGGGTCGCCGTGGCCGCAACCCTGGGGGCTTTGCCCCCAGACCCCCAGGATTTACCGCCTTGCAGCCACCGGCACCCCAGAGCTGCCTAGAGCTGGCCGTAACTCAAGAAACACCAAGCACCTCGGGCCCGGAAGCTGCGACGTGTGCCATCGCCCCATCACACAACTCTCTGGTGGTGCCGTTGGCCCCAAGGCACGGCGTCGCCGCGTGCCCAGCCCCCGCAGGGGGCGGCAGAAACCCTGACTGGCACCCGTCCTGCGGTTCCTGGCGCCCCTGCGGGGGGCTGGCGCCCCCGCAGGGGGCTGGCGCCCCCTGCGGGGGCTGGCGCCCCTGCAGGGGGCTGGCGCCCCCGCAGGGGGCTGGCGCCCACGCAGGGGGCTGGCGCCCCTGCAGGGGGCTGGCGCCCCTGCAGGGGGCTGGCGCCCCTGCAGGGGGCTGGCGCCCCTGCAGGGGGCTGGCGCCCCCTGCGGGGGGCTGGCGCCCCTGCGGGGGCTGGGGTGGGGTTGACCATCCTCCCCACGGGCTTACGCCCGTGGCTACCGCGCTGCCGCCCTGCGGGCTGGCCCGCGCCCTTAGTACACCGCCCCACAGATAAGGGCACAGAATCCAGTCCCGAAGGGACGGCAGAAGCCCACGGGAGCTGGCCCTGCGCACGTATCTGCCGTCCCTTCGGGACTTGCCTGCTTCTGGCCACGCGTCCGGCGGCTGAAGCCGCCGGCTACCCACTGTGCTACAAACATGCAGAATCTTGTTTTACGGAAAGATTTTTCCTCCGCGTTTGGTTGCGGCTTGCCGCGATGGGCTCCCTCTGGGAGCAAGAGATCGAACTGCCCGCGATCTTGTGCCCTTATCTGTGGGGCGGTGCACTTAGGTTAGTGCCATTCGATGCTCCTCCATCAATACCCTGGTCCAGCCCCTCAGACAGGGCCTACCCCCACGGGGAGGATCTGCCGCAAGTCCTAGGAGAAACCAGGCCCGCTGGCGCGAGAGGATGGCAGGCAAGGCTCTGGTGCTCACGGCCTCTCGATGCGCGGGGCGGTGCTGACGCGGGGGCGGATGGGCAGCTTCTCGATGCCAGGGAAGTCGGGGTCGCCCAGGGCACGAATGTCGTCCTCGCCTGCGTAGGGGCAGCAGGCGTCAACCCAGGCTATCAGCTTGCGGAGAGACAGGGGGTCCATCTTGACCTCGCCCGCGGCTGGTGCGCCCTGCGCGTTACCGCCGTGCTTGGCGCCAGCCGCTATCTCGACGAGCCGGCTCTTGGGGGAGAGGTAGGCCATTGGACGCAGGGTGTAGTAGGTGCCCTGGCTCTCGACGGGGATGGCCCCGGCGATGCCGTAGCCTGGCCCAGGCCTGGCGGGGTTGCCCCAGCCTGCGCCGCCCACGAGGGTGAGGTAGGGCTCCTTGAAGGGGTCCTGGGCGGGGCGAAGGGTGAGGTCGAGCTTCTTGCGAGCGGCGCCGTCGCCCTGGTGGCAGCGGCCGCAATACTTGTCGAGGGCCGGCTGCACGAAGCGCTCGTAGGAGATGCTCTCGTCGCCCCAGGGCGTCGGCACAAGGTCCCTCGGCTCGCCGCGGAAGGCGAGCCCGCCCTCGAGAGGCGGGGTGGCGCTGTGGAGCTCGTGGCAGCCGAGGCAGCCGCGCCGCTCGCCCGGCATCACGCCGCTGAAGCTGCGCATGGTCTGGAGGCAGCGGTAGTTTTCGTCGAGCAACTGGAAGTAGAGCGAGCGCCCGGAGGGGACCTTGAAGTAGACCGAGCCGTCCTTCTCGACGGGGACCTCGCCGAGGATGCGCTTGACGCCTTCCTCCTGGACGATTGAGACGGCGGGGCCGGAGTTGCGATAGGTCTTGGCCCAGGTGGAGTAGGTCTTGTGGTCCTGCTGGAAGACGCGGAGGAACTTGACGCTTCCGCGCGGGAGGTCGGGCACGCCCTGGTAGACGTCGGGGCTGTAGAAGGTGCCACCCTCGGGCGGCTTGCGGTCCGCGCCCGTCCCCGGCCAGGCAACGCGGTCGGGGATCGCGGGGGGCACCTTGCGCGGCTTGATGGGGATGCCGAAGAGGATGTTGTGCGCGCCCTCGAAGAGCAGCTCGCGGTTGCCGTCTACGTCCATCAGGTAGAGACGGAAGCGGCCGCCCGCCCCGCGTGCCGAGACGAGGAAGTCCTGCTCGGATAGGGGCCAGGGGGCGGTGTAGCCGGTGAACTTGCCCGCGGCGTGGTAGCGGTCCGACTCCCCGGGGTCCACCGGGCCGTTGCCGCTCTCCACCCAGGCGAGGTCGCGGGTCACTTTGGTCAGGCCATCGGGGAAATTGAGGCCTTTGCCCTGGTCAATGATGCCGACGGCGCCGCCCCACCAGTCGTGGTGTCCGACGCCGACGAACATGACGCGGCGGGAGCCTGGGATTTGGCGGGGCTGGGACTCGTGGTCGGGCCAGGCGCTCTGGTTGCCCCAGAAGGCGGCCACGTTCGTGCCGTCGGGGTTGGCGGTCCAGAGGCTCTGGATGCGCCAGAGCGGCTTGTCGGTGTATTCCCAGCGGGAGTAGATGACGCGGCCGTCGTCCATGAGGGAGGGGACGAAGTCCGGCTCGCCGTTGTGGCTGATGAGGTAGATGTTGCGGCCGTCGGCGTCGCAGCGGGCCAGGATGTAGGAGTAGATGAACGGCCCGCAGCGGACGTAGCTATTGCCGCGCGTGGTGGTGAAGATGATGTGGCCGTCGGGAAGGTAGATGGGGTCAACGTCGTCGTAGTCGCTGTCGGTGAGCTGGCGGAGGCCAGAGCCATCGAGAGCGATCTCGTAGAGGTGGAAGCTCTTCTCGTCGTGCGGCTTGTAGCAGAAGAGGACGCGCCTGGCGTCGAACGAGACGTCTGGCCGCCAGAAGTAGCCCGGCTTTTCGGGCGCGAGGCGGCGCACGGCGCCGCCGGGATGGAGGCCGTCGAGCACGAGCAGCCTGCCGCCTGGCACGGCCGAGATGCCCATTCGGTGGATCGCCTCGTGCTCGGGGTTCACGTTCCCCTGCGGCATCGGCTGGTCCACGACGAGCAGTTGCGAGAAGTCGAGCAGCGGGCTCTTGAGGGCGATGCGGCGCTTGGCGGCGCGGACCGCGAAGTAGAGCTCCCTGGCGGCGGGGGTCTCGTGCGCATAGGAGACGGCGGGGTCAATATGGGCGTCCGGCCCGTAGAGGCCGGCGATCTGGCCCCAGGGGGCGGCGCCGAATCCCCCGGCCACGGCTGCCTGCGCCCACGCCGCGTCGTCGAAGTCGGCCTTCGTCCACCCCGCCTGCTCGGCCTTGGCCACGCGCCACGAGGCGTCGGTGACGACGGACGTCTGGGTGCCGTCGGCGAGGACGAGGGAGAGGCGGGCGATCAGCCCCGCGGGGTTCTTGGCGACGGGTGCCGGCCGGTTCTCGGCCCGGACCGCGAGGACGTTTTGTCCGCCCTTGAGGTGCCGCTCGATGGCGAAGGCGGCTGCCTTCTGCCACGTGTCGTTGCTGCCCACGCGCTCGCCGTTGGTGAAGACCTCGCAGGCGTCGTCGCAGGCGATGCGGAGTTCGGCTTGCCGCACGGCGGCGCCCTTTGGCAGCTCGAAGCGGCAGCGGAAGAATCGCGGCTCGACGGGTGCGGCCTCGGCGCTTCGGGCCTCGAGCCATATCCAGCTCGCGGGGGCGTCCGCGCCCTTTGGAACCGTCCTCGTCGTCGTCGTCGTCCTCGTCCTCGCCTCGATGGCGTTCAGCTCGGCCAACTCGGCGGAAAGGTCGGTGGATGGGGTTTTCGCGGCAAGCCGTGCGGCGAGCTCGCGCGCCCAGGCGAGCTCCTTCGCCGCGCGTTGCGCCAGCGGCTCCCCCATCGCCTGGAAGAGCCAGTCGCGCTGGAGCGCCGCCTCCGCCTCGGCAGGCGTAAGCGTCCGCGTTTCGGGCGTTGTGGGATTCGCGTGGGATGGCGGGACGATCATCTGGCCGTAGTTCCACCGCCCGATCTTCTCAGCCGCCGAGACCGGCAGCGCCGAGGACAGGGCAAGAACCGCGACAGCCGCGCAGAGCAGATTCCTCACGATGTCACATCCTTCCAATCATCCCCGCCGGGACTGGACGGGCAGGCTGCCCTTGTGGGGGCAGGGGGTGGTGTGGAGCTTGCCGCCGCCGGTGTAGTAGGTGCAGACGCTCACGCGGCCGCACTTGGGGCATTCGACGTGGAGGCTTCGGCGGGCCAGCGGGCCGGCCGCGAGCGCGAGGGCCAGAGCGAGTGCGGCGCACGCCACCACTCCGCCCTGTAGCCAGCGGCGGCCGCGCAAGTAGCGGGCGAAGGCCACGCGCTGCTCCCAGGTGGCGACCTTGAGCGGCCACTCGCGCGACACGGAGCCCTGGCACAGCGTCACTGGCCCGTCGGGCCGCGACCAGCCCGGATACTCGACGTTCGCCGCGACCCTGAGCGTGACCTCTTCGCCCTCGATGGTCGCGTCGTCGGGCAGGCGCACCTGGAACTCCAGGACGACAGGCTCTGGGGCCGGGGCGTGCTCCGGCTGGAAGACCGCGTGGGTCCACCTGTTCTGCCTGACCGCGACGTCGTTGATGGGGCCGTGGAGGGTGACGTTCTGGCCTTCGACGCTGAAGTAGCCGCCTGCGGAGGCGAGGTCGGTCTTCCACGTGAGGGTCAGGCGCGCTCCGGGCGCGGCAAGGCTCCACGCGCCCCCGGTCGCGGCGGGGTCCAGGAGCGGGAGGTCCGCCGGGGGCTTGCGGTGGACCAGCAGGAGGCCGAGGCCGGCCAACGCCGCTGCCAGGACCGCCTCGGCGAGCACCACCCCGACCCAGTAGGGCGTGGCGTACCAGCGAGGGGGCCGGGCGTTCGGGGCCTCGGGCAGCGAAATCTGAGTCTTGCACTTGCGGCAGCAGACCGTCAGGCCCGCGGCCATCTCCGGGCAGTAGTTCGACGCCGCGCAACTGGGGCAGATGACGACCAAGGCGCAATCCCCGGGGGCAAGGGGTGAAACCGCCTTCCCTCTATTGTGGCAATTTCCCCCCCCGTGTCAACCTCGCCCCAGAAGATCGCCGCTGCCCCGATCCGGCGGCTTACGCCGCCGGCAGAGTCCTTTCGTCCCTTCGGGACTTCTCAGGCCGGAGGGAGATGAGGACTAAGGTATTCCCCCATTCGCGCCAGGCGCCGGGGAGGGGCCGGGGCGGGATTGTCCTGACCGCCGGCTGCCGTGGCTCCCTATACCAGATTCTTGCGCCCTGGGATAGCATTAGAGCGCGAGTGGTGAACGCTGGCCGGACGTGACGGGAGGAAAGTAAAGGAGCCACGGCAATGGGTCAACAGAGCGATGTGGCGAAGGCCTGGCAGAAGCCTGTTCGCGGGCAAACCCTCAGTGGAGCGATCGCGGTCACGGCAGTGCTAGGGATGCTCATGGGCCTCGGCTACGGCGTGTGGCGGGGCACGCGCGCCTCGGCTCGCGCTGTCCAAGCGGTGAGCAATCTCAGGCAGGTCGGGGTCGCCCTGGACCTCTTCTTCAACAAGTACAGCTCCTATCCCCCGCAGGGCGCGGACCTCGTGGCCGTGCTCGCCCCCTACGTGCGGGATGTAAACGTCTTCACTAACCCCCTCGCGGACGAGGAGACGCCGGGCCAGACGCTGAGCCGGCTCTACCGGGAGCCGAACCTCGGCGAGCTAGACAGTGCTGGCCACTACCTCACGGCTCTTGCCTCGAGCGATGGCTCGGTAGCAGTCGTGTTGAAAACCGGCGCCAGAGTTGACCGCTACACTAACCTCTCCCTGCCCAACGACCCCGCCAGCATCGTCGCAATCCTGTCCAATGAGACGCCCCCCACCCCAGCGCCGGAGGAGCCGCCTCAGCCGGAACCCGAGCCGGGAACCGGCAGCTCGGTCGGGGGCGAGGTCAACCTCAACCCGAACAACAACGGCGACTTCGAGTTCGACCTCCTGAAGCCCGACGGCACCCACATCACCCGCGACGACCTCAGGGCCTCCGATGGCAGCCTGACGTACAGCGGGCCGGCCGCCTGGGTCCGCCTGAAGCCAAAGGGCAACGGGAATCAGAACACCCTCACCCTCAACGGGCAGGTCTACCACCTCGACAACTCCAACCACTACGTCTTCCTGGCCCTTCGGGGCGGGTCAATGGTGGTGCACCTCTACAACTCGAAGGCGGGACGTGGCAACGCCATGGGCAAGTGGTGGCTCGCCGTCAACGCCACCCGAGCAAAGGTCATCATCTGCACTCATCAAGGAGAGTGCACCTGCGTGGAGGACAACTCGTAGATTGCGGATTGGCGACTGCGGATTGCGGATTGGAATCGGAAATCGCAAATCCGAGATCCGAAATCCGAAATGGGCAAACTGGGAGGGGAAAGGAGACTTGAGATGGATTCGATGTGGACTTTGGTGGTGACTGGCGCCGCGTTTCTGGCCGCTCAGGCGATGGGGGGCCAGGCGCAGGACAACGACCCGCACGCGACGGGCGCCCGGCGGCCGACCGCGGAGGAACGCGCCTGGGCCGACAAGCACATGGTCAACACGCGCGGCGTGCGCCACAACGCCCTCGCACTCCAGCGCATCAATGCCGAGCGGAAGAAGAAGGGCCACGGAGAGCTCACCGCCGCCCCCGCTGCCCCGGGCAGCGAAGCCGTCGGCGACGGCGGCACGGGCGGGACCTCCGCGCCCGAAGGGACGCCGGCCTGCGTGGACAACAGCACCCTCCCCTACTTCCCGCCCATCCGCAGCCAGGGCGCCCTCGGCTCCTGCGCGCAGTTCTCCTCAATCTACTACACCCTCACCCACATGACCGCCATGGCCCGCGGCTGGGACGCCAAGGGGGGCGGCGACGCGTTCCGCTTCTCGCCGAAGTGGACGTATAACATGGTGAACCGCGGCTTCGACGGCGGCTCGTGGCACTACGACGCCTACCGCATCGCCCAGAAGCACGGCGCCGCCACCTGGGCCGAGTTCCCCTACGACGGCGACTACCGGGCCTGGTGCCTCAACCCCGCCGTCTGGCGCAACGCCATCAACATCCGCGCCGACCAGACGGGGCGCGTCCTCAGCGTGGACACCGACGCCGGCCTCGCCGCCCTCAAGGGGCTCCTCCTCAACGGCTACGTCCTCAACTTCGCCACCTACATCGGCTCCTGGCAGTTCAAGCCGATCAGCGACGACCCCGCGACCTCTGCCGACGACGCCTTCGTGGGCAGGAACTGCGCCACCTACGTCAACGGCTCCCTCGGCGGCCACGTCATGGCCGTCGTGGGCTACTCGGATGACATCTGGGTGGACATCAACGCCAACGGCGCGGTGGACGCGGGCGAGAAGGGCGCCTTCCGCATCGCCAACTCCTGGGGCACAGGCTGGCAGGAGGGCGGCTTCTCCTGGCTCGCCTACGACGCGCTCAAGGAGGTCTCCGCCGTGGCCGGCGCCGCCTTCCCAGGGCGCCAGCAGGGCTGGTGGTACAACGAGGCCACCTGGCTCACCGCTCGCCCGTCATACTCCCCCTCCATCCTCGCCAAGATCACCGTGAACCACCTCAAGCGCGACCAGTTGCTCGGCTTCCTCGGCGTCGCCGACCCCACGGTCACTGCCCCGACGAGCTCCTGGTTCCCCGCCGACTACGCGCTCTACTACGGCGGCGGCCCCTACGCCTTCGACGGCACCACGACGGCCGTTGACGGCACCTTCTGGCTGGACTTCAGCGACATCGCGCCCGCCACGGCGCTCACCACCAAGCGCTGGTTCGTGGGCATGGTGGACGGCGCGGCCGGCGACCCCGCGGCCATCCGCTCCTTCAACCTCTACCAGACGACGGACGCCGGCGACGTCCATGTCGGCTCCGCCGCCAACGCCCCCAAGGCCGCCGACGACGGCCTCGTCTACGTCTGGATTGACTACCTCTACGGCTCGCTCAACCAGGCACCCGTCGCCGTCGCCACGTCCGACATCACCGGCGGCTACGAGCCGCTCATCGTGGACTTCGACGGCTCGTCGTCCTACGACCACGACGGCTTCATCACGAAGTTCACCTGGGACTTCGGCGACGGCACGGTGCTGGCGGACGCGGAGGCCACGGTCAGCCACATCTTCCTCACGCCCGGCACCTTCACCGTCACACTCACCGTCACCGACGACAAGGGCGGCACCGGCACCACCACGCTCACGATCACGGTCCTCGACCCCAACCCGCCCGCCGCCCCGAGCAACCTCGGCGCCGCCGTCTCCGGCACCACGGTCACCCTGGCCTGGACCGACAACTCGACGAACGAGACCGGCTTCCATGTCGAGCGCGGCGTCACCGTGCGGAAGACCACCACGTGGACCCGCATCGCCACCGTCGGGCCGAACGTGACCGCCTACACCGACGCCTCACTCGCGGCCGGAACCTACACCTACCGCGTCCAGGCATTCAGCTCCACCACCGGCAAGGTCTCCGCCTACTCCAACAGCGTCACCGTCACCATCCGCTCCAGCGGCCGCAAGTAGTCCCATTCCCGAACCTCCCGCAGGCTCCGGGAGCCTGCGGGAGGCTGCCGTGGAAGAGCAACCCAATGGCACGGAGCAGGACGAGACAGCTTCAGAAGGCCGCAGGCCCCTCGCGCGGGCCGTCACCGGCAGTGTCGCCGGTGCCCGTGCCGCCTCCGCGGCTGCCCTCTCGGGCTGACGCTACGCACCCCTTGTCCTGCTCCTGCCACGTTTCCGAAACAGAGGGGGTGTATAGCAGATTTGTGCAGGTGGGCACACTAGAAACCAAACCCAGTTCCTCTGGGTTTGGTTTCCTCTTCGCGCCAGCATCGCCCAGGCCACGGACACCAGGCTTACTGAACCGACCGCGGAGCCGCTCGGTTCAGTAAGGTGTGCCCACCTGCACGAATCTGCTATGCACCCAAACACAGGAGACAGCGATGAAGACGATCATAGTGGTACACGACGAGCTCGGCGCCCGCGGCGCCCAGCCCG
>Ga0194110_10007923_pt1 | contig 12150 bp, 10 predicted proteins | sample TA2Kig1200mmetaG_FD_146192 | JGI IMG/M metagenome (GOLD analysis project Ga0194110, IMG submission 146192) | Freshwater microbial communities from Lake Tanganyika, Tanzania - TA2015032 Kigoma Deep Cast 1200m | ecosystem: Environmental > Aquatic > Freshwater > Lake | place: Tanzania: Lake... | reverse complement strand
CCTGCTGTTTTTAATTTCAGATGAATACAGCGCAACTTTATCTTTCAAATACCTGATTGCTTCAGACTCTTTTGATGTAAAATTTCCGGTCTGTTTTATCTGCCCTCCACTGCTGGCAAAAATAATATCCGAGCCATGACTGCCAATCAGGTTAATGCCGGAAATATCAGTACTGTTAAGGAGCGTGCAAAGGTTGTTTATATCCCTTCCCGATACAATGTTTATCACTGTTTTTTTACTGTTGAATTTTTCAAAAAGTCTTATAAGTCTGGGCAGTGGTTTTGCATCTTCCGGCTTGCTTGTTATATGAGCGAGTGTCCCGTCGTAGTCAAGAAAAAGGAAAAATTTATCAGAGGCTGCAATACTGTCCCTGATGCTGCAAAGATAATTGAAGGCATGTTTTAAATCAGTCATATCCCTCTTTTATTTGCTGGAAACGATTCAAAAAATCATTGCACCATCTATATACATCATTTTCCCTTACAATATTTCGCAGAGCAAGCATTTTCTGCTGCTTTTCCTCTTTGTTCATTTTTAAAGCATAATATATGCTGTATGCTACACTTTCAGTGTCATAAGGATTTACCATAATTGAATATTTCTTAAACTCGTCAGCACATCCTGCAAACTCACTTAGTATCAAAGCTCCATCAATACCCTCTTTGCATGTTACATATTCCTTGGCAATAAGATTCATTCCATCGCGTAAAGGTGTAACCAGGCAAATGTCTGCTGCAATATAGTATGCTGCAAGCTTTGGCTGTGATAAAGCTTTGTATATATATATAATTGGTGACCAGAGTTCTTCTGCAAACTTTCCATTAATCCTTCCAACCAGTTCATCTGTTTCATTTTTGAACTGTATATACTCCTTGATCTTTGTTCTGCTTGGTACAGATATCTGGATAAATATGAGTTTTCCCCTGTATTCCGCGTATTTCTCAAAAAACCTTTCAATGGCAATCAGCCTCTCGCTTATGCCCTTGGTATAATCAAGTCTTTCAACACTGATAATCAATTTTAAATTTCCAGTGGCTTTTTTAATTCTGCTTAGTGTCTTTCTGGTTACAGAACTTTTTGAAAAATTAACAAACTTTTTGTAATCAATACTTATCGGAAAATAGTTTGCTCCAACTTTTCTGCCGCCAACTTTTAAAGATGAGTTTTCAAAATCCACAAAGGAAGGTTTCGGGCTTGTAGTGACAGAAGCCCTCTGGAAAGAAAAACCAGTAATAGGGGGAGCAGTTGGTGGAATTACCACTCTCCCTGCATGGCATGAGTGATAAAAATTTCTTCGCTTACAGGAGTAAGTAAATAAATATTCATGATGACAGTCGTGACACTTTGCTATAGCAAATCCATTATGAAGTATTCCGCAGTCAGGATATTGGTATATTGTCAATTTAAATACCATAGAAAGATTTTTAATGTTTTGAAATTTTTCATAGGCCAATATGATAGCAGTTTTTACATTCCTTAAAGAATCGCTTTATTTTTTTACATTATTATTGAAATACATTATTATCATAAAGTTCATAATTAAAATTATAACCAGTAGATATTTTATATAATATGAAAAAAATTTGTGTTATAGGAAGTATAAATATTGATCTTGTTGCTACAATGGAACATTTCCCAGTTCCTGGTGAAGTAGTGGTTTGCCAGAAGTTCAATGAATATTACGGTGGCAAAGGAGCTAACCAGGCTGTTGGTTTAGGGAAGCTTGGTGCAGATGTATCATTCATAGGGAAAATTGGCAATGATAAATATGGAGACAGTCTGTTAAAAAATTTGAAAAAAAATAATGTCAAGATAGACAACGTTTTTAAAGATAATAGTATGCATTCGGGGATTTCTCTTATTTTTATAGATTCCAAGGGACAAAATAGCATTGCTCATATCTCTGGTGCAAACGGTAATTTAAGCCTTGCTGATATAATGAAAGCTAGAGGCATGCTACATGAATCAGATATTATACTTTTACAATTAGAGATACCGCTCGATATAGTTTTTTATATAATAGAAAATTACAGCCAGGGTGATAAGACCATAATACTGGATCCGGCACCATTCCATTCGATACCTGGCAATATTTTATCTAGAATTTCTATAATGACACCAAATAGGGTGGAAATGGAGCTGCTGACGTGTATTAAGATAAAGGATAAAAATGATTCACTCAAAGCCAGCAGCATTCTTCTGGATAAAGGTGTGAAAAATGTGATAAATAAGCTGGACAATTATGGAGTTTTAATTGCAAGCAAAGATTCTAATACTTTTTTAAAATCAATTAAAGTTAATGCTGTTGATACTGTAGGAGCAGGAGATGCATTTAATGCTGGTTTGGCATTCGGCCTATCTCACGGAAAGAATTTAATTGAAAGTTCAGAGATAGCTAATCTGATTGGTGCTATTTCTGTAACAAGAAAAGGGGCACAGGATTCAATGCCAGATATATCTGAAATAAAAAGATTTATCTCTGAAAGATGTTTAAAAAAATTCTATGACCTATTTTAAACCCAAGACGATATTAGTTAACCATATTTTATAGATTTTTATAACAGCAGTTGGGTAGCCGTTAGGAAAATAAAAGATCTTTTGTAATTGTATTTGTACTTTCTGCTTTGTCCCTGAGTATCTTTATTTCTTCCTCTTCTATAATTTTAAAATTATCAGCTATATCACAGGCCCACCAAAGCAGTTCTGCATATGAAGGAGCTATAGCTGCCGTTACTGGCTGCGATAGAGTAAATCTTAAAGACATTGAAGCTTCCTCATAATTATCAACAGGAGCATACCAGCATTTAGGCCATTTTTTATCTTCATCTTTACCCCAGGTTCTTTTTGCCAAAGCTTTCAAAGCCAGTATACCAATTTTCTTTTCTTCAGCTTTTTTTATAACTTCCGGACCAAAGTTATCTCTTAGCCAGCAGGCCCAGTTAAAAGGAAAAAGTATGCTGTCAAAATCATAACGATTCATAAGAGCAATGGCAGATTCCTCTGTATGAGCCGAAAAGCCTATATAACGAATAATTCCTTTTTCTTTTGCTTCAATAAAGGCTTCGATGGCCCCATTTGGTCCCATTATCATTTCAACTTCTTCAATGGTTATCACTCCGTGCAGCTGATAAAGGTCAAAATGATCCGTCTTTAAAAGCCTTAGTGATCTGTTAAGGTCATTATTAGCTTTAACTCTGGATCTCTCAAGCGTTTTACATGCTAAAAAGCAGTCATTTCTATATGGCTTTAGAGCAGGACCAAGCATCTCCTGAGCATTACCATACTGAGGTGCTACATCAAAATAATTTATTCCTCTATCTATTGCTTTTGAGACATACCTGGAAGCATCCAGTTTTGACTCATTCATTACTACAATGCCTCCAAAACCTATAATTGACAGCTCCTCTTCAGTTTTTCCCAATCTTCTTCTTTCCATAAATACTCCAAGTCGATTATATTTAATTATAATTATGCCACATCAAAAGCCCAATTCATATTTTTTATGACTTCTGTTATGATTAATATTACTATTAATATCAAATTATTTTATCAAAATAATTAAAATTTAAATAATTTTCAGATATTCAATTAGAATATAATTCAAAATCCATAAAGGAGTATGTTTCATGAGGGTAGTTGTAATAGGTGGGACTGGACATGTGGGTACTTACCTTGTGCCTTTTCTTGTAGAGGCAGGTTATGAAGTTATTGTATTAAATAGAGGAAAAACAGATCCTTATATTTCAAATAGTGCGTGGACATATGTAAGGAAGATATATACTGATAGGGAAGATGAGGAACAGAAAGGGAACTTTGGCAAATTTGTTAATAATTTGAAACCGGATATTGTTATTGATATGATCTGTTTTAATATTGAAAGTGCAAAACAGCTGGTTGAAGCATTAAGAGACAATGTAACACAATTTATTTCTTGTGGTTCAATTTGGGTTTATGGTAATAGCACAGAAGTGCCCACGACTGAAGATCAATTTAAAAAACCTCTTGAAGATTATGGAATAAATAAAGCTAAGATAGAAGAATATCTGCTCAGAGAGGCGCATTGCAGCAATTTTCCTGCAACAGTCTTGCATCCTGGACATATTGTTGGGCCAGGATGGATACCTGTTAACCCGGCAGGAAATTTAAATACTGATATTTTTAGCCGACTTGCCAGGGGAGAAGAGATAAAACTTCCAAATATAGGTATGGAAACTTTGCACCATGTGCATGCTGAAGACGTTGCTAGGATTTTTATGCTTGCAATTAAAAATTGGAAGAATTCCGTAGGTGAAAGCTTTAATGTAGTTTCCCCAAAGGCATTAACTCTTCGAGGATATGCGGAAAAGGTTGCTTCCTGGTTCGGTAAAAATGCTGTAATAGAATATTTACCATGGGAAAAGTGGAGTAAAACATCATCTAGTGAAGATGTTGCCGAGACCTGGGAGCATATATCTCATAGCCCCAACTGCAGCATTGAGAAAGCAAAAAAAATATTGGATTATCATCCGCATTACAGCTCCCTAGAAGCAATTCATGAATCAGTAAACTGGTTAATAAGTAATGGAATTATAAAGATATAGAATGAGGAAGGGATTTTATTGAAAAGAGTTCACCAAAATTTAAAATTTTTAAGTGATGAAGAAATCATTGAAATACACAATACAAGCTTAAAAATACTTGAGAATATAGGGTGTTATGTTCCACATTATAAAATTCTGGAAATTTTAGATGGAAGGCATGGGGTAAATATTGATTTAAATAAAAAGATTGTGAAATTTGAAAAAAAATACGTTGAAGAAGTTTTAAAAGGAGCTCCAAAAAGTTTTGAAGTTGTACCGGCTTATTTTGAAAACAGGTTTAAAGTGGGTGATGGAGTATTGAAATTATGGATGAATTATACCCAGGATATGTGTGACTGGGTTAATCATGAAAGAAAGTTATGTTCAAATGAGGATATGATGAAGGGTATAATTTTAGGAAACATCCTGCCTTTTGTAGGAACAAACAATGTTGTTGCTGCTCCTGAAGGCATACCTTCCGAAGTGGCAGATATTTACTGCTGGTATATGTTGTATAAATATTCTGCCAAGGCTTGTAATTCATTTATTTACAATTTGCATTCTGCCAGATATATACTTGAGATGGCTATTTCTATGGCTGGTTCTGTTGAAGATCTAAAAAGAAAAAAAAATCTAATGTACTTTGCAGAATCTATAAGCCCACTGAGATGGGGAACTCATACACTTGATATCATGCTTTTATATTCACAATATGAAATACCCATCTTTTTAGGTCCAATATTATCGTCAGGTGGCTCAGGTCCAGTGACTCTGGCCGGTTCCCTGGCTCTTGCAAATGCTGAAATTCTTTCCGGGATAATTATATTAAATGCCTTGAATGAAAAGCAACCTATAATATATCCCGTGCTTACTACTCCTATGAACATGCGTACAGCCATGATTTCATTTGGTGCACCGGAAATGGCATTACTTTCAGCTGCAGGCGTACAAATAGCTAATTTTTACGGTTTTCCAAGTTCCGGTAATGTACATCTTTCAGATTCTAACATTGCTGATTTTCAGTATGGTTATGAAAAGGCTACTACATTTTCACTTGCTCTAGCTGCAGGCATGGAGATGTGGGGGATAATTGGATATTCTGCAGCTGGACATATGGGTACAAACCCTGGACTTTCAAGCCTGGAGGGGATAACACTTGATAATGAGTGCTTTGGATATATGACCCGGATTTTGAACGGTATTGAAGTAAATAAAGATACTCTGGCTTATAATGTTATTAAAGAAGTAGGTATAGGCGGTAATTTCCTAGCCACCCACCATACAGCAGATCGTTTTAAGAATGAGTTATGGAATCCTGATATATTTGTTAGGCAAAGCTACTCTGAGTGGCTTGCGTCTGGCAAGAGAACAGCTGTAGAAAATACAATTGAAAGGACAGATAAAATTATAAAAGATAACTGGCCTTGCGAAAAAGTAATTGACAGTTCAAAAGAGAAGGAGCTAGATAAGATTTTTAATTCCGCAAAAAAACATATGTTAGATAAATAGATAATTGAAATTAGTTTTGATAAAATATAAAAACTAGAGGGTTTAATTGATCCATAAGATTAAAAATAGAATGCCTGTAAAAATCGGAGCATCCCTTGCATGTGCCAATCAAATTGATTTGTCAAAGGATCTTAAAGAGCTAATTAAAAATAAAATTGATTTTATCCATATTGATATAATGGATGGAGTTTTTGTTAAAAATTACTGTTTTGGTCTTCAAATTTTTGATTATTTAAAATATTTCAGCAATACTGAATTTGATGTCCATCTAATGGTTGATGATCCTTTTAATAAAGTTGACCTTTTTAATGGTAAGGCTGTTAATGCCATTTCTTTTCATCTGGAAGCAGCATCCAACCCTATACAGACTATTAAAAAAATCAAAAGTATGGGATTTAAGCCCGGAATAGCCATAAATGCAGGCAGCAGCGAGAATTTGCTGGATTATTTATATGAGCATGTGGATTATATTTTGGTTATGGCTGTTGAAGCAGGATTCACAGGACAGAAATTTCTAAGATCTTCAATAAAAAAGGTGGAAAGGATAAAAGACGCACTGGATAAAAGGGGGTATAGTCTTGATATCTTTGTAGATGGCCACATTGATAAGGAAACAATAAGGAAACTTTACATGGCGGGTGCAAATGTATTTATTGGCGGTTCATCAGGTTTATTTACACAGGATAATTCAATTGAAAATAATTTAAAAATTTTAAGAAAAGCAATTACATGGAGGTAAGTTATGTTAAATGAAATACCTAAAACGGAGTTTATAGCCCGAGCAAAAAGACTCCAGGCAATAATGGATATAAATAAATTTGATTTTATCTTGACCTTTGGCAGTGAAGCAGAGCCTCAATATGTCAGATATTTTTCAGATTATTGGCCAAATTTTGAAACTGCTGGAGTATTAATTCCAATAATCGGTGATCCTGTGCTTATAATTGGGCCTGAAAGTGAAACGTTTGCCATAGAATGGTCAAAAATTGATAGAATTGAAAAAGTACTTGCCTATAGAGAGTCTTCAGAGCCAGAATACCCCGATATGAAACTTACAAGTTTTAATGACCTGTTTAAGGAATTCAGCAGTCTAAAGAAATTTAAAAGAATTGGAATAGTAGGTTATCCAATAATGACGCTTCCTGTTTATAATGCAATAAAAGAGAGTGCTGATATTTTTGGATATGAATTAGCAAGAGCAGATAAATTGGTTGATGGCATGAAGATAATTAAGACGGATATTGAAATAGAAATAATGAAAAATGCTGCAAAAATTTCAGAAAAAGCCTTTGGTGAGGCATTAAAAGTAATTAAACCTGGAATGACTGAAGCTCAGGTTGTAGGAGAAGTTGAATATTATATAAGAAAATTTGGGGCTGAAGACAGAGCCTATCCGATGTTCTGCAAAACAGGAAATAATACTAACCAGGCGGTTTCCAGACCCAGTCAGAGAAAAATTAAAAATAATGAAATGGCTTATTTTAATGCTGCTGCACGACTTGGAGGGTATTCTTCGAGTATAGGAAGACCGGTATCATTTGGAAAACCTTCAAAGAAGATCATTGATTTCATGAAACTGGGTAGAGAAGCTGAAGAGACGGTCCTAGGTAGTATAAAAACAGGGATTGTAGCAGAAAGTGTTACTAAAAAATTTAAAAAATTTCTAAAAGATCACGATTCCGAAGATGCATTTTTGTATGGACCATGCCATGGTGTTGGTATGCTGGAAAATGAACCTCCCTGGATAGAGGAAGGACAGAAGTATTTACTGGAGGAGAATATGACATTTTGTGCATGTGTCTATATACAGAAGGATGGAATGGGTTTACGCTATGAGGATGCTTTCAGGGTAAAAAGAAATGGAGTCGAAGAGTTCTCTAATAAATTTAAGGATTTAACTGACTTAATACTCTAAAATTTAGAAATAATAAAATAAATTTAATTCTTACAGAAAAGGCTTATACTCACAGATATGATTGATAAATATCTTGAAAAATTAAATTCTCTCATTGATCCAAACAGAGCAAGACAGTCAGAAGAATTACAGAACAGAACAGCAAATTATGAAACAGTAAATAGATTACCTCTGTCAATTAGCACATATGATGAGATGTCCAAAGAAAGAAAACCAGTATTTGTCGATTGGCCTGTTTATGATTATGGTGAGGCATATCTGAATCCTGAAAAAATGCTTTTAAATGAACTATTACCTATATATGAAGGGGAGCTCTTTAAAGACGACAGGGTGAGTGTCATTCGTGCAAATTATGGTGTTGGGATAATCCCCTCTTTGTTTGGCTGCAAAATCATCCAGAAAGACAATGAGCTGCCGTGGGTTGTAAGGATTAAGTCTATTGAAGACATAAAAAAAATACTGAGAAAAGGTATTCCAGATTTTAAAAGCAACTTACTTGCAAAAGTAAATGAAACACAGGAATATTTTTTTAAGAAATTAAATAATTATTCCAATCTTAAAGATTCAATACATATAGGACTGCCTGATGTCCTTGGGCCATTCAATCTGGCTGGTACAATGATAGGTGAAGATTTATATATTTATTTATACAGCCAAAAAAAGATTATTAAGGAATTTCTAGAACTACTGACCCAGACTTATATAAAATTTGCCCTTTACGAGAAAAATTTAATTCAAGAGCCACTGAAAACAGGGTATTATTTTGGGTGCAGGCTGTCCGGAGGTATAAAGATCAGTGAAGATTATGCACTGGCAATTTCCCCATCAATGTATGAAGAATTTTGCATACCTGAAAATGAAAAAATTGCAGAAATATTTAGTGGTTTTACTCTTGTGGTATGTGAAGATCTGGAAATAAAAAGAGCTGAGAGTATTTTTAAAACAAAAGGATTAAAAGGAATAATGTACTGGAGTAGAGATTTTGAAAAACTTCAGGAGATCCATGAATTCGCCAAAAAAAAGAAAGTATGTATTTTCTGGTTTGACACTATACCTGAAAGTAAAAGAGATCATTTTAGCACTGGTATTATATTAAAACGGCAAATAAAAAGTATGAATGAAGTAAAAAAAATAATTATTTATAAACATTAATCAAGGAGAAACTACAATGAAGATTAGCTTATGCTGGTTATATGCAATTGAGAAATATGGTTATCCACCCAGTGTTAAAGATACATATAATGCGCTTAAAGACGCTGCTGAAATGGGATTTAAATATGTAGAGGTTGAGGCATTCAATATTAAGAAAAATAACGTACACGAACTGTTTGAAGAAAGAAAAAAGCTTAAAAAATACATGGATGAACTCGGGCTTATATTCATTAATTTGCCTATAATGCTACCGGGACTATACTCTACCGATCAAAAAGTACGGGATGAAAATCTTGGTTTATTTGATATTGGTGTTGAAATGGCTAAGTATTTAGGAGCAGAAGTTATGCAGCTTGATAGCTTTTCTCCATCCATAAAATTTATAGGAGAAAATCCATATGAAGATGACATATCTTATGGGAAGAGTTATAAGATGAATATCGACAATGACTATTCCTGGGATAAGGAATGGGATATCCTGGTTAAAATGTTTAAAATTTGCTGTGATAAACTAAAAAAATCCGGAATAAAACTGGTAATTGAACCAAGGGTATGGGAGAGAGTAGCAAGCACTGACGCAATCCTTCGTTTAATGGACCATGTAAATTGCCCGAATTTTTTTGCCATACTTGAAACCGCACATATGAATGCTCAGAAGGAATTAATACCCTTAAGTGTGGAAAAAATGGGCAAAAGGATTTTTGGTGTTCATATTGCTGACAATGACAGTACGACAAATATGCATAATAAGGTAGGTGACGGTAATATAGATTGGGAGTCAACTTTGAGGGCATTAAAAAAACATGGTTTTAATGGTTATATGGCAATAGATATAAAACCTAAAGACAAAAGAGATATTAAAAAAGATTATATTGAATCAAAACAATATATTGAAAAATTAAGTGCGAAAATAGGCTTATAATTGATTTTTATTTTAAAGGGTATTTACCAAATTCAAGGGCTGTTTTGTATAGCTTGATTATTTTTTCTGGTGATGTATCGCTCTGGATATTATGTGCTGGTGCTAATATATATCCGCCTTGAGGGGCTAAATTTTTAATTATTCTCTTTATTTCATCAGACATTTCTTCAATGCTTGCTCTTGATAAATAATACTGCTCATCAATACCGCCATGGAAACAAATTTTAGTTCCAAATTTTTTCTTCAGCAACAAGGATTGCATATTATGAGCACCGGGCTGAATAGGATTTAAGATATCCACACCTACTTCTATCAGATCTTCTATGAGCTCATATACAGACCCGCAGCAATGTAGAAATATTTTTACACTGTTATTTTTTTTAATGCACCTGAATAATTCCATATGTCTGGATTTTATCATTTCTCTGTATATGTCTCTGGAAAAAAATAATTGTCTCTGATTTGCCATATCATCACCAAGCTCTATCATATCAATATCTTTTCCTATCTCATTGGATATCTTTGACCAGAAAGCAGTTAAAAAATAAAGTAACTTATCAAAAAAATAACTCACCAGCTTTTTTTCTGTATACAATTTGACTAAAAAATCTTCAAAGCCAAAAAGATATGTCCCCATCTCAAATATGCCATCCATGCTCATACCCAGCACTATAGCATACTGATTTTGTTTTTTAAGTAGCTCGATCTGCTCTTTAACTCCGGTAAGCCATCCTCTGTCTTCCGGGTCAGGGAATTTGTATTCTTTTAGATTTTCAAAGTCTGCATTTGCAAGTGGTGGATTGATTATTTCTATATATTCTCCTATTTTTTTTCTTTTTATCTTGAAAATATCTAAGATAGTCCCATCTTTTTTATAAATTATTTTATTTTCGACTGGATCTCCGAGCCATACTCTTCTGAAATCAACTCCAAAATTTAACAGAATGTTTTCATCAATATTAAGCACAGTATCCATTAGAGAATAGTTAACATTTAAATGTTCTCTGCCTAAAAAATTAAGCAGGTTTATGTAAGCCTTCTTCATTAGAGATGACACGCCACCGCCGAGGTCAACAGCTATCCTGTCAGGTTCTTTGTGATTTAATATAAGTAGTACTCTTTCCCTGGAATTCATATTTTTAAAATCAATAAATTTATATTCATTATTTTTTTAAACTATAACGATCTTATTAATTTTTCTGCGAGTTTATTATAAAAACCCTGTTTTTTAGAGGATTCTTTTATGGAATAAAAATCAATGTAATTTTTTATACCAGATTTTTTATATAATTTTTCAAGATTTCCAAACCATTTCATCATATCAATCTCAGTAAGAATTTGTTTACTTCTATCGATAGGATTGAGTATTGAAATAGATTTCGGTACACATAATGTAAGTATGTCAATGATGTCAAAGTATGATAAGATATCAAATAGAAAGATACTGGCTGAAAATCTTGAATCACCTTCAAGTAAATTCCTGTATGATACAAGTAAATTTTCCAGGAAAAGTGCTGCTATTCTTTCATCAACAGCACCACTATATAAAGCTAACAAAGCAGTCATTCCTTTTCCATAACAGAATAGTTTTTGTTTATTAAGTTGTATTCCTGTAGTTGCCCTGGTTGAGATGTATTCAACAGCTCTTAATATATCAAAAATTCTTTGGGAGAAAAGATTTCTGTCGAGCATATAACTCATAGTGGATACTTCAAATTCAGAAGAAAGTGTTTCACCTTGTCCCCTTAGATCAATTGCATAAATGGCCTGGTTCTTCTGAATCAAAGCCATGAAAAGCTCATTATTAATAAAACCCTTCTTACCAAGATCGTCAAGACATAACCAGATATTGTTCTGCTTATCCCATTTGTCTGGGAGAAATAATAATCCTGGAATAGTTATTCCATCCTCGGATTCAATAACAATTTTTTCTACAAAATATCCTTTCAGCTCTAAAGTGCTTATGATTTTTGGTTGCAGGGGTGAATGATCAATAGTTTTTACTAGTATCTCGTTAAGTTTTTTAATGTGATTTTTTTTAATTTCTGCCCAGTTCTTAGTGATATCCAGCGCATTTAATTCCTTGTACTTGA
>Ga0194110_10007922_pt1 | contig 12150 bp, 6 predicted proteins | sample TA2Kig1200mmetaG_FD_146192 | JGI IMG/M metagenome (GOLD analysis project Ga0194110, IMG submission 146192) | Freshwater microbial communities from Lake Tanganyika, Tanzania - TA2015032 Kigoma Deep Cast 1200m | ecosystem: Environmental > Aquatic > Freshwater > Lake | place: Tanzania: Lake... | reverse complement strand
CCTGAACGCCAAGCTGTCGCGGGCCAAGGCGGAAGACCTGGCCAACCGCGACAAGATCGAACAGAAGCGGCTGGAGATCGGCGTCGAGGCAATCCAGGCACAACTGGCGGTGCAGCAGTCCACGGTGGAGCAGCTCCGGGCGCTGTGCGCGCTAAAGCGCAACCAGGTCGAGGCACTGAAGGTGCGCGCGGGCATCCCAGGGGTGCTCCAGCAGGTGCCGGTCGAGGTGGGCCAGCGGGTGGCGGTGGGCGCCAACCTGGCGCGGGTGGCGCAACCGCAGAAGCTGAAGGCCGAGCTGAAGATTGCCGAGACCCAGGCCAAGGACATCCAGATCGGGCAGCAGGCCGAAGTGGACACCCGCAACGGCATCATCCTGGGGCGGGTGTCGCGCATCGACCCGGCGGTGCAGCAGGGCACGGTCACCGTGGACGTGAGGCTGGAGGGCGAGCTGCCGCCGGGCGCCCGCCCGGACCTGAGCGTGGACGGCACTATCGAGATCGAGAAACTGGCCGACCTGGTGCAGGTGGGCCGGCCCACCTTCGGGCAGCCTTACAGCACGGTGGGCCTGTTCAAGCTGGAGGCCGACGGCCGGCACGCCTCCCGCGCGCAGGTCAAGCTGGGGCGCAGCGCCGTCAACAGCATCGAGATCGTGGAAGGGCTGCGAGTGGGGGATCAGGTGATCCTCTCCGACATGTCCGCCTGGGACGCCTACGACCGCATCCGATTGAACTGAAGGAGCAAGAGATGAGCGAGGCCAACAACTGCCTGATCCGCCTGGAGGGCGTGACCAAGGTGTTCTTCACCGACGAGATCGAGACCCACGCGCTGGAGGGCGTGCACCTGGAGATCCGCGCCGGCGAGTTCATCTCCGTGGCTGGGCCGTCGGGGTGCGGCAAGTCCACCCTGCTGTCGATCCTGGGCTTGCTGGACACTCCCACCGGGGGCACTTACTGGCTGAACGGGAAGCCGGTGGAGAACCTCAAGGCCGGCGAGCGGGCGCGCATCCGCAATCGGGAGATTGGGTTCATCTTCCAGGCGTTCAATCTGATCGGCGACCTGACGGTGTTCGAGAACGTGGAGCTGCCGCTCACCTACCGCGGGATGTCCTCGGGCGAGCGCAAGAAGCGGGTGCAGGCGGCGCTGGAGCGGGTGGGAATGGCGCACCGCATGAAGCACTACCCGGCGCAGCTTTCCGGCGGCCAGCAGCAGCGCGTGGCGGTGGCCCGCGCGCTGGTGGGCGAGCCGCTGATCCTGCTGGCCGACGAGCCTACCGGCAACCTGGACTCGAAAAACGGGGAAGCGGTCATGGACCTGCTCCGCGAGCTCCACCGCCAGGGCGCCACCATCTGCATGGTGACCCACGACCCGCGCTACGCGGCTTATGCGGACCGCAGCATCCACCTCTTCGACGGCCGCGTGGCCGAGGAGAACGCTGCCCCTGTGGGCTGACAGTCCAACGCCCGGCAGTTAACGTTGCTCACAACTAACGGCCGAGCACGCGGAGCGCAACGATATCGGCGCGGGTGGCCGACTGCTCCCGCACCTCGGCTCGGAGAATGAACTGGAAGTACCACGGTCCCGAGTGCCCGGGGGCACCCCCTCTCAGGCGGTTGACTACCTGCTCCAGCCTGGCCGGCTGCGAGAGGAACTCAGACGCCATCTGGCTGGCCTGACCGTCCAAACCGGTGATCAGAAGCAGCAGATGCCGGTCGTCCAGGCCCGGCAGCATCGAAACCAGGCCGTATTCGATGACCGGATCGGCGGCCGCGGCCGCCGGCTCCTTGAAGTAGGTCGGCTTCTCTCCCGGCGCCGGCCTGGTGTTCTCGATGTAGCGGCGGATGCCCAAGCTGTCGCCCAGGCGGAACGGGTACTTGTGCAGCAGTTTGTCAACCCAGGGGTTGGCCTCATTGTGGCCGAGCAGGATGAAGTTGCCCTGGCGGAGATCTCCCCAATTCAGCAGACGGCTCTCCTTGGCACGCACGGCAACCCCGTAGCGGCCGAACATCTGGGCCAGATTGACGGCGGCGATAGACTCCGCCACTCCGGTCTTCATCTGACTGGGACGATAGAAGATGTATCCTCCCGCCGGGAACCGGAAGAACTCGCGCAAGCCTTGCTCCGCACGAGCCCCGGGCCGGAAATGCTCCGGGTGGGAGTCCTGCAATCTGGGGTCAGGGACGTTATGCACGACCGCGACTTTGGAGTTGGCGAGACAGATCGTGACACCGGCGGGGTCGCGCAACCAGGGTCCCCAGACTTCCTGGACGGGCTTCGGAGCGGGTGCCGGCGTGCCAGGCCCGCCCCCGGCGGCTGACGGCCGAGAGCTGAGCCAGCCTGCCACATAAGAGGCGCTGATGAGGACCACCGCACCCGCAACCAGGGCCAGCAGCTTCCAGGATTGCCGTTTCGGCGCCACGCCGCCCGGCTGGGGGGTGCAGCGATCCTCAGGTGTTTGAAGGTGGAAGACCGGGGCATACCGCCCGACGGGGATCTCTACACGAACTCGGTCACTGCGTCCCTCGTTGGCGTAATAAGCCTCCAGCTTCCGCCGCAGGATATGCGCCTGGCGCCGGACTACGCCGTCTTCAGCCGGGGAGTAGTCTAATGGCCTGTGGAAGACGTCCACGCCGATCGAGTACTCGTTGACCTGTCCAGCGTGACCCCGCAAGGCCAGGTCACACACATGGATGAGGAAGCGTTTGCATTGTTCCGATCGGCGGAATTCCTGGCTGGCGCAGACCCTCTCGATCTCAGCTCGCACTTCTGATTCGACCAGGGTTTCGTCCTTGCTTCCCGCCACTTCCGGAGTCTTCACGGGGCCACCTGCCGCGCCACAACCTCCGTTCGGGCGCTGCTTTGACTTCATTATCACACACGCCAGTTGGGGCGCACGCCCTGCCCGAAACCGCTTGACGGGAAAGGAGCTTTCCCAAGAGCGAACTGTCCATTGGACTGTCCAGTATCCGTTTCGATACTTGCGGGACGGGTGGAGAAGCGCGCATGATGGAGTGCAGCAACGTGAAACGCAGAACCTTTGTTACGGCCGTGGGCGGAGCGGCGGCAAACCCACTCCTCCAAAGACCTGGTGGGGAGGCTCGCAAGACCATCTCCATCCAATTCGGGGCGGTGTCGCTGATTGACGAAGGCATCGAGCCGGTGCTCGACAACTTCCAGCAGCGGGCCGGGGTGAACGCTTTGGTCCCGGCCGTGTTCTCTTTCTCCAGCGGGACGGCCGGCCGCCAGTCCAAAGGGCAGCCCCTGCCGGACCACGGCCGGCAGGAGTACGACACAAGCCTGCGGGGCGGCAACTTCGCGCGGGTGCATCCGCAATACTATAAAGACACGGCGGTTGATCCGAAGTTGACCCAGGCGCCCGACCACCCTCACTTCGACGTGCTGGGTGACCTGTTGCCGGCCGCCCGCAAGCGGGGCATGAAGGTCTTCGGTCTGATCCAGGACCACTTCCCCGAGAAGTTCCCGAATGTCGAGAAGTTCCAGGAGCGCGACTTCAACGGCGCGCACTGCGTGACGCTGTGCAAGAACAACCCGTATTACCGCAACTTCCTGGCCGGTCTGGTGGAGGATCTGACCCGCAGCTACGACATCGACGGTCTGATGTTCGTCTGCGAGCACACCGGCGCCTTCACCAACACGCTGGGCTCGCGGTTGCGCGGCAAGCGGAGAGGGTTGCCCGGCACGCGGGGCTGTTTTTGCGAATTCTGCCGGGAGAAAGCCCGCCGGCAGGGGATCCGCTTTGACCGCGTGTTGACGGCCTTCACGGAGCTGGAGAAGTTCGTGGCGGCGGGCCGCGCGCGCCGGCGTCCGGCGGATGGCCATTACGTGACGCTGTGGCGGCTCATGCTGAAGCACCCGGAGCTGCTGACGTGGGAGCACTTCTTCCACGAGGGCGTGCGCGAGACGTACCGGCTGATGCACCAGCGGGTCAAGTCCGTGCGGCGCCAGGCGCAGTTCGGCCTGCACATCTGGCACAACTTCACTTTGAGCCCGCAGTACCGCGCCGAGCAGGACCTGGCGGAACTCGCAACCTGCTGTGACTTCTTCAAGGTGGCGCTGTATCACAACTGCGGCGGGCCGCGCATGGCTACCTACATTGACAGCGTCAGCGAGACGATCTACGGCGACGTGCCGCCCGAGGAACTGCTCCAGTTCCACTACCGAGTGCTCGGCTACTCAGGCGTGCCCTATGACCGACTCCGGCAAGGGCCCATCAGCGAGGAATACGTTTACCGCGAGTCGAAGCGCTCGGTCGAGGGAAGCGGCGGCGCCCCCGTTTGGACGGGCATCGACGTGGACATCCCGATCCAATCGGATGATCTGGGGAAGCAGAAGTCGTCTACGGTAGGGAAGTCCACGCGCGCCACGGTGCGGGAATCCGCCCGCCAGGCGTTTCGTGCCGGCGTGCAGGGCATCGTCATATCCAGGAAATACTCGGAGATGCGTCTCGACAGCCTGAGTGGCGTCGGCGACGCTATACGGGAGTCAAAGGTCAAGACCTAAAGGAGTATCCCCGATGCAGCGTCAGTCTTTCTTGCTTGCGGTTTTTGTGTGTTTGGCGATGGCCCTGGTCCAGGGCCCGGCCCAAGCGCAGACCACCACTGGGACCATCTTCGGCACGGTCTTGGACTCGACCGGCGCAGTTGTTCCCCAGGTTCAAGTCACCGTAACCAACGCGGCGACGAACTTTTCCAGGACGGCAACCACCGATGCGTCGGGGCGTTACCAGATCCAGCATTTGCCCCTCGGCGCCTATCGCGTGGAGGTTACCGCCGCCGGCTTCAAGAAGTTCAGCCAGAGCGGGATCGTTCTGGAAGTGGACCGGAATGCTCGTGTGGATCCGAGGCTCGAACTCGGCTCCGTTACGGAGATAGTGGACGTGAAAGCGGACGCGCCACTGGTGGAGACCACCAACGCGGCCCTCGGCCACACGGTGAGCAACACGGACATCATCAATCTCCCCCTGGTGAACCGAAATGTCTACTCGCTGCTGGAGCTGACCCCGGGAGTGGACAACACCCGGTCGGAGAACGACTTCGGACCCCAGGGGCAGGAGACGTCCATTAATGGTTCGGCCAATGGCGGAATGGGCGGCGTCCAATACACCTTGGATGGTGGCAGCAACAACATGGGCCTGCGGAACGCGGGTAATCCGGCGCCTAACCCGGACGCCGTCCAGGAATTCCGCGTGACCACTCATAACTTCGATGCGGAATACGGACGGTTCGCCGGCGGGGTGGTGAACGTCGTGACCAAGTCGGGCACCAACGAGCTGCGCGGCTCGCTGTTTGAGTTCCTCCGCAACGACAAGCTCAATGCCATGGAATGGAGCGCCATCAGCAAGGCTCCCTTGCGCCGGAATCAGTTCGGCGCCGCGCTAGGCGGCCCGGTCAGGAAAAACAGCGTGTTTTTCTTCTCCAGCTACTCAGGTTTGCGGCAGCGGCAGTCGGAGTTCGAGCGGAGCGCCAAGGTCCCGACGGCTCTTCAGCGCCAGGGCGACTACTCCGCCACCACCATTTCGGTCAGGGACCCGCTGACCAGGCAGCCGTTCCCCGGCAACCGGATCCCTGCCGCCCGGCACGATACGGCCGCCAGGAACATCACCGAGAAGTGGGTCCCGCCGGCCAACCTTCCGGGGGACTTCGTCGAGGTGCAGGAGCCCACGCCCTACACCAACGATGAAGGGCTGGCCAAGATCGACTATTACATTTCCGGCGCCCATCAGTTGGCGGGCAGCTACTTCATCAACAAGGGGCAGATGGTTGAGGTCCTCGTCTACAGCGGGAACCTCTCGTGGACCGAGCGCGTGCTTACCTGGCAGCAACAGAATCTCAACGCCCGCGAGACCTGGGCGATAAGCCCCACGGCCGTCAACCAGTTTCAGCTTTCCTTCGTGCGGCACATCGGCGGGCGGCTGAACACGCCCCAGATCTCTTTGGGCGATTTCGGCTCCACCTACCAGATCCAGGGACCCAAGGCGCTGCCCCGAGTCAATGTGCGCGGCTACTTCAACCTCTATACCGCTATCGCGGGGCCCCTCGCGGGAAGCAATTACTATCAGGTGAAGGACCTGTTCACCCTTACCAAGGGCCGCCACTCACTGAAAATCGGATTCGAGGAGTATCTCGAAAAGACCTATCAGATGACCGAACTGGATAACTACGGCCGGTTTGACTTCCGGGACGGCAACACCGGCGACAGCTATGCCGACTTTCTGCTCGGCTTGGCGAGAGAGATCCGGCAGGACGCCCCGGTCTACAAGACCGACAGCGGCTGGTACACCGGGATGTTCGTGCAGGACGAATTCCGGGTTCATCCGCGCCTCATGTTGAACCTCGGACTTCGCTATGAGATCCAGTTTCCCCTGACGGACCCGCAAGACCGGAAGAACACGTTTCAGGCGGGCGCCCAGTCGCGGGTAGTGCCGACGGCGCCGGTGGGGATGCTGTTCCCGGGCGACCCCGGCATCAGCCGCGCGATCATCCGCACGGACAAGAACAACTTCTCGCCACGCCTCGGTTTGGCGTGGGACCCTTCCGGCGACGGGAAGACCTCCGTCCGCGCTGGGTTTGGCGTGTACTACGGCAGCATGGGCGGCAACATGGCAAACGGCACCGCCGACCGCCCGCCCTTCACGCTGCGGTACGTCTTCGCCAGGCCGGGGACGCTCTCCAACCCGTATCTCTACGAACCCGGCGGGCGCAGCCCCTTCCCGTACTATTACAACCCGTCCAATCCCGTGTTCTACCCCACTCCGATTAGCATGAAAGGGCGCGACCCGAGTTTCCGCTGGCCCTACACGTATCAGTTGAACTTCTCGATTCAGCGGCAGGTGCTCTCCGATCTCAGCGTCACGGCGGCCTACGTGAGTTCTCTGAGCCACAAACTGCCCACCGACCTCGATCTAAACTACCCCGTATTCGGGCCGGGCGCCACCGCCAGCAACTACAACGCCAGGCGGCCCTATAAGGACTACACGGATATCACGGTGCTCCAGTCCCGCGCCAAGGCCGCCTATCACGGGTTGCAGCTCAGCGCCGACAAGCGAATGTCGCGCAACTTCTCCTTCAAAGGCTACTACACCTTCGGCAAGGGGCTCGAGGATCTGGACCTGCAATCAAGCAGTCGCGACTACCCGCAGAATTCAGCGAATTACAAGCTTGACCGGGGCCGCACCAGCAATGACCGCCGCCACAGGTTTCTCATGTCCGGGATCTGGCAGCTCGATTACCTGCGCGGCGCGAGCCGCCTGGTGCGAGGCGTCCTGAATGGCTGGACGGCCTCGGCCATCGTCTCGTTCCTGAGCGGCGATCCCTTCAGCGTGGGCGCCGGCAACGACATCAACCTGGACGGCCAGACCAACGACCGCGCCAACCTGATCGGAAACCCGCGGCTCGAGCCGAACCGCCCTCGGAGCGCCGTGACCGCGATGTGGTTCAACACGGCGGCCTTTGTGGCCGGCCAGCCCGGGCAGGAGGGCACCTCGGGCAGAAACATCCTCGATAGCCCGGGCATTCGCGACGTGGACCTGGGCCTCTTCCGCGACTTCCCCGTTCGCGAGGGCTGGAACCTACAGTTCCGGGCGGAGTTGACCAACGCTTTCAATCTGGTCAACCTCGGCAATCCGCAGAGCGCCATAGGCAGCGCGGCGTTCGGCTCGATCCGATCCGCCGGCGATATGCGCAGGGTTCAGCTTGGACTGAGACTGACCTTCTGATGGGCGGTCGCATCATCGCCATCCAGCTCGATGCCGCCGGCTTCATCGACGAGGGCATCGAGCGCGTGTTGGATACCGTCCAGGAGCGGGCCGCGGTCAACACCTTGCTGCTGGACGTGTTCTGGTTCTCGCGCGGGACCTCGGAACGCGAGCTGGCCGGGGAGCGCTATCGCGGGCACGGGTTTCGGCTTCAGGCGAAGAAGCTGCTGGGGGGCCATTTCGGGGCGGCCCGATCGCTGGGGCTTCCGGCGCCCGCCGGCGCCGACGTGCTGCGGGCCGTCGCAGCGGCCGCCAAGCAGCGCGGTTTGCGCGTCTTCGCCACCGTCAAGGACGATGTGCCTGACAGCTTGCCTGGTCGGGCCGGCCTTCTGGAACGCGACTTCAACGGCCAGGAGGCCAAGACCACTTGCAAGAGGAATCCGCGCTACCACAGCCTGCTGGCCGGCGTCCTGGACGATCTCATCCGGGATTACAGCGTGGACGGGATCATGTACATGGCCGAGCGCCAGGGCGCATTGACCGATACGCTCGGCCTGCGGTTCCGGGGCATCGAGCGCGGCCTGCCCGGCTCCCGCACCTGCTTCTGCGACGTTTGCCGGACCACAGCGGAGAAACAAGGCATCCGCTTCGACCGCGTGCTGGCCGGGTTTCGGGAATTGGAGCGGTTTGTCGCCGCCGGCCGCGCCCGCCGTCGTCCCCCCGACGGATACTACGTTGCGTTCTGGCGGCTGCTGTTCCGCCACCCGGAATTGCTGCAATGGGAGCACTTCTGGTACGAAGGGCTGCGGGAACTGACTCGCTCGCTGTACTCCAAGGTGAAATCCGCCAACCCCGCGGTGCTGTTCGGTTCGCATATCTGGCCGAACATGAACATGAGCCCGGTGATTCGCGCCGAGCAGGATATCTCCGCGTTGACGCCTTACCACGACTTCCTCAAGGTCGCGGTGTACCACAACTGCGGCGGACCGCGCATGGCCAGCTACATCGAGAGCGTCAGCCAGACCGCCTGGGGCGATGTGCCGCCGGACGAACTGCTCCAGTTCCACTACCGCGTGATGGGCTACGAGGAAGAACCTTATCCGCAGGTCCGGCGCACCGGGCTCAAGCGCGATTTCGTCGGCCGCGAAACCAGGCGCGTCGTCGAAGGCGCCCGCGGAAGCCGGACGCAGATGCTCGCCGGCATTGACGTGGACATCCCGGTCTTGAAGGCGGACCTCGGAGCCGCGCAACCGTCTGAGGCCTCGCGCAGCACGCGCCAGGACGTGCGCACCGCTGTGCGGCAGGCGTTCCAAGCGGGCGCCCACGGCATTGTCGTGTCGCGGGAGTACACCGAAATGCAGCTCGAGAACCTGAGCGGCGTCGGCGACGCCGTTCGCGAGTTGGGCCTGAAGACGTAGCCGGCCCGGGAGGTGTCCATGCCGCATGCGTCCGCGAGGCCGCCGGGGGCGGCTCGACCTCACGATTGTGAGTTACGACGCCGACTTCGACCGGACGCCCCGGGGCAGACGGGTTCCCGCCAGCATTCCTCCTTACTGAGATCAGACGCGCCGCCGCCAGCCTCCCGCGCCGGTTTCTGGTAGTCTAGCTGGGGTATGCGAACCCTCCGTTTCGCTGCCCTGGGCGCGGGCTTCTGGGCCCGCTTTCAGTTGGCCGGCTGGCGGGAAGCCGGCCCCTGCGAGTGCGTCGCCATCTACAACCGGACGCGCGCGAAAGCCGAAGCCGTCGCCAGCGAGTTCAACATCCCTAAGGTATACGACACCCCGGAGGAGCTGCTCGGCAACGAGCAAGTCGATTTCGTCGATGTCATCACCGCGGTCGAGACCCACGCGCCCCTGGTCGAGCTGGCGGCGCGGCACAGGCGGCCGGTGGTGTGCCAGAAACCCATGGCCACTTCACTGGAGGAAGCCGAGCGGATGGTACGCGTGTGCCGGGAAGCGGGCGTGCCCCTGTACATCAATGAGAACTGGCGCTGGCAGACGCCCATCCGCGAGCTCGCTGGCGTGCTTCAATCCGGCGTAATCGGAACCCCCTTCCGCGCGCGCATCGACATGATCTCCGGCTTCCCCGTGTTTGCCAACCAGCCGTTCCTTAAGACCGTGGAAGAGTTCATCCTCACCGACCTGGGCAGTCATACCCTGGACGTGGCCCGCTTCCTGTTCGGCGAAGCGGAGAGCCTGTGCTGCCAGATCCAGCGGGTACACCCGGACATCCGGGGCGAAGACGTCTCGACCACCATGCTCAGGATGCGCAACGGGATGACGATCCTGGTCGAAATGGCGTACGCGGAGAACTGCCTGGAGCGCGACCGTTTCCCCGAGACGGCCATCTTCGTCGAGGCGGACCGCGGTTCGGCCGAGCTTACCCTGGATTACGGGATCCGCGTCACCACCAGTGCGGGGACTCACCTGCGGCGCGTGCCGCCGCCGCGCTACGCTTGGGCCGATCCCGCCTACGACGTGGTGCACTCCAGCATCGTCCCCTGCCAGGCCAATCTGCTGAAGGCGCTGCGCGGGGAAGAGCCCGCCGAGACCACCGGAGAGGACAACCTCAAGACGGTGCGGCTGGTCTTCGGCTGCTACCAATCTGCGCGCATGGACCAAGTAGTGCGGCTTCCTGGCTGACGGCGTATGCTCCCGCGCAACGTCCTGCTCTACGGCCGTGAAGAGCCGCTGCCGGCGGTGACCCCGCTCCGCGCCGGGCCGCTCTCGCTGTGGTTCACCCAGGGCGACCTGCGCTACATCCGCTGCGCCGGGCGCGAGGTGATCCGCCGCGTCTATGCCGCCGTGCGCGACGCCAACTGGGGCACCGTCGCCGGCGTCATCTCCGGCCTCAAGGTGGAGTCCTCCGAGGACAGCTTCCGCATCGCATACCAATGCGACCACCGCGAAGGGGATATCCACTTCCGCTGGACCGCCGGCATCGTAGGTACGCCGGACGGCGCCATCACCTTCAGCCTCGCCGGCCAGGCGCTCACTACCTTCCGGCGCAACCGCATCGGCCTGTGCGTGCATCATCCGCTGGAAGGCTGCGCCGGCCGGCCGTGCGTCGTCGAGAAGGTGGGCGGCGGCATCGAGCGCGGCGTCTTCCCCAAGTCCGTTTCTCCGCACCAGCCCTTCCTGAATGTCCGCGCGGTTTCCCACGAGGTCCGTCCCGGTCTGACGGCGGAGGTGCGCTTCGAGGGCGATGTCTTCGAGATGGAAGACCACCGCAACTGGACCGATGCCGGTTTTAAGACCTACAGCACGCCGCTGGCCCTGCCGTTTCCGGTCGAGGTGAAGGCCGGCACGGAGATCCGGCAGTCGGTCCGGCTCACGCTCAAGGGCGAGCCGCCCGCGCCCGCAGCCGCCTGCCGGGACTGCGCCGTCTCGCTGGCTTTCTCGAAGGAGAGCAAGCGCCTTCCTGCCATCGGCCTTGGCCTGGCCAGCCACGATGAACCTCTCGGCGAGAAGGAAATCGCCCGGCTGAAGGCCCTGCGGCCAGCCCACCTGCGAGCGGACGCCGCATCGCTGGAGCGCGCCGCGCTGGATGCCGCGGCCATCGGCATCCCACTGGAGGTTGCGGTCACGCTGGGCGAGGACCCCGAGGCTGAGTTGAAGGCGCTGGCTGCCCGGATGCGCGAGCTGCGCCCGCGCATCGCCCGCTGGCTGATCTTCCACGCCAAGGAAAGGGCCTCGTCCTCGCGCTGGGCGGCGCTGGCGCGGCGGTATCTTCCGGCCGCGCCGTTCCTGGCGGGGACCGGCGCCAACTTCGCCGAGCTGAACCGCAACCGCCCGGAACCGAAGGATATCGACGGCGTGTGTTTTTCGCTGAATCCCCAGGTCCACGCCTTTGACAACTTCTCCGTGGTGGAGAACTGCGCCGCGCAGGCCGAAGCCGTGGAAAGCGCGCGGCAGTTCGCCGCGGGTTTGCCGGTCTGCGTCTCCCCGGTGACGCTAAAGCCGCGATTCAACGCCGTGGCCACGGCGGCCGAGGTCTCGCGGCCGTCCGGCGAGCTGCCTCCGCAGGTGGACCCCCGGCAGATGTCCCTGCTCGGGGCGGTCTGGACACTGGCCAGCATCAAGCACCTGGCTCTGGGGGGGGCCGCTGCGGTCACCTACTACGAGACCACTGGATGGCGGGGCGTGATGGACACTGCCCGAGGGTCGCCGCTGCCGCAGCGCTTTCACTCGATTCCCGGCGGGGTGTTCCCCCTCTGGCACATGCTTGCTGCCGTCGGAGAGTTCGCCGGGGGTGAGATGGTTCTTTCCAGCTCGGCCGAGCCGCTGGCCGTCGAGTCCCTGGTGCTCCGCAAAGGTGGCCGCGTTCGCGCACTGGTCGCCAACCTCACCGCGCACGAGCAGGTGGTGCGGATGCCCGTCGGCCTGTTCCGCCGAGGCGCCCGGCTGTGGAGCCTGGATGAAACCAGCGCCGAGGCGGCC
>Ga0194110_10007919_pt1 | contig 12153 bp, 9 predicted proteins | sample TA2Kig1200mmetaG_FD_146192 | JGI IMG/M metagenome (GOLD analysis project Ga0194110, IMG submission 146192) | Freshwater microbial communities from Lake Tanganyika, Tanzania - TA2015032 Kigoma Deep Cast 1200m | ecosystem: Environmental > Aquatic > Freshwater > Lake | place: Tanzania: Lake... | reverse complement strand
TAATGATAAGACAGCGAGGCAGCCACGGTCAATCCGAATAGGGATGAAGGTATTGACTGTCAGGCTAGCGGGGATTATCATTAACGATAGCTTGGCGGTCTCATGGGACACACCTCTATCGGCTGCCAGCAGCAGTGGGGCTTCGGCCTTGAGCGGGAGCTGCGCGGCGAGACTGCCGCCAAGGGGTACTTCCTCGGCTCCCGGAGCGAGTGCCCCGAGTGCCACCGCTGCGATGGGGTTCCGCCAGGAGCAACTGAGATTTCGATAGGAGCAGCGGAGATGAGCAAGAGGAGTTCAATCAGTGTCGGCGTAGTGATTCTGCTGGCGTTGCTGGTGAGCGTACCCGCGGCTGTGAAAGCTCAAATCGGCGGCGGTTCCATTGTAGGCAACGTGAAGGATCCGTCCGGCGCAGCCGTAGTGGGGGCCGCGGTCCAGGCCACGAACCTCGAGACCAACGAGGTCCGCAAGACGGCTACCAACGAGGCCGGCTACTACGAATTCCCGTTGCTGCCGGCCGGCCGCTACCGCCTGGAAGCGCAGATGGAGGGCTTTCAGCGCGCCACGACGGCTGAATTTGCGCTGAATGCTGGGACACGGCCCCGCTTCGACCTCGCGTTGGTGCTCGGCAAACTGGCCGAGTCGGTCGAAGTGGTCGCTGCCGCCCCGCTGGTCAACACCACCACCACCGACCTGGGAGTCGTTATTGACCAGAACAAGGTGGAATCCCTTCCGCTTAACGGCCGCAACTGGCAGCAGCTTGTCGGATTGCAGGCGGGCGTCCTGGCCTCCCCGCCGACGGCCGTGGGCGACCGCGGCGGCATCGAGTTCAATGGCTCTTCCGGATTCGGCACGAATCTCCTGCTCGACGGTGTGGACATGACCTTCGGGGAGTACCCGGCATCGGCCAGCGACGCTGCCGCCGGCGGCGGCGGCGCGCGGATCAACACCGTCAGCGTGGAAGCGATTGAGGAGTTCAAAACCACGGCCAGCGCTTTCTCCGCCGAGTATGGCCGCGCTACCGGCGGCGTTCTGAACATTACCACCAAGTCGGGATCGAACGCCTTCCACGGCGCCCTGTTCGAATTTCTCCGCAACGACATCCTGGATGCGAACAGCTTCTACTCCAACCGCTCCGGCTTCGCCAAGCCCCCGCTGCGCTGGAACCAGTACGGCGGCAACCTCGCCGGACCGGTTCTAAAGAACCGCGCGTTCTTCTTCTTCAACTATGAAGGGGCTAAAACCCGCCGCAACCAGCAGATCACCGGAAACGTCGCGACGCCAGCGCTCAAGGCCCAGGTGACTCCGGTGATTCGGGAAACGATGAACCGCCTTCCGGGCACCTTCGCGCCCACCAGCAATCTCAATATCGGGCTCCATCGCCGCAACGACCGCAGCAAGACGGACGAGCACACCACCCTCTCCCGCGGCGACGTCAAGCTCGGCATGCACCGCCTCACCATGCGCTTCAGCTACAATCATCAGGATTTCAGCGATCCGATCCTTCTGGAATCCAGCCCGCAGCTTTTCCCCACGAGGTTTCACAACGCCGTCGCGCAGGACGGCTGGACCATCTCTCCGTCCGTGTTCAATGAGCTGAGAGTTGGCTTCAATCGCATGGACCTCGACCGCGACTACGTCGGCCTGCGAAACGTGCCCGCCTGGTTCACCGTTGCGGGCGTGGGGCTCGGTGTGAGCCTCCAGGCTCACATCCACTACACGAACAACACCTACACGCTGGCCGACAACTTCACCATGGTGCGGGGCCGTCACACCCTGAAAGCAGGCTTCGAGATTCGCGAGGTTCGCAGCAGGCGCTTTCAGGACAACGTCCCGCTGATGTACTACAACAACCTGAACGACTTCATCGCCGATCGCGCCAATCGCGTTCGCGTGGTATTCGGGGGCACCAAGGCGCTGCGCAACCGCAACTACGGCATCTTCGCTCAGGACGACTTCCGCATCAGCCCGCGTGTCCAGTTGAACGCGGGCGTGCGATACGAGTACTACCCGCCGCTCAAGGGCGGCTACAACATCTCGACCTCCGATCCTCTCGGTCCGTTCGGCAAGGCTGGGGAGCCGATGTCGCGCCCGGACAAGAACAACTTCGGGCCGCGCATCGGCCTGGTCTATGACGTGCTCGGGAACCAGAGGCTTGTGGTGCGTGCCGGCGGGGGCATCGCCAATACCCCGCCCACTTTCGCGCGGTATTTTGACTTCGCGTTCATGGATCCGCGGATTCCGTTCAACCCGATCATCGCCGTCTCGGACCTTCCACCCGGCATCAACAGCCGCTACCCCTTCGACGTGTCTTTCATCCCGAGTGTGATCGCGAATCCCTCGCTGCTTCCCGCCAATCTGATCCTCAGCCGCTCGGTGCTGGACTACAACCAGCGGGATGAGTATGCCGGCCAGTGGAACCTGAGCATCCAGCACGCGGCGGCGAAGAATCTCGCCGTGCAGGCTTCGTATGTCGGCAGCCGCGGGTTGAAAACGTCCGGCGTCCGCTGGCTGAATCTGCCCGACCCCGTCACCGGCCGCCGGCCGAGTCCGCAACTGGGCGACATCTACTTCCGGGAGAATGCGGGCAACTCCTCCTATCATGCGCTCCAGCTCTCTGCCAATCAGCGCCTGAACCGCGGGATGACCTTCGACATCTACTACACCTTTGCCAAGACCCTGACCTACTACGGCGCCGACTCCACGCTGACCAGGACCAACAGCGCCATTCAGGATCCGAACAACATCGCCGCCTCCTACGGCCCCAAAGACAGCGACATTCGCCATATCTGGACGGCGGTCTACTCTTACCGGCTGCCCGGCCCGGGGTTCGCATCCGGGTCGCGCCCGGGCCGTGCCGTTCTGCACGGCTGGAATCTCCAGGGGATCACCGGAGGCCGCTCGGGGCGGCCCGTGAACGTTGTCGCCGGGACGGACCTGATCGGAAACGCCTACGTTGACGGACAGCGTCCCGACATCCTGGGCGGGGTGAACCGGTATGTCCGCGACACCAATGCCCTGGTCTGGCTGAACTCCGCGGCCTTCAGTACCGCGATTCCGAAGCGCGAGCGCCGCTACGGCAATCTCGGCTACAACGCCCTGCGAGGGCCGTCGGCCTTCACCTTCGACGCCGCTCTCCACAAGAGCTTCCCGATCCGCGAAGGGCACCGCCTGACGTTCCGCTTCGAGATGTTCAACGCGCTGAATCACAAGGTGCTCAACGACCCCAACGCTAACGCCAGCAACCCGAATTTCGGCCAGATCCTCGGCGCCAGCATGGGCCGATGCATCCAGCTTGCGCTGAAGTACGTGTTTTAGGAGACGATGCCTCTTATGGACGAACCGGTTTCACGACGTGGCTTGCTCCGGCAGACGCTCGGCGCCGCCGCGGCGACACTCGCCTTCGGGCAAGAGAAAAGGAACGTGCTGTTCATCGTCGTAGATGATCTGCGGCCCGAGTTGGGCTGCTACGGCAAGCGGATCGTGAGGACGCCGAACATCGACCGGCTGGCGGGCCGCGGAGTCGTCTTCAACCGGGCTTATTGCCAGCAGTCCGTATGCACGCCGTCGCGAACCTCTTTCCTGACCGGGCTGCGGCCTGACACGACCAGGGTTTACGACAACGGCCGGGGGGAGTTCCGGAAGCTGCTGCCGAACGTCGTCACCCTGCCGCAGCTCTTCCGGCAGCACGGGTACGAGACGCGCGGCCTGGGCAAGATTTTTGGCGAAGGGCTGGACGATCCGGAAGCCTGGAGTGTACCGGTGTGGCCGGACGGGATCGCCGGGATGCAGTACGTGGACCTGGACAAGTGGGCGCGCGTTCCGGCGGCGGAGAAGTCCCGGACGCCGGTTCCGACGCTCACCTGGGAGAAGCGCGAAACGTATCAGATGCCTGAGGTGCCTGACAATGCGCTCCAGGACGGTCAGGTGGCCGAGCGCGCCGTCCAGGCCCTGCGTGAGATGCGCGGCAAGCCGTTCTTTCTGGCCGCGGGCTTCCTGAAACCACACCTGCCCTTCGTCGCTCCGAAGAAGTACTTCGATCTGTACTCGCCGCGCGAGATCCCCGACCCGCCCCATGCCTTCCCTCCCAAAGGGGCGCCGGAGGTCGCACTGCATCCATGGGTCGAACTGCGCGGATACAAGGACATCCCCAAGAAGGGTCCGCTGCCGCCGGGAAAGGCGCGGGAGCTCATCCTCGGATACTACGCGGCAACCTCTTACATGGACGCGCAGGTGGGCAAACTGCTCGATGAGCTCGACCGCCTGGGCCTGGCGTCGCGGACTACGGTGGTGCTGCTCGGCGACAACGGATGGCACCTTGGAGAGCACGACCTCTGGGTGAAGACCACCAATTTCGAACTCGATACGCGGGTGCCGCTGATCTTCTCCGGGGCCGGTGTGGGGGCGCGGGGGGTGAAGTCACCGGGTCTGGTGGAGTGTGTGGACATCTACCCGACGCTCTGCGAGCTGTGCGGGTTGGGGCCGCCGCCAGCACTGGAAGGCTCGAGCATGACGGCGTTGCTGGCGGAGCCGTCACGGCGCTGGAAGAAGGCGGCGTTCAGCCAGTTCCCCAGGCCTTTCTCACCAAGAAAAGCGGGCGACGGAATGGGGTACACGGTGCGGACGGAACGCTATCGCTACACCGAGTGGCGGATCCCGGGCCAGCCTCAGAACGCGATCGAGCTTTACGACCACGAGAAGGATCCCTTTGAGACCGTCAATGTGGCGGGTCTCCCGGAGAACCGCCGGCTGCTCGCACAACTCCAGAAGACGTTGCGGGACGGGTGGCGCGCGGCCCTGCCCGCGGTAATCGAGAAGCGATGATGATCTCTAGAAGGCGGTTCCTGGCGGCGGCGGCGGCGCAGTCCGCCGCACGGCGGCCGAATATCTTGTTCCTGGGCGTCGATGATTGGCGCGATTGGGTAGGATGCCTCGGCCCCGGCGTGAAGGTGAGCACGCCGAACCTGGACCGCCTGGCGTCCCGCGGCTTGCTGTTCACCAACGCGCACTGCGCGGCGCCGGTCTGTAACCCCTCCCGCACCGCTCTCCTCACCGGGCTGCAGCCTTCCACCACCGGCGTGTACACGAACAATCAGTGGTGGAAGCCGGCTCTGCCGGAGGTGGTCACGCTGCCGCGGTACTTCAAGCAGTACGGCTACTACGTCGCCGGAAGCGGCAAGATGTTTCACCACGAGCCGGGCTTCAATGACCCCGAAGCCTGGCACGACTATTTTCACTGGGCCGAGGAGATCAGACGAGACGGCTGGGGCGGCGGGTACAACTCCACTTTGGATGTCAGGCCTCCCCGCTTCCCCATGTCGGACGTGAACGAGTACCGCCAGAACTTCGACTTCGGACCGGTCGATAACCCGGAGTCCGATTTTCCGGACTACAAGGTGGCCTCCTGGGCGGCCGAGGTCTTAGCGCGGTCGGCCAGGAACCCCTTCTTTCTCGCGGCCGGGATGTTCCGGCCGCATCTATCCTGGTACGTCCCCCGCAAGTATTACGACATGTACCCTCTGGAGAGCATCAAGCTGCCGGAGGTCCTGCCGAATGACCTCGACGACGTTCCCGCCGCTGCCCTGCGGCTCCAGCAAGTTCGCATTCCTGACGAACACAACCTCGTCGTGAAGAAAGGACGCTGGAAGCACGCGGTGCAGGCCTACCTGGCCTGCATCAGCTTCAGCGACGCCATGGTCGGCCGCGTCCTCCGTGCGCTGGAATCAGGTCCGCACAGGGACAACACCGTCGTCGTGCTCTGGAGCGATCACGGCTACCACCTGGGAGAGAAGAGCGCCTGGCACAAGTTCACCCTCTGGGAAGAATCCACGCGTGTTCCCCTGATGTTCGTGACGCCGGGCGTCACGAAGGCGGGTGCGCGTTGCAGCCGACCGGTCAGTCTGGTCGACCTTTACCCGACGTTGATCGAACTCTGCGGATTGCCCGGAAAGGCCGGTTTGGATGGTCAGAGCCTCGTGCCCCTGTTGAGACAGCCCGCCGCCGCTTGGGACCGGCCCGCTCTGACTACGTCCGGACTCGGCAATCACTCACTCCGCGACGAGCGCTGGCGGTACATCCGTTACGAGGACGGCTCCGAGGAACTCTACGACCACCAGAAGGACCCCAAGGAGTGGCACAACCTGGCGGGCCGGGCGGAGTACAGTCATGTGAAACAAGGGCTGGCGCGCTGGCTGCCCAAGAGGAATCAGCCTGACGTGCCCGGCAAGAAGGCGTACCGCTTCGACCCGAACAAGTACACCTGGGCCAAGGTGAGCCGCTGAAGGAGAGGTGGCGGCGGCCGGGTCTACGGCAGCACTTCCTGCACGCGTTCTCTGTGGATGGCCGGAACCGCGGGATCCCGGCTGCCAGCCCGCCCACGGAAGCCCTCCATGAGCAAGCCACTTACGTCACGCATGAGCAGCGCGCTGCCCCAGGACGGCTCCGGCGCCTGCTCGTCCCAGTCCACGGCCACGTCGCGCAACCTCAGCCCCTCAATGCGTTCCAGCACCAGGGCGTGCGTGGCGCGCTTGTCGGGCCGGTTTTCAGGCAGCATCTTCACGCGCAGGCCGGCGATGGTGATGTTGCTGAGCGGACGCTCGGCGTGACCGGCCATGAGGGAGGTGCCCCGGGCCGTGCCCTGAGCGCCATCGATGGTGATGTTCTCGATGCGGCCGAGCGGCGACTGCGGGGTGCGTTTCTTAAGCACGAACTTGAAAACCTCTGCGCTGCCCCACCAGTTCCAGTGGCGGCGGTTCAACTCGAAGGTCACGTTGTGGAAGCGCACGTCGCTCACCGTGCCGCCATCCTGGACATTGATGCCGAACACCTTGTTGGAGTCCCGCACCACGATATTGGAGAACACGACGTGCCGGATGTCCGCGTGAGTCTCGGTGCCGATGTTCATCGGCGTGGACGACGAGGACAGGATGCAGTTAGTGACAGTGACGTTCTGGGTGGGCCGGACGGGCCGCGGGCTTGCCTCCGCCCCGGCGCGGGCTCGCATGGCCTGGGTCTTCAGGCAGATGGCGTCGTCGGCGGTGATGATGACTGCGTCGGAAATCAGGACGTTGGAGGTGGAGACAATGTCGATGCCGTCGGCATTCACGCCCCGCTCCAGATCGGAGTAGAGGTAGACCCCGCGGATCCAGACCTCGTCGCAGTCCTGAAGGCGCACGGTCCAAAGCGGCGAATTGATCAGACGAACCCCTTGTATGCGAATCTCCCGCGAGTCCCGTAACAGAAGCAGATACTTCTGCACGCCGACGCGGTAGTAGCGTTTTATCTCGACGCCGGCCTTGCGGGCGATTTCGATCTCTTCAGCGATCTCGACGTCCAGGCCGCGCATGGGGACGTACTCGTATTGCGCTTTGCCGTCGATGACGCCGCGTCCGGTGATGGCGATGTTCCTGGCGCCCTGGGCGTTCACCAGGGCGGGCACGCCGGCGGGCCAATCGGCGGGACTCTGGCTCAGCGCAAGGGTGGCGCCGGCTTCCAGCCGGAGTTCCACATTGTCCTTCAGCCAGAGCGGTCCGGTCGTGTATTGCCCGGGGGGCAAGTAGGCAACGCCACCGCCCTTGGCCGAACAAAGATCGATGGCCGCCTGAACCGCCTGGGTGGTCGGTCTCTCAACCGGGCACCAGGGCTGGGCGGCCAGCAGTGAGCAGGACAGGGGCAACAGGAAAGCCGGCCTCATAGAGAGAGCATACTGACATTCGACGGCGCTGGTGCGGCCTGACGGCCCCCTGGAGCACGCACCTCGGCGGACGTAATCCGAGTCCGTCCAGGGGGCGGGGCCCGGAGGGCACCCCGGTCCAGGGGACCGCCCCACTACTGCCGGCTATGCCAGCGTTCCGGGCCGCTATCATGGGTGTTTGATCAGAGCGATCTTCTTCGACCTGGGCCAGGTCATCATCCCCTTCCGTCTGGAGCGTGGCTTCGCTGCTCTGGCATCCCGCTGCCGTTGCGCGATCGAGGAAGTGGCGGCGCGAGCCATGAGCAGCGATCTGCCCATACGTTTTGAGGAGGGCCTGCTCGAGCCCGGCGACTTCTTCCGCCGTTTCTCGGCGCTGCTGGACCTGGAAGTGGACTACCCGGAGTTCTGCGATCTCTATAGCAGCATCTTCCTGCCGGAGACCCTGATCCCGGAGAGCCTGCTGGCCGGGCTGCGCCCACGAGGAGCGGGTGCACGCGATCTATGCCCATTGTTGTTGGGGCACCACCATCGCTGACGACTACGTCGCGGGCTTGGGCGAGGCCGGAGGGAAGGACGACACCTGGTTCAGCGGTGCCTGCACGGTGCCAGGCGGCGCCGCCGGTGTGATCAACGACAACGAGCTTTTCCGGCTCCAGGAAAAGGCCAAGGAGGGGATTGTCGTCCACATCGGGGCCCCGTAAGTGACCTACGGCACCGGGATGATCAGCGTAGTGGGCAACGCCATCCGCGGCCGCGGCGCTGGTCTCACGATCCTCTCCGTTAATGACCACGTCCTCTCGGTGGGCAGGCCCCGACTGCTCGGCGAAGAGATCAACCTGGCGGAACCGCTGTAACACCGGCGGAGCCGTTCGTGCTGCTGGGCTCTCTCATGCCCCTTCCCCGTCGTTTGTCAAGGTGGTGCTATGACGAGTGTATAATACTTCTGATCGCGTAGCGCATGACAGGAGGGTGGGTATGGCGCTTGCTCCACAATGCCGGCTAGGACCCTATGAGATTCTGGGCCCGCTGGGAGCGGGTGGGATGGGAGAAGTGTACCGGGCACGGGACACCCGGCTGGAGCGGATCGTCGCGATCAAGATTCTGCCGGCGCGCGTGGCGGGACGGGAGGATTCGCGGCAGCGGTTCGAGCGGGAGGCGCGAGCAGTGTCGAGCCTGAATCACCCCCACATCTGCAACCTGTACGACATCGGGCGCGAGGGCGAGACCGGCTACCTGGTGATGGAGTACCTGGAAGGGGAGACTCTAGCGGCGCGACTGGCGAAGGGCGCCTTGCCGGTGCCGGAAGCCTTGCGGTGCGGGGCGCAGATTTCGGAGGCGCTGGAGCAGGCGCACCGAAAAGGGGTCATCCACCGCGACCTGAAACCTGGCAACGTGATGCTGACCAAGGCTGGAGCCAAGTTGCTGGACTTCGGGCTGGCGAAGCTGCGCGAACCGGATCGAGTGGCGGGGGGATCGCTAGCGCCGACTGTGACCCAGCCGGTCACGGCCGAGGGGACCCTGGTGGGGACGTTGCAGTACATGGCGCCGGAGCAGTTGGAGGGGAAAGAGGCGGACGCCCGCACGGACATCTTCGCATTGGGTGCGCTGCTCTACGAGATGGTGACGGGGCGGAAGGCCTTTGAGGGGAAGAGCCAGGCGAGCGTGATCTCGGCCATCATGAGTTCTGAGCCCCCGCCGGTGGCGACCCTCCAGCCGATGGCGCCGCCAGCCCTGGAGCACGTCGTGACGAAGTGCCTGGCGAAGGATGCCGACGGGCGGTGGCAGAGCGCGGCGGACGTAGCCGCGGAGCTGAAATGGATTGCGGAAGGAGGCTCGCAGACGGGGCTGCCGGCCGTGCGCCGGGCGGCGCGGGAGCGCTTGGGCTGGGCGGTGGCCGGACTGCTGCTGGCTATGGTCGCAATGCTGGGAGTGATTCAACTCCGCCCGACGCCGCCGCGAGAGCGCACGGTGCGGTTTCAGTTGTCTCTGCCGCATGGTGTGACGCTGCGGGTATTGGACTATCCGGTGGTGTCCCCGGATGGGGAACGGATCGCCTTTGGCGGACAGAGGGCGGGTGGGGGAAGCCAACTGTGGGTACATACGCTCAGATCCAACAGCGCGCGGCCGATGCCAGGCACGGAGGAGGCATACCTGCCTTTCTGGTCGCCTGACAGCCGCTCGGTGGGCTTCTTCTCCCTGGTGGAGGGAAAGCTGAAGAAGGTGGTTCTGGTCGGGGGAGGCCCTCAAACGGTGTGCGATGTGCCGCACTGGGGTGTAGGAGGCGCCTGGAGCCGGGAGGGAATCGTTGTGTTCGCGCTTCTGACGGGAGCACCCCTCTATCAGGTCAGCGCCGCAGGAGGGCAGCCCAAGCCGCTCACGGTGCTGGACAAGTCGCGAGGGGAAATCGGCCACGCGGCGCCGCAGTTCCTTCCGGACGGGCGGCACTTTCTGTACCTGGCGCGATGCGAGCGGCGGCAGGACAACGCGATCTACGTTGGGTCCTTGGATGGAAAGCCGCCCCGACGCCTGCTGGCTGGGGATTCGACCGCGGTGTACGCGCCGCCGGGTTATCTGCTGTTTGTGCGCGGCCAGACGCTGTTGGCCCAGCCCTTCCACCCCGGGAAGCTGCGTCTGGACGGCCAGCCGGCGGCAGCGGCGGAGGCTGTCGGAGCCCCCACCGTCAACGTGTTTGGCGGGCAGTTCTCGGTCTCAGAGAACGGTGTGCTGGCGGTGCAGCACGGGTGGGCCGGCGAAACGCAGTTGGCGTGGTACGACCGGGCGGGCAGGCGGCTGGCGCAGGTAGGAGAGCCGCATGTTGACACCAACCCGGCCCTGGCCCCGGACGAGAAGCGGGTGGCGGTGGGCCGTCTGGATCCGCAGACCAACACGCGGGACATTTGGCTGCTGGATCTTGGGCGCGGCACCAGCACCCGTTTCACCTTCGATCCGAGCGACGACTTCAACCCGATGTGGTCGCCGGACGGCAGTCGGATCGCGTTCACCTCGGACCGCAAGGGCGTCCGCAACCTTTACCACAAGGCTGCCAGCGGGGTGGGACGCGATGAGCTGCTGCTGGAAACGGGCTTTCACAAGAGTGTGGAGCACTGGTCGCGGGACGGTCGGTTCATTCTCTTTAACGAAGTGGCTGTGTCCGGAAGCGGCATGGATGTGTGGGCGCTGCCCGTGGGGGGGCGGGCGGCAGGCCCGCCGTTCAGGGTAATTGAAGGCCCCGAGGCTTGGGACGACCAGGGACAAGTCGCTCCCGATGGCCGCTGGATCGTCTACCGCTCCAACGAGTCGGGCAGATTCGAAGTATACGTGCAAGGCTTTCCGCCCACGGGAGGCAAGTGGCAGATCTCGACCGCCGGCGGAGACGAACCCAAATGGCGGGACGACGGCCAGGAGTTGTTCTACCTGGAAGGGAACAACATGATGGCGGTGGAGGTGCAGCCTTCTCGTACTCCGTTCGAGGCGGGTGTGCCGAGGAAGTTGTTTGAAGCGCCTCTGGTCTCCGAGATTCGGCGGAATCGGTACCTGGTGAGCCGGGATGGCCAGAAATTCTTGCTTCTTACGCCAGCGGCCCGGGATTCGCGGCCCATAAGCGTGATTCTGAACTGGACGGCGGCGCTGCGCGCACCGTAACACGTCCGGCCGCCTTATGATGGAAGCTTGATCCGAGCCATCTTCTTCGACCTGGGCCAGGTCATCATCCCCTTCCGTCTGGAGCGTGGCTTCGCCGCTCTGGCATCCCGCTGCCGCTGCTCGATCGAGGAAGTGGCGGCGCGCGCCATGAGCAGCGACTTGCCCATACGTTTTGAGGAGGGCCTGCTCGAGCCTGGCGACTTCTTCCGCCGCTTCTCGGCGCTGCTGGAGATGGAAGTGGACTACCCGGAGTTCCGCGACCTCTACAGCAGCATCTTTCTGCCGGAGACCCTGATCCCGGAGAGCCTGCTGGCCGGGCTGCGCCAGCGGCACCGTCTCCTGCTGCTGTCCAACACCAACGCCATCCATTTCCCGTGGGTGATGGAGCGCTATCCCTTGCTGAGCTGCTTCCACGACTACGTGCTCTCCTTCCAGGTCCGGGCGCTCAAGCCGGCCGCGGAGATCTACCAGGCCGCCCTGGAGCGGGCCGGGTGCCGCCCCGAGGAGTGCTTCTACACCGACGACATCCCCGCCTACGTCGAAGCGGCGCGGCGGCACGGCATCCAGGCGGAGGAGTTCCGCGGGCTGGAGCCGCTGGAAGAGGACCTGCGCGCGCGGGGAGTTCGCTGGCAGGGGGCTTGAAGGGGGCCCGCGGCGGCGGGCTTGTGAGGGAGTTAAATGGCCGACGCGAGATTCATTAATTCCGTTGATGCGCGCATTTGGGTGACTTGTCGCTCCCGTCCCACAAGGCCTATAATGTCCCCGTAAGCTCTGGTTCGCAGTAGCACACTGCAATTGCTGAGAGGGAAAGGAATCACTTC
>Ga0194110_10007910_pt1 | contig 12161 bp, 9 predicted proteins | sample TA2Kig1200mmetaG_FD_146192 | JGI IMG/M metagenome (GOLD analysis project Ga0194110, IMG submission 146192) | Freshwater microbial communities from Lake Tanganyika, Tanzania - TA2015032 Kigoma Deep Cast 1200m | ecosystem: Environmental > Aquatic > Freshwater > Lake | place: Tanzania: Lake... | reverse complement strand
CCAGGAGAACCTTTTTTACCTTTATTAGGTGACTTAGCCATGGCTCGTGAGTGGGACAATAAAGTATTTATCTTTTATTGCCACCCATTTGTTTTAGCATTTTTTGTAGTTCAGTTGTACTGCCAACGAACATCGCATTATTTGTAACGTTGGTGACCTTCTTGCTTTCGGCATCTAGATCCTTCATCTTCTTCTGTAGATCTACAAGTTTGTCAGTCATGTCTGCTACCTGCTTCATGGCGTTCACAGCGACTTCATACGCTCTAGGGTGCCCGCTCTCCTGTGCGACCTCCAAGGCGCCTTGTACCGCCTCCTGACCCTTGCTGATGAGGTTGTATAACTCCCCTCGTGTATATTCATAGTCTTCTGTGCGGTCATCCTTATCACCATGCTTTATCAGAGCAGGTTTACTTTGTTCCGCAACTTCAATATCGATGTTCAATAGTTCTTCCATGTTATCTTCTAAGCTCATAATCAGTAGAATTCAAGACCTTCGTTGAAACCAAAGTTATCGTCAGCAGTCAATAGATTTGTATCTTGTGCATCTACATCACCATCACCATCTTGATCTGTAAGTGCTTTTGGTGTATAAGTCCTCTTAACAGCTCTTCTATTGATAGCATTATCACCAATAGTTTCGTAAACAATTGCCTTCTTGATAATATCGGACTGACTGTAAGGACCGTAGAAGTATGTCTTAGATGTAAACCTCAAAGTATAAACAACATATCTACGCTGCATATAATCATCGTCCCATTCATCTTCATAGCTAATATCATTTAGAACAATAGCAACATCTTTCTTCTCATCCATATCAGGGATCATGTTGAGAGTGAGAGAGAATGATGGTTGGAAGTATGGTAGAATTTGTTCGATGATTTGTAGCGCATCATCCTGCGACTTTGATATAATCCCCAAGTCAAAACTCATATTATAAGGAACAGGAACATACTGAACTCTGACCTCATTACCATTATCAGCAATGATCGTTTTGTATTTTTGAATTGGTGATGTTTTACGGGAAGCATCGTAATCAATTCCAGTCATCTCAAAGTAAATTCTTGGTAAAGTAATTGCTATCTTCCTAGTTACATCTGGGTTCTGTTCTAGGCGAGCAAGAAACTTTTGCTTTGGACCATATGCGAGTTGGACTTTCTCTTCTTCCAGGACAGCACCAGTCGTTGGATCTTTCTTCCTCAACGTAATGTTGTTGAAGAGTGTGCCAAACGCAATAATATTCTTGCGTGTAATTTCGTTGTAGAAATGTGATCCTAACATCAGATGCTACCTGTATAATTTCCAAACTCACCAAATGGGTTTCTTTCAGTCCAATCCACGATATCATCAGCAGTATCTTCGATCTCTCTATTTTGATCGTAGTTGCTGTTAGTATTATTTAGAGTGTCAAAAGTATATGGGCTCCATTTTGCGTTAGATGTGATACCAGTAATTGTCTCAGCAGTAGTGAATGTACCAGTTCTATTGATAACTTCTAGAGTACGAGTTGCTGGGTTCCAAGACTTGACTTCTGCTCTGTTATCTTTTGGTGAGTAATCAATCGTAATTGTAGGAGCAGCAGTGTAACCACTTCCAGGATTAGTTAGCGTAATACTAGTTACAATACCATTTGCAGATACTGTCGCAGTTCCTGTAGCTTGTGTACCACCTGCAGGAGGTGCTGAGAATGTAACAGCTGGTGGGATTGCTTGATTGTATTTTCCTCCACCATCAAAGACTGTTGTGCCACTTACAGCGCCACCAGTAATTGTTGCTGTTGCTCTTGCAAGGAACTCATCACCAACAATCTCTTCTCCAACTGTGAAGTTACCGATACCACCAGGATCCATAACCAACTTGAATGCGCTGGAGAAGAGTTGTTCTATTACATCAATCTCTGGAACTCCAGTATCAATTTCATCGTTGCCAATTTCATAGATTTCAGCAGTTAGTACAAAGAATTGAAGTTTGCCAAACTGATAGAATGGAGTTTCTCTTTCTACAAATTTGATTTCATAAACATCTTGTGTGAGTGGGAAGTATAGTAGGTCTCCCTCGTTTGGTCTTCCAGCTACAGTAAGTTGTGGAGTGTATTGTGTTTCTGCCTGACCCCATCTTCTGGTAGATACGATGAACTTGACTTCATCTGTTATGCGAATACCAAACTTACTAATGAACTCAGATGGAGAACCAAATCCCTCTACATTCTGTAGTAACATTTCAATTTGAAATTGACTTTGATACTTGGAGTAGATAATATCATCTAGAGTATTATCTTTTAGAATAGTCCTCGGTAGATAATAGATATCTGTCCCGAACAATTTGATCTGTTCGTCAGCAAGATCCTGTACTAGGTTTTGCTCCCCAGGATGACCTTGATAGTAGGTAGGAAAATAAGGACTAGTAGGCATCTTATCCGATCATATCAAGAGGTGGAATTGCATACTTACTGAGAACTTCGCTTTCTATAACAGCGAGCTCGCCAATAGCGTCCTCATATAGTTGTCTGCCGTTGAGTGATATACCACCTGGCAACTGGACGTTATTATATTTGATGAGGTTTTGTCCCCACTGCTTTTTCATTAGGGCAGCTGCGTAACGCTTCACAAACATATCATTATACATTTCAGTTGCATCATTAGGATCAAGAAGTCTATGTGCCTCAATCAACAACCATTGTCCCTCTTGTAAGAAGTCCATATCTATATCTAGATACAAACGATCACGACGCATCGTATATCTAAACTGCTGGAATGATCCATTATTCAAAACCATATCTAGAGTTTCTAGATACTGCTTAGTCATGAAGTAATTGAGAATATCAAGAGATCCGAAAGCGTAGAGATCGTTGAGGAAGATCTGATATTCGATACCAAATAAATTGCTGCGAATAGAGTTTCCAACCACACCAAATACTTTACTAATACCCACAATATGATTTGGGATTGGAATAAAATTTGTTGCCTCTTCCCAGTTGGTTGTTCCATTCGTTGTGATAACTTCACCAGAAAATCTTGTTTTATCAGCAGCAGTAATTTCGTGTCTGAGATAGCAACGCTCCATACCGTTGTAGCAGTTCTCTTGGAAGAACTGGATGGTATCATCAATAACGTTATTTACCTGCTCGTCGTCAATATTGACTTGAAGGACAGGTTCGCCAAGCTGCCTCTTACAATATGTGATAAGACTAGCTCTACTATTTGGAGATGCCATTAGCCACAAAAAACCCTTCTTACATATTTAGTAAGAAGGGATCTGGGATTATTCTACAACTTCTGTAGGTACTTCTTCTGCTTCTGGTTCTGCTTCTGGTTCTAGAAGAGTTAGAGTTTCTAGACCACCTTGTAGTTTCAGTCTATATTCTTTTGCTTTAGTAATATTTTCTTCAAGTTCGGCAATTTGCTTATCGGTAGTAGCAAGTTGCTCTTCAAAGTTTTTCTTAAGGGTTGCGGTATCCATAAAAATATGCAATAATAACGTTACTATTTAGTATTCAATAAACACAAATCCATTTCCACCACCAAGTGCAGCACCATTTGTTGTTGTTGCCTGCCCGCCGACGCCAACATTAGCAGGAGTTGTTGGATATTTATTTGCAGTATTATTGTTGCCTGGTTGTCTTCCAGAACCATTACTACTTGTTCCTGGGGTCACAGCAACACCATTGATTTGAGTCGGTTGAGTTGGCAGTAGATTAGATCCTCCGTTTCCACCTTGACCAGATCCTTGGTTTTGTGACGAACCAGATCCACCACCACCGCCACCGCCGCCGCCATTTACTCCATTATTACCTTCTCCAGCGACTGATCCAGGACCAAGACCTCCAGCACCATTACCCGCACCGCCTGCGCCGCCATCACCACCAACTGTTGCTGGGTATCCAGGACCACCGCCGCCGCCACCACCTGCTGCAGTTGCTACAAATGTAGATCCTCTAAGAATAGACGTAGCACCACCTCCAGGACAACCCATAGATCCATTCGCACCGCCCCCGTCGCCAATACCACCGCCGCCGCCACCGCCAAAGGAAGTAGCATTGTAATCGCCACCAGAGGTTTGCCCTGCAGAGACTTGAGAAACCGCAGTACTTCGACCAACTCTTATTGTTAAAACTTCACCAGGAGTAACTTGTATGATGGCTGCAACTAAAGCTCCCGCACCGCCGCCGTTGCCACCAGCCAATCCAGCACTACTATGTCCACCTGCCGTTCCTCCAGCTCCCCACATCCAAACTCTTATTGCAACTACATTATTAGGAACAGCCCAAGACTGGTCAGTACCAGTAAATGTAAAACTTTGATTGCCAGTTACAAAAAATGCTGCGCCACCACCTATGACATTCCATCTTGTTCCGTTATAAACTTCAACTACATCCTGTGTTGAGTTGTAAATCATTAATCCAGTATCTGGATTAAGCGGTCTATTTGCAGTAGTAAAAGTTGGTAATTTTACACCAGTTGTTGCTATAATTTTTGCAGCTGATACTTGAGACATTTTGAAAGACCTGAAACTTATAGTTTGTTACTAAACAATATTAGTCTTTGAAAGACGGCATGATACGGATTTTCTTCTAGAAAATAATTCAATTACATCTGTAAAAATAGTACTGAATTCAAAAGATTGTAATTTTTCTTGTTCAATAATCAAAGATATAATCTGGTCAACATCACCTAAATTATCCACCTTACGATGAGGTAGTAATTCGTAATTATCTTTTTTCAATTCATAATCGTCTCTATCTTCTTTTGATATTCTAATCTCATAATCAAATCCAATAATATTATCCAAATTATCTAGATAAATTTTTTCTATCAAAAAATTATATTCTATTCCTTCATTTATTAATGCCATTTTAAGAATTAGTAGTTCCGTGATTTTTATATTTAGCGCCCAAGTAATTTCTTACAGTAGTTACATTAGCATCAGATAAAGCACTATTGTATAATAAAATTTCCAATATCCATCCTCCCAACCACTGATTACTTCTTGCTCCGCCGATACCACGAATTGTACAATTCGAACTTCCAGTATATGAGCTGTACGTACTTTGGAAAAATGGATTTCCAGTTTTATTTCTCCAACCCGTGGTTAAACCAGGAACGGGATCAGAATTCCCCATGTGTCTAAACGCATATTGTGTTGCAGAAGCATTTCCAAAGAATTCTGAAGTTGGAACATTATCTATTGCTGGATACCCACCACCCGATTGTAAAGGGTTTGGATTTCTGTTGCCAGGATTACTAGAATAAGGAATAAACCCATCATTTTCCCATAGAATTCCCCATCTTTGATCGGTAGAATTACTACCTGCTGTGTAAATATGACCAAAACTTGAGTGCGTTCCACCTCCAGGATATCCACAGAAAGGAACAAAAGCCCCACCCGATCCATATTGAGATCCATACTCTGCTAATGTTCTGGATACCCAAAAACAAGTAAATCCATTGTTGCCAAAAGATCCCCCATTTATCAAATTTATTGTTTGACTGTTAACAAATCTTAAATGTCTTGCACTTTGATCTGGCCAGTGTAAAGATGGATATCCATTAATAGTAATTTTTCGTGGAGGAGTTCCATTATTACCAGTTTCCAAATTATATGTAGATCCGCCAGATCCAGAATTTGAAAAAGAAGTTACATTAGAACCATCCGATATTCCAGCAATTGTTTCTCCTTTATACCAAAGAAGTGGAGTTAAACTACTAGGAAGAGTTGTCTGCGGCGCTGTCCCCACAGTAACCCAACCAGCTGTTTCTCCACTACCAGCATAAATTTCCAAAGCGGATACTTCACTTGTTGAATTATATCCAATCATACCAGGAACTGGAGAACTTGGTCTTGTTGTACTTGTCCAAGTTGGTACTGTAAAAGTTTTTCCAGTATCTATCTTAACGTTTTGCTTAAGAATTGTTTCAGTTGCTGATGTAGATAAAATTGGAACTCCATTTGTATTTTGAAAATCATCTACTCGTATAATACTAGGCATCTTTTTATCTCAAATATTGGGGACAATTATTCCTAACTATTTAGGTTTGAATTTTTATATTGAAGATCTTGAGATGGTATTAGATTATCGTTTATTCTAAATTTAGAAGCTAAAGTAAATCTATATGGAGGGGCGTTAAAATGTTGTGGTTTTGCCGAATGTGGTATAGAACCATCGAAAATAACAATTCTTCCAGGAATAAATGAAGAAACATATTTCACATTTTTTCTTTCATCATCATAAAAAAATGTTTCCCCACCCCAGTCACACGACCAGTCTCGATTGATATAAACTAAACTTGTTTTTGATCTTCCAGGAGAAAAATCGTCCACATGTATTTTATGGTTATCACTATGAATACCCAAATTAATGTAAGATCTCCAGATATAATATTTTTCTTGCGGAATGTACTTTTTAAATATATCTGTTCTATCGTTTCCAAAAATTACGTGGAGTATATAATCATTCACATCTAATCTACATCCCAACCTTTTTGGATCTAAATTTTGGACATCCAAATCACTTGAGTTGTAAATAGAGTACTGTTTTGATACAACCTCTACATAATTACCAGATATTTCTGAGTAAGAAAAAGAACCATCTATAACAATAATTTCTCTATCTTTATCAAAAGGTATAATTTCAACGTCAATCATAATTATAAAATGTTTTTATTAAGAAAATTTTTTCGTATTAGTTATAGACCACTCTGCGGAACAATCAATAATTTTTGTTTTGAGATCTTTTAATGCCGATTTAAAAATACTAGTTTCCTGGAATGAGTCTACTTTTTCTAATTCTAGCATGATCTTTAACAAATCATCAACAGACGACCTTGAATGTTTCTTACTGAAAGAATACTCATTTTATACTATACTCCATGTTCCGCCATCTTGAATTGTGATTGTGTAACCATCGTTAATAGTTATGGGGCCAGCTGTCATACAATTTGTATTTGATGGTATAGTTATACTTTCAGAAATAAAATTTCTATTTGCTTTGAAAATTCCATAACTATCCAACCACTGCTTATCTCCATTTGCATAAAGTACGTTACTATTTGTTCCACTTGATGCAAGTCCTTCAATATTGGCACTTCCCCCAACGTGTAATGTAAAAGTTGGATCTGCTTTATTGATACCAACCTTAGATAATCTATGAATATCTGTGCCATTTGTTGAATTGGTCCATCTTGAAGTTACAAATGGCAAGTTATTTTGGTATACTTGACCATTGACATTAATATTTCCTTCTACGTTTAGTTTATAATTGACGGTAGATCCAGTAGCAGTACTACTAAATGTAGTGGTTCCAATACCAACTCTGCTAGTTGCTCCTTGAATTGCTATTGCTGGTGTAGTACTCCAAGCAGTTCCACCATTAGCAGTAGATGGTGTGATCTCAAATATATCATTAGCATTTAGTTGGTTACCAATTCTGAAGTTTCTGAATCCACTAGAACCAGCAAAAATAATTGGAGCTCCAGAGTTTCCAGAAGCATTACTAATTTGAATACTTGTTTGGAACAGAGCAGTACCGTTTACATCAAGCTTATATCCAGAAGCAGTTGAAGTTTTACCAATTGCTACTCGTTGGTTTGTATTATCTACAACATACCAAACATTACCGCTATTCAATCCAACAAATGACGAAATCTGCTCTCCAGATCTTGTCATTTTAAACAAGTTTCCACCGCCAGCATTAGCATCTGTATATGCTTGCCAATACAGTTCCTGACTATCTGCTCCAAATACCCAACGCCTATTGTTTACAGCAGCATCAGTCTCTTCCCACATAACAAGTGGAGCACCACTTGATAAATGAACAGTAGTTGACGGAGTAGTGGTTCCAAAACCAACACGATTGTTGGTAGAATCAACGTGTAATGTATTTGTATCTACTGTTAGGTTACCAGACATTGTAACGTTTCCAGTAAATCCAGAAGTACCAGATATACTCAAGTTACTAGAAGCACCAGTAAGTGTTAGCGAACCAGTCATGGTATCGCCAGCTTTTAGAACGTTTGCTGAAGCGGCACCAGTTAGATTTGCCGTGATTATACCAGCACTAAAGTTACCAGCGGTATCACGAGTAACAGCAGAAAGTAGTGAAGCAGTGGAAACAACGTTTCCGCTGTTGAATGTTACGTTACCAGCATTCCAAATTGTGTTGCCATTTAGAGTAAATCCATTCGCACTTACTACCTTAACATCAAGAGTACCACTTGCTGTAGAAGCATTACCACCAGTAGCAACGATAGCAGCGTTATAAGTAGAAGCAAGAGTTGAAGAGTTAAAGTATAGTCCAGGAGATGAAGCCTGACCATCTTTTCTTCCAAGTCTTATGTTAGCAGTTCCACCATCACTTTCAATTGTAGCAGCAACAAAAGAACCATCTGGAATACCATCAGCATTACTATCAAGATATGAAATAGTAAAGTCTTTAAATATTCTCTTATTACTTGCCGAACCAATTGCAACTGCGCCAGTAAAATTACCATTTGTCAGAGTTCCTGTGATAATGGTAAAATTATTGAAAGGATCAGCTGGATCGCTATTTACTTCTACCGCAGTAATTGAAATACCACCAATACTTTGATCTAGTGAGTTGTATAGGTTAACGTTTTCACCAGGAAGGAATGGTGCTGTTAAAAGGACTTGATCAGGAATATAAATTCTAAATCTTGATTGACCAGTAAATGATAGAATACGAAGTGAATCTTGGAAGTCTTTCTTTGTTTGATATGAAGGCAAACGATTATCACTAAGAATACCAGTATTCACATTGATAGCATTTTGATACCAAGTTCCTTGTCTGTTATCAAGTCTATCGGCGTCCATTCCAGTACCAGGACCATCATTTAGAGAAGTCCATACCTTAGCCCAAGAACCAAAAGTATCTACGTTGGTTCCAGAACCACGTAAATACATATTATCATTATCTGTAAATGCTAGTTGTCTTACACCACCATCTACAGAGAAACCAGATCCACCTGATCTCAAAGTCAATATTAAATGTTTTGTACCACCATCTGACAAACCAGTTGCAAGATTATTTCTTGTATCAGCAACAATACCAGTTGAGAATGCGTTTGGTGATGGGTTTGATGTTGGGTTGGTAGTATTTGCAACTAGACGAAGTGAGTTACCAGATTGACCAGAAATACTAATATTGTATGTACCAGAGAGTCTATCTGATGATAATGTACCCGAATTGAGGTTAGAAGCATTTAGATAGTAAGCTCCTTGGGCACCATCTAACAAGTCAGCATCTAATCCGCTATCAGCACCAGTTTTTAGTACAACAGAACCGTTGCCAGACTGACCAAGTAAGAATTGTGACTTTTTAAATCTAGCAACACCAATTGTTCCAAATTCATCAGCAGAAATAGTGAGATCAGTTACTCTCTGGATATCCAGAGAAGTGTTGGCGTATTGCTTGTTTACTGTGTTGATCTTAGCAGCAAGAACAAGTCCAGATCCTCCACCAATTTGAGTTGGAGCAGATGAAATGGGGAAATCAGCAGTATAATTTTGACCTGAGTTTGTAACAGTTACTGCTGTTACTGCTCCGCTAGAAACAATCAAATTAGCTCTGAGACCAGTACCAGCACCACCAGTCAACGGAACATCAAAAAACTGACCATTTGTAAATCCAGCACCGCCATTTGCGATTACAACACTATCAACAAATCCACCTTGAGTTAATGAAGATTCAAAAATTAGCGGTGATGCTCCCCTCTGGAATTCGATAATTGTTCCAGCAGCAAGTGTTTGAGTAAGAGGATTGTTTATAGCTACAGTAGTTAGACCACCAGCAGTTACGACACCAGTAATATTTGTATTTGCCTGAATACCAGTAATGTTATTGACAACTGTATGACCAACTAGAGTGTTTGAGTTAGTTGCAAAGATAAGTTGTGAAGAACCACTGTTACCTTGTGAAAATAACTTAGCAAAGTATCTATTTTCTGCTCCTTTGATTGATTGAACAACAGGAGCATATGCCTGATCACCTCTAAGGAATGAGAATGAGTTTGCAGCATCAGAGTTATTTGCTAATCTTGTTGTAGCAATAACACCTGATGTAATATCAGAAGCAGCAATTTGGTTTGTTGATAGAGATACCCAGTTACTGTTACTCTTAGCAGAGGTGTTTATAACTCTATTAACGTTAATGGTTTCTGCTGGAATATCGCTAGACTGGATTGTATCAGTCTCCAATATCTTGATATTATTGACGATATTACCAAACAATCTGCTCTCAATTAGAGCAACACCAGTTGCCAGTACACCTGCTCCAGATGGTGCTGAGAATGTAATCGTTGGTGGAGTAGTGTATCCCTTACCACCAATCAAACTATTGAAAGTGACGATCTTGATGGTAACTACGCTACCGTTCGCAATTGTACAAGTAGCAGCTGCTTGTACAGCTCCAGCTTGTGGATTACCACCAGTAATTGTGATAACTGGAGGAGAAGTGTAACCAGAACCAGGATTTGTAATATTGATTTGATAAACTACACCCTGTCTATACTCAGTTGCCTGTATCTTACCTCCAGAGATACTACCAGTAAACACATCGTTCACAGTAAACTGTAGCGTTGGATCTACGTTGAATGATACAAACAAACTTGCATTGTCGTTGTTTAGAATAAATGAAGATGAGGTATCTTGCTGAATTGCAATATCACCAGCAAGTGCTCCTTCAATCGCAAGACGTGCTGCTTGATCAGCAACTGTGTAAACACTAAATGGTCTGAGTGGTGGAATTTGGTCAATAGAGATCTTACCACTGTCTGTGAGTTCTACAAGTGCTCTAGGAACAGCATTTGTAGAATATGGTTTGTTGATGTATGGACCAAGATTGTTTGTGATATAATCTCTAACTGCTTTCTGGGTTGGTAGTTTGGAGTCAGTTGAGTTAGCACCACCAAGAGTATTGGAAGCATCAAATCCAGTAACAACAACGTCTCCGCCCTTCAACTTGAGGAATTCAACTTCAGAAATTGTAACTGTGCCAGTAAAGGTAATATTACCAGTTCTGTTTTCAATACGAGCAAATGTACCAACTTTGAAGTCACCAAGTTCATCAGTACCAGAAACATAGACGCGACCATATTCTTGAGATACTTGTTCATTTGCTTCAACTTTGGTTCCACCATTCTCAGGTAGAGCATTATAGTTTATACCAGATCCAGCAAATTCCCAAGTGTGTGAAGAGGAGTTGACAATAGAAGGACGACGTAATCTGACTGTCTTACCAACCAGAGATGAGTTTGAAACTGCCTGACCAGTAGAAGTATCTTTAAATTCAGCAGCACCACCAGAACCAGATTCAATTGTTACTGTAGCAGTGAAAGGAGGACCAACTGTTACTGCCCCAACAGAATCAATAAAGTATTCAATAGTTGGATTTACATTCTCATAACCATCAATCTTGACAATATAGTGCTCAAGTGGTTCTCTACCAAGTCCATTAATTGTAAAGATCGTTCTACCAGTTGGAGTTGATGATACAGTAGTAATTATACCAACGTCAAATACATAAGCGAAGCTATTATATCCAATTGCTCTGAGAGCATAGATACCAAAGTTTGTAGCAGAGTTGGTAATAGAAGCATAACCACCAGATTCTGCTAATACCCCATCAGCACAGAAGATAACGAATACAGAAACCAACTGAACATAACCATCGTTGATAATCTTATATCCAGTACCACCAAAAGATACGATGGTGAATGCTGCAGCAACCATCGATTTACCCTGATTGGGGAATGTAGCCTTGCCGTTGAGTTCTAGACCAGGGAAAGGACAGTTGGGTTGCTTGACCTTAGAACCATCAACGAGAGCTCCACCCCCTCCAAGGAAAGAAATTACAGATGCGTTTTGAGTATATGGTGATGCTTCAACGATTGGGTAATCATCATAATCTGAACGTGGAGTATAAAGTACATTCTTACGATCATAGATTGTACTATCTGGTAATGTTGTAATAGCTGTTGTATCAAAAAGAACTCCAAAGGTTTTAGTAGTTGCCCCTGGAGCAACCGTTCCATTTAAAATAGATGCAAACAAACCAAATGATGTTGTAATAGCAGAAACAATACTAGCGCATATATTTGGTTGTGTGCCTACAAGAATTGTTGAATCTGTGAATAATGGAATTGGTGAATGTA
>Ga0194110_10007902_pt1 | contig 12170 bp, 9 predicted proteins | sample TA2Kig1200mmetaG_FD_146192 | JGI IMG/M metagenome (GOLD analysis project Ga0194110, IMG submission 146192) | Freshwater microbial communities from Lake Tanganyika, Tanzania - TA2015032 Kigoma Deep Cast 1200m | ecosystem: Environmental > Aquatic > Freshwater > Lake | place: Tanzania: Lake... | reverse complement strand
CGGGCCCCATCGGGTCGCGGCCCTCGTCGCGCTCCTCGCCGGGTGCCTCGTGCGGTCCTCGCGCCGTGCGTTCGCGCTGCTTCATCGACGGCTCCTTCGCTGCGGTGCGCGCCGCGCGCCCGCGGGCGTCCGGCGCTGGCTGGGGGACGGGCTCGCTCGCCCGGGTCATCTCCGGCTCCGTTCCGCGTATCACTGCGGCAGCACCACGCGCATCAGGTGCGCGACGCGCCGCATCAGGCTGCCGAGCGGCGCGATCGGCCCGTGCACCGAGCGGAAGAGGATCGCCTGCTCCTTGAGCGCCCAGCGCAGCAGCCCCACCGAGGTCGCGTAGGCGGGGTCGTGCAGGATGTCGGAGAGGCCCGCGAGGTGCCGCGGCCGCCCGATGCGCGCGGGCAGCGAGAGCACCTCCTCGGCGAGCATGTCGATCCCGGGCAGGCTCGCCGCGCCGCCCGTGAGCACCACCCCGGCGGAGAGCATCTCGGGCTCGGTCCCGCGGCGGATCTCCGCGAGCACGAGTTCGAGCATCTCCTCGGTGCGCGCCTGCAGCACCTCGGCGATCAGCCGCCGCCGCACCTGCCGCTTCGGCTCCGAGCCGAACGCCTCGACCTCCACCTCCTCGGCCTCGTCGACGAGCGAGGGGATCGCGTGCCCGTGATCGCGCTTCGCGCGCTCCGCGGCCGGCTGCGGCACGCGGAGCGCGACCACGAGGTCGCGCGTCATGTGCAGCCCGCCGATAGGCAGCACCGCCGTGTGCACGACGGCACCGTTCATGTAGACGCAGATGTCGGTCGTGCCGCCGCCGATGTCGACGAGCGCGACGCCCTGCTGCAGCTCCTCGCGGTCGACCACCGCCTCGCCGGAGGCGAGCGGCTCGAGCACGAGCGACTCGACCTTCACCCCGGCTCCCTCGACGCACTGCACGAGGTTGTTCATCGCCGAGGTCGACGACGTCACGACGTGCGTCTCGACGTCGAGCCGCGAGCCGTACATCCCGAGCGGGTCGACAACGTGATCCTGGCCGTCGACGACGTAGTAGCGCGGGACGACGTGGATCACCTCGCGGTTGTTCGGGACGTTGACGATGCGCGCGCTCTCGAGCGCCCGGTGGACGTCGTGATCGGTGATCGGGTTGCGCGGGTCGGCGATCGCGACGATGCCGCGCGAGTTGATCGAGGAGACGTGCGGCCCGGCGATGCCGACGTGCGCGGAGAGGATGCGCGTGCCCGACGCGCGCTCGGCGCGCTCGACCGACGAGGCGATCGCGTCGATCGCGGCGTGGATGTTGTCGACCATCCCCTTCGAGAGGCCCGCCGAGGGGCCGACCCCCACGCCGAGGATGCGCAGCTCGCGCTGCGCGCCGACCTCCGCGACGATCGTGCAGACCTTCGTCGTGCCGACGTCGATGGCGGCGAGGCTGGGGTTCGCCATCAGCGGGCTCCATCCAGGGGGCGGGCGGGGCCGCGCGGGCGAGACGGGTGGGTCGTCATCGCATCACCGCCCGCTGCCCGAAGCGCAGGTCGATCTCGCGTGCCACGCGGGGCTCGCGCGCCAGCTCGCGCAGCAGCGCGCCCCACGTGGCGACCTTGAAGCCGTAGTTCGTGGAGTCGCCGAAGACGACGTCTGGGCCGCCCTCGACGAGCACCGTGAGGCCGCGGTCGCGGCGGAAGACGAAGCCCGTCGGGCGCACCTTGAGGCGCGCGAACGTGTCGTCGTCGACGAGCCGCGCGACGAGCCGCACGGAGTCGGGGTCGCTCACGTAGCCGCCGGGGAACTCGCTCGGCCCCCCGATCTCGATGATCGTGGGGGCGCCGGCGTGGGGCGCGCGGGCGCGTTCGAGGATCTCGCCGCGCTCGTCGATCACGACGCGGCGGCCGGCGGCCTGCCAGTACCCCCACGCCTGCGGCTCCACGAGGCGGATCTCGACGCCGCGCGGCCAGCGCCGGTGCACCGAGGCGGCCTTCACCTCGGCGAGCGCCTCCACGCGGCGCGCGGCGGCGGCGGCGTCGAGCGCGAGCAGCGACTTGCCGTCGAGCGCGGCGGCCGCGGCGACCTCGTGGGGGTCGGCGATCTGGCGCCCGCTGATGTGCACCTCGCGCACGCGCAGGCTGTCGCCGAGCAGCAACCAGGTGAGCCCGTACGCGGCCGCGCCGATCCCCGCGGCGAGCCCGACGCCCACGCCGATGCGACGCCACGGCACGAGCCGTCGCGGCTTCGGCCGCGGCGCGGGCCCGAGCTGGAAGCGGCGCGGCGCGGTCTGCACCTGCACCGCGCGCGCCCCGGCGCGCAGCCGGCGCGCCGCGGGCTGCCGGCGCCGGCGGCGGAAGGGGAACGGCAGGCGCGGCCTACGCACGACGCACCGCCGCATGCCGCACGAGCCCGAGGTCCACGAGCCGCGAGATGAGGTCGCCGTACGAGACGCCCGCCTCCTGCCAGAGCCGCGGGTACATCGAGATCGGCGTGAAGCCGGGGAGCGTGTTCACCTCGATGCAGAGCACCGAACCGTCGTCCCGCACGAAGAAATCGACCCGCGAGAGGCCGGCGCAGTCGAGCGCGCGGAAGGCGCGCACGGCGAGCGCCTGCACGCGCGACGCGGTCTCCGCCGCCAGCGCCGCCGGGACGATCAGCTCGGTCGTGTCGTCGATGTACTTCGCCTGGTAGTCGTAGAACTCGCGACGCGGGCGGATCTCGCCGAGCGGGGAGGGCAGCGGATCATCGTTCCCGAGGATCGCGCACTCGACCTCCCGGCCCTCGACCGCGCGCTCGACGATGACCTTGCGGTCGTGGCGCGCCGCCTCCGTGATCGCCTCCGTGAGGTCCTCGCGCGAGCGCGCCTTGCTCACGCCGACGGAGGAGCCCCCGTTGCACGGCTTCACGAAGCACGGGTAGCCGAGCGCGTCGACCGCGCTGCGCGCCTCCGCGGACGGCGCCCGCACGTCGCCGTCGCGCAGCACCGCGTACTCGGTCTGCGGGATCCCGGCGGCCGCGAACACCGCGCGCATCAGCTCCTTGTCCATCCCGATCGCGCTCGCCGCGACGCCCGGGCCGACGTAGGGAAGGTCGGCCATCTCGAGCATCCCCTGCAGCGTCCCGTCCTCGCCGAAGGTGCCGTGCACGATCGGGAAGACGACGTCGGACTCGCGGAGCGCGGCGAGCACGTCGGGGTAGGCGAGCGCGCCGGCGCCGGGGTCGTCGCCGATGCCGCGCGTCTCGCCGGCCTCGACGCGCGCGAGCCGGCGGCGCGTCTCGTCCGGGGTGAGCCAGGCGCCGCCGCGCGTGATCCCGAACGGGGTCACCTCGAAGCGGCCGGGGTCGGCCTCGCGCATGATCGAGCGCGCCGAGGTCACCGAGACCTCGTGCTCGGTCGAGCGCCCGCCGAAGACGACGGCGAGCCGCTGGCGGCCGGCGCGCGCGGCAGTCACGAGCGCGCCTCCAGCCGTGCGAGCACCATCGGCCCGAGCTCGGTGACGTCGCCCGCCCCGAACGTGAAGAAGACGTCGCCGGGCACGAGGTCCGCCGCGATGCGCGCGGCGGCCTCCTCGAAGGAGTCGAGGTAGACGGGGCGCGGGCGCTCGATCGCGTCGGCGAGCGCGCGCGCGTCGAGGCCCTGGTCCTCGCGCTCGCGCGCGGCGTAGGTGCGCAGCACGTAGAGCGCGTCGAGCCCCTCGAAGCAGGTGCGGAAGCCCTCGATCAGGTAGCGCGTGCGCGAGTAGGTGTGCGGCTGGAAGCAGGCGACGAGCCGGCGGTTCGGGAAGCGCTGGCGCGCGGCGCCGACGTTCACGCGCACCTCGGTCGGGTGGTGCGCGTAGTCGTCGATCAGCGTGATCGGCCCGCCCGCGGCGGCGACCTCGCCGACGAGGTCGAAGCGGCGGCTGGCGCCGGTGAAGGCGGCGGCGGCGCGCGCGGCGCGGTGGAAGTCGACGCCCGCGCGCATCGCGACGGCGAGCGCGCCGAGCGCGTTCGCGACGTTGTGGCGGCCGGGGATGCGCAGCGCGATGCGGCCGAGCTCGGTGCCGTCGAGCGTGACGCGGAAGGTCGTCCCGCCCTGCTCGTTGCGGCGCAGGTGGCTCGCGCGCCACTCCGCGTCCTCCGCATCCAGGGCGTAGCGCTCGACGTGCGTGCCGGCGGCGCGGCGCTCCTCGCCGATGCGCGCGGCCACGGGAGAGTCCGCGCACACGAGCAGCTGCCCGCCGGGCACGAGGTGCGAGGTGAAGTCGCGGAAGGCGGCGTGCAGCCGCTCCTCGCTGCCGTAGTAGTCGAGGTGGTCGGGCTCGATGTTCGTGATCAGCGCGCTCTGCGGCGTGTACTGGAGGAAGGCCTCCGCGTACTCGTCGGCCTCGATGATCGCGTGGCGGCCCCGCCCGTCGCGCACGTTGCCGCCGAGGTCGCGCGCGTCGCCGCCGAGCAGCACGAGCGGGTCGAGCCCGCCGTCGACGGCCATCAGCGCGAGCAGCGCGGTCGTCGTGGTCTTGCCGTGGGTGCCGGCGACGGCGAGCACGGCGCGGTCGGCGATCAGCCGCTGCACCATCTCCGCGCGCAGCATCACGGGGATGCCGCGCTCGCGCGCGGTGACGAGCTCGGGGTTGGAGGGGCGCGCGGCGGCGGTCGCGACGACGAGCTCGGCGTCGCCGAGGTGGGCGGCGTCGTGGCCGACCGCGATGCGCGCGCCGAGCGCCTCGAGCCGCCGCGTGAACTCGGAGGCGACGAGGTCCGAGCCGCTCACCTCGTGGCCGCGTCGCAGCAGGATCTGGCCGATGGCCGACATGTGGATGCCCCCGGCACCCACCAGGTGGACGCGGCGCGGGATGCCCGTGCCGTTGCCGTTCTGCGCACGCGACTTCAGCCCGATCACGCCTCGGCCGCCTCTCGCACGAGCCGGGCGAGGCGGCTCGCCGCGTTCGGGCGTGCGAGCAGGCGCATCGCGCTTGCCATCGACTCGCGCCGCTCGTCGTTGTCGACGAGCGCGATCACGGTCTCCTCGAGCTCGTCGATCGAGCGCTGATCGAGGGTGACCGCGGCCCCGAGCTCGGCGAGGTAGGCGGCGTTGAGGTGCTGATCGGAGAGCGAGAGCGGGATCACGATCGCGGGGAGCCCGGTGGCGGGGAGCTCGCCGAAGATCGAGGCGCCGGCGCGCGTGACGGCGAGGTCGGAGGCGGCCATCGCCCACGCCATCTCGGAGGTGTAGGCGTGCAGGTGGTAGCGCTCGCGCTGCCAGTCGGGGAGCCGCTCGCGCTCGCGCGAGAGCCACTGCTCCTCGTTGGGGCCGCAGACGTGGATGATCTGCATGCGCTCGAGCAGGCGGCGCAGCGCCGCGTGCACGACGAGGTTGATCTGGTGCGCGCCGAGCGAGCCGCCGGCGATCAGCAGCGTGCGCAGGGCGGGGTCGAGCGCGAAGCGGCGGACCCCCTCCTCGCGCGTCGCCTCCGAGAACTGCTTGCGCACGGGATAGCCGGTGACGACGGCGCGGCGGCGCGGCAGGTAGTCGAGCGAGCGCTCGACGGCGCAGGCGATCGCGGTGGCGGAGCGCTGCATGTAGCGCACGGCCCAGCCGGGGCGCACGTCCGGGAGGAAGAGCACGAGCGGGATGCCGCGCATGCGCGCGGCGCGCCCGACGGGGGCGGCGGCGTATCCCCCGGTTGCGAAGATCGCGGCGGGCTGGTCGACCTCGAACCAGCGCAGCGTCGCGCGCGTGCCGCGGAGGAAGTTGAGCGCGCCGCGCGCGACGCGCACGGGCGAGCGGCCGCGCAGCTGCGATGCCGGGATCATGCGGTAGGGGATGCGCGCCTCCACGGAGATGGCGCGCTCCGCGCCGTGCTCGGTGCCGTAGTAGACGAGCTCGTTGTCGAGCCGCTCGCGCAGGCGCTCGGCGACCGCGATCGCGGGGTAGGCGTGCCCGCCCGTGCCGCCACCGGCGAGCGCGAACTTCATCGCGGCCCCCGCGGCCCCGGGAGGCGTGCGGGCGCCCGCGCCGGTACCCGCGGAGCGGGCGCCCGCACCGCACCGCGCACCGGCGCCGCCCGCTCGCGCGCCCCCAGGCTCGCGTAGCGCGAGACCGAGAGCAGCAGCCCCACCGCCGTCAGCGTCGCCGCGAGCGAGGAGCCGCCGTACGAGAGGAACGGCAGCGGGATCCCGGTGAGCGGCATGCTCCGCGTCACGCCCCCGACGTTGATCACCATCTGGAACCCGACCCAGGCGATCACGCCCACCGCGAGCAGCGAGCCGAACTGGTCGGACGCGCGCCGGGCGATAAGCCAGCCGCGCCACAGGAAGATCGCGAACAGCCCGAGCACGACGAGCACGCCGATGAGCCCCAGCTCCTCGCCGACGATCGCGAGCACGCCGTCGGTGTGCGAGCCCGGGATGTAGAAGAACTTCTGGCGCGAGACCCCCAGCCCGAGCCCGCCGATCCCGCCCGAGCCGAAGGCGACCAGCAGCTGCAGCGTGTGGAAGCCGAGCCCCGACGGGTCCGACTCCGCGGAGGTGAACGAGAGGATGCGGTCCATGCGATAGCCGCCGGCCGCGATCAGCACGACGAGCATCACCGCGCCGCTCGCCGCGAGCGCGAGCACGTGGCTGATGCGCGCGCCGGCGACGAAGAAGAGCGTCCCTGTGATCAGGCCGACCATCACCGTGGTGCCCAGGTCGGGCTCGAGCATGATCAGCGCGCCGACGATCCCGACCATGCTCACGAACGGGAAGACCCCGAGCGAGAAGTCCTTCACCATCGCGCCCTTCGCCGCGAGCCAGGCGGCGAGGTAGATGAGCACGGCGAGCTTGGCGAACTCGCTCGGCTGCACGGGCGGGAGCGAGCCGAGCTGGATCCAGCGGCGCGCGCCGTTCGCCTCGACGCCGACGCCGGGCACGAGCACCGCCGCGAGCGCCGCGAGCGCGACGAGCATCAGCAGCGGGCTGAGCCCGCGCAGGTGGCGGTAGTCCAGGTTCATCGCAACGATGAGCCCGAGGACGCCGAGTCCCGCGAAGATCGCCTGCCGGCGAATGAAGTAGTTGGCATCGCCGTACTGCGCGTAGCCGAGCACGTACGACGACGAGTAGACGGCGATCAGCCCGATCACGAGCAGCATCGCGATGACCGCGAGCAGGGCGTAGTCGGGCGCGCGGCGGCGGCGCGCAGGAGCGGCGGGCGCGGCGCGCGCCATCACGCACCGCCCAGCGCACGCACGGCGTCGGCGAAGGCGCGACCGCGCTCCTCGAAGTTGCGGTAGGCATCGAACGAGGTTCCGGCCGGCGAGAAGAGCACGACGTCCCCGGGGCGCGCGAGCGCGGCCGCCCGGCGCACCGCGTCCTCGACGCCCGCGGCCTCGCGGATCTCCGGGCCGTCGGCGCCGGCCCGCTCACGCACGGCCGCCGCGAAGAGCGGCCCCGCCTGGCCGAACGTGACGACGCCGCGGCAGCGGCGCGCGGCCTCGGCGCCGAGCGCGGCGACCGGCAGCTGCTTGTGGCGCCCGCCGAGCAGCAGCACGAGCGGCTGCTCGTAGGACCGCATCCCCGCGAGCGTGCGCTCCGGGCTCGTCGCGATCGAGTCGTTCACGTATTCCACGCCCCGGACGGTGGCGATCGGCTCGAGCCGGTGCGGCACGCCCGTGAAGCCGCGCACGGCGTCCGCGATCGGGCCGTCGGGCAGCGCGAGCTCGCGCGCGACGGCGACCGCCGAGAGCACGTTCTCGACGTTGTGCTCGCCGCGCAGGCGGATCTCCGCCCGCTCGAAGAGCGCGCGCTCCTCGCCGCCGCGGCGCGCGACCACGGAGCCGGCGCGCAGCATCGCGCCGTCCGCGGGGATCTCACGGCGGCGCGAAGTCGTCACCACGCGCCCGCGCGCCTCCGCGACGAAGCCGGCGCTCACCTCGTCGTCGAGGTTGAAGACCGCGGTGTCCGAGGCGCTCTGGAACTCGAAGATGCGCCGCTTGAGCCCGACGTAGGCGTCCCACGAGAACTGGTCGAGGTGGTTCGGCGTGACGTTCGTGACGCACGCGAGCTGCGGGCTCCGGTCGACGGAGGCGAGCTGCGTGTGCGAGAGCTCCACCACCACGCGCGTCCCGGGCCGGATCGCGGGGAGCAGCGAGAGCAACCCCACCCCGATGTTGCCGCCGACCGCGTGGTCGACCTCCGCCTGCTCGAGCATCGCCCCGACGAGCGCGGTCGTGGTGGTCTTGCCGGCGGAGCCGGTGATCCCGGCGACGGGCGCCGGGCAGCGCTCGAGGAAGAGCTGCGTCATCGAGGAGATCGGCACGCCGCGCTCGCTGGCTAGCGCGAGCGCCGGCAGGTCGGCCGGGACCCCCTGGGAGGCGAAGACGTAGTCGGCGCCGGCGGCGTCCTCCGGGCGGTTGGCGCCCAGCGAGAGCGCCACCTCACAGTCCGCGATCGCGTCGAGCGCCTCGGCGAGCTGCTCGCGGGGGCGGCGGTCGGAGACGGTGACCAGGGCGCCCTCGGCCACCAGATGGCGCACGAGGTCGATGCCCTCGATCCCGAGACCGACAACGGTCACGCGCGCCCCCCGGAGATTCGGTATAGGCGTCATAGCGGATGAGCCAATATTGTCCACACGGTATCACACCGATAGCGCCAGTGCGATGCCGACCATCGCCCCTGCGACCCCGACGATCCAGAAGCGCATCACCACCTGCGGCTCGCTCCAGCCGAGCAGCTCGAAGTGGTGGTGGAGCGGGGTCTTCCGGAAGAACCGGCGCCCGCCGGTCGTCTGGAAGTAGGCGATCTGGATGACGTCCGAGAGCGCCTCGCCGACGAAGACGATCCCGATCACGGGGAGCAGCAGCCAGTGGCCGGTCATCAGCGCGACGGTCGAGAGGAGCGCGCCCAGCGGGAGGGCGCCGGAGTCGCCCATGAAGACCTGCGCGGGGTGCGCGTTGTACCAGAGGAAGCCGAGCAGGGCGCCGACGACCGTGAACGAGAACGTCGCGAGGAAGGCCTGCCCCTGCACGAACGCGATCACGGCGTAGGCGGCGAACGCGATGGCGGCGGTGCCGCCGAGCAGCCCGTCGAGGCCGTCGGTGATGGAGACGGCGGTCGTGGTCGAGAAGACCGTGACGAACGCGATCAGGAGGTAGAGCGGGCCGAGGTCGAAGGAGCCCGCCCAGGGGACGTTCACGCTGCGCACGTCGAGCCAGAAGTAGAGGACGCAGGCGACGGCGAGCGCGAGCACCGCGGTGAGCGCGAACTTCAGCCGCCAGGTGAGGCCGCGGCGGCCGGCGCGCCCGACGAGCGTGCCCCAGTCGTCCCAGATCCCGATCGCCATCGTCACCGCAAGCACGGTGAGCGGCAGCAGCATCGAGAGGCGGCCCGCGAGGTTCGTGGGGATCGTGACGAGCGCGACCGTGCCGAAGACGAGGATGCCGCCCATCGTCGGCGTCCCGGCCTTCACGGCGTGCGTGGAGGGCGCGTCCTCGGAGATCGCCTTCCCGATCTTGCCCGCGCGCAGCGCGGCGACCGCGGGCCGCCCGAGCAACAGGGAGACCACGGCCGCGCTCCCGCCGACCAGCAGCGCGTAGATCACGGGGCCACCCCCAGCGCGCGCTCGAGCTCCGCGATCACGCTCTCGAGGCCGAGCGCGTGCGAGCCCTTCACGAGCACGACATCCCCCGCGCGCAGGGTCGCGAGCAGCGCCGCGGCCGCGCGCTCCTTCCCCCGGAGGTGCTCGACCGGCTCGAGGCCGTTCGCGCGCGCGGACTCCGCGATGCCGGCGGCGAACTCGCCGACGGTGAACAGCGCGTCCAGCACGGCGGCGGCCTGCCGGCCGACCTCCGCGTGCGCCGGCACGCTCTCCGCGCCGAGCTCGCGCATGTCGCCGAGGAGCGCGAGCCGCCGGCCGGGCATCTCCGCGAGCAGCTCGAGCGCGGCGCGCATCGAGGCGGGCTGGGCGTTGTACGTGTCGTCGATCAGCGTCACCCCACCCCCGAGCCGCGCGACCCGCAGGCGCGGCGCCACGTCGAGCGTCTCGATCGCTCGCGCGACCTCGTCGAAGTGGAGGCCGTCTGCGAACGCGGCCGTCGCGGCGCCGAGCACGTTGCTCACGAGGTGCACGCCGGGCAGCGCCACGCGCAGCCGCCGCGACTCGCCGAGCGCGTGGAGCGTGAACGCGAAGCCCGCGGCGCCGTGGCTCTCCGCGTCGCTGGCGCGCACCTCCGCGTCGGCGGCGCTCCCGTAGAGCCAGACGCGCGCCCGCGTGTGCGAGGCCATCCCGCGCACGTTGGGGTCGTCCGCGTTGAGCGCGGCGTGGCCCTCCGCGGGCAGCGCCTCGACGAGCTCGCGCTTGGCGCGCACGATCGCCTCGAGTGAGCCCGCGCGCTCGAGGTGCACCGGCCCCACGCTGAGCACGATCCCGATGCGCGGGCGCGTCCACGTGCAGAGCAGCGCGATCTCGCCCGTCGTGTACATCGCGTGCTCGATCACCGCTCGCTCCGTCCCCGGCCGCAGCTCGAGCAGGCAGAGCGGGACGCCGATCTCGTTGTTGTAGTTGAGCGGCGTCGCCTGCACGCGCCGGCGCGCGGCGAGCAGGGCGGCCGCGATGTTCTTCGTCGTCGTCTTGCCGACGCTCCCCGTGACGCCGACCACCTCGAGGCCGGGGAGCGCGTCGCGCCAGGCGACCGCGAGGCGCTGGAGCGCGGCGAGCGGGTCGTCCGTGAAGAAGCAGGCGGCCGACTCCGTGCCGGGCACCGCGCGCGCGAGCAGGCAGCCGCGCGCGCCGGCCGCCACCGCGGCCGCCGCGTGCCGGTGCCCGTCGGAGCGCTCGCCCTGCAGCGCGACGAAGAGGTCGCCGGGCTCCACGAGCCGCGAGTCGATCACCGCGCGCATGAACGCAGCGTCGGGCCCGCGCCGCTCGCGCAGCGCGCCCCCGAGCGCGCGCGCCACGAAGCCTGCGTCGAGCACCGGCGGCGCCGCGGTGCTCACCGCGCGCCCACCCGCGCGGGGGCCGGCACCGGGCGCGTCGGCGGCACGTTGAGGTACGCCATCACGTCGCTCGCCACCCGGGCGAAGATCGGGGCCGCGACCTCGCCGCCGAGGTTGAGCGCCCCCTGCGGCTGGTCGATCTTCACGACGATCGATACGACCGGCCGCTCCGCGGGGATGAACCCGGCGAACGTCGCGATGGTCGTGGCGAGGTCGTAGCCGGTCGGGATCGAGACGAGCGTCGTGCCGGTCTTGCCCGCCACCTCGTAGCCGGGGACGCGCGCGCCGTGCGCGGGCACCCCCTCGACGACGTCGCGCATCAGCAGACGCATCGTCTCCGCTGTGCCGGGAGAGACGACGCGGCGCACCTGCACGGGCTGGAACTGGCGCACCCGCTCACCGGTCACCACGCGCGAGACGATGTACGGCCGCATCAGCACGCCGCCGTTGGCGAACGCGTTGACCGCCGCGAGCACCTGCAGGGGCGACGCGGCGATCCCCTGGCCGTACGAGTTCGTCGCGAGGTCGACCGGGTACCAGTCGGGGTCGTCCGGCGTCCGCATCTGCCCCTCGGCCTCGCCGGCGAGCCCCACGTGCGTCGCCTCGCCCAGCCCGAACGCGCGCAGGTAGCGGTAGAACTCGTGCGCGCCCACGAGGTCGGAGAGCCAGACCGCCCCCGTATTCAGGGAGTACTGGAGGTACTCGCGCACCGTCACCTCGCCGTACGCGCGCAGGTCCCAGTTGCGGATCGTGTCGTTGAGCACCTTGACCTGCCCGCTGTCGCGGTAGGTCGTCTCCGGCGTCACCTTCCCGAGATCGAGCGCGGCCGCGGTCGTGATCGTCTTCAGCACCGAGCCCGGCTCGTAGAGGTCGGTGACCGCGCGGTTGCGCACGAGATCCGAGAGCGCAGGGTCGTCGAGGTTCACGCGCGAGAGGCTGACCGCGGGGCGCGACGCCATCGCGAGCACGGCGCCCGTGCGCGGGTCCATCACGATGATCGACCCGCTGGGAGCCTTGAACTGCTTGAGCGCCTCGTCGAGCCGGCGCTCCACCGCAGCCTGCACGAAGCGGTCGACGGTGAGCTGCACCTCGCCGCCGACGGTCGGTGCTCGCTCGCGGCGCGGGCCGAACGCGATCGGCCGCCCGAGCGGGTCGCGCTCGCTCACGAGCCAGCCGCGCTTGCCGTGGAGCACGGTCTCGTAGTCGGCCTCGATGCCCCACAGCCCGACCTGGTCGAGCCCGACGTAGCC
>Ga0194110_10007899_pt1 | contig 12172 bp, 9 predicted proteins | sample TA2Kig1200mmetaG_FD_146192 | JGI IMG/M metagenome (GOLD analysis project Ga0194110, IMG submission 146192) | Freshwater microbial communities from Lake Tanganyika, Tanzania - TA2015032 Kigoma Deep Cast 1200m | ecosystem: Environmental > Aquatic > Freshwater > Lake | place: Tanzania: Lake... | reverse complement strand
TCGTCATCAGTTAAGACTTTTACCCAAATAGGATTTGTGAAGCGCTCACTCATCTGCATCCTCTTCATCATCTTCAATGACTGTGTTCTCGTCGTGAGGTGGTCCGCTGACAATTGTTAATGCTGAATCAACTACCTCCATGATCCATGGACCGTGCTTGTCGTCTCTGAGCAAAGCGCCAAAGTCACTTTTATAGAACTTCTTCTCTAGAATGACTTCACCAGTTTTGTCGTCGACTACGCTTAATTCCTTCCAAGCACCTTCGCCTGAAATATTGATGGTCTTTCCTTTGCGCTTTACAGGTCCTGAATCCTTGCAATGATTGCGAGCTTCGTCAAAGATATATTCATCTTCAACAATACCCTTGCCGAAGATGATATCAAATTCGCACTTGCGGAATGGAGGCGCAACCTTATTCTTCTTTACAGTGCAGATAACATGGATGCCGATGACATTACCATTTTTATCTTTGACTTGAGTACCACTGGTGAGTTTTACTCGAAGTGATGCGTGGTATGGAATTGATTTCCCGCCAGGGGTGATGTCAGGATCACCATGCATTACACCAATAGCTGTTCGAAGTTGATTAAGACAAAGAAGCGTAACGTTATTCTGACCAATCACACCAGTGATCTTGCGCATGCCCTTTGAGATGACGCGCGCCTGCAATCCAATTGTGTTGTCCTCGTACTCACCATCAAGCTCGGCCTTTGGTGATGTTGCGGCAACTGAGTCCCACACAACTAGAATTGGAACATTCTTATCAATAATTTGCTTTGCTTTGAGAATAGTAGACTCGATGATAGAGAATACTTCCTCAGTACAGTGAGAGTCACAATAGACAAATCTCTTGCGAACATCAATACCCATGTCAGCGAGCTTCTGTGGACTGGTTGCATTCTCTGTGTCGATGTAGACAACTAGACCGCCAAGAGATTGAACAACTAGAGCAGCATGATATGCAAGATGAGACTTACCAATAGAAGGAGGACCAGAAATCTCAATGATTCTTCCTTCAGGATAGCCTCCAGCAAGAGAATTACGGATCGCATAATTTAATTGAATAGAACCTGTGTCGATCCAACGTTTGACGATCGTTGGTGCTTCATCTTCCGAAAGATTAAAGGCAATTTTTTGACCAAACTCTTTGTTAAGCGCTTTGATTAAATCATTAGTCATTGACGAAACTGCATTATCTTCAGCATCAATTTCTTTTAATTTCTTTGCCATTTGAGTTTGAATATTACCTCAGCACGCTTAATTTGTTTTAAGAAGTTAATAAAAAGAAAGCACCGTTTTGGCGGTGCTTTCATAGTCAAAGATTACAATTAATCATTCGCTCATAAGGTCAGCGAAAGCTTCGTCTAACGATTGTTTCTTTGTATTTTCTTTCTTTGACTTCTTGTCTGTAGGCGAAGTGGACTTCAGCTCTGCTGTCAAATTATCTAGTTCATCAGCAGGTGCCTCCGCGCCGCGGGGCGTTCCATCTGTCTTATCGTCGTCAGCGGTTGATCCGCCTGTCAACCAATTATTGAGAACCGTCTCAATCTCTTGTGTGGTCTTAAGACGATACATGTCGTCCAGATTCGGAATGGCATTAAGCCAAGTCTCCATCTGCTTTGCGTTCTCGTGCAGCTTTGAGGGTCGACGGCCTGGGTCGACCGTCGTGTCGTTGAACTGCTTGCCTGGCTGCTTCGTGATCGAGACCTTTAGATCAAAGCCCTCAGTCGGCGAGAGGATATCGCCCACCTCCTCGTCAAGGAAGAAACCGAGCATTCGTTGATAAATGATCTTACCGAAAGACCAGATCTGCACGCCCTTTTCCTCTTCGCCGCGGACCACGACGGGAGTGTAGCACCGCATCTTTGGCGCTAGCTTCTTGGCGAGAACACGGTCGTCGGGCTTGCCACTGCCGTAAAGCTTCCGAATCAAGTCGTTGATGGGATCCGGTTTACCAAATTGATTAGGGGCCAAAATGCCGGCATTTTCACCAATGTAATAGAACCACCGCTCCATGAAAGGCTGACCATCCGGTGCGTTCTTCCAAGGAAGACATCGAATCTTGTGCTCGCCTATAGTTGGCTTCCACAATTGGACCGATGATGTCTTCTTGACTCCGCTGAGCTCTGCGACACGCCTCTTAATTGCTTCAAGATCAATAGCCATAATTTATTTCCTATTCCTTTTCCTATTAATGTAAATGTTGACCAACGTTAGACAACATGTCTTCGTCAGCCTAACTCCTTGTTGTTGCGACTGTATATCGACCGCTCGCGAATGTTCATGCCGTAATTTTTGAGGTGAATATTCACTTAATGCGAACGTGGTCTTTCTTGCGCTTCTTCACTTTCTTGCCAGCCACCGGGTGTTTGCCCGGTTGCATGTCGGAAGACGAAGCACCTAGCGGTGCAGTGAAACCGCCGCCAGGGGCAAGGCTGCCTGCGACGGTCGACATCTCGTTCTTTTCTTCTTCGTCTTTCTTAGATGACTTCTTAGACTTTCTGCTACGAAGCTGATTGGGAACTCGAGCATCTCTTAGTTCACTCAACGCCAACTCTAGAAACTCTCGCAGAAGATCTTCCATGAGCTGTAATTATACAGCTTCATGTGTCTTTTTCCTCTTTAGTTGCGATGATGTCGGCCTGGTGAACGATGTCCGCGAGAAGAGGCTCCTTCATCTTATAGGGAGCATTTTCTTGAATATATTGACCATCATTGAGCTTAATAGCTAACCACTCATCTTGAGTCAACTTGAGGCCAAAATGCTGACACAACCAGACACCTCGGTCGGGCACGGTCATGTACAGCATTTCCTTGTTGTGCTTGTACATCTCCCCCAGCTTCTCGCGATGCCAATCGGAGTCTTGTGGAATATAGTAATCATTCTCGTGATCTCCTACCTTTCCAAGGTCATGGAAGAGGCAACCGATGATGAGTGACTCCTTGGACACAGACCAGCCGAAAGTCTTACATAGTTTCATTGCATTGGAAAGGACTCGAAGCGAGTGTTCGACGAGACCGCCGACCATACAATTATGAAAATCCACTCTAGAAGAAGCTGGGCAGAGTGCCAACCTTTCTCCCAATGAATCTACAAGGTTTAATGCTGATTCAGATCTATCACCAAGCTTTTCGCAAAGTGAACGAAACTTGTCAAAATTTGCAGCAATTTCTTCAGGTGTTAGTGACATGTCACAACATTAAGCCCTTAAGACCTCAATGTTCACATCTTCTCAAACTTTAAAGGAAGCGAGACGTTATAGCCAGGAATGGTAACCGAGGTCATCTTGGCAGCATCCTCCAATCTGTCACTCCGCACGTCAAGAATTAACGCATCGTGCAGGACAAAGAGGGGTCTCACACCGTCTGTACCCAACTGCTGCAAGATGCTGTTGAAGCCGAGCATCGCTACGTCCACCCCGGTGCTCTGCACGTAGGTGTTGATGAACAAGTTCTTCGCTTCGGGATCAACTTGCAGCTGTCTTCCAAATCTGTTGATGATTCGACCCGACGCTGCTTGCGTCGTCAGCCGCTCGCGGAGGGCGTCGAGTCCGAAGAAGTCGTTGATGCCCTTCACGAAGGCGTCGATCTTCGCCTGCGAGATTCCCAAACGAGCCCGGAGCGACTCTTTCGCAGCGCCGTACAGCTCAGAGATGACTGCCACTTTCACAGCGTCGCGGTTGTCGCGGCTGCCGAAGATCTTGTCAGAGAGCTCACCGTAGATGTCTTCAGCATCGCTGCTTCGACCCGCTTCGGCGAGGACGATGCGGGGTTCCAATGCACGGAAGTCAAGAGAACAGATGTATCCGTCCTTGTAAGAGGACCGCAGTATAGACCGATGCTCCCGCTTCAACGTGAGAATGTTGGGGCCTTCAGACACTGTGAGCCGACCCGTTCGAGTTCCAAATCGGTTGTAAGTGGGAACGTCAGCGAAGCCTCGGGGATCGGGCTTGAAAGAGGCGAGCACGGGGGCATTCACTGCAGCCTCCTCGAGCAGCCTGTGCCAAGCGTCGACGTCTATCTTAGCAGGCTTCAGTGCAGCGAGGAGCTGAGAACCAGCAGACCAGGCAGTGTCGTAGTAGTCAAATGGTAATTCAGAAAAAACGTCCTCAATTACCTTCACAGTATTTTTGAAGTAATTCTCGTAGACCGTTCTGGGTAGCACGTGCTGCCACGGAATCTGAACGTTGGATCCCGTGACGAGCTGCGCCATGACCGCAGCATAGTTGTCTGGTATTTTTGGCAGATCAATAGAATTCAGCGCAAGGAGCGTGTTGAGGCACTTACCGCCAGACTTTCCATTGCTTGATAACAGCCAAGAATCTCTGGGCTGAGACTCACGCCAGCTGAAACCGTCGGGCTGTTTGCAAAAATGCTTGACAGATCCCAGATAATTCGAATGGATACAATAAGATCTCACACGTAGATCTTACAGTAAATTCATGCACATGTGCAACTTCTTTGTCAGGCTTTGTGCTGACCTGGAATTGTTTCCGTTGGAGCATCTGCTTCTGCAGGAAACGATGGCGACTCAGGTTCAGGTTTGGCTTTTGTTTTGCCCGGTGAGACCTTCTTAGATGTGCCTTTTTTAGTTTTTTTAGAATTTTGAGCATTAGCTGCAGCTTCAGCATCTTTTTGTGCTTGCTTCAACTGTTCGCCTTGTCTCGACAATATCGTGGCAATCGATGGCGGCGCAGTAAACTTTCCATATCCGTCAGTAAATGCAAAAGTCAGCGCAGACTCAAATTTTCCGGGTGATATTTTATGCGAGATTTGTGTGCATGTGTAGAGATTATCTAATGAAGTACCTGTCTGCAAATCTACAAAATACTGTTGATACAGCCTTAAGATAGGACAACCCACAGTAGTCATGCTTAATTGAGCTGGGATTGTTCTCAAAGGCAAACCTCCCGGTCCTTCAAGTCCCGTGGCAGGTAGTTCAGTTGAGTTGCCACTACCACCGTCCTTGTTCTTCATAATATTCACCAAATTAGCAGCGGCCATTAAGCCGTCAGTCTTTGACTGCAAAGACGCAGCTTTAATTAAAGATCCATTAGTTCCCACAATTAAATTAGGCGCAAGTTTTTGCAAATTTTGTCTGATACCGTTTGCACCGTAAAGACTTTTTTCAACGGGAATTGGTGTCCCTCTACCGTCGGGTGTTTTTAATTTAAATCCTTTTTCAGCAGCAAGCTTTGTAACAGCATCGACCTCTTTTGCTGCTCCAAATTCTTTTTTCATTTTTTCAATTTCTTCCATTTTATCTTGCAGATTGCTTTTCGCATTTAGTCTTCTTCTCACCTCGGAATCATTAAATGATCCAACAAACAGTTTGCCTGAAATTTCCATTATTTGTGTGAATAATTTCCTGGGATTATTTTGTTTATCGTACAAATGGATTCTCAAGATGATCTTTTCATCATTCCCTGCTGGTTTTTCTGTTTTTCGTAGGTTGTGTATTCTAGATGCAGTTGTTACTTCGGGTTTAGTTGTTTCTAACACCATTTCTACGATGGGTTTTGCAAAAGTTGGATTTCTTGACTGCCACTCTGCTAAACTAGATTCATATAATTTGTTTTTATCTTGTTTGGCAGGACCAGATTTATCTTTGTCGTATGGTGCAAATAAATGCTTACTAAGCATGCCGTATCCGATTGATCTATCGTCTGCAAATTGACTATTAATAACTACTTTTAAAAATTCTTCTATAGACATATCAGATTTATTTAAAGCCTTAAGACAGTCATCTAATGAATATGCAAGTTTTTCCATGTCAATTGGAAACTCAGCCAAACTTGCACCACTGACGGGACCGCACTCATCATTAAGTGAATAAAATAAAATTTGAACTTCAGCTTGTGAATTAGCCCCGATGGTCGTCGAGTTAGCTTCAATGATTGCAGGTAGAGCCAAAGCACAAAAAAGCTTTCCGAATGACATGACTTTTTTATCTGGGGGAAAACTTATAGTTGGTCTAGGAATTTCCGCTCCCGCCGGAGGTGGCGATGCTGATTTTTTTTCTTTTTCAGCTTTTTCAGCTTCTTCAGTTAAAATCAGCGGAGGAGGTTTAAAAAAGTAATTAACTTCTTTGATCAATTCATCATTAAAAAAATCTGTTTTTGATTCATTAAAGCCTGATAAAACTTCACCTGCAAGGAATGGATCGTGGCCAGGAATTGTAGTAAGCTGTTCTTTTAATGCGGATGCCCTTTTTACTGCAATTCCTTGCTTGTATCTGGCTGGGTTTAAAACATTTTTTAATTGACCTATAAAATTTTTAGCTTTTTCGGCATCAAGACTGCCGTTACTTACGTAAACACTTATCGTTGACTCTATTATTTTATCTAATTGTTCAACTTTAATGTCAGACGGAAGCATTCCACCAGAAGAAGCAGCATTTAAAATTTGTGTTATTCTAGCATCAGGTCCCAACGGTTGTTTTAATATTTGTCTTGATGTTTCACTTATTTCTTCTAAAATTTTATTATAACCATTTAAAGTTTTTTGCAATCCTGAAGCGACTTTTACTGAAGTTCTTGCAATTTGTGCAGATCCCATTCCAACTAAGTCAAGAGTAACTTGCACTTTACCCGATTGATCAAATTGAAATTGAGTGTTCATCACTTGCCAACAGTCTTCCATATGCATTTTTGAATTTATAAAACGAGAATATTGATCTTCTGACGCATCAATTCTGTCTGGTGCTAGCCAGCCGTAAGAAGTCCATAACTTCATACTTCCATATCCGGCCGGACCTTTAAAAAATTCAGACATTTCAGCAATTCTTGACTTATCATGTATAATAATTTGCAATTTTGCTTTTTTGCTTGCCATCGCGCCGGCGCCGGCATTAACAATAGTTACTTCAAAATTTGTTATAGATGAAAATGGTATAAATGGCTTTACGGGTACAAGTCTAGATGAACCATCAAGTGTTCTCATATTTGTTAGAGACTGAGGCGATAAAAATAGTTCCATACCTGATAAAATATCTGCTGTCTGTGCACCCGTTTTCTGTACTATGTCACCGTTTCTTATTCTTATAAAAGCCTCGTTTATGCCGCCGAGGCTCGCCACAGGAACTGATCCTAACAAAAATCTAAGCATGCTGGGTGTACTTAGATTTTTAAATGTTGGATCTCTATTAATCTCTTTATTGCTTGCAAATTCTACCTCAAGATAAGGTACCAATTGATTTGCAATTATTGAAGGCGTATAATTTAAAAATAATTCAACGTCTTCAGTGCTAGCAATTGCAGGACTTAGATAGGGATCTTTTGAAACAAAGATGGAGACATCGCATTTTACACCATCAAATCGATCTCCAAATATTTGCTTAAACAAACCACCCGGCGAGTTTTCTGCCCCGTTAGATGCTCTTTGTGACCAGTACAATGAATCTTTATATTCATCCTTTTCACAAAGTGTGCCTAAATTTTTTGATATACCGTGAAATTCTTTAGCTATACCCTTAATTTGTTCCGTATTAATATTTACATTTTGTTTAGTAGTAAAAAAAGCTTCAACCAAATCTTTTATTTCTTTAAATTTCTTTGCTTGTCCGCTTTCTATTAAGCTAGATCTAAGTTTTGCATCAAGCGGAATTTGTTCGGCATCATCTGCATTTATACGCGCGCCGCCGAGGCCGCGCGGGGACAACAAATCAAGCACATCATTTAATTTTGTTTCTGGCATTACAGTATGATCTCTTGAATATTTTCTAAATTAACTATATTGATTATGGTGCCCGGCGGTGCCTGTAAGCCCCAACCTATATTTGAAGCTGCAGCTAAAACCCACCATAATTTTGCATCACCGTAAATTGTTCCAGCCAATGTGTCAAGTCTGTCTGCACCCGTGACAACAATCTGACCAACAATTGGTATGGTTCGATTTTTAATACCCCGTCTTATTTTTGACACAAAAGTAGAAGTTTCAAACTGATTACCTCTATCTAATTTAAGATCAAAGCTATATCTTCCAATTGTCATTAGGCGCCCCTATTGTATTCTAAAATTTAAAATTAGGTTTATGGGGCCCAATGGGATAGATCGGTGCACGATTCGCGCCCTTGTGATCTAGACCCGGTGTTATGTCATGGAACGGCGTGAAAGAAATTGTAACTTTGCAAATCTTTGGTGCACGCTTTCCGACATCTTCTTCCCAAACTGTAGAAGAATACCAGTCAAAATTTATTGAATCTATAAATCCAGGTATTCCTCTACCGCCCGAAGATTCAAATGATTTAACAACAGCGTTGTTAATCGGATTCACAAGCTGTTCTACTCCTGCTTGGTATTCTTGTACTTTTGTCATGCCCTTTATTTTGTTTAAATTTTCTTTAAATATTTTTTTAATCGCTGCATCTGACAGTCTCAATTCGCTTGGTAGAACTAAACATTTGGCGCCAATGTATCTGTTGTGTGACTTAGCATCTTTACCGAATAAACTTTCCAATTGTTTCTTCTTATTGGCATCAGACAAGTCCGGATCTATTACCACTTCGCACTCAGCGTAAGTTGCGCCGCTCGTTTTGCTACCTTGCGCCGGGGCCCCCGCAGCGGGGGTGGTGTTACCTTTAAAGTTTGCTTGCACTAGTTTAAGTCTAAGATTCGGATGAGGAAGTCCCACAGATTCATTTAAGCCCTCAATTTTTGCATTAGAAAAATTTAATTTTCCCGAAGAAAGAAAAATTGTACCAGGCGTTGAAAGAGCATTTTTAATAATACCTTCTACCTCGCTGAGCGGAACTTCTTTATAAGCATCTGCGCCATCGAATTTAGTCTTTGCCCCCTGAAATTTATCATTTTCGTATGTATATCCAAATAGTCTCGATAGATTAAATTTTGAATAATTGCTTTGTATTAAGTCACCTATTCTTAGCCTCACTAAGGGTGCAGCAGAAATTTGCTGACTCATGGGTATAGTTAATGAAAAATTTTCTGTTGATGTTGTTTTCCCTGTGGTAAATTGCGGGTAAACCAAAGTTGTAAGCTTGTTTATTTTTAGCCACATGTAATCAAAATCTTCAGGGCTTAAAGCAGCAATAATAAAATCTACTGATAACTTTCTACTTGTTCCTTTGTATGTTTTTATAGGTTCAACCCTGCCAAAAGCTTCTGATGAATCATATGCAGTCGTGTATCCATCTGCCATACCCGTTAGAAATGCATGAAAACTTATTATTTCATTTGTTCTGATGTCATGAAAATAGAACGGCATGTATTCAGCATCAAGTCTTTTTTCAAAAGCTTTTCTAAAATTTTCTGGTATTCTATTTTCCGCTTCAGACACAAAATACGTGCCTTTAAATAAGCCTTTGCCCGCGGGGTCACGGCCCTTGCGCTGCTGGGCGTCGGCTTCTTGGGCGAAAGAAGAGTTAGGTCCATTTCTAGTTCCTACGCCTTCGTCATCTTCAATGTCAGGTATAATCTTTGTTGCTTCTAAATTTTCTCCTGCAAGTGAAGAGAGCAACAGCGTCTTTGGCAAGATCAACATGTCAGGCGACCTAAATGACGACCATGCATGTCTTAAATTTCTATTGTCTGGTTCTGTAATAGGTGATGCCAAAGAAATTAATCTTGACTTTCTATAAGCTGAATCTGATGCAATAGTCAAAGCGTCTATTCTTGACTTTTTCATTCCCGATCCAAAACCTAATGATTTTTTGTCTAAATGCTTAGGATCGTCAACAAACATTTGATCACCGAGCTGGGCGAAGGTGTCTAGCGCTCTCATCACTTTAGAGCTTCTAAAAAAATCAACAAAATTTAGAAGTTGCTGAATACCTGCCGTTGGATTGGCGAAAGATCGACCAACTTTTATCAGTTCGTCTACTATTTTTAAGAAAGATCTAAATATAGATCTACAGATAACAACGTAGGCTTCAGTCCCACTTAGCGTAAGAGCTTTTAAAACAGCTTGACCCGCGTCTATTTTTGTATCATCATCTGTAACTTTTCCATTAAACAAACCAAAGAAAACAAGCGTTCCGATTGTGATGCACTTGGTTAGTGGGTAAATTGTTGGTCTAAATCCTAAAAGATCAGAGATGGAGAACTGACCCGTTGCTATTTGCTCTATTACAGTACTTACAGATAATGTCTGTGTAGCTTTTTTAAGCTGTCTATAGCGACCTAGAGGCGGTCGACCATATTCATCAACTGTACTTTCACCTGGTCCTGGTGATGTCTTAAAGTCGCCTAATTGTGATCCAATGAGACCGGGTATTGCTGCAACTGCAATTACTAACGCTATAGAGATAATCTGCATTCCAATGGCGCCAAAACCTGTAAAGGGATCGAATGGATTGTTTAAAGAGCCAAAAGAATTTAAAGGAGAGTCAAAAGAAAGTGCAGTATCTATGCCCGGACCTATGCTTGTATAGTTTGCAGCATCTATGCCGGGTGAAGGTTCATCACCGTCTTTTTGCGTAAGATCCATATTGACTAAGACGTCTTTTGCTTGCAAAAGAAGCTCCGAAACTCTTGCAACACCGATTTGTCCAAAACCAGGTAAAAGAGAAGCTGCAGTTTGAAATCCAGCATTTGCAGGATCAAAATCTTCATCAGTTGCTGTTAATTCTGTGCTAGCTCGAGCCATGAGCGTATTGCCGACACCTGCCAATTGTTCTTGTGTTATTGACGTAACTTCGGTACCTTCTATGTACTGTTCGGGCGTGTAAGAAATGCCCGGCTTATATTTTATTGCCGCTAATGGACGATTTTGCATATCATTTCGAGACGCACGAGCGCCTCTGTCTACGGGAGAAAATCTATTATTGCTAGTCCACCTATTTTTAATTAAAGATGTACTGTATGCTGCAACAGGATGATCGTCGTCTATTTTAGAAAATGTTTCTATTGATGCAGGCGCTACATCAACTGTTGTAATTTCAACAGGCACCCTTAAGAGATCATTGCCATCTATTTGTCCAGAGTCACTTACGGATTTGCTTCTAATCATACCGCGAGAAACTCTTTTTTCTATAAACCACTGTGATCTGGGTAGTGACGGTCGAGAATTTTCAAGCTGCTGTATGGGCAATTCACCACCCGGCCCTAGTAGCGGTTCAAATGAATTTTCATAATTATACAATTGAGGTCCTGCGGGTGTACCTTGATCCGTCGTTGTTTTGGCGTCAGACGAAGTCTCAGTCGGCGGAGAAATACTATATCTATTGCCTGTTCCAACTGCTTGAGCTGGCACAGAATCTGTTTTTCCAAGTGTAGTATCTGACAAATACTGTGCTAGCGTTTTTTTAATTCCTTTAGAAAGATCTCTAACACTTTTATCAATACCCGGACTGAGACCACTCCAATTGCCATCATTTACTTCATCTCGGACGATGCCAATATCATAAGTGTACACTTTAGCATCTGGTTTGTCGACGCTGCCAAGTGTGAAACCTCCGGTGCCTGTGTCGAGTTTCTTGTCAGTCATTTGTCATTAATTATTTTTTCTGATTCTACGCTGTTAATTAATTCTGAGCTTTCTTCTTCTGCCATTTTCTTAATTGTGTTTGCATTATTTTGAACAGGAACATACACGCCAATAATTCCATCGTAAAGATAACCAACAACTTCGTCTATACACGCACTCATTTGATTTTGCTCTTTCTGCGTCTTTAATTGAAGCAAAGCAGTTTTAACCGCTGTATTTTGTTGCACCATCTTTAAGAACTCTTCTTTTTTGATCATTTGTTTAAATTGTATGTTAATACGTATCGGGCCGATGTCTATAGTCTGTACGGAGTTTTATCTGATTTACCTTCTTCATTTAGTTGGTCAGCAGTTTTGCCTGCAGAATCAACACCAAAATTAATGCTCTTCTTAAGCTTAGAATCTGTGCTCGAGATGATTGCATTTTCAACATCGCCGACGCCCATGGTGACCGTGAGTTGTATGTTGATGTTGACATCCTTGCTCTTGACTGTATACACACCGCCGCCGTCCAGGCCTGCGCCGCCGGCAACCTGAGCGATTCTCTGCTTGATGTCGATCTTGCTGATGTTGGCTAACGAATCATCGAGGGCCTGCACTGCAGTGGCAATTTTCTGAAGTTCTTTAAAAGAATTAGTCAGCGCCGCTCCGGAGAAGCCCGTTATGGCGGTCTTGAGTGATGCTAAGCTTTTACCTGGGTCTGCGAGATCTTTGAATGCAGTGTCGAGGCT
>Ga0194110_10007890_pt1 | contig 12180 bp, 10 predicted proteins | sample TA2Kig1200mmetaG_FD_146192 | JGI IMG/M metagenome (GOLD analysis project Ga0194110, IMG submission 146192) | Freshwater microbial communities from Lake Tanganyika, Tanzania - TA2015032 Kigoma Deep Cast 1200m | ecosystem: Environmental > Aquatic > Freshwater > Lake | place: Tanzania: Lake... | reverse complement strand
CGACTTCACGGCCACGGGCGAGCACCACAGGCCGAGGCCCCTGGCGACCGACATGGTGCGGCTCCTGGAGAGCACGGCGGAAGGCGAGACCTGTCTCGCCGGCTACGCCCGCACCGAGGGCAAGGGGCGCATCGCCTACCTGGCCTTTGGCCACACCCGCGAGGTTCTCGACCTGCCGGACGTTCAGCGCCTCCTTGCGAATGCCGCACGCTGGTGCCTCGGGAAGGATTGAGGCCGCAACAAAGGGGGGATGAATGGATGTATGGATGGGTGGATGGGTGTCAGAAAACCATCCATTCATCCATTCATCCAATCATCCTCGCCTGGCGTGTGTGATGCCCACGATGGACGCGCGAAGGGCCGATGAGAGGGAAGGCAACGACAATGGATCGCCGCCAGTTCATCGCAGAGATGGCCCGGCTGGGCATCGTGTTCGAGCTCGCGCCCAGCCTCGCCTCGGCCGGGGCGCCGCCCGACCGCGGCGTGCAGCTCCTGCCCGCCGAGGCCGAATACTATTCGGATGGCCCGGACGGCGCGGTCGTCTGTGGCCTATGCCCGCACCAGGAGACCCTCACAGAGGGGCAGTTGGGCAAGTGCCGCACCCGCATCAACCTCCGCGGCAGCCTCCACACCTACGGCGTCGGCCAGCCCTGCGTCCTCAACGTTGACCCCATCGAGAAGAACCCGCTGAACCACGTGCTGCCGGGGGCGAGCATCCTCTCCATCGCCCACGCCGGCTGCAACCTCCGCTGCCAGTACTGCCAGAACTGGCAGTTCTCCCAGGAGTGCCCGCGCGACACGCGGAACCTCCGCTTCGACCAGGCCGAAGCCCTCGCACTCTCGAAGTCCAAAGACCTCAAGGCCATCACCTTCACCTACACCGAGGGCACGACCCACATCGAGTTCAACAAGCGCCTTGCCGCCGCCACGAAGAAGGCCGGCCTTCGCGTCTTCCTCTGCTCCAACGGCTACATCCAGCCGAAGCCCCTGGCCGACTTCCTGCAAGTCCTTGATGGCGCGACGATCACCATCAAGGGCTTCACCGACGAGTTCTACCAGACCTACGCCGGCGCCGCCCGCTCCTTCAAGCCGGTCCTCGACTCCTGCCAGCAGATCAGGAAGGCCGGCAAGTGGCTCGAGGTCGCCACCCTCATCGTCCCCGCCCTCAACGACTCCGACAAGGAGCTCTCCGACATCGCCCGCTGGATCAAGGGGAGCCTCGGCCCCGACACCCCCTGGCACCTGGAGCGCTTCACCCCGAAGTACAAGATGGCCAACCGCCCCCAGACGCCCCAGGCCACGCTCGAGAAGGCCATGAAGCTCGGGCGGAGCGAGGGCCTCCGCTTCGTCTACATCTCCAACCTCGCCCCGCACGACGGCAACCACACCTTCTGTCCCCGCTGCCAGAAGCCCGTCATTCGCCGCCTCGGCTTCAAGGTCCTCAAGAACGAACTCCGCGCCGGCCAGTGCCCCAACTGCCGCACTCCCATCCCGGGCATCTGGGCGTGAACCCCACTCGTGCTCGTCGTCGTCCTCGTCGTCGTCGTCGAATCTCTTGCTCCCATCTGTGCTTCACGCTCGACGACGAGGACGACGACGACAACGACGACGATTCGGAAGCCCAGAATCAGAAGGCGCACTCCCGCTCCCTGGGATTTGCACAGCGCGCCACGCGCGGCTATAGTCAAGGTGAGAGGCAATGAGGATTGGGCATCAATGAACCCCCACCCCTCACAACCAGTCGTCCGCCTTGCCTTCGACAAGGGGACTCTGCTCCTCGCGGGCGCGGTGGAGGGGGAGGCGGGCGCGGTGCGCGAGGCCGGCCCGTGGGTGTGGGACGCCCGCGTGTCGGCCTGGCGCTGCGACGCTATCCACTATCCGGCGGTCAGGCAGCAACTGGCCGCGCGCCTCGGAGGGCGCTTCAGCGACGACGTGCCGAAGCCGCCCCGCGTCTCCTGGCGCGAGGTCAGCCTGCCGCCGCTCCGCCGCGAGCAGCAGGAGGCCCTCGGCGCCTGGCTCGCCGCCGGCGGCCGCGGCCAGGTGGTCATGCCCACGGGCACGGGCAAGACCGAGATCGCCCTCGCCGCCATGCGCCACACCAGCATCGCCACCCTCGTCGTCGCCCCGGTCCGCGACCTCATGTACCAGTGGCACCGCCGCATCCTGCGCGGCCTCGGCTACGACGCCGGCATCCTCGGCGACAACCGCTCCAACGTCCAGCCCGTCACCGTGACCACCTACGACAGCGCCTACGCCCACATGCCGGACCTCGGCGCCCGCTTCGGGCTGCTGGTCTTCGACGAGGAGCACCACCTGCCCGGCCGCTGCCGCCGCGAGGCCGCGCTCTTCGCCGCCGCGCCACTCCGCCTCGGCCTCACCGCAACCCCCGAACGCTCCGACGGGTTGGACGCCGACCTCGACTTCCTCATCGGCCCGGTGGTCTACCGCCAGGAGATACCGCACGCGAAGGGGCGGACCCTCGCCGACTACGACGTCGTGCGCATCCCCGTGGCCCTCGCCGACGACGAGCAGGCCCGCTACGAGGACTGCGGGCGCGTCATGCGCTCCTTCATCGTCGCCCGCCGCGAGCAGAACCCCGACTACGACTGGCAGGACCTCTGCGCCGATTCGGGCAAGGACCCCGAGGCCCGCCGCGCCCAGAAAGCCTACCACGCCCGCAAGGCCATCGAAGACCGCGCACGCGAAAAGCTCCGCGTCCTCGAAGACCTCTTCCGCCTCCACGCCGGCGAGCGCATCCTCATTTTCGCCGGCTCCAACGCCATGGCCCTCGACGTCTCGCGCCGCTTCCTCGTCCCCACCCTTCTCGCCCACTCGCGCAAGCGGGAGCGCCTGGCTGTCCTCGAAGGCTTCGCTGGCGGACGCTTCCCCGTCCTCGTCGCCAACCAGGTGCTCGACGAGGGGGTGGACGTCCCCGAGGCCAAGGTCGCCGTCGTCATTGGCGGCATGGCGTCCAGCCGCCAAGCCAAGCAGCGCCTCGGCCGCATCCTCCGCCGCACCGGCGACGCCCGAGCCACCCTCTACGAAGTCGTCTGCCAGGACACCGGCGAGGAGACCCGCTCCCGCCGCCGCCGCGACAGCGACGCCTACGGCCACACGACCCGCCGCCGGCTCTAACCTCCCGCAGGTTCCAAACCTGCGGGAGGCTATCAAACCCCCATCCGCGCCCTTCCACCCATACTGTATCACCCCCCCGGACTGACACAGTATGGCCGGAGCCGTGCGAATCGCCGATTCTCGCCCGTCTGTCCATACTGTATCACTCTCTCCCCCCTGTGGTCTGATACAGTATGGGCGGCATGTTGCCGCAATCCCACATGCCCCAGCCCGCCCCACAGGCCCCCACTCCCCCCGCCCCTGGGTTTGGCACCCTGCAATCTCCCTAAGCCACTGCCGCACAAGCACTTAGCCCCCATCGCCCCCGCCACAGGCTGCCAACTGGCCCCCAGCGCCAAGTCGCACGGACAGACACGGACAAGCACTGACGGATGGTCGGCGCACTCAGAGGCACGAGTCCGTCATCGTCCGTGTTAGTCCGTGGCATTCCTTCGCCGGCCACTGACCGGTCAAGAATCTGGCGGGACCTCCCTCTTGATCGGTTCGACCGTCAGTTGGTACTCACTGATCCCGTCCGACCACAGGATCCGGTTCCTCTCAGTCGAGACATTCTCTACGGATGGGTAAGACTCTTGGAACACTCGCTTCGCCTTATACACCGTGATCGGCAGGCCGATCCCTGCCCTGACATCGAGAATGGACGTCTCGGTCTCCAGAAACGGCATGCCGATTGACTCGATGGCGCGACTGAGAGTCACTTCACCGCCCAACTGTTTTCAGAGCAGAAGGTCGCCCACGCGAGTGCGAACGCCAACCAGCATTCTACGCTCCGCGCGAGGCCCGTCAAACTGCTTGCCGCGCATGCATCGAGTCCCTGCCTTGACATCCCAGCGCGGGCGGACTACACTCGCGGGCAAGGGATCAACGAATGGCCGAGGAAGCCAAGATGCAGAGCCGCCTGACGGTGGAACTCGACAGCGGCCTGCTGAAGCGCGCGAGCGCGTGCACCTCATCTCCCTCTCCCTCGGGGAGAGGGTTGGGGTGAGGGTGCTTGGGCGCTCCCCGACGTCGAAGCACCCTCACCCTACCCCTCTCCCCGAGGGAGAGGGAACAGAGGGCGTTGCAGCTAGGGCCACACTCCGTGCTCACCAGCGAGCAATCTATCGTCGTTTACGACCAGGGCCGGGCGCTGCCCGACCGGCTGACGCAGCGGGCGCACGCGCACTATCTGGACTACGCGCGGCGGATGCTGCTGGCCTATCAGCACGGCATCGGGAAGACGCGGCGCGAGCTGCACCGCTCGGTGGAGGGGATGCTTGCGAACGAGCCGGACTGCGATACGCGGCGAGTCCAGGCATTCTGCAAACTGCTCGATGAGGCGGGGGAGTTCGACACGGACCGCCGCGGCGAGGCGGCGAGGCTGCGGCTGGCGGTCTTCGACATCGCGGCGCCGCTTCATCCCCTGGTCGAGAGCCGCGACCAGCTTTTCGAGAACACGGAGGCGGAGGCGAAGGCCCTCATCGCCCAACGCCTCGGCCGGCCCTGGCCGGAGATCGAGGCGGAGCTTTATGCCGACGTGATGGACTTCCATCGCCTCACGGCCTTCGAGGGCTATCCCGATGCCGCGGCGCTGCTCCGCCGCTACAACGTCGCCCAGCTCCAGGCCGCACTCTATCGGGCCGAGAGCCTTGTCGTGACCGCGAGCGAGGACTTCAAGACCATTCTCCGCTACGCCAAGCTCGCCAGGCTTCTCCACGACATCCGCCGCATCCCCCCACAGGCCGGAGGCCTGTGCCACCAAGAACAGAGGAACGGTGGCACAGGCCTCCAGCCTGTGGGGGAACAAGGGGCAGGTGGCACAGGCATTTTGCCTGAACAACAGAAGGATGGTGGCACAGGCGTCCCGCCTGTGGCGAGATACCTCATCGAGCTTTCCGGCCCGGCCTCGGTGCTGCGCGAGACCCGGCGCTATGGGATCAACTTCGCGAAGTTCCTCCCCGCGCTCCTGGCGTGCCGGGGCTGGACGATGCGGGCGACGCTCCGCACCCACTGGGGCGGAAGGGCCACCCTCGCCCTCTCGTGCCGCGACGGGCTTCAGAGCACCATGCCCGCGCCGGCGGAGTTCGACTCCTCGATTGAGGAGGGCTTCGCGGCGAAGTTCGGCCCCGAGCGCGACGGCTGGCGCCTCCACCGCGAGGCCGAGGTGCTCATCGAGGGGCAGAGCGCCTTCGTGCCCGACTTCGCCTTCCGCCACGACGACGGCACCGAGGTGCTCCTGGAGATCGTGGGCTTCTGGACCCCCGAGTATCTTGCGAAGAAGCGCGAGACGCTTCGGCGCTTCCGCGGCCGCCGCATCTACCTCGCGGTCGCCGAGCGCTGCATCCCAGAGGGGGCCACCGTCTCGGAAGACGTGGTGGTCTACAAGAGCGCTCTCAAGGCAGAGCCAGTCCTGGCCCTGCTGGAGCGCGCCCGAAGACGGGAAAGTCCAATGACCAATGACCAATGATCAATGGCAAGGCAGGGCCTTCGGTTGGCCATTGGTCACTGCGCCATTGGTCATTGTAGGGAGCTGGCCTTCGAGTTCGACTACCAGCTCTCGCTGGCCACCCGCGAGCGCTTCCAGATGATGATCCAGCGGTCGAACGAAGTCAAGCGGATGCTCCTGCGCTATGGACATCAGAGGCCTGTTGAGATCATTAAACGAGAATGCCGTTGATGAAGCGCGCCGCCGGCCGGCCGAAGGACATGGAGGACTTGAGGGTGCTCGAGGAACTGAAGAGAAGGCGAAGCGCGGGTTGACAAATCAAAAGGAATGGTTTATATTTGCCTTGCAAGTCCAAGGGATGGCCTAATGCGGCCCGTGGCCGCAACCAAAGAGGATGATTGGATGTATGGATGAATGGATGATTGTCTGACATTCATCCACCCATCCATTCATCCATCCATCCTCGCCAACATGTGCGCAAGACGCGCACGAGTCACGACGGAAGGTTCTATCGTCCTCGTCCTCGTCCCTCGTCCTCGTCCTCGACTCCGTCGGCGACAGGCCAAGAGAATCGAGGACGAGGGACGAGGACGACGGACGAGGACGACTGAAGAGGTGCAAGGCCGCCGCCAGGATTGGGGGCCATACTCTCGGGAGAAGGGGCGGCGGGGTTGACAGGCGGGGGAAGTGTGGTAGAATCCCTGCGGCAATCCGCAGAGGAGATGAGGGTGCGAAACGCGAGCTCGGCCTGTCTCAAGGGGCTACTGATGGCCACGACTGTGGGGACGGCGGGGGCAGGGGCGGAGCGCGGCGAGCCGCTGTGCATCAGCGGCATCTATCCTGGCCTCGCCGCGCTCTCGCAGGCGAAGACCGAGTGCGGCATCGGGGCCGTCGTGCCCTGGGCGGGGTCCCTCTGGTTCATCACTTACCCCGCTCACTATGGGGACGGCCGCCTCTGGCAGGTCAAGACCTGTGGCGAGCTGGTCCAGCGCCCGGAGAGCATCGGCGGCACCCACGCGGGGCGCCTCATCCACCGCGAATCCAACCAGCTCGCCATCGGCCCATACTTCATTGACGACAAGGGGAATGTCAAGGCGACGAAGTACCAGGCCCGCGTCACCGCCATCATGCGCCACCTGAGCGACCCGGCCAACAAGGTCTACGTGTTCGACATGGAAGGCGGCTTCGCCGAGGTGGACGTGCGGACGATGGCGTTCAAGGAGCTCTTCAAGCTCCAAGAGCGCGGCGTCACCGGCACCCACGGCAAGGGCGGCTACACCGGGCAGGGGCGGGTGGTCGTCGCCAACAACGGCCGCGGCGGCGCACTCGCCGAATGGGACGGCAAGGCGGCGAACTGGAATCTTGTCGCGCGCGACTTGTCCTGCGAGGTCACTGGGCCGGGCGGCATCCTGGGCGCAGCCGACGGCCTCAGCCCCGACATCCCGCTCTGGTCAACAGGCTGGGACACCCGCTCGCTGCTCCTGAGGGTGCTGGACAAAGGGGCGTGGCACGTATATCGCTTCCCCAAGAGCACTTACACCCACGAGCCGCAGCACGGCTGGTACACCGAGTGGCCCAGGATCAGAGAGGTCGGCGGCGGACGCTACCTGCTCGACTTCCCCTCGATGTTCTATCACTTCCCTGGCGACTTCCGCCCGGGGAAGACCGCCGGCTTCCGCCCCATCGCCACCCACCTGCGCATGGTGCCCGACTTCTGCGACTGGAACGGGCGCCTGGTGCTGGCCTCGGACGACACGTCCGTGATGGGGAACCCGCTCGGCGGGCAGCCGCAGTCGAACCTCTGGTTCGGCTCGCTCGACGACCTCGGGCTGTGGGGGCGGCCCGCCGGCTGGGGCGGGCCGTGGGTGGGCGACGCCGTGAAGGGCGGGACGCCCTCCGACCCCTATCTCCTTGACGGCTTCGAGGGGCGGGTGCTCCACCTGTCGCACCGGAGCGCATCCGAAGTGGCGTTCGACATCGAACTCGACGTGGCCGGCGATGGTAAGTGGAGCAGTTACAAGACCTTGCGTGTTCCGCCAGCGGGCTACAGTTGGCACGACTTCCCCGCCGATCTCCGCGCCGTGTGGGTCCGGGTGACGTCTGACAGGGAATGCGTGGCGAGCGCGTACTTTCACTACTCCACGCCCGGCCACAAGTCCTATGATACCAAACGCTTCCAGAGCCTGATGGCGATTGGAGACAAGGCGCCGCACACCGATGGCGCGCTCATCCCCCACGCCGACCGCCTCTGGTTCCAGGCCGAGGCAGTGGGCGGCGATGGCAGGCGGGGTGGGCCGAAGCTCCTGGTGCTCGACAAGGATGCCGCCATCCGTCCGGCCGACAAGTCCCCCGCCGCTGAGGAGGCGGCTGCCCTCCTAAGTAAGCTCCGCGACTATACTTATGGCTTCACCATCGGCCACGACGACGCCTCCGTGGTCGTCAAGGCCAAAGGCAAGACGTTTCGCCTCCCGAAGGGCGACAAGGCGTATGATGCCGCCCCCTGGTTCCGCCGCATCCGCGAGGTCGTGACCGAGCGCTACCTCCTGAATGCCCACGGCACGTTCTACGAGGTGCCGCGCGACGATCCCGCCGGGGTCCGCCCCGTGGCGACGCACAACCGCTGGATAGCGGATTACTGCACCTGGCGCGGACTGCTCGTGATGTCGGGTGTGCTCGCCGGTGCGAAGCCCGATGGCAACTGCTTCACAAGTGCCGATGGGCCAGGCATTTGGCTCGGCGGAGTCGATGACCTCTGGCAGCTCGGAAAGCCCCGCGGCCAGGGCGGCCCCTGGCTCAAGACACCCGTCAAGGCCGGTCAGCCATCCGACCCTTACCTCATGACCGGGTTCGACAAGAAGTCGATCGAGCTCTCTCATGATGCCGCGTCGGAAGTGGCATTTAGTGTAGAGGTGGACTTCCTCAACCGCGGCGTCTGGCGACCCTATCAGGAGTTCCATGTGCCTGCGGGGCGGACCGTGCGGCACGAGTTCCCGCCCGGCTACAGCGCGCACTGGCTGCGCCTGACCGCGAGCAAGGATTGCGCCGCCACTGCGTGGCTGGCCTATGAGTGAGCGTTCACGAAGGATGGCTGGGCGGGGCGGATCGGCACCTGGGCGAGACGGGTTCTCAGCCCTGCGTCGAAGAGGGAGCTACAACTCGGGCAGATGAGCCAGATCGCCGTGTCGTTCCCGTGCCTGTCGGACGCGAGGCGCTTCAGGCTCAGGTGGAAGCCGTTCTGGTAGCCGCATTGGGGGCAGGCGTGTTGCCACGCTTCGGCATCCAACGCCCTGGCTTCTGGCATGCGCTTTCTCCTTGGCGCCTGGCGTGACCCATAGATTAAAATACGTTAGTGCAAATTGCGGGCCGGGCCGACAGCGCGCCGTAAGTGCTTGACAGCGCTGAGCGAACAAGAACAGCAGCCGGCCGGGCTGAACCGTTTGGTGCACAGGCGGACGAGAAGGGAGACAGGCGTGAGGAGTGCGGATTCCTCGGGCGGCCGGGGAGGGCCGTAGCCTGAAGTGCGCGGAAAACTCTTGACAAACGGATCCTGCCTGGTACAATAGTGAACGGAGACGGCGAGGCGGCGTGAGGAGGCGGGCGCCCGGCCGGCCTGCTGGTCCGCGGGGCGATGGCTGGGTTGGGCATGAGGCTGCGCCATCGCAGGCACTCAACCGCGGACAGGGGGCCACCCGCGCGGTCAGCCGCGGCCGAGTTGCTTCAGGGAGCGCGCCGGCCTGGTCGGGCGCCACGATTCGTGGCGCTCTGTGAATGGCCTGTCCTGGGTGGTAAGTGTCGAGAACACAAGCACTTATGTGCAGGCCCGGAATGAGGTGCAACTAAACGTTGCGCAGGCGAAAGGCGTCGTAAGGCCCCGGTTTCCGGGGAAGTCCGACCCCTTCAACATAAAGGAGTTATCCGCAAACACTTAGGTTCACAGGACGATTCGCTCGCCTTCCGGAGAAACGGCACACCGTTTGCGGCTTCCGGCCCACATGAGCCGGGCAAGGAGTGGAGAGCCGACAATCCGGGGGTGAGCCATGGCGACGCAACTCGAGCGTGTGGTCCAGCCGGGCCACGAGGCGGCGTCGGCACTCGACGCGGTGATGAGACGCCATTTCCTCTTCGAGACCTATGAGGACATGGCGGCGCGCGCGGGGCTGACGCCAGAGGAGGTGGAGGCGCGTTTCCGAGAGCTGTTCTCCTGCGGCATCCGCAGGAAGCGCCTCGAGGTCAGGCGGGCCTACATTGCGAGCGGGCCGCGGCTGCCCGACGACGATATCGGGCGCAAGCTCGGCATCTCCCGCAAACAGGTCGTCGAGATACGCTCCCAGTTGCGCCAGGGCGGCCTCTACGACGGCCGGAAGCCCGGCCTGCCGACCCGCGACGGCGCCCAGCGCCGCCGCGCGCGGCACGGCTACATCCTCGAGCACTATGGCGCGCAGACCAAGCAGCAGATCGCCGAGGCGCTCGGGGTGTCGGCGGAAACCGTGCGGCTGGACTTCGGCCAACTGCGTCGCCGGGGGCTGGTCCAGCCCCTCTACAAGTGCCGCTTGGACCACGTGGCGGCGCACCTGGGCGCGCCCGAGCGCCAGACCGCCGCGGAACTCGGCATCAGCATATACGGCGTCAGGTTCATCAAGCGGAAGCTCCGAACACTGAGGGCAAAAATGAACCTTCTTCGGTGCCAGGTCGAAAAGGAAATCAAGAACCGCTACGCCCCGGCGACCGGGGAGTACATCGTGGACTGCATGCGGCGCGCGCTCAACGTCCTTGAGCTCCCGCAGCAGCGGGTGCTCCTGGAGAACGCGGGGCGCTTCAGGGACGGCGAGCTACAGCCCATCTTCTGGCACCTCGTCCGCACCGACGTCCAGGGCCGCGCCCGCATCATCCGCAAGATCGAGTCCGGCGTCACCGACCTCAAGGAGCTCGAGCGCACGAACTGAGCCATCCCCCGGGCCGCCCCCACGACCCGCCGCGTGTCCCCCCACGCCGCGGGTCGTTGCATGCACGGGCCGGGGCACGGCTTGACACGCGCAAGCCACTGCCCTATCATGCAAGCAGGACGTGGGACAAGCAGGACCCTGGGAACAAGCCGGTGCCTTCCCCATGAAGCCACCTCTCCGCACTCCGCATCCTTCACTCTCCACTCCTCACTCCTCACTCCTCACTCCTCACTCCCCCCTCCGCATCGGCACGCGCGCGAGCAAGCTGGCGCTCACCCAGACCCAGTGGGTGGCCGACGCGCTCGTGGCCGCACACCCCGGGCTAACCTGCGAACTCGTCCACATCACCACCTCGGGCGACCGCCAGCGCACCCAGCCCCTCCCCCAGATCGGCGGCAAGGGCCTCTTCACCAAGGAGCTCGAGGAGGCCCTCCTGCGGGGCGACGTTGACCTCGCGGTCCACAGCTTGAAGGACTTGCCCACCCAGCTTCCCGACGGGTTGGTTGTGGCCGCCGTGCCCGCGCGCGCCCCGGCCAATGACGCCCTGATCGTCAGAGGACAGAGGACAGACGACAGAGGACAGACGGCAGACGGCAGACGGCAGACGGCAGAGGACGGAGGACAGAGGACAGAGGACAGACGGCAGACGACAGACGACAGAGGGAACATGGAAGAGGAGCGAGGGGCGGATTTGCTGTCATCTGCCATCTGTAGTCTGTCGTCTGATGGCCGCGTCCCGCGTCTGGGAGGTCCCTTGGCCCTGCTCCCCCACGGGGCGCGCATCGGGACCAGCAGCCCGCGGCGCGCGGCGCAACTGCGCCTCGCCCGCCCCGACCTCGCCGCCGTGCCGATGCGGGGCAACCTCGACACGCGCCTGCGGAAGCTGGCCGAGGGCCAGGCCGACGCCATCGTCCTGGCCCTCGCGGGACTGGTCCGCCTGTCGGCTGTCATCTGTCCTCTGTCGTCTGACTTGCTGATCGAGGCCCTGCCTTTCGAGCTGATGCTGCCGGCGCCGGGGCAGGGGGCGCTCGCCATCGAGGCCCGGGCCGGGAGCGAGGCGGCGGCGCTCGCTCTGGCGGTCTCCGACGCGGCGGCGACCGCGGCCACGGCCGCCGAGCGCGCCCTCCTCGACGCCCTGGGGGGCGGCTGCTCCATGCCGCTGGGGGCCTATGCGGAGTTGGCCGAGGCGCAAGAGGAAGATCGAGGACGAGGACGAGGGACGAGGACGAGGACGAGGACGAGGACGATTGGGTCGGAGGGCGGCATCCTTCGCCTGCGCGCCGTGCTCCTGCCCCCCGACGGCTCATCCGCCCGCCGCGCCGACCGCACCGGCCCGGCCTGCGACCCCGAGGGGCTCGGACGGGCCGTGGCACACGACCTCAGCCAGCCATCCTAGGTAGTTTCTGTTGCGGAAAGTGGAAGGGGCTGCTGCCCCAGTCACGGGCCAGAGGCCTGTGCCACCAAGCCCCTTGTCTCAGCGGTGGCACAGGCGTCCCGCCTGTGACCGCACTTTCCGCAACACAAACTAGGCCCAACTCAAGCGTGTTTTTTTGCGGAACCCGCGAAAAATGGCTCGAAATGCCCGATCCCTGTGGGTAGAATATGTTTGACGGAAAACGCTTCTTCCCTCAGGAAAGGGCATTTCGAGTGAAGATCAAGGATACCAGAATTCTGGTG
>Ga0194110_10007882_pt1 | contig 12188 bp, 13 predicted proteins | sample TA2Kig1200mmetaG_FD_146192 | JGI IMG/M metagenome (GOLD analysis project Ga0194110, IMG submission 146192) | Freshwater microbial communities from Lake Tanganyika, Tanzania - TA2015032 Kigoma Deep Cast 1200m | ecosystem: Environmental > Aquatic > Freshwater > Lake | place: Tanzania: Lake... | reverse complement strand
GCATCCTAATGTGACTTGAAAAATAAGCGAGTCTGCCTCAGATGGCGGCCTGTACAGAGGATAATCATAGTTTAGCATCATGTCTAATTTGACGTGTGATTGGTAATATTATTTTGCCTATGCACAATAATATTGGCGTACAATCGTACTTTTCAATATCAAAACTGCTCTCAAACGATATATCCATATTTGCTTGGAGGCATATTGCCTAACTTGCAGGAATATTCATATTTCTTAAAATCATAAACAACTAGATCGAATAAGATTTTCCAAAAAAGCCACAAATCATGAGTAAAACAAGATTTTTGTATATGTTTGAGGCCAATCTAGTAATAATGGTTAGATTAAGCGATCTGCGAGCCTGCAAACAATGTCATATGGTGTACTTTAAGACGGCATCGGAAAAGTGTGCGCATTGCAATGCATCGTCGCACCAAGAAGAAATCAAATTTGACTAGTCTGCAACGGACTATGCTATTCTGGAATGTGAATTTACCAAATTCTGGATCAAACTGCAAAAACCAAATTATCTTCAATGATTTTTTCGGAATACTTTTTTCATTTCAGTTCGGACTTTTTCCTAAATTTTTTTATCGAAAAAATTTGGATCATTAAATATATTATCCGGTGAAGTTTGTTATGAATAGATGAGCCATCATCATTTTCATGGAAAAAACATTCCTCACATGCAAGTAAATCCTGATATGAGTGTTGAGGATCTTGTGGAAATTTATTCCAATTCTGGATATAATGCAAGACAACTCGGCGAAGCTGCAAAACTCTTTGGCAAAATGATTGAGGATGATGCAACAATCTGCCTTACTATTGCTGGCGCCATGACGCCGGTTGGGTTTGGAGGACTCTTCAAATCCCTAATCGAAAAAGGCTTTGTTGATTGGATAATATCGACTGGCTCTAATCTGTACCATGAGGACCATTTTGCATGGAATCTGCCCGTAAAACAGGGACATTTTGAGGTCGATGATATGGTTCTATATGAAAAAGACATTGTTAGAATAAGGGATGTCTACATCAAAGGCGAAGAAACGCTCAAAAAACAAGACAAAATCGTGCAAAAAATGTTTGAGAACAACTTTTTTGACAAGCCTTTCACTACTGCAGAATTTGCAAACTGGATGGGCAAATACTCTAAAGAACATTCCAAGAGTCCACAGAAAAGTTTCGTCGTGTCTGCATATGATTATGATGTACCGCTTTACATCTCAACACTCAAGGATTCCTCACTTGCACTTGATCTGGCACCACTCAGGCTTGCCAACAAGCCGTTTGAGCTGGATTTTGTACGAGAGATAATCGAGCAGGCGGCAATTCTCTACAATTCAAAAAAGGCAGGAATTGTCGAAATTGGCGGTGGCGTTCCAAAAAACACCGCTCAACAAACAGGCCCGCTCTTGGATCAGATATTGGGCCTTGGACATGGGGGACAAAATTACATTATTCAAATTACTGATGCTAGGCCTGACACTGGAGGCCTATCTGGCGCCACACTACAAGAGGGCAAGAGCTGGGGCAAAGTAAAGGACTCACATGAAGACGTAGTTGTAGTCTATGCGGATGCCACCATTGCATTCCCCGTACTGTGTCTTTATGCACTAAGCACGCAAAAAACTCGCAAGCCAAAACGACTGTACAAAAAACTAGACCAATACTACAAGGATCTGTCCGAAACTTATTTTAGCAAAAAATAATATCAAGACATGCAATGTCCACAAAAGGCAAATTTTTAAAGAATTTATACCGTGTATAAACTTGGAAATGGATGGAAGAGCACCGCAAAGTTAAGGATATTTCAATTAACAAAGATGATGACCTTCAAAGCATCTTTAAACAGCTCTCAGAATCGGGCGGCTTTGAATCAAGAAATCTTGCCGACGGCCTTGAAATTCTCTCTACGATGATAAACGACAAGGACTGCCTCAAGTTTCTATCATTTGTTGCCGCAATCACGTCCACCGGCCTTCGGGGAATAATTACTGACATGCTTCGCAGAAAAATGTTTGATGTTGTTATTACTACGTGTGGCGCACTAGACCACGACATTGCTAGATACTTTTCGCATTATCTGGAAGGCTCGTTTACTTTGGATGACTCTAAATTATTACATGAAAACATTCACAGACTGGGCAACGTGCTTGTGCCAATGGACAGCTATGGGCCAATAATTGAGGAGAAAATGCAAATGTTTCTAGAAGAAGCCTACCAGTCCGGAAAGAGAGAAATGTCCACTGCAGACATTACTAAAATGATTGGCGAGCATCTTGGTGAGGGCTCGTTCCTTTATTGGGCGTACAAAAACAACATTCCAGTAATAGTGCCGGGAATTGTAGATGGTGCTGTGGGCAGCCAGATCTGGTTATTTTCACAAAAGCACAGAGACTTTAAGCTAAATGTGGTATCTGACAGTGAGCTATTATCTTCGCTTGTCTTTAAGGCAAAAAAATCCGGCTCGCTCATGTTGGGTGGTGGAATATCAAAACACCACACTCTGTGGTGGAACCAGTATAGGGACGGCCTAGATTATGCTGTGTATATAACCACTGCTCAGGAGTTTGACGGAAGCCTGAGTGGTGCTCTAGTACGAGAAGCAATCTCGTGGGGCAAGGTTACGCAAGATGCAAAGCAAACCACAATACATGCTGAGGTAACCACAATCCTGCCGTTTCTTTACCAGGCGTTGTTGTCTAGAATCAAATAACTAGTTATCTGAATAGATAATCCGTAGCTATTTTACAAGCAAGACTTCTTTTTTTGAGCCGGATACGACACCGTGCGAAACACTCCCAAGAAGCTTAGAGCCCCAATCGGCCCTACCAAGCACAATTAGATCAAAGTCTTTTTCATGTTCTAAGAGCGTTTCTCTTGGCTGTCCCTTTGCAATGATCTGGTCAAATTCCACTCCCTCTTTATTGCATTTTTCCTTTGCAATTTCTAAAAATTTTTGAGCATTTTCTTTTTCATATTTGCGCCAGCTTTGCTCTAATGCTACGTAGAGATTTCTGGGCCGTGGGGCAAGAACGTAAATGCCTGTAATTGAGGCACCGATTCCTTTAGCTATTGGTAATGCCACATTCAAACATCTGTTTAAGCTAGATTCGTTTCCTATTGCTACAAGAATTTTCTTGATTGTTTTCATGCAATAGGGAAGTTTGTTTTACGTAAAAATGTTTGCACATTTGTGGATGTTTTTTTATTTTGCCAATTACGTAATGTACGAATCGCGTGTACAAAAGACTGAACGTAATTTACCGACAAATCACGCAAATTATTCTAGTAGTAATGGTGCATCTGGCGCTGTTCTAGTCCTTCCTGCTCAAAGTGATTGTGTGATTTTCCACCGTCATGGTGGGCATGGACAGTTCCGTCAATGTGGCAATGGGTGTTGTCTATTTCGTCCTTCATGAAAATATCGTTAATGTTGATTATCATGTTGGCTATCTCGACTCCTGTTTTGATGAACTGCTGCTTTACCGCAAGCGTCTCGATAATTTCGCCTAGGGGTATATCTGTGACCTTTCTATTCTGAGAGTCTATTCCGTACCATTTTAGCGATCCGTCTTGGGAGTTTGAGTATTTTGATCTAAGCTGAGTCAGTGTGTCTATGGGATCCATTCCTACGTTTCTTGCAAGTGTTATCGGAATCTCCTCTATTGCATCTGCGAATTTCTCAATTACTATTTGCTCTCGTCCCTCGACCGTTGAGCTTTGCCTCCTTACATTGTTTGCAATGATTGCTTCAGTTGAACCACACCCTCTGACAATAAACGAGTTTTCGATAAAGTTTCTCAGAACATAGATTGCGTTTAACGTATCCCGGTGGAATTCATCAAGATAGCGCTTGGAGCTGCAACTCAAAAGTATGGTCAGGGATTTGGGATTGTTGCATCCATCTATGAACAACATCTTGTCGCCGCCGACATTTTTTTCATAGACTCTTCTTGCAAATCCAAACTCATCCTGGGAAATGTCTTCTACGTTCTTGCACATCTTTGCTCCAGTTGATCTTTCTAGCCACAAAAGATCGTTTATCTTTACCCTGCGAAGTGAGATTACTCTATTCTTGGCGAAATATTCCTGCGCAATGGAATTGATTCCCTTTCTTGATATTACAACATTGGCGCCGGAACTGACAATTTTTTTTGCCTTGGCAAGTATGTCTATTTTTTCCTGATTCAAATAAAGCTCCATCTGCTCTGGAGTGTCGATTTGAATTTGCTCGTCTGTTTTTGTGCGCATCATTTCCAGTGGCTCGTTTAGTAGGAGAATCTTTGCATTCTCGATGCTTCGTGGCATGGCAGAATCGTCAATTGTCTTATCGATTACTGTTCCTCTGACCAGCTGGATTTTGTTTGTATTTCCAGCCTTTTCCTCAATTTTTATATCGTCTACGTCTAGTGAGTTTTTTTGAAAGTTTGTTATGCTAAAAACCGCATCCACAATCAAATGGGCAATCTGCGTGTCTTCGGGGACTAGGTCTGCTATTGCCTTTCCGGCAAGACATGTGGTGACAAGCTTGTGCATGATATTTTTGTCGCGATTGTCCTCTTTTTTCTTGATTTTGTCTAGTGTGTCTAGTGCAAATTCCAGGGCTTTTTGATATCCACGGATAATTGTAGGAGGAGATATTCCCATCTTCAGTAGTTCCTCGGATTTTCTTAGCAGCATTCCGATGAGGATGGCAGTAGAAATTGTTCCATCTCCAACATGGGTGTCTACTGCATTGACTCCCTCTATGATTGCTTTAGCAGCTGGAAGCTTGAGATCAACCTTTCTTAGAAGGGCTCCTCCGTGCCTTGTGCATGCATCGTCACCTAAAATATCGATGTAGACCTTGTCCATGCCTCGAGGCCCAAAACTGGTTCTGATCACGTCCAGAATTATTCCACCTACAACCAAATTCAATTTTCTAGACTCTTCGACTCGCGCGACATCGTGATTGAGAAGTTCTGGATACTTCATCCTCAAAATAAAGATCATTAAATTATTAAATCTTATACTGCATAACTTTCAGAACTTAACAAATCATCTCTTGATCTTCTGGCAAAACTTACTAACATCGATGTTTTGTCGCTGATCGATTTCATTATTTTGATGGTGTGGTTCTGGTAGAATGTATAATACGTAAATTTGTGGAAATATTTTTTTTTTTTGAAAAAAAATATGAAATTCTTATATTGTTTTTGAATTATAATACGTATATTACTTGATTTTTGTAATACTTATATAATTTTTCAAGCATAATTTGCCGATGGTAGAACTTGTGGGATACCAAATTGCCATAATTGCATTTCTTGTATTCTCGCTGATTATTGGTAGCCTCACGTACAGGCTCGTTCAAAAAAGTGGCAAAAGACTGATCGTTGCAGGAAAAAGTTTACCACTGTTCATGGTTGGAACCATGTTTGTGGCGCAGTCCGTTGATGGAAACTCGTCACTAGGATCCGTAGCACTAATCTTCCAGTTTGGTTTCTGGGGTGGTGCAGGAGTTCCAATAGGGCTGGGAGTTTGTCTTTTGATGACTGGCCTATTTTATGGAAAAAAACTCAACAAAATGTCCATGTTTACCTTGCCGGACTATTATTTCAGACGATACGGAAACGCATCAGAAGGAATGTCTGGCGTACTGATGATAATCAGCTTCACCATATTAGTTGCAGGAAATTTTGCCGCAAGCGGTTTTATTTTGGAGACTACATTGGGCATACCGTTTGTGTGGGGAATAATAATTGCGGCCCTAGTAATAATGACATATACAATTGCTGGAGGGCTCTTTGCCTCTGCATATACCGATATTTTCCAAATATATCTTGCAATCGGCTCATTCTGGGCGGCATTTTTGTTCTTTGCAGGAGGATTCTCTGGAGTTCCATTTGACACAATACTTGCTAGCTCGCCGCCGTCACATCTTGATCTATCTGGGTTGTTTGATGTGGCGAACGGCGCTCTGATCAATTGGGCAGGAATTCTTGCCTTGGGGCTGGGCGACATTGTTGCACTGGACTTTATGGAACGAGTCTTTGCGGCAAGAGATCCCAAGACAGCACGTCGTGGAGCATTTATGGGAGCAGGACTGACATTCTTTACGGTATTGCCTATTGGCATGCTTGGTATAGTGGCAATTCACTTTTTGCCGGGACTTGAGAATCCGAACCTTGCTCTACCGAGCTTGGCACTCAACCACATGCCGTTTGCAATAGGTGCGGCGCTTTTGATGGGAGTACTTGGTGCATCCATGTCTACTGCAAACGGCGGACTACTTGCAGTATCTAGTGTGATATCTAGAAACCTACTCCAAAGAATAATCAGGCGAAGGTGGTTAGGCAAGGAGGCTTGGAATGATTCTAAATTATTATGGATAACCAGACTAGCAGTGATTCCAGTCATGATATCTGCGCTCACTCTTGGCTATGTTATGCCACAGCCTGGAATTTATCTTATTCTTGCATTTGACCTTGTGTTTGCCGGAGCGCTTGCCCCTCTCACATTAGGACTGTTCTGGAAAAAAGCAAACATGCCTGCCGCCGTAACGTCGCTTATTGTCGGCACTGCGATAAGAATCTTGATGTTCTTTGTTATTCCAGTAGAGTGGGCAGGCCTAGACACATTGATACCTCCGCCAATATCGTTTGCGCTTTTCATTATAGTGGCGCTGGCAACTCAGAAAAAGTGGCCCGGTAAGGAGAGACATGATGTCAATGACTATGTACCTCCAGAAGAAGACTTGATATCGGGCGAAGACCTCAAGCACTTTAAGCTGGCCGGAAGTGGTACCAAATCTACCGCCATCTAGTCATTTTTGCTTTGTAATGCGACGCTTTTTTTGCTTGCCCAGTATTTTGCTTTTGTAGTGGAGGGCTCTTGGGTTGTCGGGATCAATTTCTAGTGCCCTGTCGTACCATTTGAGTGCCTGATCTAGCTCGCCGCATTCAAAGAGGAGATATCCCTTGTAACTTAGTGCATAGACGTATTCTGGATCTATCTCAATTGCCTTGTCGCAATACATCATTGCGCTGTCGTACTTTTTTTGGTGAGCCAAAAGCCAAACCATGGTAGACAAAGCCTTGACGTGATTTGGGTTTGATTGTAAGGCCTTACTGCAATACAAAATGGCCTCGTCATATTTTTTTAGGAAATGAAGGGCGACTCCCTTGCTGTAGAGGGCGCGGACATTGTTTGACTCTATCTCAAGAGCTTTTTCAAAACATGATATTGCCTCTTGGTATTTTCCCATTCTGTTTTGCATGAATCCTTTATGGAGATATGCTTCCGTGTTGTTTGGTTGGACTTCTAATGCTTTGTCAAAAAAGGACATAACGTCTTTTGGGCGTACGCCTAGTAGATCAAGCAAAAACCCCTTGGAGATCAATGCATGAACATTTCCTGGGTTGCTCTCCAAGGACTTTGAGTAAAAAGCAAGCGCCTCTTGGTATTTGCCCTCCCTTTGAAGCTTATGACCATCATCATACAAGTTTGCCGATTCGTTGTATTGCGTGCTCAAAGATTCATCAAAATACGCCTTGGCCTCCACAGTTTTTCCAAGCATGTCTAGTGCAAGCCCCTTATTGTATAGGGCAGAGGAGTTCTCGGGCTCTACCTCTAGAACTAGGTCAAAAATTGCTATTGCCCCTTCTGTTCTCCCAAGGCGGCTGAGCGCCAATCCTTTATGCAACAGAGCAAACGTGTTTCTTGGGTCTGACTTTAGGACCAGATCAAAATACGGTAATGCCTCAGCAAAATTGCTTTTTGTTGCCAATGAGATGCCCTTGCTGAGTGGATCATCTGAGCCCCTGTGAAAAAATTTGAACACTGGTGTTGTTATGGTTTGTTATGGATTTATTTTTTGTCTATTTTGGTCAGACGCATAATATAGTATAGAAGTTTTATTAATTTGGATTAATCTAGATTTTGAGTGGTAAGTAAGCAAAACATAGTTGCCGTAATACTGATTTTATTGGGAGTTGGTCTAACTCAATTCAAACCTAGCGATGCTTTTACTGTGGGACTTGGCGTTGGCACAATTACAATGGCGTCGGCATGGATAGCGATCCTCATAATAAAGGACCTGAAAAAGAAATAATTTTTTCCATAATTATACAATTTTACTGGAAATTGGAGTGAAATGATTTTTTTCCAAAAAACATCAAAAATTAATACAACTTCTGTAATGAACTTTGTGTGCCAAGCCAAGGATATTCTACAATTGGATTAAAGCCAGACATTCTTTTAAGATTGCAAAACATAACTAATGTGTATTTTCCAGGAATGTTTTTGCCAAGCACGCTGATAATACTGATGAATGAAGTCAAACGTGGGTTTTACTCTGTAAACTTGCACAGTCTCAGACTAGATGTATCTGGTCGCTACAACTCCATTACCATACGACTAGATGTCTCGGACTGGCTAAGGGAGAACTACAAAGAGATGAGCGAAGAATATGAGAAAAAATACAATATCAAGGGATTTAGCAGATTTACCAGCTATTTTCTGGCCAATCTTTTTGAGTCAAAACTTGACTCTCAAAATCACGTAATTCGGCTAAAAGAGGCTGATTTCAGTTGGCTTCAGGAGGAATATGCAAAATTCAAGGCTAACAACAAGGGAAAATGCCCCGTGCCGACATTTGAGAAATTTGCCGATGTGTATCTTAATGAGATGTCCTACAAAATTAAGGCTGCAAGGGAAATTCTGACACTCTCAAATATCTCAAGCAACTTGGATTTTACAAGTAAAAAAATTTAAAGTGGGGTCATTGTATCTAGTAGCCTAGCGTTGGTTACCTGACCATCCTTTTCCAGTATTTCAAGATCCACTGTGTATTTTAGGCCATTTAACATGAAGTTTACTTGAACGTCCCATGCTTCTCTAGGCCCTTTCTCAGGAATTTGGAATGTTTCATTGACTCTAAAACCGGCCACATCTCCATATAGAGCAGAAATCACTCGCTTTGATTCTCTTTCAATGTCTTCTTTTGTGCTGACCCTAGTCATGTCTATGTAATATGCTTAACATGTATAAAAATTTATAATTTTTTGTCCAAAAACAAATTGATTTTATTATTTACAATTGTACTTGCGTTTGATTTGAATTTTTGAAATTCAAAAAAAGTAATTTACACATATTTGTTTGAACTTTATTTGTTTTTCAGATAAAATTATATCATATAATAAAATGCAAAACGTAGTTTACTTGGAATGTTTAATTATTTGTTCACGATATTATTTTTGATAAAAAATGGGAATGGAATTTTATGGAAATGATTACAATGGACCAGATGTTGCGCCATTTGTTGGAATAAACACATTTTTGCACCTGCCTTGGATTAGAACACACCAAGAACTAGTCCAGGCAAAACCAGATGTTGCAATCATTGGTGAACCTTTTGATTTTGGAACCACAATTCGTCCCGGCGCTAGATATGGACCACGCGCAATTCGAGCAGCATCTACCATTCCATCCCCACCATATGAAAGATTTAACATAGAAACTGGCGCAGACCCATTTGGAACCTTCAAAACCGTTGATTACGGAGACGTCCAAGTCTCGCCTGGAGACGTCATAGAATCCCACAAAAGAATGACCCAAAAAGTCAAAGAAGTCCTAGACCAGGAGGGAATTCCAGTTATGCTTGGCGGAGACCACTCTATAACATTTGCAAATGTTCGCGCCTTTGCTAAAAAATACAAAAACATCGGCATGATTCACTTTGATACCCATGCTGACTGTGCACCGCAAGGACTTACTGGTTACAAGTATGATCACGGTGCACACATTAGAAGAATAATGGAGATGGGCTGTCTCAAGGGAAAGAACTACACATTGGTTGGTCCAAGAGGATATTGGCCAGGACGTGACCTGTACAAATGGATGTCAGACCAGGATTTTCAATGGTTTACAATGCTTGATGTTGAGGAATTGGGAATTGACATGATTGCAAAAGAAATAGCTGACAGAGCCAATGATGGTACCGATGCAGTATATCTAAGCTGGGATATTGACTCTTTTGATCCTGCATTTGCGCCAGGAACTGGTGAACCAGAACCAAACGGCCTTACATCTAGAGAAGGAATGAGAATGGTGAGATTATTATCAAAATCATTTGATCCCAGTAGATTTGCAATGGATCTAGTCGAAGTAGCCCCTGCATATGACGTAAGTGATAGTAGTTCATACAATGGAGGCATTACCTCAGGTCTTGGCCAGCGACTGATTATAGAACTATTGGCTGGACTATCACTTACAAAGAGGGGACTGGATAATGGTGATCCTGTCCGACCGCACAACTACCGAGGAACTGGAAACACATATCACTTCGACAAAAATATTCCGAGACCAAAGATACCAAAGCGAGATTGATCCACATCAAACTAACAGTAAATGGGGAGCCAGACATTCCTCCCTTTACTAGTGATATATCGTACCTTAGCAAAACAGACGAGGAAATAAATGCCAACCAAGTTGCCATGATTAAAGATAAGCTTAACAAAAAACTTAGAATCAACATCAACGAGAGTATTACCCTGTATTCGGCGTTTGTAATATCTGAACTATCCAATAATATGCCAATAGAACAAATTCAAAAGGATGCATCTATTCTGCTGAGACCAGAGCAAGTTATGATAGGAGTTTCTGAAACACTCAGAAAAATGTCCTTTGAAATTACACTTGATGATAAAATACCAAGGATGGTTATTTTGGAGACACCAATTGGCATTTCTGACTATATCGTTAAGTCTAGTTGAGGGGCAAAAATGTTAGAAGAACTAGTCAAACAACTATCCACTACAACGCCCTTCTTTACACTTGTTGCCGGATTTGTCATAGGGCTATCTCATGCATTTGAGCCTGATCATGTAGTTGCCGTAGCAACGCAAAACTCCAAGCTGTTACAGAAAGGCTCAACTTCGAGATTTCATCAAATTGGCGCATCTGCCATAAAAAGCTCTGTTCTAGGCGCACTGTGGGGGGCAGGACACACAACCGCACTTGTCCTAGTGAGCATTTTGATCTTTATGTTCTCGATAAGCATTCAAGAGAATGTCTTTGGTAGCTTTGAGCTTGGGGTGGGCCTGATGCTAGTAGCACTTGGCGTTATTACATACCGCAAAAAGGCGTTGATTGGACAAGAACACATCCATCCTCATCCCCATGACAATCTGGTGCACATGCATCCTCACTCGCACGACAACTTCCACACACATGGGCACAAATCATACATAATTGGATGCATACATGGACTTGCCGGGAGCGGAAGCCTGGTGGTCTTAGCACTCTCTACACTGAACAATCTGGAAAACATCTTGTCGCTTGTGGTGATGTTTGGCGTAGGCTCTATTGTTGGAATGATGTTGGTGAGTAGTGTAATAGGATTGCCGTTTTCGTTGGCGCGCAAATCTGGTCAAATTAACAAAATTATGCGCTATGTGGTTGGCTCCATTAGTGTTGTAATCGGCATTGACATTTTGTATGGTGTGATATCGAGCGGAAATTTTATTGTTCTTGACTTGCAATTCCTCTAGCTTTTAAAAGAATCATGTTAGACTAGTTTATCTGTAAGTTTTTTTCCAAGAATTTGTGAGACAAAAATACGCAGAATATCTGAAGCTCAACAAAAACCTGTTTCTGTCAATTGTTGTGGCAGTAATTATATCTGCTGTATCTGCCCAACTTTTGGCAGAGCAAGAAGACTATCTGAATAGCAGCTATACTTTACTAGTGGACCTAGTTGTTTTCTATTCTACCTTTGGCGTGTTGTACTATATGGACAATAGAAAAAAATATCTTACAGAATCCGGCAAAATTGATTCGCAAAGACTAAGAAAGGATCTCTTAAAAATAATCACGTCAGTTGGGTCAGGCGAAATAGTATACATTGCAATTAGGTGGTATTTGCAATATTATCTTCTCACTATTAACTACGAGCCGTATGCGGCCTCGATAATCACACACGTCATATCTGCTATGGTTTATCTGGTTATTGTTAATTTAGGAGTCAAGCTTACCAAACTGTACAAGGATGGAACTTAGCATCTACGTGGATGGTTCAGGAGGGGACAATTCCGGCTATGGTTATTTCATAAAGGAAACGGGCGAATCCTTCTATGAGAAAAAGCCCGGAATCACAAACAATCAGGCGGAATATCTAGGAATAATATCGGTATTGGAAAAATTTG
>Ga0194110_10007877_pt1 | contig 12191 bp, 14 predicted proteins | sample TA2Kig1200mmetaG_FD_146192 | JGI IMG/M metagenome (GOLD analysis project Ga0194110, IMG submission 146192) | Freshwater microbial communities from Lake Tanganyika, Tanzania - TA2015032 Kigoma Deep Cast 1200m | ecosystem: Environmental > Aquatic > Freshwater > Lake | place: Tanzania: Lake... | reverse complement strand
AACACCGGCAGGATGGCCTCGGCGGCGAGCTGCCCGGTGCGGAGTGCGATGTAGACGCCGCCGGAGAAGATCGGGTCCACGAACGTGATCGCGTCACCGACCGCGAGAAACCGGTCGCCCACGACCGGCGTGTTCTCGTAGGCGAAGTTCGCCTCGCTGCGCACGGGCTCGATACGCTCGGCGTGCCGGAGCATCCGCGGCATGTGCCGCGAGCGCCGCAGCATCTCGTCGTGGAGCGCCTCGGGGCTGCCGGTCCACTCGCGCGCGGTCCGCGCGTGCACCACGGTGCCGACGCTCGTCACCCCGTCCGCGAGCGGGATCCACCAGTACCAGCCGTCGTCGCGAACGTAGACGCGGATGTTCCCTTCCTCGATCCCGCGCAGGCGCTCGGCGCCGCGGTAGTGCGAGTACAGCGCGACCTTCCCGAGGTTCGGGATGCGCCGCCGCTCGCCCAAGCGGGTCGCGAGGAAGCTGGCGCGCCCGCTGGCGTCCACGAGCATGCGCGCGCGCACCTGACCCGACACGCCGTCCGCGGTGAACTGGACGGAGACGCCCGCCGCGTCGAACGCCACGCCTTCGACCGTCGCCGGCTGCCGCACCTCCACGCCGAGGCTCCGCGCGTGGTCGAGGAGGATCGTGTCGAACTCCGCGCGCGGGACCTGGAACGTGTACTGCGGCCACGGCATGTCCGGCAGGAAATAGAAGCTCGTCTCGAGGTCGTTGGCCTCGTCGATGAACATGGCGCCGAACTTCGCCTGGAAGCCGGCCTTCTCGACGCGGTCGCGCACGCCGAGCTGATCCAGCAGCAGCATGGTCGCGGGCATCAGCGACTCGCCCACGTGGAAGCGCGGGAACACCTCGCGCTCGAACAGCGCGACCCGGAGCCCGCCCGCGGCGAGGAAGCCGGCGGCGCTCGAGCCGCCGGGGCCGCCACCGACGACGGCGACGTCGTAGTCCGCCGCGGCGCTCATCGCGGCGCCGCCGTCACCCACGCGCCGCGCTCCGGCGCGCGCGGCTGCTCGCGCGGCTCGCCGAGCGGCGGCAGCGCCGCGGGATCGTAGAGGCGGCGCACCGCGCGGCGGACGCCTTCGGGCACCGCGGCGGGCGCGCAGACGGTGAGCCCCACGACCGCGAGCGCGGCGGGCGTCGCGAGGGTCGCCAGCGCCGCGCGCCGGGCCCGGCGCGCGCGCGGCTCGCGCCACCAGCTCCCCATCCGGATCCGGCACTCCTCGACCGCAGCCATGCCGAGCGCGGTCGGCCAGCTCGGCGTACCGAGATGCGGCGCCGCGCGCTCCAGCATGCGCGTGTGCCGTGCCGTCCGCCGGCCGTGCGAGAACACGCGCAGCACCGCGCGCGCGCCTTCGCCGGTCTCGATCCCCCACCGCGCGACGGCCCCGCCGGCCAGGTAGCGGCCGATCGCGAGCCCGTCGCGCAGCGGGTGGAAGCGGCTCGCGCGCTGCGCGAACGGCACCACGCCGATCGGCACCTCGCGCACGTCCCAGCCGCGCCGAAGCGCGTCGACCAGCACGGCGGTCTCGAAGACGAAGCGGCCGCCGCGCTGCGGGACCTCGTCGAGGAGCCCGGCCGGGTACACGCGGAACCCCGACTGCGTGTCGGTCACGCGAGCGCCCGTGACCCAGCCGAGCCAGAAGCCCGCCACGTGGATCGCCAGCGCGCGGTCGGGCGGCAGCGCGCCGCCCTCGACCCGCGCGCCGATCACGATCGCGCGCGGCGACTCTGCGGAGGCCGCGAGCAGCCGCGGCACGTCCGCGGGGTCGTGCTGCCCGTCGGCATCCAGCGTGACGATGCGACGCGCGCCCCGCACGGCCGCGAACGCGGTGGCGAGGGCCGCTCCCTTGCCGCGCCGCGCGGCGTGCGTCACCACCTCGGCACCCGCCGCGCGGGCGGCGGCGGCGGTGCCGTCGGTCGAGCCGTCGTCCACGACGAGCACCGGCGCGTGCGCGCGCGCCGCGGCGACGATGCGGCCCACCGTCTCCGCCTCGTCGAACGCCGGGATCACGACGACGGCGTCGCTCACTGGACTGCCTTTCGGACGATGGCATTCGGGGAGAGCCAGCGTCGCTCGCCGCGTGACGGCCAGGATGAGACCCGCTCCCCCGAATGAAACGAGGAGCGGCCCAGACCGGCCACAGGATGAAGCGCCCCGTGCCGTGCAAGCCGAGAGCGCCTATCAGTGAGCGACCGGCCGGACCTCTCGCCTCGCCGTGTCTGCCTGTCTCGTGGAGGAACGCAATGGCCGACCACGTCGGAATCGATTGGGCCGCCGCCGTGCACGCGGGTTGCGTGGTGGACGATGCCGGCCGCGTCCGCTGGCACGGGACGGTCGGCCACTCGGCGGCGGGCGCGAAACGCGACCCCGGGGATGCCTTCATGCTCGCCGATATCCTGCGCACCGACGGCATCCTCGCGCGTTCGTGGATTCGCATCCTCTGGCGCTGCTGGCAGGACGGCGTGCCGTACGACCTCACGCGCCACCGCGGCGCCGTCGCCGCGTGATGCGATAGAGGTGGACACAGGATGTCTCATCCGCCGATCACCAGCGCCGCCTCGCCGCCGCCGCGCGCGAGGCCGTACACGAGCGCGGGCCCGTCGAGCGCCGCCGCCGCCACCTTCAGCGCGCCGAGCGCCGACGACTGCCCGAAGCGGCGCGCGAGCGCGATCCGCGGCGCGGCGGCCACCGGGGCGAGCACCCGCGCCTCCCACGCATCGCGGCGACCGTCGCCGTTCGTGCCGGTATAGACCGCCCGCAGCGCGCCGGGCCCCACGCCGGCGTGCGCGAGCGTGCGCGCGAGCACGCGCGACGTCGACGTGCGTCCCACGCCGTACGGCGACGCGGGCAGCGCGCCCGTGGCCGCCGCACGCACCTCGCCGAGGATCCGCGCGCCGCGCGCCGCGGCGCCGGCCAGGCTCTCGAGCACCACGAACGCCGCCGCCTCCCCGCGCACGGCGAATCCCCCCCGCGCCTCCGCCAGCACGGCGGCGACCGCGGGATCGAGCTCGTCCACCCCGCCCGCGAGCGCCGCCGGGATGCGGCCCGCGGCGACGAACGCGGCCGCCCGGGCGATCGCGATCTCACCCGCGATGCCCGGGGCGTCGATCGTCAGCGACAGCTCGCGCGCGGTGAGCGCGATGGCCGCGGTGGACGCCATCGTGTTCATCACGGTGTTCGGGAACAGCAGCGGCGAGAGCCCCGACGCGCCGCGCGCGAGATAGCCCTCCGCGAAGGCGATCGTCGAGCGGAGGTCGCCGAGCTCGGTGCCGATCACGAGCCCGAGGGCGCCGTCGGCGGCGAGGCCCGCGTCCGCGATCGCCAGGCGCCCCGCCACGAGCGCGAGCTGCGAGACGCGCGAGAGCCGCCGCGCCTCCCCGGGCTCCACGAGCTCCGCGAGGACGCGGTCGATGCGCTCGGGATCGAGGGCAGCCCCCGCGCCGTCGGCTGGCGGCGCCAGCGCATGCGCGAGCACGGCGGCGCCGCCGGTGGCCGGCAGCGTGACGGCGCCGATCCCCGTGATCGCGACGCGCACGGTCACGGCCGCGCCCGGAACAACAGCGTGACGTTCTGCCCGCCGAAGCCGAACGAGTTCGAGATCGCGTGCGCGAGCGCCGTCTCGCGTGCCACGCGCGGCACGCAGTCGAAGGGCACCTCGGGATCGGTGTGCTCGTGCTGCGCGGTCGGCGGCACGAGCCCGTGCACGAGCGCGAGCACGGTCGCCAGCGCCTCGAGGCTGCCCGCGGCCGCCATCGTGTGGCCGATCATCGACTTGGTCGAGGAGACGAGCACGCGGCCTTCGCCGAACACGGCGCGCAGCGCCGCGGCCTCGATGCGGTCGTTCTGCAGGGTGGCGGTGCCGTGCGCGTTCACGTAGCCGACGTCCCCGGGCACGACGCGGCCCTGGGCCAGCGCCGCGCGCATGGCGCGCGCCATGCCGTCGCCCTCCGGATGCGGCGCGGTCACGTGATGCGCGTCCGTGGTCATCGCCGCGCCGGTGAGCTCGGCGTAGCCGCGGGCCCCCCGCGCGCGCGCGTGCTCCGCCGCCTCCAGCACCACGAAGGCGGCGCCCTCGCCGATCGACATCCCCTTGCGGTCGCGATCGAAGGGCCGGCACGGCGCGCTGTCGAGGAGCTTCAGCGCGCTGAAGCCCATGTAGCAGATCCGCGTGAGCGCATCGGCGCCGCCGGCAACGGCCACGTCGACCGCGCCCGCCGCGATGAGCTCCGCGGCGACCGCGAGCGAGGCGGCCCCGGAGCTGCACGCGGTCACGATGCTCTCGCGCGGCCCGCCGAGGCCCAGCCGATGGCCCAGCGACTCCGCGTGCGCGGACGGCAGGATCGACCGCACCGCGCCGAGGCGCGCGGGGCCGCGCACGGGACGGCCGCGCCGCGTCCAGTGCCACGCCTCCGCTTCGAGCATTCCCCCCCCGACCGCGCCGACGATGAGCGCGGTGTCGCGGTGGTCGGCGGCGGCGAGCCCCGCGTCCTCGAGCGCCTCGCGCGCGGCGGCGAAGGCCAGCCGATCGGCGCGCGAGCGGCGGCTCGAGCCCCCGACACCGTCCGGCACCTCGGCGGCGACGCCGCAGCGGAAGCCGTCGGTCTCGATCAGCGTCGCCGGCCGGATCGCGCACGTGCCGGCCGCGAGGCCGGCCCAGTACGCCTTGACGCCCGCGCCGAACGGACTGACGGCGCCGAGGCCGGTCACGAGGACGCGCCTCATGCGGACGGGGCGCGCTCCGCGATGAAGCGGCAGAGGGTGTCGAGCGTGGCGAAGTGCGGCACGAGGTCCTCGGAGTCGTCCATCGGAACGGCGAAGCGCTCCTCGACGGCGATGCTCAGCTCGATGAAGTCGAGCGAGTCGAGCCCGATGGCCCCGTCCACGCCCTTCGGCAACGGGGTCTCCATTGAGAGGTCCGCGACCCGACGAGGGTCGAACTTCAGACGGCTGACGAGCAGGCTCTTCAGCTCGTCGAGTACCTCTTTCGGCTCCATCGCCCCTCTCCTTCCGGACCGCCTCGGCGGCCCTACCGCCCGCGCACGCGCTCGGCCACGCCGAGCGTCAGGCTCGCCTCACGGCCGCGCCACCGGCCCCGGACCGTGACGGCCGCCGCCCCCGCCCCCATCGCGCGCGCGATGGCGATGAGCGGCGCGCACGCGACCGTGCCCGCATCGACCTCCGGCATCGCGGGCTCGCGCGGCGCGCCCGCGGCCGCGCCGGCCTCGAGCAGCACCGCCACCGCCGCTTCGATCAGGGGCCGCGCCGAGGCCGTCCCACCCCGCTCGTGCAACGCCTCGCACTCCGCGAACGTTTCCACGGCCAGAACCAGCGCGCGGGCGCACGCGCCCCGCGCGAGCAGCGCGGAGGCGTGCGCGAGCGCGTCGATCGTCGCCGTCGGGCCCCCGATCAGCACCGCGTAGGGCCCGCAGATCCCCAGCTCGATCGCCACCTCCGCCGGCACCGCGCTCGGCGCGGTGTACGGAAAGTGCAGCGCGCCGCCCCCGCCCTCGACGAACGCCCGGTTCGAGGCCCCGTACGCGGCCGCGGTGACGTACACCAGCGCGGTGCTCTCGCCCGCGAGCTCGCCCCGCGCGAGCCCGCCGTCGTCCAGCATCGCCTCGACGGCGTCCAGGCCGAGCAGACATTCGCGCGTCGCCCGCCGCAGCCGGTCGTTGGCGCGCACGGCCGGCGTCACCGGCACGACGGTGCGTCCGTCGGTCGACGCGCGCGGCAACCCGTCGGCGCCGCGCCCCCACCCGGTCACCAGCCCGACCGCGCGCACCATGGCGCTCACGCCGCCGCGCCTTCCAGGACGAGCGCCGCGTTGCAGCCGCCGAAGCCGAGGGACGTGCTCACGCTGATGCTCACCGGCCTCACCCGCGGCGTGCCCGCGACGAGGTCCAGGCCGCACTCGGGGTCCGGCTCTTCGAGGCCGAGCGTGTGCGGGATGACCCCGTGGCGGGCGGCGAGGAGGCACGCGATCGCCTCCAGCGTCGCCGCAGCCCCCATAGTATGGCCCAGCCCCCCCTTGATCGCGTGCACCGGCACGGCCCCCGCCCGGGCCCCGAGGGCGCCCCTGAGCACCCGGCTCTCCACCCGGTCGTTGAGCGGGGTGGCGGTCCCATGCGCGCTGACCAGGTCGACCTGCGCGGCCGTGATGCCGGCCTCCGCCATGGCCTGGCGCACCGCGAGCGCGAGCCCCCGGCCCTCGGGATCGGGGGCGGAGATGTGGACGCCGTCGCCGGCGCTCGCGTGGCCCAGCACGCGGCCGAGGCGGTGGGGGCTCTCGCCATCGCGCGCGAGCATGACGAGCGCCGCGCCCTCCCCGAGCAGCAGGCCCGTGCGGCGCCGGTCGAACGGCCGGATGCGCTCGCGCGTCAGCGACCGCAGCGCGTCGAAGTCGGCGGTATCGAGCCGGCAGAGGACGTCGTAGCCCCCCGCGATCACGCGGTCGACGACGCGCGCGCGGAGCAGGTCGGCGCCCAGCCCCAGCGCGGTCGCGCCCGACGCGCAGGCCGTGGAGACGGTCAGCACCGGGCCCCGCACGCCGAGGCACGCGGCGAGCGCGTGCGCCGGGGCGTCGTAGAGCGCCCCGGCGGCGTGGCGCGTGTCGCGCGGGTGGGCGAGTGCCCGGTCCAGCTCCTCCACCGCGCCGAGCGCGGTCCCGAGCACGACGGCGACGCGCGAGAGATCCACGTCGAGCGGCGCGCGCACGAGCAGGTCGTCCGCCGCGGTCGCGAGCAGGCGCGTCGCGCGGCACGCGAGACGCGCCGTGCCCTCGGGCAGCGTCTTGATCTCGCCGCCGCGCGGGACTTTCAGGTCGTCCACGCGGAAGCGCTCGATCGTCGAGATGCCGTCGGCGCCGGCGAGCAGCGCCGACCAGAAGCTGTCGAGATCGGCGCCGATCGGGGTCACGACGCCCGCGCCCAGGATGGCGACGGGCTCAGTGCGCACGCGGGGCGCTCCAGGGATCGTCGAACGCGAACCACTGCGTCGGATGCCGCGCGATCACCGCGGCGAGCCCCGCCACGTAGCGGCCGAGCGCCTGCTCCTCGCCGCCGCGCTCCACGGCGACGGGCGGCTGCACGATCACCGTGTACCGGCGGTCCGCGCGCATCACGCAGAACGCCGGCACGACGGGCACGCCCGCCGCGCGCGCCAGCAGGAACGGCCCGACCGGAAACCGCGCGGGCGTCCCGAACAGCTCGGCCGCGACGTCGCCGCGGTGGCCGAGCGCGCGGTCGCCCTGCATGCCGACGATCTCGCCGCGGCGCAGCGCCGCGACCAGCGGCACCGCGTCGGCCGGCGTGCGGAGCGTGACGATGCGCACGGGGCCGGCGGCGCGCAGGAGCCGCTCGACGCCGGGATCCGCTTCGCGCGCCATCACCACGTGCAGCGACCGGCCGCCCGCCCGGCGCATGAGCAGGCGGCCCGCGAGCTCCCAGTTGCCGACATGCGCGGTCAGCACGACGAAGCCGCCGCCGGCGAGCGCGGCGTCCACGTGCGCGCGGCCCTCCTCCTCCGCGCCGAGCGCCGCCGCGGCCGGCGTGCGATTGGTGGTGACGAGGTCGGCGACGCACATCGCGAAGTGGCGGAAGAGCGCCGTGACCTGGCGCGCGCGCTCGGACTCGGTGACGCCGGGCGTGACGCGCGCGAGGTTCGCGCGCACCACGGCCGCCTCGGGACGGCACGCGCGCGCGGCGAGCGCGCCGAGCGCCGCTGCGAGGCGCAGGCGCGCGCCGCGCGGGAGCGCGCCCGCGGCGCCGGTGGCGAGCCGGTAGAGCGGGGCGCGGTTGAGCCAGTGCGCGCGCGACGTGACCGGCGGAGCGGCGGGGGGGACGAGCGCGGTGGCGCCCATCACAACAGCGGCGAGTGGTACATCCGGAACACCTGGATCGGCCCCGGCCGCGTCGCGTAGACGGCCGTCGCGCGGAAGCGCTGCGCGATGCGGTCGAACGTCACCGTCCCCGGCTCCGCCGGCTCGTTGGGGTCCCAGACCGTGAAGTCCACGCGATCGGCGCGGTCGTCCGCGCGGTACGCCACCACCGTGTGATTCAGCTCCGGCACCGGCCAGTTGGTGACGAGCAGCTGCACCAGACGGCCGGCGGCGAGCTCGCGCGCGATGTCGTCCGCGACGCGCGCCTGGTGCGCGGCCATGACGGGCAGGCCGATCCGCCAGTTGGTCCAGTGGAGCCACGTGCCGACGGGCCCGCCGAGCCCTTCCTTCACCGCGGCTTCTTCGGCCGCGGAGAAGGCGCGCAGGTGCGCGTAGCCGGGGATGACCACGCGCTCGGCGTCCGGGAGCGCGGGCGCCCACGCCGGCCGCGCGGCGATCGCGCGCACCCGCGCGACGTAGTCCGCGTGGCTCAGCCGCGGCGCCGCGGGATCGAAGCGCGCGCTCTGGTAGAACTGACGCAGCCCGCGCGCGAGCACGAAGCAGTAGTTCGCGTAGAGCGGGCCGTCGTGATCGGGATGGCGCTCGCGGATCTCGTTGCGGAACGCGAACGTGTCGGGGCCGAAGGTGAAGGCCGCGGGCCCCGCCCCGCCCGGGACGGGGGCCGCCGGCGCCGTCGCGCACGCGGTGGCGAGAAGCAGCACGCCCGCCATGCCGGCGCCCCGAATCACGCCGGTCCAGGAGTCGCGATGACTCGAAAGGATCAACGGCCCCACGGTAATGGGCGGTGGCGGCATCGTCAAGGCCGCCGGCCCCGGCGCACGTGCTATCCTCGCGCGCCTTGTACCGCACGTTCTACGACGGTGTGCTGAGCCGGCTCCCGGAAGAGCGGGCGATCGCCGTGGGCCAGGCCGCACTCCGGCTCCTTCCCTTCGATCGCCTCCCCGGCGTCCGGCGCGACGATCCGGCGCTCGCGACCACGCTCGGCGGCGTCCGGCTGCCGAATCCCCTCATCCTGGCCGCGCAGTACTACGACACGCGCATCCTCCGGCGCGCCATGGGGCTCGGCTTCGGCGCGGTCACCGCGAAGACGATCACCCGCCATCCCCGCCCCGGCCACCCGGAACCGAACCTCGTGCGCGTCCGCACGGCGGCGGGCCCCGGGCTGATCAACTGCAACGGCTTCAAGAACCCGGGGCTCGACGCCTTCGCGCGGGACGTCGCGCGCCTGCCGCATCGCGTGCCGCTGATCGTGAGCTTCTCCGGCGAGTCCGCGGAGGATTGCGTGGAGCTCGCGCGCCGCCTCGGTCCGCACGGCGATCTCGCCGAGTTCAACATGTCCTCGCCGAACACGAAGCTCGTCTACGCGTGGAGCGAGCGTCCCGCGGAGCTGCGCGCGCTCCTCGAGACGGTGCGCGCCGCCTGCCCGCGGCCGCTCATCGTGAAGATCTCGCCCGACTTCGCGGACGCCAACGAGCGCGCGATCATCCCCGCCGTGCTCGAGGCGGGCGTGCGCCTCGTGAACTACGGCAACACGCGCCGCGTCGATGACGCGCGGCTCTCCCAAGGCTTCGGCGGCCTCTCCGGACCGGAGATCTTTGCGGCGACGCTCGCCAACATCCGCCGCACGCGCGCGGTGTTCGGCGAGCGCCTCGAGCTGATCGCCACCGGTGGCGTCGACGCGCCCGACAAGGCGCTCGCGCTGCTGGATGCGGGCGCGAACGCGGTCGGATATTTCACGGGATTCATCACCCGCGGGCCGTTTCTCGCGCGCCGAATCCTCGAAGCGCTGAGCGCGCGCCGGCGATGACCTGTGAAGTGCCCACAGCTTTTCCACATGTCCACGGTTATCCACAGATCCGAAAATTGCACGGTCTGATGCGGGCTCGCGGGGGCAGTGCCCAAAACTGCACGTGCAGTCGTCCACCGGAGTCCACAGGGCAAAAAACTGCACATTCGGCGTGGCTAGAGCGCGCACGAGACGCATCGCACGCGCTGTTCATGCGGACAAACGAAGTCTTGATTTCACACGACCGCGCTCGTAAGTTTGGCGGGCGCGAGTGGCGACGGAACAGCGGTGAGGGTGCTTTTCGGTCGCGATTGACCGGCTTCTTGAGGGGACGGGGACGATGGAAGGCAGCCGCAAACCGCTGGCGAAGGTCGAGGGCAGGCGCAAGATGCGATTGAGCGGCGTGACGGTCGCGTGGCGCGGCACGCCGGACCTGGACGACTGGGTCGCCTACATCGTGAACGGCACGCGATCGAAGAAGCTGATCCTCGCCGACCACGCCTCGGAGCGGAAGGTGAAGACGCTCCTCTCCCGCCTGCAGACGCTGCCCAAGAAGGACATCGAGAAGCTCGCGAAGGGCTAGAGCGTCAGGGGCTGCGCGTTCGCGACGGACGACGGGTCGCCCTGCCAGATCGACGGATCGGCGTCGACGTAGAGCTCGAGCCCATGCCCGTCCGGGTCGTTCAGGTAGATCGACTGGCTGACCCGGTGGTCGACGATCCGCAGACGCGTCACGCCCTTCGACTCCAGATGGGCGCGCGCGGCGCGGAGCTGCTCCAGCGAGTCGCCGATCTTCAGCGCCACGTGATAGAGGCCGACCGCGTTGGCCGGCGCATCGGGCGCCGCCGCGCCGACCTCCGCGAGCGCCAGGTCGTGATGGTTGTCGCCGGTGGCGGAGAAGAACACCATCTTCGCCGCGAAGGTGCCCCGCGCCACCTCGCGAAGCCCGATGACGTCGCGATAGAACGCCGCCGACCGCTCGATGTCCCGGACCTTCAGCACCACGTGCCCCACGCGCTGGACGTTGATGGTCATGGCCCTTATCAGATCACACCCTTCTCGGCGAGGCTCACGTACTTTCCCCGCCCCACGATCACGTGGTCGTGGATGCGCAGGTCGAGCAGGCGCGCGCACTCGACGAGCTGGCGTGTGAGCCGGATGTCCTCGCGGCTCGGCGTCGGATCGCCGCTCGGGTGGTTGTGGATGAGGATCACGGACGCGGCGGATTCGAGGATGGCCGGCTTGAAGACTTCACGCGGGTGGACGAGGCTCGCCGAGAGCGTCCCTTCGGAGATCACGCGGTCGCGCAGGAGGCCGTTCTGCGCGTCGAGCAGGGCGATGCGGAAGACCTCGTGGCGCAGGTCCTCCATGAGCGGCCCGAACGCGGCGTAGACCTCCGCGGGTCCGGAGAGGCCCACCCGCGTGCCCGGCGTCCGCGCGCGCAGCCGCCGCGTGAGCTCGAACGTCGCGGCCAGCCGCGCCGCCTTCGCGCGGCCGATGCCGGGCACGCGCGCGAGCTCGGCCGCCTCGCGCCCCGCGAGGTCGTTCAGCGAGCCGTACGTCGCGAGCATCTCGCGCGCGACGTCCATCGCCGAGCGCCCGCGCGTGCCGGAGCCGAGCTGGAGCGCGAGCAGCTCCACGTCGGCGAGCGCGTCCGGGCCGCTCCAGTAGAGCCGCTCGCGCGGCCGATCGCCGACGGGCCAACGCGTGAGCATGCCGCCACTCTGGGGGCCGGCCCCGCCCGCGTCAACGTGGGGGATCGGATACAGGCCGTGAGATCGTGATCGCGCGCGGCTCGTCGCCCACGCCGTCGATGTGGACGTGGATCGCGCGCGCGGGCAGGAGCGGCGTGAGCTTGTCGGCCCACTCCACGATCGTGACGCCGTCGCCCCCGAGCATCTCGTCGAGGCCGAGGTCGAGGAGCTCCGTGAGGCTTCCCGTGCGGTAGGCATCGACGTGGTGGACCGGCAGGCGCCCGCGGTATTCGTTCACGAGCACGAAGGTCGGGCTCACGACGCGACCCGTGACGCCGAGCCCGCGGGCGAGGCCCTGCGTGAAGCACGTCTTGCCGGCGCCGAGCTCGCCGGTGAGCGCGACGACGTCACCCGCGGCCAACGCCGTCCCGAGGCGCTCCCCCGCGGCCTGCGTCTCCCCGGCCGTCTCACTTCGAATCCGCTCGACGGTCACGACAGCCGCCGGAAGGCCTCGGGCAGCGCCGCGATGAGGTCACGCGCGAGCAGCGACTCCTCCCCGACGCGCTCGGCGGCGACGTCTCCCGCGAGCCCGTGGAGAAAGACCGCCGCGGTGAGCGCGTCCCCCGGGTCGAGCCCGCGTGCGAGCAGCGCGCCGGTGATCCCGGTGAGCACGTCGCCGGTGCCGCCGGAGGCCATGCCGGGATTGCCGGTCGGATTGAGCCTCACCGTGCCGTCGGGCGCCGCGATGACGCTCACCGCGCCCTTCAGCAGCAGGTGCACGCCGTGCGCGGTCGCGAACTGCCA
>Ga0194110_10007874_pt1 | contig 12193 bp, 7 predicted proteins | sample TA2Kig1200mmetaG_FD_146192 | JGI IMG/M metagenome (GOLD analysis project Ga0194110, IMG submission 146192) | Freshwater microbial communities from Lake Tanganyika, Tanzania - TA2015032 Kigoma Deep Cast 1200m | ecosystem: Environmental > Aquatic > Freshwater > Lake | place: Tanzania: Lake... | reverse complement strand
ATGGCGCAGTTTTAAATAATATGTCAAGTTGGACGTAAACCCTTGATTTTGCTATATAATGCTTTCTAAACCCTTGTAAAATAAGGATTTTGTTCTATGCAACGGTCACGAATTCTGATATTGTTATATTTTAGTTTTCATCTTGACTTTCGAGGTGAGGCATTGTATAATAAAAATGCCTGCCTGTAAAGGCAAGTAGATATGAAAATAATCGTTTCATGACTCAATAGAAGCCAAGTCGAGTTTCGCAGTCTACTTGGCTTTTATTGCTTTATGAAACTTTCCATCAATTTGCCTGATATCTTTCCCGACATATTCTACAATACCAAAGATAAAATAGCAAGAGAAATTCCCAGTTTTTATCTGTTATATTTTATTCAGCCACCAATCACATCCGTTATAAATGTAATACTTTCCATAGCCTTTTCTCTCTTCCAATCGAATTAAATATTGTGGCGTATCATTTCCTTTCCTTCTTTTGTCCCTTTCTAAACCACCTTTTCCAAAACGGTTCCTGATGTGCCTCTAACATCCGTTGGCTCTGTTCCAATTGACGAGTAAGCTGTAATAAGTAAGTAATCAAAAGTCTTGGGCACTTTTTAAAGGCAATTTGGGTAAAAGCGAATTTGTCATACTTGTCATGACAGAAACATGATAATCATAGTATTTATTATATTTCGGACTATGACAGAGTAATGAATTCCATAATATACTAATTATAGAACGCCAAAAGAAAATGGAAAAAACTTTTGGATATCTACTTATTATTGTGTCGTGACGTTGGCTGGCATCATCCAAAAATCTATCTTTATCTTCAATCTGCTTTTGGAGCCTCTCAATTTGCTTATCTTTTTCTTCAATTTGCGCTTGAAGTAAAGAAATTAGTTCGGTACTGTTCGGATCTTTTTCCGTACTTGGTTCTGATGTATCTATTAGCACTAACCACCGATGACCATTTTTCTTGGCTTTAAGCTCACCTTTATCTATTAGCTTAATGATGTTCCGTTCTGTGCAGTTCCGAACTCTGGCTGCTTCTTTTACGGTTATCCATTCATCCATAAATATCACCCTCTACAGAATAACATTCCCAAAAGGAACTATCAACGGTAAAGTTCGGAACATAGCTTCTATATTTGCGCTTAGAACGCGAATATTTATAATGACCCATTGTCTGGTCAATACTTAATCCCTAATTGCCGGAGTGCCTCTTCTATCTTATCCTCATAATCCTGGTTGTTGATCTCCCCACCTGTGGCTGTTAGCTCTATCTCCAGTGTATCAAATTTGCTTTGCAATAGGTTAATCATTCCCATAATGCCGGATACCTTACCTTTGGGTATCTGGAATCTTAGATGCACTTTATTCTTGATGATTTGCTCTTCAGAGGGAGTTCCGTTTATCACTTCAGAACTTTCGCTCTCACCGTAGCTATTTTCTGCTGTGATTATAAGGTAATAGGTTGTACCGTTTTCCAGATTTCGGATAGTATGTGGGCTTGTGACTCCAGAGGTTTTCTGGCTTGTTGTTTTACTGACATTGGGTTCTGACGACCAATATATGTTATAGGACGTGGCGTTAGGTATTGCTGACCATTCTACAGTTATCTGTTTATCTCTTGGGTTGACGATTACGTTTTTTACAGGTGATGGTATATTTCCATCGGGAGTTGGTTCTGGTGGCGGTGGTTCAGAGATCAGTATTTCATTGCCGTATAATTCAGCATTGCCATTTTCCTTTATATATGTGAGTCTGCCTTCCTTTAGCTGGCCAAGCCAGAAGACGTCTCTGCTCAATCCTTCGTTGATACCGTTTATTAACGCTTCTTTACTAACTGGTCTGGGTTCTCCAGGTGTTGTTAAAAACGATTGGTAGAGTTGTTCCGTATTTACATATTTTTTGCTGGATAGGTATTTCTCTTTAAGGAATATAGGCGCGACTTTCTCCATTATCTCACTATCTGCGCGCAACCTGTTATACACTTCCTGGTCTATAGCCATCTTCTCACCATAGGTTGGCACGCCCAGGTCAGCTTCTTTGAAACTACCTTTGTCCGGTATAGCCACTACGCGATAGAGTCTTCTTATATTTTCCCTGAGACCTGATTGTGCCTTTCCTAGCTCCCTGGTGACCTCTTTTCTCTGGTCTTCTGATAGGGCTATGCTCTTGCTTTGGCCGATACGCTCATAGGCAATCTTACGTTTCAAAGCGTTGATAAAGCCAGACCTTTCTGATTCCATTGGATAAAGGAAAAATATGGTATTGCGAAAAACTCTGGGCGTCTGTCCTTTGTTTTTCAGAATTTCCTGTATTACCTTGTTATCTTTGCCCTTCAATATTACCAGCTTGAGTTCCTCAGTATCCGGGATGTTGGCAGGATTTTCCTCCCAAACAAAGACCTTCAGGTTGTCCCCTTTGAGACCGGCTTTCAGGAGTTCCAGTTCCTCGTCATCAAGCTCTGGTTCCTGGATATTTTCCATGTTAGTCAATAAAATGCGGTTCAGGTTGGGCTGATTGCTGAAGAAGTACCTCTCACCGCTGTCCTGAAGATAGAAAAGCTTGCTTTTCAATTGGGTTGTGGCCTCTGCAACTGCGCTGGAGAAGTTATCTGTAGTGGTTGCGCTGCGTTTAATCTCCCCAAGGGTAACACCACGTTCCTGGCCCCCAGAGAATGAATAGAGGAATATGGTTATGGCGGCACGACTGCCAAGCTTCAAACCTCTGTAGGCCTGACCCAGAGATTCATCCACCTTCCTGGCCCCGGCGTCTGTATTGGTAATGTCCGCGCCTATGACGCTGTTGTATTCCTGTCCGATGTGCTTTAATAGCTCCTGGCGTAAATCCTGATCCGCCAGATTGAAGTCAGCGACACTTATATATGGTTTATTTGCATCTTTCAATAGATATATGACCATTGATAGAAGCCTCAGAACGCCACGGGTCCTCTGGAACGTTGTGAAGCTCCCCCAGCGATGATACAGGATGTCTATCACCTCTGGCATGAAAGGATATGAATCGCTGAACCTGTCTCTATATTCAGTGGGCTGTGTTCCCGGCGGGATTAGGCTCTCCTTCTGGGCAAAATCTATGAATTCAGCTACTGCATTTTTCAATTCGTTCTCATTCAGGTTTCCGAAGAGCCGGCGCCTTATGATTTTAGTTATCTCGCTTTCCTGAACCGGTGTGTATATCTTCTCAGTTCTTCCAGCTACCTTCTGCAATTGTTGATAAAGCCGTTCCGCTCCTTCGTCATAATGCTCTATAATGCTGGAGGGTAGGGTCATTGCCACACAGACCTTATCCAGTGTGCTAGCGGCCTCTGTAAGCTCCTGCATAAAGGCCATGGTTTGGGAGGCCAGGTTGCTATCTCCCACTTTCACCGTTGCGGCTTTGGTGGCATATTCCAGGATTTCATCCATCAGGATTAGAACCGGTTGATTATCATAAAGCAGATTTCGTATAGCTTCCTTGCCTGGTGTGGCCTGGCCCATAAATTCCGCATTCCTCCCGGTCAACTGTTTCTCTATCAATCCCCACAGGGTTTCATCCGGTTTCAATGCTGTTCCGACTATTACCGCTTTCTTCGCTTTCCAATGGTCAGTTTTATGGTACATGGCGATTAAAGCATGGGTCTTGCCACCGCCGAAGGGAGTCTGGAGCTGGATAACCGGATCACCCCCCTGGCCACTGAGCCTTTTTTCCACTACGTTCAGCAGATTACTAAGCCCCTGGGTTAGATATGTTTTCCTGAAGAATGTATCCGCGTCCCTGTATTCTTCCGCCCCTCTATCCTGCATAACTTCCCAAAGGTCCGCGGCAAAGACGTCCATGGTAAGTCTGCCCTTCAGAATATCCTCATGGGGTACAGCTATAGTGTGAAATGGTCTCATCTTCGTCCTCCCACAATCATCAATATTTGTATATAGTCAGATTCACATCAGGGATATCTATATTATCAAAATCATCATCAGATGTAACGAATCCAGCGGAATTTGACAGTATAGCAAGAGCCAGGTGGAAAGAATCCCTTGGTCTAAGGTTTTGATTTATATAAAAACCCAGGGCATGACGTATTGAATTTTTGGTCATAACACTATCAGCAGGTAGAAACCTAACATTCGTCCAACGGAGCATTCTGTTTGTAGTATCCTGTGTAGTACGATAAATCTGCGCTGGGGTTATATTAATTGCTCCAAGAAATTTCTTTACTCCATACCAGAACTCATCAAATATGAGAGATGAGATACAGATTTCTATTTTCTGTCTATATAATTCAAACAGTAATTCCATTGCTGGCTGGTACTTTGGGTGTTCGCTTACTGAGTAAGATATTGGGAAATTAGCGTCAAGGTATACAGGCGAAGCGATACTCATGCCTTTAATATATTTCACCACTTCTATTGACATCATCAATCCTCAAGATAGAATGTCTTTTCCGGATCAAACTCTTCTGGCGCAGGGAGAATACCTATGGTCTCAAATAATAAATCGAACTGCTCAGGTGATATGTTTTGCCTATAATATTCCAGATCAATTCCGGCGAACCTTAGTTCGAGATCCGTCATCACCCGGAGTTTGCCATGTTTCCCGGCTATTTCGTCATTGTATTTATTCTGTATAAGCTCAATTTTCTCTATGATTGGTTCGCTATAGCGTTCTTGATGCACATAAAGTGTTAAATATTTATTATTTGTCTTTGTATCATCGTATACTTGTAAATAAAGAAGCCTTTCATCACCAAAAGCTTCCCGCGTGTCTTCAGAAATAGCTATCAATAAATTAGTAGCATCAGAGTAATTAAAAAAATAGTTGCTTACCTCTTTTGGCCTTGGAATTATAATACCCAACTCATAAAGTCTATCCATAGCATTGTCAATTTCGGATGTTAGATCAATGTCTGTATTAGCATATTTCCTATTCATCTTTGATTTCTCCTTATATCTGGAAGGATTCCCTGCCTTCAAAATGAAGCGACACTGCCTCTTTGATATTCTCTATCAATTCATCCAGCGTTTCACCCTGGGTGAAATATTCTCCCCAATGCCCCTTACACACCAAAGCCCACCATCGTGGTATGCTTCAATCTTAACCATCATTGGTCACCCCAAAATTTTCTAGTCGAATAATCGCCCTTGTGTTGGGCCTTCCTTCAATTCTTCCTTTAATCTTTCTCTGCCTGACAGGAAGCCATCTAGCAGTTTCTTTTCTTTACTCTCATTGGGTAGTGTCTCAGATACAGCCTGAGCAACGCGATAGAAAGCTTCGTTTGTCCCATAACCGGATTCCCGAAGCAAGTTTATCATATCATCCCTTCTGCTTTTTTCCCAGAATAAAAGTGTCTGATGCAGAACACCCACCATATCCGAAGAATCTTTCAAGTCTTCCATCTTCCTATCCTGTGGACCCAGAACCCGGATAAACTCCTTCTCTTTCCTGATGTAACCACGCTTTCCCCATTCATCTGCCAGGTCAATTCCACAGCTCTGAGCCAGCTTCCGGGCGTCATCAAAGAGTACCTTAGCCTCGCCGTAGCTCCAACGATAGAGGACATAGAACCGGGTCAAATCTGTTATCTCACCGGAGAAGCCGTTGTGGAGTATTTGATGTACTGCGTAATCGGTGGTAATCTTCCTGACGTCCTCCAGCAGCCTATCCGCTCTGATAACACTGCCCTCGTAGTCCATAACCTTCTCATATTTCCCAAATACCTCAATAGCAGAACCGATAGCCGCGATGAAAAAGTCTGCTCCACTGACGCCTTCTTGCCATAACCGCTCAAGTTTCTTGTTTAGATGCTTTTTTAGCTCCTCTTTCACCGCGTTGTAAAATCCAGTTGATTGACGTTTCATCTTGCGAGCAATAATGTAAATGGAAGACGCCAGAGTAGCTGATTCATTTGCTCTAAGTCTTGTAGCCATTTCTGTGCTTAATGGCCATGCGCCAGTCATAATTAACCCGGAATCAAGCAAAGAGTTTACAAGTGTTTCCCAACCTTCAGTTGACTTGTGGGCGTATACTATGACAGCGATACCGTCAGGCTTCAGAACTCGGTATATTTCCTGAAAAGATTGCCTGAGCATGGATTCAAAAAACGCCTTGCCTTCTTCAAATCCTCCCGGTCCGTTTGAATAGGCGACAATCTCATTCTTCTTTGGGGTCAAAGGCGTGGAGAAAAGCTCAGGATATACATCGCCCAAAGTTCTCTTTAGCCAGACGTAGAAGAAATCTGAAAGATAGGAGTATGGGACATTATCGTAATATGGTGGGTCGGTGAGAACTGCGTCAAAGAAGTTATCGGCATATGAAAGATATGTAGCCGATGACTGATTGACTATAGCGGGAGTAGGATTGGTTATCGAAAAGTGTTCCAAAGTTCTCAAAATTTTTGCCATTCCGACTTGTATGGAACCTGTAGAACCACCTAATGGATTTACTTCAAAATAGTCCCAGTTCATAGTTAGTGCTTGTCTTCCAAAGGTATGTCCTACATCCTCTGATCCTCCCCGCCATACACACCCTATAGAATTCCGGTCAGCAATACTGTCAATTAGAACTGCTAAATATCCCACTACTGCTCTAGCGAAGTCATCATTTCTATATCCTAATATCTCCAAATAAGTCGATCGTATTTTCTCCAAAAAGGTGATCAACGCTAATTTCTGTCGGGAGTTGAAAAGATTGCCCCATTTAACTATCCCGTATATTTGGACTCCAAAGCCAAGAGTTCTTTTTGGCGGTAATAATTCATCCGGCACAGGGTCTATTCCCCACTCTAGCATAAGCTTCTCCCGTTTCTCTTTCAAATACTGTTCCGCTTCATGGAAGATTTCCACATCCCTATCAGTTGCGATTCTGTATCTTTTTCCGCTTGTGCCGGGCTTGTATGTAACCACAGCGACCATCCTCTGGCCAGCTTTCCCATCTTGAAATAGCTTCCTTGTGATATTTGCATCCACTGTTGAACCACATGCAGTACATACAACCACAGCCCTTGCCACTGTGCCTAATTCTGGGTCAAAATCATCGGGCATTTTTTCGTATCCATCTCCAACTATCCTGAAATGTATCTTGTTACCCTCAACACAGGGATATAGTGAAACGTTCTTTCTGCTCTTCTTTGCAAGCCAGAATTGACGCATCAATGGTATCTCAGCGTTACAGGTTGGATTTTGGCAAGGGATGGTCCGCACCCATATATAGCCAACAGGTATAGAACCATCAGGTTCTTCCGGGTAAAATTTCCCTATCTCCTTCTTTGCCTCTTCCAGAACCCAGTCGCCCCATTTTTTGACGTCCTCAAGTAATGGATTGGCAGCTTCAGAGAGCATCCCAAGTTCGCCCCTGGTTTTCTCAGGCTTGCCATATTTCTGTGGATATTCCAGGGTGCATTTCTGAATTAAGACAGCCACGGGATTCAGGTCTCCTGTGTATACTTCACAACCAAGCCTTAGAGCTTCCAATGGGATAGAGCCGCCTCCGCCGAATGGGTCAAGTACCTTCGGGGGAATGCTGTTGTTGGCTTTCAAGATATCCCCTCTGGCTCTTTCAATCATGGCCTGATTCAAAGAGTTCTCCCATTTTGAGAAGTCAGAGATAAACTGCCTGGTCTTGTTCCATTCATCAATGTCCTTTGACGCAGGGATCAATGCGGCATAACTGGTAGCCCTTGACGATGCCAATGGGCGTCTTGCCCACCAGATATGGAGTGTGGAGATATGCCCATGTCGTATATTTTTCTCTTTTGCTGATTCTATACTGACTTCCTTAACCGGGAAGCTCTCCTCTATAAATCGCCTATCTTTATTCACTCCCTATCTCCCCTTTCGTAGTTATCTCGTTGAATGGGACCAGATATCTTACCTCAATTTTTTCCTCAGTGGCTATGCTCCCAACTGGATTCTGGATTATGTATAGCTCTGGTTTCGCGGCAGTGTTCATCACGGAGTATAAGTAATATGTATCTTTCAGGTTCCTGGCCTTGAACCATTCGTTTTGGGTCAGTTCCACAGCTCCAATTCCGCTCCGTCCTTTAACCTCGATGTATCTGGTGTTTCCGCTTTTGTCCTTTGAGCGTATGTCAAAGCCCAATTTCTGTGAAGCCACGTTTTCTGGTGTTCTGCCCTTTTCACTTTCGTATTCCATTGATACTTCCATAGCTATGCGCTCTGATTCCGGGTTGGATTCCATCCCTTCAATGGTTCTATCCACAGGCAATACTCTGATGATTCCCACAAAACGCGGCATAACCATAGTAAGGCTTTTCTCTTTGCGTATCTGTTCCTTCAGGTCAATCAGAGACTTTTCGTATTCCTCTTTCCGCTCATCTTTATTCCTGATGACCAGATCCACGTTCTCCCCTCTATCTTTCCGCTCATAAAGGGCTATTATTTCACCGTCAAGCTGTAATATTAGATACTCCAGAGACCTGATACCGTATTTCTCTTTGATCGCTGTCTGCCTGTCCCTTTCCTTCAATATCTCTTTTTTGTATTCTTCAAGGCTGGATATGACGCTGCTGGATACTCGATTTTTGATTGGGTCTATATCAATGGCGGAAGTTTCTGGAGTTCGGCTTTCGGCCAGGTCCCAGATAACAGAAGGGGATATGGATTTGATTTCATTATTCGCGGTATAGAACCCGAAAAGCCTTTTCCCTGCTACTGCGCCGGCGCCATCTTTGATCTCACCCTCATAGAATAGGATGTATCCATCAAGCCTTCCATCCGGGTCTTCAAAGGTTGCGCCATTAAGCAGGGAATCCGAGAAATTCTTCTCTATCCAGATTATCATGGCTTCAAATAGTGGATGTCCGAAGGATATAAACTCAGCGTCAGGGTTCTTAAAGGCTATCTCTTTGTCGAAAGTGGCTTTAGGGTATCTCCTAATTAAATCCCCGTGTCGCCTTTTGAATGAATCCGCGTCCGCTATGCTGCGGATACTACCGGGAATTGACTCTATGGATATGAAACCATCGCTGCGATCCCTGAACTTTCCTTCTGATTTGGTAAACGCCTTTTTGAAGAAGCTTTCAGTGTATTCGGGTATAAGCCTTTGCTCTTTAGCTTCCTGGGCCATCTCCTTTATACGGGTATAGTCAATATATCGTGTGGCCAGGCTTTCTCCCAGATTCTCTTTAACCCCGGCCATGTATTCTTCATCTATGGTTATATCAAGCTCTTTTAATATTTCATCAATGTCCCTGGCGTTGGCCGCGGCGTCCACAAGTAGTTGAGACAGGTCCTTGTTATAAAGGACTTCGCTCAGTACATCGAAGACCTTATCGCTTCCCAGGGCGTCTCGGATCTCATCCAATTTATCAAAAAGCTTGTTCAATACCCGTCCTTCACGGGTATCCCCGGCCACCAGATTGAAGACGTAGACTTCCTTCTGCTGGCCGTAGCGATGGATGCGTCCCATCCTCTGTTCCAAACGGTTGGGGTTCCAGGGGATGTCATAGTTTATCATGAGATGACAAAATTGGAGGTTGATACCCTCACCAGCGGATTCAGTGGCCACAAGAATCTGGGTTTCATTCTTGAATACCCTCTCAGCCTTTATCCGCTCTTCCAGATCCATCCCGCCATGTATGGTATTAACCGAGTAGCCCCATGACTTTATATTACTCTCCAGATAATCCAGGGTGTCCTTTGACTCTGTGAATATGAGTATCTTCTTATCAGCCTTATCTGGATACTTCTGCTCCAAATCCTTCAGGCATTTTCTGAACTCCTTGAGCTTTATCTCTTCTTTTTTCTCAATTATGCTGTCAGCCCGGCTGATAAGACCTTCAATAATGTGTATCTCTAGTTTTAGTTCCTCTCTGTTTTCAGATACGCTCAGGGTTTCCCAAAGCTCCTCTTCCTTCCATCTAGCGGATTCGCTCTGATCTTCAACTGTTTCCCGGTCCGAGGCACTATTAGAAGCTCTTATTGCCCCATCAAGTAGCTCCTGCAAACGCTTCTTCCTTCGCTTTAACGACTCCCGGAGGGCATAGGTGCTGGATGCAAGCCGGCGTTGCAATATCACCAGAGCGAAGGTCACGTTACGTTTTTTATCTTTATCCAGGGCTTTGTTATATTGGGTATTCACATATTCTGATAGTTCGTTATATAACTCCTTCTCTGTTGGCGATTGGATGCCCAGGTTAAAGGATACGGTATCCACATGCCTGGGGCCGAAGAGGGATTTGCCATCGAAGTCTTTCAAATCCTCTTTAACCCGTCTTATGAATAGGCTATTATCTTTGGCTCTAATAGATTCCTGAAGCATCTCATTGGTGGCAAAGAAACCCGGCTCCAACAGGTCCAGAAATAGCCGGAAATTATCCGGGTCGCCCTTGTGTGGTGTTGCTGTGAGGAATAGGAGATGCTCTGTGATATGGGATAGGGCTTCTCCCAGCTTATAGCGGCTGGTCTTATCCGTCTTATCCCCATACTGGTACGCGCTCATCTTGTGGGCTTCATCCACAATGATTAAATCGAAATGCACGGAGGATATGGATGGCAATATCTCATCCCTCTTGGCAAAGTCAATGGATGTGATGATCTGGCTTTCCCGGTTCCACACATTCTCGGCATAATGAGCGTCAAGAATCTCCCGGTCTATCACTATAAACTTTTCCTCGAATCTTTCGTGCATCTCCCTTCGCCACTGGTCTTTGAGATGTCCTGGCGAGACGATCATTATCCTCTTTGCCAGGTTGCGGAGTTTAAGCTCTTTGACGATGAGACCGGCCATTATAGTTTTGCCGGCCCCGGGGTCATCAGCAATTAAAAAGCGTATTCTGGGGATATGCAATACCCGGCCGTAAACCGCCTCAATCTGGTGGGGAAGCGGGTCAACTTTGGATGCGTTCATGGCCAGAAGGGGGTCGTATAGAAAGGCAAATCTATAGCGGATGGTCTCCAGAGCAAGGAATACCTTTCGCGGATCTTCCGAGAAGGCCTTTCCACCGCCCAAAACCATTAGCTTTAAAAACTCCGTTCTAGGAATAACATCGTCAACCAAATCTCTGGAGCGAGTGGTAATACCCACAATCTGAATGTATTCACCTTTATCTTCTATGAGTTTAACCTCAACCGGCTCTGGCCAGTTGGGGCCTTTGATAATACTGCCCTGTTTTATAGTTTCCATATTTATTATTCTGTGTCTGCATAAACATTATTTTGGATGTGCCTATTGAGATGCAATTACATAACATCTGCCGGACAATGTTGCTTGTGTTAATTCCCAGGTGGCAGGTGTTTGAGCTATTAAATTTGTGCAAAACGCGATACCCAATCTACATTGTTATCGCCAACTATCGCCAATAAATCGCCAACTAATCGCCAATTGGAATGCCACCGTCAGCAGCAGCAAAGGCGGCCAGAGTTTCCGCCAGGGACCTGGGATGGATTCTCTCATCCTTGAAGTCCAAGTTTTGCCCCTCGCCCTGGCTTATTAACTCTAGTAATTCCTGTTCGGTCATATATATCACCAATCTATCAAATTTACTACCACTTATTCAAAAACTCCCTGATGGCGTCCTCCGGTGAAAGGTTCAAGTAAATCTCTGTGGTGGTTAATCTATCATGCCCAAGGAGCTGCATCAATGTCCTGGTGGATATCCCCTTTTTGATGCAGTTTACAGCGAATGTATGGCGTAGGACATGGGGGCTAACTGGCTTTGAGATACCTGCCCTGTTTGCCACTTCCTTTACCACCCTAGCCACGGTCCTTTTGGACATGCCAATGGTGTCATGTTCGGCAAAATGATACTCAATAAGCCGTCTGACCCGTTCTGTCATGGGTATTATCCGTCTTTTGGATTTCTTGCCATAAGGGCCGCCTTTGCCATAGATGACCAGCCGTTTTTCCTGCCACTGGATATTATCCCTAGTAAGCCCGGTAAACTCGATGAGCCGCATCCCGGTATCCAGCAAAATCCAGACCACAAACCTGTCCCTGAAGGCTTCACAGGCGTTGGTCAGCATATTAACTTCATCATCGTTTAACGGTTCACGTTTATATTGATATGGCATATTTACATCTCCAGTTTTCACCTCATATTATAATCCCTTTTTTATATTTGTCAATAACAATAAAAAAAGTTGCCAAAGGGACAATTTTTACTGATGGGAGATACAGGAAAAGTAAGGGTTTGGAATTATATCAGGAAGGATAATGTCACAGAATGCTACAGAAGACGACACAACTA
>Ga0194110_10007872_pt1 | contig 12196 bp, 9 predicted proteins | sample TA2Kig1200mmetaG_FD_146192 | JGI IMG/M metagenome (GOLD analysis project Ga0194110, IMG submission 146192) | Freshwater microbial communities from Lake Tanganyika, Tanzania - TA2015032 Kigoma Deep Cast 1200m | ecosystem: Environmental > Aquatic > Freshwater > Lake | place: Tanzania: Lake... | reverse complement strand
TTGCCGCGTCCGCATACGGTGACGTGGCCCTCCGCCAATTCTCCGACCTCGACCTGCTCCTTCCGAGGTGGGACTTCCGGCGGGCCAGGCGCCTCCTCGTCTCCCACGGCTTCAAGTCCTATCGCTTCAACCTCGAACACCCCGCCTCCGGCCTCACCGTCGAGCTCCACAGGCTCCCCATTTCGGATTTCGGATTTCGGATTTCGGATTTCAATCCGCAATCCGCAATCCGCAATCTCCTCACCCGGTCAAGCTCCTCGCCTCCCAAGTGCCCACCCTTGCCCCCGAGGAGATGCTCCTCGCCCTCGCCGCCCACGGCTCCAAGCACTGCTGGGACCGCCTCTCCTGGGTCTGCGACCTCGCCGAGTTCATCTCCAGCCAGCCTCAGACGGACTGGGCGGCCGTCCTCGAACGAGCGACTGCGGCGGGCAGGAGACGGCGGCTTCTCTGGGGCCTGCTGCTCGCGAGGGACCTGTTGGGCCTGCCCCTGCCGTCCGAGGCCGCCGCGGCGGCGGCCGCCGACCCCCGCCTGCCCCGGCTCGTCGCCCAGGCCCGCCCCCTCATCTTCTGGACGCGGCGCGAGCCCTTCGGGAACGTCGAGCAGTGGGCGACCCAGCTCCGCTCGATGGAGCGCCTCCGCGACAGGCTGCTCTTCTGCCTCCGCCTCCTCGCTGAGGGCTTCAGGCCCAACAAGACCGACCGCGCCGCCGTCCCCCTCCCACGGCCTCTCCACCTCCTCTACTACGCCATCCATCCCATCCGCATCGCAGTCACCTACCTCCCCCGCGCCGTGAAGCACCTCCTCAAGGGTGCCTCGTAGCGGCAAGCGCCCCGCTTGTCGAGCGCAGACGGAGCGCCGCGTGCAATAACAGATTCGTGCGGGTGGGCACACCTTTGTGCCCACCTGCACGAATCCGCTATTGCACCCCAGAACGCCGAGAGACCACACGCGAGGCCCGGTGGACCCCAGAGCCTCCTCGAAGGGTCACCGGGCTTCGCTCGTTCTGAGCGTAAGCGTCCTGATGGCCGCCAACGAGCGGCACCTCGTCCCCTACTCAGGCAAAGTCCCGGACGTCGAGGTCATCTGTGTCCGCCAGCCACAGCAGCGGCCAGGCCTACTTGCTGGCGCCTTGTTGCCAGGCGAATGAGCTGAGGGCATGCGCCGCGAAGCCGAAGGTGCGGCTCGCGTGGGCCGTGTTGTCGGTCCCCACCTGTCGGTCTCCACCTGGAGGTAGCGCACCAGAGGACGCAGCCCCGACGGGCCAGAATGAGGTTGCATTCCCCGCGGCAATGTGCATGATCGCCAGGGGGAGAGGTCCTTCCCGAGGGTTGCGTTGGTGGGTCCGCCATGACAGCACGTGTCGTTCTCAGCAGGGGCATGGGCGTTGCCGCGGCTCTCGCCTGGCGTCTGGCCCTGGCCGCCGAGCCGCTGGTGGAATACTACAAGGCCGGCGACGTGGGGGTGTTCGCCGCCGCGCTGGCGCTGCCAGCCGACGTTGACCTCGCCACGAGCGTCCTCTCGGTCCAGCCGAAGGACGACAAGACGTATCTGCTCTACGTTGACCTGCCGCTGTCGGTGCTGGAGCGCCTTCGAGCGGCCGACCGCCACGAGCGGCCGCGCCTCAGCCGTGCGCAGGAGGCTAAGGCGGACGCCCTCGACAAGGAGATTTCGGGCCTTTACGGGCAGACAGCGTACCCGAGCGCCATCCAGATCAACAACCAGAAGCTCGATGGCCTGAGGGCGCTCCTCGCCGCTGAGGAGGCGAAGAAGGAGGGCCGCGACGAGGCCCTCATCGCCCGCACGAAGGAGCAGACCAAGGAACTCGCGGCCGCCACCAACAAGCTGGTGGATGACTGGCATAAGGCCGGGGGCGAGCGCGACAGGCTCTACAAGCGGATCGCCGAGCTCCAGGGGGAGAAGGAGAAGCTCTACGCCGACGCCCGCAAGGAGGGCCGCGACGCCTTGGCCGCTCTGCCCGCCCGCGTCCTCGGCCGCTTCCAGGGCACGGGCAAGGCCAGGGTCGCCGTCCTCGCTCGCTCGAGCGAACAGCTCCTGGCCGAGCCGCGCCCCGTGGCCATCCTGGAGCTCGACCTGCCTGCGGCCGACGGCGGGAGCAGCTCTGCATCGGCGTCTCGCTCCTCACCAGGCTCCTCGGCGACCTCGTCATCGGCGAGATGGCGCTCACGGGCAACGACCCCTTCCTCATCGAGGGCACCGACCTCACCGTGCTCATCCAGGTGAAGAACCGCGACATCTTCGACAGGCAGATGAAGGGCTACACGGACAAGGCGCTCGCGGCACACCCCAACGCCAGGACGGAGTCCTCCACCCACCAGGGCGTGCCCATCCTCAGCATCACCACCCCAGACCGCACCATCGCCTCCCACTCCGCCTACCTGGGCGACTACAAGGCCTACTCCAACTCGCTCGACGCCCTCAAACGGGTCATCGAGACCCACGCGAAGGCGCGGCCCTCGATGGCGGACAGCCTCGACTACCAGTACATGCGGACGATCTTCCCGGCGACGCCTGAGGCGGAGGACGGCTTCATCTATCTCTCCGACGCCTTCATCCGCAAGCTGGTCGGCCCCCGCTGGAAGATCGAGGGCCAGCGCCGCATCATCTGCCAGAACCACCTCCGCATGATCGCCAACGCCGCCACAATGTCACGCACCGAGCTGCGCAAGAAGCCGACGCTTGAGGCGCTGCTGAAAGACGGTTATCTGCCCGACCCGCTCTGGCGGTGCCCCGACGGCGGCACGTACACGCTCGACGCCTCGGGCCGCGCCTCCTGCGCAGTCCACAACTGCCTCCGCTACTGCACGCCTGTGGACAGCGTGCCCATCGGAAAGGTCTCGAAGGAGGAGGCCGACGACTACAGGCGCTTCGTGGCCAACTACAACGACTACTGGCGGCAGTACTTCGACCCCATCGGGGTCCGATTCAAGGTCGGCAACCGCATCGAGGTCGAGACCTGCATCCTCCCGCTCATCGAGAACAGCATCTACAACCAGGTGCGGGAACTGGTCGGCGGCAAGCCGGTCGCGCTCCGCGCCCGCGCCCTCACCGACCGCACGATCTTCTCCGCCGCAGCCAAGCTCGACCTCACCCACCCCAACTACAAGGAGATGGTGGAGGGGATGCAGCGCGCGCTCTTCCCAACCGTCCCCCCCATCACCAACGCGGTCGGCTCGAGCCTCTCGATTGGCCTGTTCGACAGCGACGTGCTCTTCACGGTGGACGAGCGCGGCATGCAGATGATGGGGCCGTGGATGGACCTCGAGACGCAGCTCATCGTCGCCACTGCCCTCTCGGCCTTCAACCTCCCCATCTACGGCGTCCTGGAGCTCAAGGATGAGAAGCTGGCGCGGAGCATCGTGCGCGAGCTCCTGCGCGTGGCCGCCGCGGGCGCACGCCTCGAAGAGGAGGAGGACTTCGAAGAGGCCGTCGGCGTGGACGCCTACGACGCTGGCGAGCACAACGGCCACGCCATCCACGCCCTCGCCCTGCGCCTCTTCGTCGTCAAGTTCCGCTTCTACTACGCCTTCACCCGCAACCGCCTCGTCGTCGCCACCAAGCGCTACGTCCTCCAGGAGGTCCTCGACGCCCTCGACAAGGGCGGGGCCGGCGACGACGCCGTGGGGAACGTCCACGTCAGCGTCCGCCCCAAGGCCTACGACAAGCTCCTCCCCGTCACCCTGGCCGGCTGGCAGGAGTACATGCGCGAGGCCTGCCACAGGAACCTGGTGCCGGTCCGCGCGCTCATCGAGTGCCACGGCGCCGCCGAGGACACCCTCGAGGCCGCCAGCCGCCGAGTCGAGGGCGTCACCCTCCGTTGCCCATCACTCGGCGACTACAAGCACGACCCCGCCCGCGACATCATCTACTGCACCGTCCACGGCGACCGAGTCCACCCGCGCCAGCCCGTCGAGCCCAGCGGCAAGGAAGAGACAGTGAAGCTCCTCCGCCGCCTCCGCGACCTCTCCATCGCCTTTCGGTTCACCGACGAGGGCATCATGACCAAGCTCACCCTCGACCTGGAGCCGGCAAAGGAATGACCGTGGCGGCTGTGCGGCCCTTCCTCGACGACGTCGGGTGGTTGACTTCCCTCGCACAAAGGGGTATTATCCAGACGATACGGTCACGCAAGCGCGGGAGCTGAGTTGCCGACAATTGCGGCCTGGAGGCCCGAGGTGAGGACCTTTACCGCTTATGTTGAGTGGGATCCGGGGACCAGGCTTTACGTGGGGATCGTGCCGGGGATTCCGGGCGCACACACCCAGGGCGCGACGCTGGACGAGCTCCACGAGAACCTGAAGGAGGTCGTCACATTGTGCCTTGAGGAATTGGGCGACTCCGCGCATGAGCTGCCCCAGTTCGTGGGCCTCCAGCAGGTCGAGGTCGCCCTATGAGCCGCCTGCCCATCGTCAACTTCAGGACGATGGACAAGCTTTTGCTCAAACTGGGCTTTGAGCGCGTCCGCCAGAAGGGCAGCCACTCCTTCTACCGACACGCCGATGGCAGGACAACCACGGTGCCGGACCACGCCGGCCGCGACCTCGCCCGCCCCCTGATCCGCGAAATCCTCCGCGAGATCGAGCTGACGCCGGACCAGTTCCAGAAGGAACTCGCCAGTCGCTGAGCCCTCGGCTCTCTATGGCGGCTTCTGCCCGCCTGGCCCCTTGCTTGCCTCATCCTGCGGATTGAGGCTGTCCCAGTACCGGTGAATCTTCTCCAACCTGCCCGTTTCCTCGGCCTTGACCCTATCCACATGCCCATCGAGGAAGAGGACGTTGGCCGCTCCCTGATGCCGGAAGTCGAAGCGGCTCGTGCGGAGGTCCCCCGCGCGCCGCAGGCTCGGCCCCACGCCCACGAACACGTCAATGCCCGCCGCCTTCACCACGCTGAAGCCCCTCCGCATCTCCGCCTCGTGCTCGGGGTCCTTCGGGTCCCGCGCCTCGGGGCTCGGCAGCGAGGCATTCACATCGGCCAGGAGCGGCCTATCCGCGGGACCCACGCCAACCAGTTCAGTCAGGCCAGCATAATTCGCGTGCCTGTCAAAAACCGGGCTCAGCGGATCCGGCATGCGGAATACGGTTTCCGGAGCGAAGCGGTCCGCTGTCCAGCCCGTTCCCACTGAATCCAGCCATAGCGTATGGAGCCTCTCGATCTTGCGCGCCAGCGCCGCCGATCGGCTCCCTCCTGCACGGGCCAGATCGTCTGGTGTGATACGGCGGTGGAAGCCTGCGAAAGCGGACTCCGTAAGCAGGAAGCGGTGATAGCTCAGGTTGCTGAGGTCCTCGGCAAGAGCCGTGCCGTCCACGTGCCAGGCCGGTGGGAAGAACTGCTCAAAACTGTCCAGGTAGAACCGGAGGGCCACGTGCAGCATTCTCATGTTCGACCTGCACCGGGAGCCTGGCGGGTGGCTGGTAGTCTTCACGCAGATCGGGACGAACAGGACGAACAGGATGGCCAGCAGCAGGACGACGATTGCGGCATACGCGATCTTCCTCCCGGCACCGCCGAACGAGCTTGGCTTCCCGCGCCCATTCTCGCCGTGCCCATCTTCCATGGCGGCCCCCTTTCTGCCGAACACCGGGGGCGGAGTCGGTTGCCCGTGTCGTAGCGTTCCGTCCCCTTCAACGGTTCGCCATGCGGTCTCTGGAAAGCATGATACGCCCGCATCGGCGGCCTGTCAACACGCCGGCACCGGAACGCAGCGCATCATGGAGTGCGGCGACGCAGTCGCCGCTTTACACCCCAGCGGAGCGGTAGGGTGGGCAGAGCCCATGCGAGCTGGGTGCCTGGCGGGAAGCTCGGAGCCGCTTCGCGGAAATCGAAAGCGGCAACCGCGTTGCCGCACTCCATAACTGAGTCGGGGTGCATGCAGGACGGGATCATGGCATAATGGTGGGCGTCACGGCCTCACGCATCAGGAGCATTGAACATGGCGTTGGACCTCAGCCCGGCGAGGTGGATCTGGCTGCCTTCGCAGCGGACGCTGGCCAATTCGTTCGTGCTGTTTCGCAAGGACCTCGATCTGCCCGAGCGGCCGGTGCGGGCGACGGGGTGGGTGATCGCCGACAGCCGCTATCGGCTGACGGTGAACGGCGAACGGGTGCAGTGGGGGCCGGCGCCGGCCGACCCGCGCTGGCCAGAGGCCGACCCGCTCGACCTCTCGGCGCTGCTGCGGCCGGGCTACAATGTGCTCGGAGTGGAGGTGCTCTTCTACGGACACGGGGAGGGCACCTGGCCGATGGGCAAGCCGGGGCTCCTGATGCGACTGGATATGGAGTTCGCCGACGGGCGGAAGGAACAGGTTGTGACGGACGACTCGTGGCTCTGCCTCCTCGACCGCGCGCACAGGCCGGGGCAATACCGCCGCTGGTTCCTGCGGGCACTCCAGGAGGAGTTCGATGCAAGGCTCCATCCGCAGGGGTGGGACACGCTGGAGTACAAGGTCAATGCTCCACAGGCGGGACGCCTGTGCCACCAGTCCCACCAGTGCCACCAGTGGCGGCCGGCGATGGTGCTGGCGGGGCGGGCGGACAAGCCCTCGATGTGTACGGGCTACGACGATTATCTCGGCGGCAGTGGCATCCCCACCTCTCACAGGCGGGACGCCTGTGCCACCACACCGGATGCCGAGCTTCGCGAGCGGAGCATCCCGCTGATGCGCGAGACCGACGTGCCGACGCTTCGCCTCAGCGACTCGGGCCTCGTGGTCTGGAAACGCGACCCTGATGATTGGTTCGAGTTCCGGATGCCCGACGCCTTCGAGGCCGTGCCGCAGGCGCTCGCCGTGCCGATCGGCGAGGGGGCGTGGCACCTGCCGGCCCCGCCGCAGAACATGGGCGTCTACGCGACCTTTGAGTTCCCCGAGCAAATCGTCGGCTGGCCCCACTTCACCATCGAGGCGCCGGAGGGCACGGTCGTTGAGCTGATGGCCCAGGAGGCCCACGACCCGGTGAAGACGCCCTGGCTCGACACCCATTTCTATGCCTGGTCGCGCTTCATCTGCCGCGAGGGGGCCAACCGATTCGAGGCATTCGAGTTCGAGTCCCTGCGTTGGCTCCAGCTCCACATTCACAGGCAGGCCTGCCCTGAGCAAAGGCGAAGGGATGCCTGTGCCACCGATGGGGTGATAACCAAGCCGGTCCGTGGTTGCGGAGTTCATGAACTCCGCAACCAACAAGCCTGCGCCACTGACGGGGTGATCATCCAGGCTGTGGGTGTGCGGCGGCGGGTCTTCCCCTGGCCGAATGACGCGCGGGTCAGTTGCGGCGAGCCGGCGCTCCAGCGCCTCTTCGACGCCAGCGTGAACACGCTGAACAACTGCGCGCAGGAGACGTGTGTGGACGGCATGGGCCGCGAACGCCAGCAGTACAGCGGGGACGTCGGGCACCAGCTCCACGCCCTCCGCTACGCCTTCGGCGAGAGGCGCCTGCCCGCCCGCTTCCTCGCCACGTTCAGCCAGGGGCTGACCCTCGACGGCTATTTCCTGGACTGCTGGCCCGCCTACGACCGCCTTGCCCGCGTGATGCAGCGCCAGGTGGGCGCAACGCCCTGGGGGCCGCTCCTCGACCACGGAGTAGGCTTCGCATTCGACTGCTGGAACCACTACTGGGAGACGGGCGGCCTGGAGGCCGTCCGCGAGCCGTATCCGCGCCTCCTCCGCTTCGCCGACTACCTGAGGGGGCTTGTGCGGAGCGAGGATGGCTTGCTGCCCGTCGAGGGCATCGGCGTGCCCGCCGTGTGGATTGACCACGACGCCTATCGCGCGCAGCGGCACAAGCAGTGCGCGTTCAACCTGTATGCCGCGGCGATGCTTCAGCACGCCCTGGCGCCGCTGGCCCGCGCCTTCGGCGACGGGCGGCGGGCGACGCAGCTCGCGGCGTTAGGCAAGAGGCTCCAGGCCGCGGCCGTGCGGCGCTTCTGGAGCACGGAGCGGGGCCTCTTCGTCGCCAATCTGCCCTGGCTCGCGGAGAAGCACCCTCACCCTGCCCTCTCCCCAGGGGAGAGGGAAGAGCACCCTCACCCTGCCCTCTCCCCAGGGGAGAGGGAAGAGCACCCTCACCCTGCCCTCTCCCCAGGGGAGAGGGAAGAGCACCCTCACCCTGCCCTCTCCCCAGGGGAGAGGGAGGAGGCCGCGGTGCGCCTCTGCGACCGCTCGCTGGCGACCAGCATCCTCTTCGACCAGTGCCCCGGCGGCTCGGCCGATGCCGCCCTGCGCGCCCTGGCCGACTGCCCGCCAGAGATGGGCCTCTCGTATCCCGCCAACGCCGGCTGGCGCCTCTGGGCGCTGGCGAAGGGCGGACGCATCGCCGCCGTGCTCCGCGACCTGCGCGAGCGCTGGGCAACCATGCGCTCGGTCGTGGAGAACAACACCCTCCAGGAGTGCTGGAAGGCGGAGCCCGACGGCGGCGACCAGTGGAGCCATTGCCCCGTCGCGCCCCTTTACGTCCTCTTCATGAGCATCGCCGGCATTCGCCCGACGGCGCCCGGCTTCGCCCGGTGCGAGATTCGCCCGCAGCTCGGCGACCTTCGGGGCCTCGAGTTGGCCGCCCACACGCCACTCGGCCCGATCGCCTTCGCAGCCGAGAGCGTCGAGGGCGGCCACGAGCTTCGCCTTGCCGTGCCTGAGGGGGTAAAGGCGGTGCTCGTGGCGCCCGGTCCGACGGGCGCTCTGCGCCGAACCCCTCTCACGCCCGGCGAGAGTCAGCACATGGTGGCGGAGCCGCGGGGGTGAGGGGCAGGAACACAGGGGGCCAAAGGAAACTGAAGTGGATGAGCAGGTTCGTAGTGCGGGCTTCAGCCCGTCCCGCCAAGAGACGGCCTGAAGGCCGCACTACAAACCGGGGGGCGAAGGGGACCCGCGGGTGGAGTGGCAGCGGATAGGGCTTCGGATTTCGGTGGCGCGGCCAGTCGAGGAGCTGCGGGCGGCCTTCGCGCGGGCCGACCTCGTGGCGCTCGACCTCGACGAGTGCATCTTCCCAGGCATCTCGCAGGAGGCCCTCGGCGTGGGGGTGGCGCGGCGACTGCTCCGCAGGCTACGGCGAAAGGGGGACCGCGGCTTCCTGCCGAAGCTCTTCATCGGCGGGGCGTATCGGGCCTGGACGCGCGCGAAGCGGCTCGTTGGGCCTGAGACGCCTGTGCCGCGGCTCGTGGCCTGGTACGAATGGGCGATGCGCGGCATCCCCGAGGAGTACTTCGCCGAGGCCGCACGCGCGCTGCCGAAGCGCTCGTTCCCGCTCGCGGCGGAGACCGTGGAGCTTCTGGCGGGCCAGGCGCCCACGGGGATCGTGACCCTGGGGCTCGACGTGGTGGCGCGGGCCTACGCCGAGCAGTTCCCAGGGCTGAGCTTCTTCGAGGCGAACAGGGTGGTCTTCCAGCCGGGCGGCGGCAGCGAACGGCTTTTCCTGGGCTACGACCACGGGCGTCTGCTCGCCAGCGGGGAGGACAAGCGGCGCGCCGTCGAGCGCCGGCTGAGGGAATCGGGCAAGAGCGTGCCCGTGGCCGTGGGCCACAACTACGACGACCTGCCCCTCGCGCGCCTCGCCCGCGAGAGGGGCGGCCTCGCCATCGGCGTAAACCCCCACCCCCGCCTGTGGGACGAGTTCGACGCCGTGGCCACCGGCCCAGATTGGGAGGCGGCATATGCTCTCGTGGCAATCCTTGCGGGGTCGAGTGGATGAGTGGATGAATGGATGGGTGGATGGGTGTCAGACAGTCATCCATTCATCCACCCATCCAATCATCCCCTCTGGTTGCGGCCTGTGGCCGCGTTAGGAGAGTAAGCAATGCAGACTACCCTGGCGATGCTGGTCGTGGCCGCCTTTGGCGCCGCGCCAAGGGTGCCCGAGGAACACTGGGGGAAGAACCTCGTGGCCAACCCCGGCTTCGAGGAGGAGCCGACCGGGTGGAATCTGCCGCCCGGCCAGTGCGCCTGGGATGCCGCCGAGAAGCACTCGGGCGCACGCAGCCTGCGGTTCACGAACACGGACAGAAACGTCTACAGCCTCGTGACCGCGCCGGTCGCCCTAATCCCAGGCGTCCGCTACCGCATCTCGGTGTGGGTGAAGGGGAAGGACGTGCGCGCCACAGGCGGGACGCCTGTGCCACCGACCCATGACCAGGGGGCGGGGCTGTGCGTCGAGTGGTCGGACAAGGCGGGCAAGTGGCTCGGCGGCCACTACCCCGCCTGCAAGGCCGGCACGTTCGACTGGACGCGCATCGAGAGCGAAACGGGCGCCGTGCCCGCCGCGGCCGCCAGCGCACACGTCGTCCTCTACCTCCGCCAGCACACCACGGGCACGGCCTGGTTCGACGATGTCGAGGTCGCGGCCGTCCGTGGCCCATTGCTCTCCGTGCGCCTGCTCGACCCGGCCTATCGGGCCACGCTGGAGACACCAACCAAGGGCAAGACCGTGACCGTGCGCGCGGCGGTGAATCGCGGCGAGCACGCGCTGCCGGAAGGCCCCCTGCTCGCCAAGGCATGGCTCATTGACCCCCTCGGCACGCCGCGCGCAACGTCCCACGCCGAGAAGGTCCCTGCCGACCGGGAGTCAGCCACACTGGCCTGGGTTCTCCCGCCGCTGGCCCCGGGCCGTCACACCATAGACGTCAGGCTCCTGGGGGAGGGGGACGAACGCCTCGCCACGGCGAAGGCCGTGCTGAACGTCGTGGAGCCGCGCGGCCGTCGGGTCAGGCTGGACGAGCGTGGCCGCCTGATTGTCGAGGGCAAGCCCTTCTTCCCCCTCGGCCTCTACCTCGGCCCGACCGAGGAGGAGCACCTCGCCCGCATCGCCAAGGCCGGCTTCAACACCATCCTGTGCTACGGCTATGGCGCGGGCAAGGACCCCCGCGCCTACCTCGACCGCGCCGCGAAGCACGGCCTCAAGGTCATCTACTCGATCAAGGACTTCTATGAGGGCTCGACCTGGTATCCGAAGCAAGGGGCAACACGCGACTTGGATCAGATGAAGAAGTACATCGCCGAGCTGCGGGACCACCCGGCGCTCCTGGCGTGGTACACGAACGACGAGCTGGGGCCAGAGTGGATGCCCAAGCTCCAGGCCGCCTACGACCTCCTCTGCGACCTCGACCCCGACCACCCGGCCTTCCAGGTGCTCTGCGTCCCCTCGCAGAATCACCTCTACTACGGCGTGACCGACATCCTGGGCGTGGACCCCTACCCCGTGCCGCGCCATCCCGTGACGATGGTGGCCGAGTGGATGGACACTGCCCGCGAGGCCATGTGGGCGGCCAAGCCTGTCTGGTGCGTCCCGCAGATATTCCAGTGGGCCAACTACTCGAAGGACGCGAAGGACCGCGAGCCGACCTCCGAGGAGAAGCGGGCGATGGTCTTCCTCGCCCTCATCCACGGCGCCCAGGGCCTCATCTGCTATTCCTACTACGACCTGTTCAAGGGCGACGACAAGGCGGTCTTCGACCGCCGCTGGAGGGAGGTCAGCGCCATCGCGGGCGAGGTCGCCAAGCTCGCCCCCGTCCTTCTCGAAGGCAAGGAGGCCGCCTGCGACCTCAAGGGCGCCGTCCGCTGCCGCGTCCTCGACCACGGCAACGCCGCACACGTCATCGTGGTCAATACATCGCCCAACGCCTGCGACGCGGTGGTTGTCACCCCTCGCGGCAAGTGGGCCGGGCGGCTTGCGCCTCTGGAGGCCGGCGTCCACGCCGTCAAGTAGGCCCTGCCGCCGGGGTGGGAGCCGGAATTGCAGGTGGACGGGTCTTCTCTGGAGCCTGAAAGGCTCGCATGGCAAAGCCCAGGGCAACGCCCTGGGTCCAGGGGCATCCATTGGCAAGCCCTGAAAGGGCGAGACAGAGCGCCGCTATGTCGCCCTTTCAGGGCTGAGGCCGGGGTCGGCGCGTTCCCAGGGCGTTGCTCTGATCTTTGCCCACATCTTCTGGGGGCTGGGGTTCAGCCCCCGAATGGGGGCGTTTGAGCCGTAGCCCAGGGCGACCGAAGGGAGCCCTGTGGGGGCTGGGGTTTAGCCCCCGAATGGGGGCGTTTGAGCCGTAGCCCAGGGCGACCGAAGGGAGCCCTGGGAAAAGGCGCCGCCAGCGTAGAGCCCCCGAAGCGGGGCGATTCAATGGGCGTGAAACGCCCCCTTCGGGGGCTTGGATGGGGGGGACGCGCGATCCCAGGGCTCCCTTCGGTCGCCCTGGGCTACGGCT
>Ga0194110_10007863_pt1 | contig 12210 bp, 8 predicted proteins | sample TA2Kig1200mmetaG_FD_146192 | JGI IMG/M metagenome (GOLD analysis project Ga0194110, IMG submission 146192) | Freshwater microbial communities from Lake Tanganyika, Tanzania - TA2015032 Kigoma Deep Cast 1200m | ecosystem: Environmental > Aquatic > Freshwater > Lake | place: Tanzania: Lake... | reverse complement strand
CGGCACACAGCTCCGGCTAAACAAGCGTTATCTGACGGTAGAAGTTGCCCCTCAAGGGGAGCGCTGAACTGGTGGCGGCCCGACGGCTGCGGAACCTCAGCCACGAACTCGAGGCAGGTGCATGGCTTAAACAATCAGGCACCGACTTGGAGAGACCTGCATCCGAGGCGCAGCGCGTGAAGTTGGTTTCCCATTCGCTGGTGGCTGGACCAGCCGCCAAAGGATTTTGCGTGGAGCAGTTGCAGGTGGCGGGAAGTCACGCCCGCGACGCGTCAGTAATTTGTGAACAGCTCCCAGTCGCCCACCACGGTGAGAAGTCGCAGCGATTTGCCGCGTGCAAGTGGGTGTGAATTGTCAAAGGAACCCTTAAACCCTACCACGAATACGCGCTGCCGGCTGGCAAGTAATTCGCTATATGATTGATCGTCCTTCAGCACGCGGTCGCCGAAGCGCGTGCGGTTGCCAGGGAATTCGAACGGCATCCGGTGTTCCGGCAGTCCGGACAGGTAGGGCCGGCGCGTCGCGCTGATGACTGGGTGCGCGTAGAACGGCAGGCCTTGCGGGATGCGATGGCGCACGATGACGAGGTCGCCCTCGCGAAACTCGCTGCGCAGCGCCAGCCCGAGCGGCTTCAGCGTTTGATTGCTGCGTAGCTTCGACTCCACCAGCGGCACTAAGCTAGCCACGGCTAGTAGTGAGACTGCGGCTATGCCGCCGGCCCACCGCGCACAGAGAGCCGGTGACCATTTACGGCTTCTCCACCACGCAGCGAGGAGCAACAGGCCGCTGCTGGTGACGGCTACCTTCACCCACATCTGGTCTTGGACCTTGAAGACGAACCAGCACGCGAGCGGAAAGGCGAGCAATGGTAGCAGCGCGGCGGTGGGCAGCACGCGCCAGAGCCAAGGTGGGGTTGGCGCGGTCTGTCTGCCTTCTCTTTTATCCTGGCCCTCTCCCGCCAGAGGAGAAAGAGCGCGACCGGCTTCGAGCGCGAAGTTGCTCCACCGCAGCGCTATCAAGGCCGCGAGTGCGGGGAACATCGGCAGAATGTAATGCATTAGCTTGGCCGTGTTGATGGAGAACACCGCGAAGGTCAGCCCCGCCCACACCGTCAGCACCAGCCAGGCTTCCTGTGTTCGCGCGTTGAGCGACCGCCAATGCGCGCGTCGCCAGAGCCAGCCCAGTAATGGTGTCCACGGCAGCAAGCCCGCTAACAAAACCGGGATGAAAAACCAGAAAGGCTGCGCACGGTTTTTTGCTGCGCCTTGCATGGCATGGCCAACGACCTGGCCCTTCACCATAAAGGCAAAAGAATCCTGAACAGTGGCCCACACCGCCCAAAACCACGGCAGCGCCAATAAGAGGAACAATGTTCCACCCGCGAGCGCGCCAAGCAGGAGAACTGAGCCGCGTGGTCCGGGTGAATTACGCCGCCACCACACCATCGCTCCGAACGCTAAAAGTGGAATCGCCAACGCAATCGGCCCCTTGGTCAACACGCCGCCGGCCATCGCCGCCCACGCACCGAGTTGCCATGCGAAGCTGCGTTTAGCCGCTAGTCCGCGCGCGTCCGCCTCCGGATCGGCATCGTCTTCATCCGCCACAGTTTCAGGCTGACTGCTGACCGCAGACGGTTCTATCAATGGATCCAAGCTCCGCCAGCTTTGCCAGAAACAGTAAATGGCCCACGCGATAAACTGCGTGAGGAAAATGTCCGTGGTCAGCATCCGCGCCATGACCCACGGCAGCGCGGAGGTGACGAATACCAACACCGCCAAACGGCCCGTCGCAGCACCTGCCACAGAGCGCACGAGCAGGAACGTGGCATACGCCGCGCTCAAGCCCGCGAGCGCCAACGGTAGCCGCACGGCCCACTCGTTCACGCCGAAGACCGACAACGATGCGGCAACGGCCCAGTAGGTGAACGGCGGCTTGTCCAAGTGCGGGACATACCAGATGTGTGGCACGAGCCAGTTGCCGGTCTCGACCATCTCGCGGGCAATTTCCGCGTAACGACCTTCGTCAGGCTCGTTGAGCGAGCGGGTGCCCAGCAGACCGAAGCAGACCAGGAGGACGAACGGTACGAACCACCACGGGGCGCGTTGGTCGGATTCGGCTTGCGGCACGGCAGAGTTGTAGCCCGCGGAGAAGCGCGGCGAAAGTGATTACTGAGTTGTGAGCTTTGGGTGATGGCGAGCAAGCTGGAGGGGAACCCGATGACTGATCCATCAGCGCAGATCAACCTGGATGTATGCCCCCTGCCGTTTTAACCAAGGTTCTGCTGTCCGCGCGGGCTTTTGTTTCGAAACCGTCCTCGTTCCTATCGACGCTGCCGAGCAGGTGTTCCGCGAGCTTACGCACAAGGAAGTTGCCTTGCCCGCCGGCGACGACTTGCTCGTGTCGTTGCCGGGCGGCAGCCAATTCGCCGCCGCGCGCGAGTTGGGCGTTTGGCTTGGCCTACGGTGCAGCGCTGGCATCTCCACCGGCACGCCGTCAGGCGTGGCAACACGACGGGCGCCTACCTCAAGCCTGGTGACCAAGTGGAAGCTGCATCAAGAGGGTTGGCGTGTTGCGGAACCACACGGTAGCGGAGTGGTTTTGGTCCTCTTCTCGTTCCCATCCTAATTTTAAGCCTGTTCCTTTAGCTTCAATCGGAAAAAGGATTTCGATGGGAATTTAGGTTAAGCGCAGCGAGGAAATTACGCCTCTACCCACTGCCCTGGCACCGGCTGGATCACTTTGATCTTCGGATGCCGCGCGGTGATTTGCTCCGCAAACCATGCGCGTGCAGGGCCATCGCCGTGGCCCAGTATAACGACGCGCGGTTCAACTTCGCCGACGAAAGCGAGCAGTTCATCGCGGTTCGCATGCGCAGAAAGATCGAAGTCGCGCACCTCGCATTTGCGGGTCATTTCGCCGGTGCCGGCGCTGAAGATAAAGGGCTTGCCGAGTTGGCTGGCTTTGAGCCGGCCGCCGGGCGTGTCGGGATCGGCATAACCGACAAAAAAGATGCCATGTCGGGAGTCGCTCATCATGCGCGCGGCGAGGTCGTGTGCAGCGGTGTGCTCACTCATCATGCCAGCAGTAATCACGAAGATGCGCCCCCCGGTGAGCCGCATCGCCTCCGCTTGACCCTTCTCCAAGACGACGAGGTTTAGCGCCTCGTGGAGTTGGAGGGAACTGTGCTGCCGGTGCGCGCGGTGCGCCTCGAGGTCATATATTTCCGTGAAGACGCGTCCGAGGCCGCCGATGAAGACAGGCTGCGGCTCGAGCTTTCCAGCGCGCATGGCCAGTGCAAGCGCAGCTAGGATTTCCTGCGTGCGACCCAGTGCGAAAGCCGGAATAAGCACGCTGCCCTTACGTTTTAGCGTGGCACGGATGGCCGCGATGAGCCGATCTAGCTCGTCTTCGCGGGTGAAGCCCGGCGTGGGCGCGCGATTGCCGCGCGTGGTTTCCATGATGAGAACATCGGCCCGCACGTCCTCGAACCGTGCGGCCTTGAGTAGGGTCTGGTCGTGAAAGCATACGTCGCCGGTGTAGAAAAGCGTCTCGCGCCGGCCGCGCACGAGGACGCCGGCGGAGCCAAGCGTGTGCCCGGCGTCGAAGAATTCCAGCGTCGGCGATGCGCCGCTTACGCGAGCCTTTTGGAACGCTGCCCATTCTATCTCGCGGTTGTATTTAAAGCCTTGGAATAGCGGCGCGATGTCATCGACCTCGTCGTGTGAGTAAAGCGGATACTCGCGAATCCCCAGCTCCTCGCGCTGGCGCTGCATCACGTTTACTGAGTTGTGCAGCACGCGCTCGACAAGGAAATAGCTGAGTTCGGTCATTAGCACGTGCGCGTGCGGATGGTGCCGCACCGCGACGGGTAACCCGCCGACATGGTCGTGGGTGGCAGTGGGTGATGGCAACCGCGTCCAATTCCACGCCCTTCATGAGGTTCATCAAGGGCAGGCCGTCACGACCTTCGCGTTTTGGGTGAACCCCAGCGTCCAGGAGCAGACGGTGGCCGTCCAACTCGAGCCACCATGCGCTCGCGCCAATATCGGCATCGGGGTTCAAATTACGGATACGCATAGCTGGAACAGATCAATTTTTTTAATTTTGGACAACGGAAACTCTGGCCGGGCTGCCTGTCGAAACTCTTTCTGTTAAGAAAATAAAAATTTGAAGTACCCCGGACCCGTGCTTGATTTTCTTTGTAGTTGGTTTGGTTGTTGGGGTTGGGAGCGGGTGGCGAGCAATCGTTGCCCGCTCCTTTATTTATGACCCTAGAATTTTGCCCGCGAAATGGCAAATAACACGGATGGCTGGTGGGCTGAGCAACCAGAAAATCGTTGAGAATCCCCCTGCTCACCCATTTCGTCTGCGGGCTAACTTCACTTCAATCCGCCGACTCCAGAGCTAAAGGCCTTCATGGCCGCCGCCTGGATGACCGCGTTAAGGTCGGCCTGCTTAACAAAGCCGACGGGCAATGCAAAATAAGCAGCGGCCGGCTGGCCTAGTTTGATGTTGCTCAACTGGAGTTGGTAAGTCTGCTTGTCCTTAGTTATCACGATCTTGACTGGCAGGTTTTGCAGGTTTGTGGCCTGCCAAACTATCGCTGTGCCGTCGTCGCCCGGAATCTGCACAGCGTATTTTACGGCGGGCTGGCCAGCGACAGTTTCGCGACCTAGCTCCTTCTTCTCAAGGCGACCAATCTTCTCCGCCGCTTGTTGCTGGATGCCCTCGGGTTTGGGCATCGGCATCTCGACGTAGGACTTCATCCCGGGTAGTACAAGCGTGAGTGGTTTGCCGGGCAGAAAGATAAAAAACATTCGGTCCAGACCCATCTCGCGGATGCTGGCGACGGCCTCGGGCGGTAGCTCAACGCTCTTAACGTTGGCGAGGTTCAACTCCCAGCGCATCTTCCCGTCAGCCATCGCGACGCCGAAGGGCAGCTTCATCCCGTCGCCGCCGCCCGGGGCGGGCAGGGTCATCTCAACGCCCGCCGTGAATGCTCGCGTGTCACTGAAGAACTCCGACAGCGCGGCGGCAAGGAATGGGGCCTGCGAGTTGATGGCCGGTATTCCGGCTGCGTTTTGGGCTGAGGCAACCGGAGCTGCAAGCAGCAGCGACGCACAAACGAGGGCGAAAATACTTTTCATGGAGCGGATATCGATCCGGCGAGCGTTAGACGGCGGCCTATATACCCGCTTACTTTTTTGCCACGGCCCACTCAAAGATTAGCTTCACCTCATCGCCAGTCTTGATGAGGCCAGCCCCGGCGGTAGGGGCAGGCGGCTTGATGCCGAAATCGGTCATTTTCAAAGCAGCTGTGCCGGTGAAGTTGGCGCGCGATGTATCCACGCGGCGATGCAGTGTCAGCGGAAAGGTGATATCCTTGGTTACCCCGGCAACGGAGAGGCTGCCCTTGGCTTCAAGACCGACCTGCGCGCCTTTAACTTCTTTGAGCGACAGCTCGGTGAGCCGGAACGTGATACGCGGGTTTTCCTTCTCCTTTATCGCCTCCTGCATCACGGCATCCATCAGCTTGCCACTACTGCACTTAAGCGAGCGCACAGCGACGAAGGTTTCCGCCTTGGCGGCGACCTTGCCGGGCTTGAGCTTGTCCGGCGACTCGATGAGTGCACCTTCCAACTCGACATAGCCGCCGACGAGCTGACTCTCGGCGTGCCAGTCATGAATGCTCGAAGTGCCCTCTAAGCGCATTTTGCTGCCGGGCTGCGACTCATAACGCACGAGCGTCTGGGCAGTGGCAGTGGCGGCGAGCGCAAATAGCGTAGTGCTGATGCTGAGAAACTGGAAGAGGCGGTAAATTTTCATCTGGAGGTGGTACGCACTGAATAAAAAGCAATTGCAACGCTTAGACGCGACGACGTCAAATCCCATTCGGCGTGCGCGCCAACTCAGTGGTTGAAAACAAACTCTGCTGAGTTAAGCAACGCCCAAAGGATATCCTCGGTGGCAGACTGACGGGTGGCTCCCTTGACAGTGAAGGCTTTCAAGGCGAGCCCAAGTTCCTCGGAAGTTGGGCGACGATTGTAAGCGCTCAGGTAGAGGTCATTGGCGATGTGTTCTTCGGAAGCCTTGCTTGTGGCCAGCAGGCGCGCTCGGCCCTCGCTGGCGGTGATTTTTGTGTTAAGCGCGGTCGAGTTCATCATGTGCAGCGCCTGCACCATGCTCGGCTTGGCGTCGCGGTCGCACGGGCACTCGGCGCTGCTGTTCGGGCGGCCGAAGGCATCCATGAAATCGCTGCCGAGCTTGTGGTTCCACGTATGCAACGCGCGCGCCCCGGCAGGCAAGCCGGCGAAGCTCTCGCTAGTGCCAGTTACCTGTGTAACGGCATCGAGCAGCACTTCCGCAGGTAACCGGCGGCGATAGCTGCGGGAGTAATTGCGCGTATCGGTAAGGTTAGTCTCGTTCGGCGTAGAACTGAGCTGGTAAACATGCGAGCGAAGAATGGTGCGCATGAGATGCTTCAAATCGAACTTGTGCGCGATGAAGTCCTGAGCCAACCAATCCAATAACGGCCCATTGGACGGCGGGTTTGATGCGCGGAAATCGTCCACTGGGTCCACTACACCGCGCCCGAAGAACTGGGCCCACACGCGGTTCACCGCGGCGCGCGCAAATAGTGGGTTCTCCGGTTGAACCATCCAGTCAACCAGCGCGGCCCGCGGGTCATGGTCGGCGGCGATGACCGCCGCAGGGCCGTCGGGCGCACGAGGCTTCAAGTCTTCGCCAGTGACGGGGTGCTTCATTGCGACGCTACTGGTCGCCCAGATGTATTCGGGCTCGCCGCTGATGGGTGCGGAAATGCCTTGGCCCTTGCGACGCGTGCCGCTGAAGAAGGCGGCAAACTGGTAGTAATCCTTCTGGTCCCACTTCTCGCTCGGGTGATGGTGGCACTTGGCGCACTCGAGTCGCACCCCGAGAAAGACTTGACTCACGAAACCGCCCGCCTCCTCCGGTGTGCGCTTATCACGGAAAAGCGCAGGCGGGCCAGTCTTGTGCGTACTGCCCTGCGCAGTCAGCAGCTCCCGCACAAACTGGTCGTAGGGCAGATTTTGCCGAAAGGCATCGCGCAACCACTGGTCCATGAGGAAGACCGGCTTCACGCCGACGCGCGACGGGTTGCCGCGCACGAGATCGCCCCACTTAACAGCCCAGTGGTCGGCCCACGCGGGATGTTCGAGCAAGCGGTCAATCAACTTCGTGCGCTTATCGGGTGAAGGGTCGTCAAGAAACGCTTTCGCCTCGTCCGCCGTGGGCAGCGTGCCAATGGTGTCGAGCGCCGCGCGGCGGAGGAACTCCGCGTCCGTGGACAAAGCGGAGGGCAAGTGGCCGAGCTTTTGGAGCCGTTGGTAGACGAGGCGATCTATATCGTTGTGAACGGGTAGAGCGGCAAACCGCTCCGCCGGCAACACTCTGTCGCTAGGGACCAGCATAGTGCTCACAGCCACGCTGCCGAGGAAGCGCGCGACCACCGCGCCTTCGCCGCTAAATTTGCCCACGCTCACCAAGCCGTTGTCATCCACGGTCGCGAGGGTTTTCTCGTTCGAGAGATACTCGGAAAGCTCGGTCACATCGCGCACAGAGCCGTCGGAATAATGGGCCTGCACGAGCAGCGGCTGCTTGGCCTCGCGGCGATAGCGACGTTCCTTTGGAAAGACCTCGATGCCGGTTAGCGTCGCCTCACCGGGGTGCGAGTAAGTCATGCCTTGAGCAATCCAGTTAACCAGCGTGCGAAACTCCTCGGAGTCTCGCTCAACGCGGAGACCACCTTCATGCGGCACGGCGAGCGAAGCCTTCTTGAGCAGCAAGCTCTCCTCGGGAAATGCTGGGAACACGCGGCGACCACGCGCATCCTTCACAATCTCCAAATAGTCCGCGCGCGGGTCGTAAGCGAAAATGGTAAGCTTGAAGCCATTCTGGCCCTCGGCTTTTGCATGGCAGGAGCCGAGATTGCACCCGGCTTTGCTGAGGATGGGTAACACGTCGTTGAGGAAGCTAAGAGGCGGTGCCGCCGCCGGGCCGCTGGCTTCTGGCTGCCGCCCTGGGGCGTTAGTTGCGCTCGCCGTCTCGCTGCCCGCAGGCGGCAACTGGACCACGTCCGCTCGGACACTCGACTTTACGGTCACTTTTACGATCGCGGACTTTCCGTTGGACTTCACCGTAATAGTCGCGTTGCCCGGCGCGAGGGGACGAACTTTTCCATTCGCACTGACGGTTGCGACGGCAAGGTTGTCCGAGCTGAACCTCGCCGGTGCGGGTAACTCGAAGCCTTCCTTGTCCGTCGCCGTCACGACCACGCGATGCGGCGCGGCGCCGGCGATGAGCGGCAGTTCCGTGGGAAACACTGCGATGGCCGTAACACTCTTCAGCGCCGCTGGCTCAGACTTGCCCGCCGACTTCTGCGGCGGTGTGCACGCGGCGAGCAAGAGCACCACGCAGGCGAGCAAAGCCATTTTGGCCAGAGATAAAACACGGCTGAAACCCTGATGGAAATTCCAACCGTTGCGCACTTCGACTCCGTTCAATCGGTGATTCATCTGCGGCTAAATTATTTGGCCTCCAGCTTTGTCGGCGCTTTTCCACCTTCCCACACATACACGCTGCCATCGTGGCAGCCCGCAAAGACCGTCTTTGCATCCGGCGTGGCGGCGACAGCGTAAAGCACCTCGTCCACGCCCGTAAGCCGCCGCTCGTTGCCGGGCGAACTGCTCTGCTCGCCGCTATGGCGCTTGAGATCGGTGATGGACGAAGCGCTGCCGTCTTCCGACACCGTTAAGAGCGTAGCGCCGCCGCCGACCCAGTGCAGCGCGGTAACGGCGGCTTTGCGATTCGAGAAAGAACCTTCACGCCCCGCGCTGGCGATGTCCCAAAACTTCAGCTCCTTGTCTGCGCCGCCGGTGGCCAGCACGGCGTCATCTTTGCCGAAAGCGACAGCCTGCACGTAGCTCGTGTGGCCCTCGAGTTTGGCGACTTCCTTCTGCGTTGCGAGGTTCCATACGCGCGCAAGTTTGTCTGCGCTGCCAGTGGCCAGAAGCTTGCCGTTCGCACTGACCTTCAAATCTAAGATGCTGTCGTTGTGCGCGGTCCAGGAGGCGAAGGGTTTTTCGTCGCCCATCCTCCATAAATGAACTTGTCCCGCCGCGCCGCCCGGGCTGTCTGCGACCGCGAGTGTATTGCCGTCCGGTGTGAAGGCGACAGCGGTGGCGCGGCCTGCGAGCGGTTTGTCCAGCACGCCAAAGGGCAGGAGTGACTTGGCATCAAAGAGCAGCACCCGGCGGAATTCGCCCGCTGCAAGCCACCGACCGTCCGCGCTCCACGTGACCGATTGAATGGCGTCACGCGCACCGGTGAGCGTGGCGGCGAGCGTGCGATTCGTCGCGCCAAGCGTGTAAATGAGAAGCTGGTTGCCGCGTGCTGTGGCCAGGCGTTTGCCGTCCGGCGCGAGCGCGACGGCCAGCACGGGTGTGTAGCTGGCGGGGAGTGCTTTGAGTTCGTCCGGTTTGGTCTCACGCGTAAGGAGTTTGAGTACGCCTGCGTCCCACGGCGCACCTGCTTGTACCCAGGCCCGGAGCGTGGCAATGAGCTGTGGTGGTAGCTGTTTCTTCGGCGGCATGTGAGACTCGACGCCGGGTGCGAGTAACTTGATGAGTGGGCTTTCAGAAGCCTTGCCGGGCTTCAGCGCTGGGCCGTTTTCGCCGCCCTTTAGCGCGGCCTCGCGCGAAGTCAGGTCAAGCTGGCCGCGCTTCTTCTCGACGTTGTGGCAGTTGAAGCAGTTCGCGCGGAGAATGGTCATCGCGGCTGCCGCGTGTGAATTTGCCTCCGCACCATGAAGTGCGGGCAAAGCAAACACCACGAACGCATAGGCGACTATGCACAGCTTTAAGCACATACCGAAAAAGTGACGCGGGGCCGGAAAGTGTGCGCCACAAGACTTCGAGCCTTAAACTGGTTACCTACCGCCGCCAGCGCTGTTTCATTTGCAGAGAACGAGCTGATCGCTTCTAACGAACGACAGCTCGACGAAACTCTTCGCTCGTAATCAACTCCATGACGACTTTGTCAATTGAAAGAACCCAGATATCTACAATCCCTTGCTTATCACTATAAAATCCTTGTGTGCTCTGCATTTTTTCACCTTCTCGCCCGGGAAATATGTTTTTTTTCTCTGCTCCAACCCCATAATGTAAAATAACGTTTCCTTGGACGATTTCCTTCCAAAGAATCTGTTTTGATGCGTTATCGATTAACGTGAATTCACATTGTAATCTAGTTTGCCACGAATCCGATAGCAGTGAAGTGAATACTTGTTCATAATCAAACGCGAGAATTTTAGCTGTCAAAACGCTTTTCTCAAGATCCTTCTCCACCCGGAAGTTGGCATCGATGAGCCCACTGATAACGGCGTCGCGCAAAATTTCGGCAACCGGCTTTTCGGCCTCTACCCCGCCACTGGCTTTTTGCCCATATCCATTATATTTATTCGCTAACCAATTGGGTGAAGGCGCAGAGCGCTTGTCTAGGAAAGTTCCGATAGTAACACCAACGTCAGGTTTTTTTTCAAATTGGCGCGGCCAATTTTTGGGCGTTCGATAATTGACGTTTACCTTATCCACCGTGAAAGCGCATCCACTAGAGAACAGGCCGAGTGACAATAAAAGAAACAAACCTACAACACGAATGTAAGAGATAGCTTCGCGGCTGTTTTTTGGCATGGAATTGACGGGTGTTAAATTAAGGAAAAAATCTAATATTCGTTACCAACAGCTGACAAGAATAAAAAATGGTGCCGTTTTTCACTAGTCGGTTGAATCACAAAGTTTGTTTTGATTTGGTGCACAGGGTCACCAAATTTATCTTTGAAACTCAGTTTTAATGAGTTGGTGCCCACATGGGCTGCGGCAGCTGAATACCAAAGAAAGCGCGGTTGATTTGTCCAATAGCGGGTGTCTACAGCCGGATTGCCGATGGCGGAAATTCCTTTGAGAACCAATCCTACGCCACCGACGATCAGCGCGACTCCGAGAGCATCGGAATCCGAGGCTGCGATTGCAGCGGCCGATAGGAGAGCGGCATCTCCGGTGGTACCTGAAACGGTTTTCATTTGGGATTTTAGTGCAAGTATTTTGTCCATGTCACGACTGCCGCGGCTGGTGGCATGATACAAGAAATCTTCCGGTGGGCAGACAGCCACGGTTTTGGCATTGACTGTAACCTCTAACCCTTGGAACCAGGGGTATTTTATTTCATAAGCAAGAATGTGTTTATGTTGGCCGAAAGCCCGTTTGACAGGGGCAGAACCCACCTCCACCACGATGTGGCAATTCTCGCCCAAATCGATGGCTGGAAAGTTCCGGAAAGTCTCTTTGAAGTCTGTCGGCAAAACTGAATGAGATCCTGCCTGTGCGGCTAGGAGCTTATAGTCCAAGTATTCGGCCAGAAACATGTCCGAAACTGGCGGTTTTGCCTTGATATCGATGTCGTGGAAGGATGCGGACTTGAAACAAGCGCGCGCATTGTCGAGTTCATTATCATCTAAATACAACAGTCCACGCAACAAGCAGGCGAAGGAGCGTTCATGGCTCTCGCCTAAGAAAAACTTTTTAGCTTCTTCTCCGGTGTAGCTGCGCGCTTGCTTGGCGGAGTGTCCAAGCCCAAATACACCGTTCATGTTTTCAATAGCCTTGTCCAACTGCTGTTTCGCGTGTTCACGGTCGCCGCGGCGCAGCGAGTTCAGACCAGCCACAAAATGAGGCAGGTTTCCAGCCGAGTTAGTGGACCGTTTGAGGTAACTCGAGCTGGAGGGTTGTGACGGAGGAACGGCAGCATCTGTGCTAGACGCGTGGAAACAAACCATCGTGCCAAACTGCAAAGCGGTCCATGTTTGAATTAAGAAAACGCGTCTCATAATCGTTGAATTTGGGCATTGATTTGGCTCGCCGCATAACCGGCCCCGAAGCCGTTATCGATGTTCACCACGGTCACGCCGCTGCCGCAGCTCGTGAGCATGCCGAGCAGTGCCGCCACGCCGCCAAAGGCCGCGCCGTAGCCAATGCTGGTGGGCACCGCGATGACGGGCTTGGAGACGAGTCCGGCGACGACGCTGGGCAGCGCACCTTCCATTCCGGCGCAGACTACGAGCACGTTGGCGCGCTGAAGTTGGTCGAGCTTGGCCAGCAGGCGGTGGAGGCCGGC
>Ga0194110_10007835_pt1 | contig 12235 bp, 3 predicted proteins | sample TA2Kig1200mmetaG_FD_146192 | JGI IMG/M metagenome (GOLD analysis project Ga0194110, IMG submission 146192) | Freshwater microbial communities from Lake Tanganyika, Tanzania - TA2015032 Kigoma Deep Cast 1200m | ecosystem: Environmental > Aquatic > Freshwater > Lake | place: Tanzania: Lake... | reverse complement strand
TCGGCTGGAAGAGCGAGCTGGCCGAGCAGGGGCCGCTGTGGAAGCTCTATCGCGTCCGCTTCGACTTCGATGCCGGCCGCTTCTACGAACTCGAGCTGAAGATGCTGGTTGACCACCCCTACGCCTGTGTGACGGAGCGGAACAACTTCCGCCTGCGCATCGCCGAGCTGCCCTGCCCCTGGAGCGACCCCAGCGGGCACATGACCCACGGCAAGTCCTACATGCGCTGGGCCGTGGCCGACCAGCTCCGCATCCTGATGAAGGAGGGCTTCGACCCTGACATCTGTTACACCCCCGAGACCTTCTGCTACGGCTTCGCCCAGGACCCGATGAAGCACGACGAGGTGAAGGTGTGGACGGCGGTCCGCCCTGTCTTCCCCTCCGTGGACGCGGCGTGGCTCGGCACCTACTCGACCGATGAGAGGAAGAACGACCTCGTCGCCATCGTGGGGCGCGACGCGGCCCACTGGGAGTATCCCGACTCCTCAATCAACCCGCGGCATCTCACGCCGGGTGTGAACGCGGAGATTCACTTCGTGGATGAGCCAGGCGAGCACGCCTACTATCGCATCCCCGTGGCGCGCGCCGTGCGCCACTGGCTCCTGGCCGTGGGCGACAAACGGGAATGGACGAAGAAGCAGTATCCCGGCAACCACGAGACACGCTATCCCTACCTGGCTCACATTCGCACCAAGGTCTGCGACCTGCCGCTCGACAAGGTGAAGGGCTGGCATCTGGACTGGGAGCAGAAGCTGCCCGGGCAGCCCCGCCTGTTCTTTTCGCCCGCCCAGGCCGAGGCGTTGCTTAAGCGCATCGAGGCGCACGAACCCTTCAAGCCCCACCTGCCGCAGGTGAAGGCAATCCTGACCGGCGAGGGGGGCGCCAAGACCGTGGGTGGCGTCAGCGCCCACACCGGCGGCAACATGGTGGACTTGCTGTTCCGCGTGGGATACAGCGGCTTCGTGCAAAGCATCTCCATCGTGCGGCCGATGCGGGGCGTCGCCGAGGCGCTCGACTTCAATGCCCGCACGCTGGACCCAGCACAGGTGGCCAGGACGCGCCGCGAGATGGCCTTCCTCACCTCGGTCGTCACCGACGGCGATTACTGGCAGTACGCCTGGAACCAGGGGCGCACCAGCTACCTCGCCAACTTCGGCAGCGACCTGTATCTGGCCGTCGGCCTCATGGCCATCGTCCTTCCAGACCACCCCAACTCCAAGCAGTGGCTCCAATATGCCCTGGGCGAGCTGGACAAGGAGTTCGCCTACTACATCAGCCCTGACGGAGCGGGCGAGGAGAACATCGCCAACTACTACCTTTGGACCTGGCGGCAGCTCACCGTGCTGCTCGGGGCGCTCAAGCACAACGGCATCTTCGATGCCGCCAAACACCCGCGCTACCAGGCCGCCTGCCGCTTCTGGCTCGACATCCTCACACCGCCGCAGCCCAAGCTGGCCGCCTATGCCGCTCCCGCGCCGATCAAGCCGGAGGAGCGCCTGCGCCGCATCCCGCCGTTCGGCGACCACGGCTTCAGCGACAACGTGTGCCTGGAACACGGCGGCCCGACAGGGATTCTCCGGGATGCCCAGCCTCAGCTCGCCGCCGAATCAGCCTGGGGATGGCGCGAAGCCTGCGGCGCGAAGCCGGCCACCCACATGGGCGCCATCCCGCACGTGCTCATCGCCGACCCCACCGTGGCCCCGCGCATGCCCGTGCTGGCGAGCCGCCGCCTGCGCGGCTTCGGCGCCGTCCTCCGCAACCACTTCCCGTCCGACAAGGAGACCTTCCTCGCCATCAAGGCCAGCCGCATCTACTCGCACCACCACCCGGATGAAGGCGGCATCCACCTCTTCGGGCGCGGCGTCCCCATCATCCTCGACGCGCTGCACGGCAGGGATTACTACCGGGAGGAGTGGCATCCGATCATCACCTTCGCGGACGGCAAGACCCATCGCCGCGGCGAGGTCGCCGAGTTCTGGGCCAGCCCGCTGGCCGACTTCGTAGCTGCCGACATCCCGGTCGGGCCGTTCCTGCCCGGCCCGCCCGAGCCGGGGATGACCCGCGGCGGCGGCCGGCGGCAACTGCTCCTCGTGAAATCGCCGACGCTCGACGTGCCCGACTACTTCGTGCTCCAGGACATCGCCCACGGCCCCGCGGCCAGCCAGCTCAACCTCCCCGTCTTCTGCGGCAAGCCGCAGGTCGGCGCAGGCGGGAAGGCCAACTGGCTGCTCCTGCCGCCCATCGAGTCGCCGAACCACGGCGTGGCCACCGACTTGATCTTCCTAGCGCCTACGGCGCCCGAAATCACGGTCACGCCCATCCCGAAGGGCGAAGGCGGCGAGCACGCCTGGGCCATTGCCGCGCGCCAGCCGGCAGGAAAGAACTGGGCTCTCATCATCTACCCCCGCGACAAGGAGATGGCGCAGCCGACCATCGAGCCGCTCGATTCCGCCCATGCCTTCCGTCTGACTTCCCCGGAGAAGCGCGCCGTGGACTATGTGGTTGCCGCCACTGGCGCGGCCTCCGTGCAAACCAACGAATTCCGCTTCACAGGCCAGTGCGGCGTGGCCCGCGTGCGCGACGGACGCGTCAGCGTGTCCCTGGTGAACGGCGCGGAGCTCCGCTGTCGCGACATCGGCGTCTTCGGCAAAGGCCCTGTCTCCCTCACGCAGACCGCCACGGGCTTCACCGGGACGGCCGAAGGCCCGCAGCGCGAAATCTACCTGCTCCTCGGCCGCGAGTGGACCAGCGACCTTGTGCTGACCCTGAACGGCAAGCGCGGGAAGCGCAACTCGCCCAACGGTATCCTCGCCGTCGAGCTGCCCGAGGGCCGTTGCGACTTCACCATCGAGAAGCCGTAGGCGAGCACAAACGGGGGACACAAATGAAGCCGAAGCAGCTTATGATCGTCGCGCTCGGGGTGGCGGCGCTGTTGGCAGGCGCGGCGCAATGCGGCGAGATCACGATCGGCCTAGTAGCGCAGAGGGACGGCAAGCTCGTCTCGCTGGAAAGCGCCCACGAGATTCGGCGGTCGCCCTACGGCGGCTGGGTGGTGGCCACATGGCCGTTGAGCATGAGAGTAGATAGCTCGCCGATCCTGGACTACAAGGATGGCCTGCTGGACGGAGCGGCAACCGCTGGACTGCAAGACGGGGCCGCCGAGGACATGGGCGCTGCCGACAAGCTGCTCAAGGAGCTTGGCGTCGAGGGGCCGCCCGTGGTGCCGGGAATCACTCGCCCGTCCACGGCAAAGGTGGAACTGCACGATGGCAAGCACGTGCTGGCGCCCGGCGACATCCGCTTTGCGCTCGAACGCGGCAGGCTAAGTTCCGACGACCCTCGCGTGACCATCCAGGCCGGCCGCGGCCTGGTCGAAGTGGCCTGCTGGCCTGTGACCCTTCGCGCCTTCGCGGGGGAGCGGTCCGTCGCCGCGCCGATGGCCCTCGCCTATGAGGGGGCCGACCTGCTGGCCGGCGTGCTCAAGCCTGTGGAGGACGCCGAGAAGCAGAGGCGCCCAAAGGCCGAGGGAGGGGCGGGCGAGGCCCCACGCTTCCGCCGCGTCACCCTCTACCTCCCGCCGACGCCAACGGGCAAGGCATATCGCTTCAGCGGCGTGCCCTTCACGCTCGACGCGCGGGGCAAAGTGACCCTGGCCGAGGCCGGGCAGGTGGAGTTGGTGGGCGATGCAGAGCTGCGCCTCAAGCTGCCCCCCGCGCCGCCAACACGCCTCGTCGGAATGCGCCGGCTGGACGAGCGCGCGGCCAACGCCGTTGCGGGACATCCTGACCTGCCTCTCTGCCCGAAGTGGTCGGAGATGGCGATCGTTCCCGCGCCGCCAGGCCAGCCCAGCGTCCCCATCACCTTCGCCATCGAGAAGACCAAGGGGCACACGGTGCCCGTCCCCAGCACCTTCGATTCCCTGCCGCACAAGGTCGTGATATTTGATCCCGCGTCCGGCGCCTCCTGGCTCTTCGAGACGGCACAGTTCGTCGTTGCTCCCCGCGCCCAGTACCGGTGCGGCCTGACGCCTATCGGGCAAGGCTCCAGGCCGCCGAGGCAGCTCGCCTGCCGTCTTGTCCCCCTCTACCGGCAGAAGGAGCCTATGCCCGCGATGCTCACCGGCCCCGGCGACGGCGCCCTGTCGCTCGACTTGCCAGCGGCCGTTGACGCGGGGCTTTGGCAACTGGTCTCCGATGGCAAGGGCGCTCTGGCACTGCTCCTCGTGACCGACCAGAAGGCCCCGGCCACGATCTCCCTCTACACCTATCGCAACCGGGCTGGTTTCGTGCAGGGCGATCGCGTGGACATCTACTGGACTGTTCGCACGCCGGGCGGGGCGAAGCCGGTTGGCGACTTCGAGGTTGTGCTGCGGGGCGCCCGCATCGAGAAGGTGATCGCACGCGAAGGCGGGAACGAAGAGCCGCTTCTCACGGGCCACACACGCCTCGACACGTCGGCCCTGGCGCCTGGGGCCTATCGCCTCAGCGTTCGGCCCGATACGGCCATCAGCTATCCGGCCCACTTCTTCGTCTACCCGCGCGAGCCTGTGTCGGACTTCGGGCTGAACTCCTACGCCCCGTTCGGCGAAGCGAAGATGGACGTTGGCTCACCGATCACGACGTACTACGGCCAGGGCACTGGGGCGGGCGAGCCCGGCCTGGAACCGGCCACGGACCACGCGCGGAGCGGGCTGGACGCCGCCCTTGCTTCATTCTCAAGCTGCCCCGCCGGGCCTGCGCCCGAGAAGTTCATCCGCCCCTCCGAGGACGAGATTGGGCTGATGACCCTCGCCCGCTGCGGCAAGCGCGCGGTCGTCCAGATGCCGGTCATGCTCCACCACGAGGAGTGGAACCCCAAGCACACCCTGCCCGAGGAACTGAGCCAGCTTCGCCGGCGCAACGCCCTCTTCACGCAGAAGCACGCCGACCTGGCCGCCTTCGCCGGAATCTCACTCAACTGGTACGCCACCACCAACGGCTACTGGGAGGAGTCGAAGCCCCTCGACGGGCACCAGGCTCGGCGCAACCAGGAGGCGGCCAAGTGGGTCGCACAGCGCGCCGAAGGCAAGGGCACGGAGGGCGAGCGCAAGCAGGCGGAGTATGACGCCTGGAGCCTCGTCCTCCCTTCGGCCTACGAGCAGTACCTCGCGGACGCGAATGCGATCCGGCCGGGCCTCACCGCGCACACAGGCATCCCGTCGTTCTGGCTCGGCGGCAGGGCCTCCTATCCGCCGCTGGCCTACTCGACCCTCACGCACCGCGATTGCGTGGACTACACGGACTACGGTCGCCCGCCCTGGAGCCACTTCCGCGCGCCGGCGTTCCTGCACATCCACAACCCGCAGGGGCAACCTGTCCAGATGGTCACGGCGACCATAGGCAAGCACGCGCGCATCCTCACGGCCTTCGGCGCTGCGGGCCGCGGCCTCGACGGCTTCGCCTTCCCCGCGGACGGCGATGCCTTGTCGGGCGACCACGAGCAGCTCCTCCGCATCTTCCAGCGGTTCGGCCCTTACCTCCGCGCGCTTGACCCGCTGCCCGACGTGGCGGTCTACTTCTCGAAGATTTCGGCCTGGCCGCAGCAGAAGAGCGTGGTGCTCCACGACCTCGCGCGTCTCCGCCGGCCAGGAGTGCTTCTCGGCGAGGAGGACATCCTGCGCGGGGAACTCGACCGGCACAAGGTCCTCTTCCTCGCGGGGGTGGGCGAGCAGGAGACGGCGGCGGTGCGCGAGGCGTTCGCCCGGTTCGAGAAGCGTGGAGGCTACGTCGTGAAGGACCGAACCGTGGCAGAGGGGTTCCCCGGCGTGGACCTCGGGTTCGCCTACGACAAGGAGCAGGTGCACAATGGCTGGGGCCTCGCCTGGCCGAACGGCGAGTGGGAGTTCGCTCACCTGTGGGTCAACTTCCTCAAGCACCGCGAGCCGGGTCTCGTGAAGGCGTTCGAGAAGGCGCCTGCCATCCCCCTCACGACCTCCGACAAGGAGGTCCTCATCTCGCCGCTCGCGGGGAAGGAATCCATCTGCTGCTTCGTGGTCAACGAGACCTACGTCCCGATGTCCGTGGAGGGCAAGTGGCGGCAACACGCGGCCCTGCCGCGCCGCGGCGACCTGGTTGTGGACAAGGGCTGGCATGTCCGCGACCTCCTCAGCGGCAGGCCCTGCAAGACGGTTGAGAGGAACGGAAGGCAAGCCGTTGAGCTGGACTTCACTCACCTGGAGGGCGGCGTCTTCCTGCTCACGAGGCGCGAGCCCAGAGCCACGAAGACGAAGGTGTTCAGGACCACCGCGGGGCTTGAGGTCACCGCCTGGCTCGAGGATGGGGCGGGCGCGCCTCTGTCCGATCCCATGCCATTCGAGGTTACACTGAGCGGCCCGGGTATGGGCACGCTGTTCCACAAGTTCGCCGCACTCTCGCCAGACCGCGCCCTCGCCGTTCCGCTGCCCGAGGTGAGTGAGGCGACCGACCTCACGCTGGCCGTCCGCGACCTCGTCCTGGGGTCCACCGCGGAGCAGGCCGTGAAGCTCGCGCCCGCTGCCGCGGTGCAACCACCGGGCGACTCCCTCGACATCGTCGGCCGGAAGCAGATCGTGGAGTTCCTGCGGCGACCGGGCCAGGTCCTCGTGCTCCTCGACGAGGGGCAGGAGCGGTATCGCCCTGCCGCCGAAGCTGCGGTTGGCCTGCTGGCGAAGCACGGTCGCAAGGCTGTCGTGAAGGTGCTCGACGCGGCGGACGTGCGCGAGCTGCCGCTGCGCTGGCAGCCGACCAAGGAGGACCAGGAACTCCTGGGCAAGGTGTCCGCCGGCGAGGCCATCGCCTGGCGGGTGCCGCTGACGCCGTGGACCCGCAAGCCCGACGCCCCGCTAGCGGGCTACGACGAATATGGGCCGCGGACGTGGGTCGGCGCAGACGTGGTGCTCTTCGGCGGCCCCAGGGACAACCGTGCACTCGAAGACCTCGACGGGTTCCTGCGCCGGCGGCCCTCCGAGAGCTTCCCGTCCCCAGGCCGCTTCTTCCTCCACTACGTCTGGGACCCCTTCCAGGGCGGGAGCGACGCGCTCTACGTCGGGTGCAACGACCCTGCCGGCGCGCTGGCGGCGGTCCGCTGCCTGGCCGAACTCAAGGACGGACCCGCTGAGGCGCCCAAGCCCGCCGCCGGCCCCCCCGCCGTCACCCAGGGCGGGCCGACCAGCGCGCTCGAGGACCTGGTGAAAGGGAGGCTTGGCGCGAGCATCAGAGATGTCGCCTACTCGCCCAGCGGCAAGCGCGTCTTCGTCACGCTCGACTCCTATGGTGATTCCTTCTTCGTCCTGGATGGGGAGGGGAAGACTCTTCACGCGCGCCCCGTGGCGAACCGCCTGGGCAACAACGTCTTCTTCCAGGGAAGCGGCGCGCTGCGGCCGGCCAGCGACGCGCGAACCTTCATTCGCCTCTGGGCCGACGACTACCTCCTCGACCTTCAGCAAGGCTTCATCGAGAGGACAGAGAGCCCGCCCCACGGTCTCCCGGGCCGCGTCCGCGTGCCGCCCGGCGGCCCGGTGCTGGTCCAGGACCCCGAGCGCGGGCGCACCTATCTCGGCGGCAAGTGCAGCCTTGCCGCGCTCGATGCGGACGGGAACCTGCTGTGGCGATACAACGATGCCGAGCACCGCACGAGCACGCAGGACATGCTGCACCGCCGTTCCATCTTCATCCGCGGCGTGACGCCTGACGGCAGACGCCTGCTGGCCACTGCCTTCGGCGTCGCACAGGACGTCTATGGCATCGGGAAGCCAGAGAACCCATCCGTATTCTGCGTGGCCACCGATTCCGGCAAGGTGCTCTGGGCCAAGGAAGGGCTGTATCTGAACCAGGGCAAGGCCATCGTGGTCGACGACCGCTTCGTCATCGTCGCCGATGGCGGCCAGTTCCATCTGCTGAATGCGGACACTGGCGAACCGATGGGCAGCTTCCGCGCCGTCGGAGGCACCGACGTGATCCTGCCTGTCCCGAAGAGCGAACTCTTGCTCGTGGTCGAGAACAACCATTTCGACCCGCACGGGCCGTCGAGCCGCGCCTACCTCAGGGCGCCAGGCGAGCGGCCGGACATCATACTCGGCCTGCCGGGCCGCATTCGCGACGCCCGCATCACCCCCAACGGCCGCCACATCGTCCTCTCCTCGCGGCGCGGCCAGACGGCCTGCTTCGGCCTCGACGGCGCGAAGCAGTGGGAAGCCAGCGTGCCGATGGGTGGCGTGGTCCGCTTCTCGCCCGACGCCAAGACCACCCTCGTCGGCTCCGAAGTCGGTGAGCTGGCCTTCATCGAGACCGATACGGGGAAGGTGCTCCGCACCGTTGACCTCAATCCCCACAACCTGACCACCCCCGAGCAGTTTGTGAAGCAGATGGGCAACGTGGGCGACGTGCCCGTGGCGCGGGCGGCGCGGGTGCCGCCGGAGATGCCTGAGCCCTCCTACCTGGATTCGCTCGACAAGAAGGCGGTCCGCTTCGGGCCAAACCTGTTGGGCAAGGAGATGCTCCGTAGCAGGCTGAAGGCAGGCGGAGACGGGGGCACTTGCGTGCTGGACGGCCCGGCTGAGTTCAAGCTCAAGGTCGCGCCGAAGTCCACCTACCTAGTCGAGTTCCTCAACGCCTCTGCTGACCCTGGCCAGCTCACGCCGCAGACGCGCATCGAGGCTACGATTCGCGGGGCCGGCCAGGGCAAGCACCTGCCATTCACGGGCCGCCTGCCCATCGGCGCGGCCCCGGCCCGCCGCCGCATGGCCTTCCGCACCGAGAGCGAGACGGAGGTGACGCTGTCGCTGCGGGTCGTCGTTCCGACCGAGAAGGGCGAGGGCACCCGCCGCCAGAAGACCTATGAGCCGTCCGAGCCGGGCAAGATGCCCATGCTCATCGGCGACACGGTTGTTGCGGCGCTCCGCTTCCAGAGCCGCAACCTGCTCAAGCCTGGGATGGTGGAGTGTGAACTCCACCGCTGGGGCGGCGGCGACTCCACCCACAAGAAGTGGACGTGGAACGCGCCGCGTCGAGCGCTTGCCCTTGCCGACGGCCTGATCGGCAACCAGGAGACCAAGTGGCAGGAGGCCCAGGATACGGTTACCGGCACCTCGGTCAGCCACGCCACCGCAAAGGCAGCGTTCAAGAGGGCCGAGACCATTTCCGCAATCGCGATCTTCGAGGACAACCACGGGCCGCTCCCAACCGCCGACGGCGTGCAGGAGATGGCCTCGATGCACTACGGACTCTACATCAATGGCCGCCGGGTTGGCTATGTCGTGGGCAACACGAACCTGGTCAACATCTTCACATTCCCTCCCGTGGACACCAGAACCATCGAGTACTTCTGGGCCGGGCGCGAGTTCGCGGAGCGAACCGAGGGGATGACCCGCATGGCGGAATTCGAGGCCTACTCGACGGAGGACGTCGAGCTTCGCCTCGATGAGCCGGCCGACATTACCGAGGAGGGCCTGAAGCTCAACCGCTGATCTCAGCCATGTTGGGCGAGGGCATCAGAAACGTGGCGCTCGCCCCGCGCGACGGGCGCACGCGCCGATAACGGAGATAGACTATGGAACGCGTCATCGCCCTTCTTGCCTCAGTGGCTGCGGCGCTCGCAGGAGCCGGTTGCGTTACATTGAGAGCGGAACCCGTGAGGACCGACCCTCGGCCGCGCGACTTGACGCCTGTGACCTGGCTGGCGGCGCCGGCGCACCCGCCCGTGGAGATTGTGCGCGGCGGGAAGGCGCGGGCGGTGGTCTACGTGGCCGACCCGAGAGGCAACGAGAAGTACGATCGGAAGAAGCACGGCGATTATCCCCCGGCGCTCCCGTTGTTGGTCAATGAGCTGGTGGAGGTGGTGCGCCTGAGCACCGGCGCCGTGCTCGAGCGGGTTGAGCAGGCGCAGGCCACCGATCAGCCGGCTATTGTGATCGGCGACTGCGAGGAATCGCGCCGGGCCGGCATTGATGCCGCGAAGATCCCGATCGAGGGGTTCGTCGTCAAGACCGCCCCGAACCGCGTGTTCCTCGTGGGCAGCACGCAAGCGGTGCCGCCAGGGAGCGACCCGTGGGCAGTTTGGGGCAACGAGGGCACCGCCTGGGCCGTGGCGGACTTCCTGGAGCGTTTCGTCGGCGTGCGCTGGTACTGGCCGACCGAAGTCGGTGGCCGGTCCATTACCCCCGCCAAGTCACTTGCCATCCCCCCGGTCCACTACACCGACCAACCCGTCTTCCGCCAGCGGGAGTATCACCCGCCTGATGGCTGGAAGCTTCCGACGAAGGCACGGTCGTCCGACAAGGAGCCGCTTCCCCTCCCGAATGGCGCCATCCCCGAAGGGGTCACGGCGATCAGCACGGCCAACTACCTGCCCCTCGTCCGCGGCGGGTGCAGTTGGCCATACAAGATCAAGGTCCACCAGCCTCAGAATCTCGGCCGCCTCCCTGAGAAGTTCCGTGAAGAGAACAAGGAGATGTTCGCGCTCAAGAAGGATGGCACGCGGAACTTCGAGATGTTCTGCTACAACTCGCCGAAGACCCTGGAATACCTCCTGGAGGGTTGCGAAAGGGTCTGGACCCAGGGCAAAGGCGGTTGCCCCTGGGTCACATCCACCTGCGTCACGGTCTCCCCTCCCGATTCGACGGTGGAGTGCCACTGTCCCCCTTGCCGCGAAGCGTTTGCCAAGGGCGGCGGCAACTGGATTGACGGACCCTCGATGATGATGGGGCTCTTCGTGAAGCGCGTGTGTGAGGCCGTGAAGAAGCGCTGGCCAGACAAGAAGGTAATCTACCTGCCCTACTGGAACTACCAGGAATGCCCCAAGGGAGTTGACTACCCCGACAACCTCGTGATCATGGCCGCAATGACCACCTACCCGATGGCCCTGAACGTCCAGCCCGAGAATGCCCAGGAGGCGATGGAGCGCCTGCGCGCCTGGCGGGCGAAAGCTTGCCTCCCCGTGACCATGTGGGACTACTGCGTCAACTGGACCTATGGCCCGCACCAGTACCCGCACGTCGTTCGGGACTTCTACAAGGGCGCCCAGGGCCTGATCGCCGGGGTGTTCATCAACGGCGAGAACCTGGGCGAATGGACCCTCAATGCGCCCACGCTCTATGTGTGGATGAAGGCGCTGTGGAACCCGGAGCTGCACGTTGACGCGGTGCTCGACGAGATGTGCCGGCGGCTCTACGGCAAGGCTGGGGCCACCGTGCGCGAACTCACACGGCTGGAGTGTGACGTCTGGGAGGCCGGGGACTGGAAGAGCCGCCGCGTCAAGGTGCCGGGCGGCTGGTTCGTCCCCAGACAGCTCTTCCCCAGGTTCTGGACGCCCGACATCGTGCAGCGGATGAAGGCGTTGCGCGACAAGGCGCTGGCCGAGCTGGCCGACGACCCGGCCGCCCGGCAACGATTCCTCTACAGGACATGGACCTTCGACGCCTTCCTCAAAGAGGCCGAGGCGCTCAAGCAAGAGAAGGCGCCGTGATTGCAGGATGCCCTCACAGGAGCGCGTACTCCCGTCATCGCTTGCGTCGAGCCCCGCCGTCCCTGCGCTCGAGAGGGGACTCCGGCAAGAGAGAAGCGCAACATCTGTTCTGCCGGAGGTAATGTCTGGCTCCCCGACGAGGACTCGAACCGGCGCTGCCAGGCCAGGATCGTGTCGGGCTTCACAATGCTCACCACGTTCCGCATCAGCTTCCGCCCCATCGCCAACGCCGCCGCCACCAACGAACGCCGCTCCTCATCTGTGAAGCGAAGCCGGCCATTGATCTTCGACTTCAGGACGCGATTCTCCATCTGCAGGTACTCGTTCTGAAGCGTCAGTTCCCGACACAGCAGTCGCGCGACCGTCGCGATCAGCGGGAGTCCTGCCCAGTTGAACCGCCGGGAGCCGTCCTGCGCCATGCGATCTCCTTGAGAACGCCCTTCGATCACCAGGGGCACGGACGATACCACAACTCCAGCGGACACGCAACCTTACAAAGCACGCACGAATATTCGGACCCTACGGGGGTCAAGTAGTCATTGGCGGCGGGTGCGTGTAATCTCCTACGGACCAGTTTCCGCTTTTCTTCTTTGGCCGTATGTGATATAAGTGTATACGCTTATGTTATATGGAGTCCGACGTGGAAGACTCGGCCCAACGTAGCCTGGAACGCACGCGGAAGGCCCTCATGGGGAAACTCGCCTCTTGGGGGAGCTTCGTGCGAGGGTCTGTGGTGCTCATGAAGCGGCGATGCATG
>Ga0194110_10007823_pt1 | contig 12251 bp, 5 predicted proteins | sample TA2Kig1200mmetaG_FD_146192 | JGI IMG/M metagenome (GOLD analysis project Ga0194110, IMG submission 146192) | Freshwater microbial communities from Lake Tanganyika, Tanzania - TA2015032 Kigoma Deep Cast 1200m | ecosystem: Environmental > Aquatic > Freshwater > Lake | place: Tanzania: Lake... | reverse complement strand
CTTCCGCCGGTATACTCCCTGTGCTCCGAGGGATCAGCCAACTTGAGATCAATCATAATGAGATCCAGGTAGCTTAAGACTTTCCCGGCAAAATCCTGCCAGAGAAAGAGGCCGTTAGTCTGGATGGCCGTATGAATACCCTCCTGCTTGAGACCCTGAAGCAGCTGGGAAAGATAGTCCAGATGCAGCGTGGGTTCGCCCCCCGAAAGGGTGACCCCACCCCCGGAAACTTTGTAAAACACCCGGCCTCGAAGCAGTCTGGCGATCAATGTTGCCACCGGATAGAATTCACCGATGCCTCGCAATCCCCGTCCAGGGCAAACCTTGAGACATTCACCGCAGCCGTCGCAGCGGCGCCGGTCAATGCGGACCGGGTTGTCTAAGCTAATGGCTCCCCGGGTGCAGGCTGCCACACAATCGCCGCAGCCTATGCAGTCCGCAGCAAAAAACCCTATTTCCCGTCCGACCTCCACTGACTCCGGATTATGACACCACCGGCACCTGAGTTGACAACCCTTGAAAAAAACTGTGGTGCGAAGGCCGGGGCCATCATCTGTAGCATGACCTTTGATGTTAAAGATCAGAGGCTTGTCGTGCTCCATGGCAGCTTTTGCCTCAACCAGTGAAGCTGCTGGTTAATTAGAAAAGCAAATTTGAAAATATAATTCACATTGCCGTGCGGCCTGATTTCATTACGTACAACTCCGGCAAGGAGATCCTGGTTGGTCCCCTTCGCATAGTCGATCAGGTAGTTGAGTAATGCGGCTTCATCTCTTAACTCCAAACCAGCGTCTGCTTCGTAAATCTCGATTCTGTTCTTCGGCAAGCGCATCGTCCCATCTGTGAATACCACCGGAATGTGGAGAGAGCCCGATCTGGTAAAGAGAACATAGGTCCCGGTAAAATCTATGATAGACCCTCTAAACTCGCGTTTGAACCTTAACAGGGTCCTCATCCCCCAGAGTCCCATTTTAAATATCGGGCCGGTGAGCCCCAATTTGAGGAGTATTTTTCTGGCTAGTCCGGGGGGTTTCGGTCCAGGCAGGGGTTTGCCGTCATAGGGTTCTGCCTTTCCGGTGGCGAGATTGTATTGGGTCCGGCTGATGATCTCATCCTGCATCCTGATATCGAGATCATGAAAGTAGGCCGAGTATCCCGAAACCCTGACCAGGATATCCTGGTACTTCGGATCCCGGGGATTAATTTTTAACGCCTCCCGGGCTTCGATGAGTTTCTGCCGGTGGATGAGGTTATACTGTACCTGCATTCCCCCCATCCGGAAGTAGCCCTCGATATTGCCGGCAAATTTATTTAGATAGGAAGAAAGGTAATCCGGTTGTGCTTTGGAGGGAGGAGGATACTTCAAATTTAAGGCCTGGCCATTGCCTATCTGAGTATGATCCAAGCCGGCCAGGAAGTGGTAAACTTCCCCATCCTCGCCGGTCGCCCCGGAAACCGGCGTAATCCCGCTCGGCAGGGACTCCCCCGCCATCCGGCCACTGGGCAGCGCCCCGGTAAGAGCCCCGAAGCCGGCATGGGTGGTCATGGTCCAGTAACCCGCAGTATATTTCCCACCCCGGTAATTCTCCTGCTCCTGGCAGACATTATGGAGAAATTCCAGCAACCAGTCGGCGTTTTTTTTGGCCAGCGAACTGGTGCTGCCGAATTTGCCAGGATCATGCGGGGATTTTTCACCCAGGGCCCGGAGACGGAGTTTCTCCTGACCCTGCCAGTTCCTGGTGATGGCTTCCAGCAACGTTGCCAGAGTCACCATCTTCTCGTGAAAGACCATCTTCTCGATGGCCGTCAGGGAATCAACCACTTCCGCCAGTCCGATCATCGCTATACCGGTGAAATTATAGGTGGCCCCGCCCTGAATCACATCCTGACCCTTTGCCAGGCAGTCCTCCAGCAGTGCCGACATCAGGGGGAAGGGATTATAATCCTGATAAATTCTGCCGAAATAGTTATTCGCCTGGACCGCCTGGGAAATGAGCCAGGAAAGCTGGGTTCCGAAAGCCCTCAGAAATTCTTCATAGGAACGCATCTCCTGGGGAGGCTGGGTAACCGGACCGATCAGATCATCATCTGCACCCAGACCGCTCAGGGGGTGTTTTCCCTGGAATAAGGCCAATTCCAAAGCTGCGGCCAGATTCAGCCAGATGCCGCCGTTGTTTCCAAAGGTCCGGCCGCTGCTGGCCGGCTCCACGCAGCCCACGGCGCCGTAGTCCCTGGCATCCTCCTCTTCGACCCCGTGGGCTACCAAGGCCTCGATGACCGCCTTATCGTTGTGGAAACAAGGGGTGGCTCCGGTTCTGACATTTACCCGGCACAGGCTCTCTAAGTATTCTCTTTGGTTTATGCCGGGAAAATAGCGGGCATTAACGTTGGGATCCCGGAGTTGCAAAATTTCCGTGGCCGTGAGCATCACCAAGGTGAGGTCGTTGACGGCGCACTTCCCCTGGCGATCCACCCCCCCGAGGGTCACAGCCTGGTTGCAGCCGCTCCCCCCCATGACATAATCCACACTTTCCGGAATTGCCGGAATATGGTCCCCCAGCTTCAACCATAAACAGCCCACCAACTCCACGGCCTCCCGGAGAAAGTCAGCCACCCGGTTCTCGTCTCGAGCCTGCTTCAGGTCCTGTTTGAAAGCGGGATAGAGGGCCTGATCAAGCCGGCCGGGACTGATGGTGGCATCGAAACTCTCCTGATGCAGGCCTACATAGCAGAGCCAGATTGAGTTCACCGCCTCCCGGAAAGTGCGGGGTGGATTGGCCGGAACCCAGGCGCAGACCTCGCTTATTTTCTCCACAGTTTTTCGAAAGTCATCTATTTCTCGCGATTGTCGTTGGGCGTGTGCCTCCGGGGTAAGCCTTTCCTGTTCCTCCGGTGACAGCGACCAGCGTTCCTGCAAAAATGCTATTTCCGGATACCTCTGTACGACTCGGTCTAAGAACTCCTCTGGTTCTTCCCCTGCCAACCCGACCAGATCCCGGGCCAGGCCGGAAGCATAGCGGCTGAGGTTATCGGCGTAAACCACAATCCCATCCAGGGAGAGCCGCACTGCCTGGTAGAAGTCTTTGGCCTGCTGCTGCCCCGCGGTCTTTTCCAGTGCCGCAGCCCTTTGGATTATCCCTTTAATCCCTATATCCAACACCTCGGTAAAATTTGGAATGACGTGACCGATGAAGGCCGCCTTACTATTGATGAAAAAGATAAGGCGTTGCATTAAGTTGAGGCAATCAGGGTTGGAGAAGGTCTTCCTGGTTCGTTCCAGGATTGTCCGGTCCATCCAATAGGGGAATATCTCCCGGTCTAAAATCTCCATCTGCTCAGAACTCAAACGGAACGGCCTCTTTGGACGCTGGCTGATGGTCGGTAACTCAGGCCAGACCGTAAACGGCGCCAAAGATTCAGGGTGAACCATGACCCCTTTCCGTTTCGAAGTAGTAGTACCTGCCAGGAGGTTGTCATCGGGTATAACCGGCCGTTTGTTTCTCAGGATATGTCCGTTCAGCCGACCGGCCCGGAGTTCCGGAGAGAGATTTTTTTCATCGAGTTCTCTGAGGAAATAGGTCATACAGCAGGGCAACTCCAGACAGAACTCATGATTGAGGTTGACATAGTCGTTACGCAACCTTTTGAGGCGGGGCAGGCTTTCCAGGGTGATACTTTCCAGTTGAGAGCCGGTGATGGTGACGCGCCGGTCATCAGGATGGGGTGATTGAGAGGCGACTTGCATGTTCCCTCCCATGGGTACTCGGTCAGGGTGGCGGGAGAGCCGGGGGGGCCCGGTCGGTTGCTTTTATAAAAGCCCGTCTTTGAAACCAGGCGGGTTAATTACTACCTGGTCCCGACAAGGTTCCCAGTTGCCATACCGAGGCTGATTTAGAGTCTTCTATCGTAAGCGTTCAGCGGTCAGCTTACAGCCATCAGCTAATGCTTTAAATTCAAATAGTTATTCTAAGGAGGCGGATCACTGGTTTTTCGCTTAGTTTCCCTAACCCATTGTTTTTGCCGAAAGCTGATTGCTGATAGCTGATAGCTGAACGCCTACCTTCTATCTAGGTAATTTTCGTTGCCAGGTCATCCCTGCACTGGTAGAGATAATTTCTAACTGGCTATAAATATTTTTGGTTATCTAAAATTGTAAGCGTTCAGCGGTCAGCTTACAGCCATCAGCTAATGCTTTAAATTCAAATAGTTATTCTAAGGAGGCGGATCACTGGTTTTTCGCTTAGTTTCCCTAACCCATTGTTTTTGCTGAAAGCTGATTGCTGATAGCTGAACGCCTACCTAAATTTATTAATTAACTTGTACACCCCCAAATTTATTTTTTCATTGACATATAAAGTAATTGTAGTCAGAATTTATTATATAATAAATTTTAATTAAAAATCAATATCCGTAACTTTAAATATGATAAAAATATATTCGAGTTAAATATTCTTTAGGTATTATCTGTAAAACCCGGTTAGTTGATTGCGCCTCTGTGGAAGGGGGTAACTATGTTTACCGCCAGGCCGAAAAGAAGCAGTGATCCGGTCGCTAGATTGGAACAATACCTGCAGAAGCTTGAGGGCAGACAATTCGGCGAACAGGAAGTTAATGAATTTTTCACCCTGGCCAGGGACCGTCTTGGTATTTCCCGGGACGCCTTTCAATTCCTGGAACAAACCGTCCTCTTGGGGCATTCCCAGTGTTTCGTCAGCGACAAGGCCCGCCGTTGGTTCAAGCACCGCCTGATGTTGGAGAGGTTCAAACCCTCCCTCTGGGAAAGGGTTCTCAAGGGCCTGAGGAACATTCCCCTGGTCTGGGGAGTCGTTCGCGGGCAGTGGCTGCAATTTTTCCAAGATGGTACCGCCCCCCCGGAAATCAGGCGTGAAGTTCGTCGAATTGCCGGGCTGGCCGATTTTTCCGGCGCCGTGAGTTTGGCCCGCCTTGATCCAGCCACCAGAGATCCCCACCACATTTATGAAGCCCTGAAAAAAACCATTGCGGCCATTAACGGCTTTGCGTTTCTCGACCGGCCTCCTGTGGGGCGTAACCACAACAGCCATACGATTCTTATCAAACCGGGGGTGAACTGGGGCTATTTCCTCTATCCCACCGTCACCAGCTGGCAGAGCGTCTACGCCCTCGTCAGCTTGTGCTTTGCCGAGGCAGAAGTCCGGGGCGCCCATGTGGAGAAGATCATCATCGGCGATGAAAGCGGCATCGAGTGCGCCCTGCATGAGCATACGACCACTCAAAATCTGGTCTACACCGGTATCTATCATGCCGCCGTGCTGGCCGGCCTGGAACGCGCCGCCTCCCTTGAATCCCGCCATCCGGAGAAATTTTCTGGAGCAGAGCGGTTACTGCCTCGGGCCTGGGAGATAGCCGAAGCCATGACCTCGGAGCAGCACCGGGAAAGTCCTCCCAACCCCGAGGCCGATGACACGGATGAGGATTACAAAAAGATGGTCTGGCTTGCCCATGAGGCCGGAGTGCAGATCATCGCCTTTGATGAGGACGGCACCGAAGAGGAGCTCTATACCAGAGTTCATCCCAGCACTTTTAAACGTTTCAGCCATGGTATCTCTATTCCCCGTATCGTCCATAAAGAAGTCACGGATATCATCAACCTCCCTAAACCTCCGGGGCGTCACTTGATTATGGGGAACACCGGGCTGACCGGTGCCGTGAAGAATTACGTCGGACTTCTTAAGGGATCAGAGCGCTCTCCTGCCCCCGGTCTGCACGGCTTTACCGATCGCGCCCCCAAGTTCAGGATGCATGATTCCAAGTCCGCCTTACAATATTATGAGAAACTTAACCGGGAAATCCAAGAAGACCGGACGGGTAAAAAGGCGGGACGGCTTGCCTGGGAGGTCATTGCCACAAACCCCCGGGAAGCCCTTGACCTGGGCGTCTTCCATGAGAAGATCGTCGAAATTTACCTGGCCTTTAAAGAAAAGGAACGTTTCTGTGCCACCGACATGCGGCAGACGCTTCAAACCCACGGACCTGACTTCGGCAACACCATTGACATCGGGGCCGTCATTGCCGCCCAGGATGCCGTCAGTTTTGACGCGGTCGCCGGGGCCTTATTGGAGCTGGCCTACGAAAGGGAAGAGCGGCAGGCTTCGGGCAAGAAAGTCGGCTTCCTCAGGGGCCTGCTTAACGCCTGCAGACCGGGAGGAATCAGACCGGAGAGCTATCTCTTCGGCCAGACCTGGCTTAAGCCGGGGACGAGTCCCTTTGATCTTAAAAGTCACATCGCGGCGAATTTATATGGGCTGGGGCCAGCGAACTGCGACCACCTTAAAATTGAAGGCATCGACTTCAGCTGCCAGGAGATGTTAGCCCTGACCGGTATCTTGCGGCGGGGCCAACCAGTTCCGGCAGCTCATTAATTTCTCTTCCACGACAGCCCGTTATGAAAAGTTCAAAGTTCAAGGTTCAAAGCTCAAAGATGCAACCCAAATGCAGGGTGGGCCTTGCCCACCATAATTTCTGACAAGCTTTTCATGCTTTACGGGCGGGCCGCCGGCCCGTAAAGGAACTGGTTCTATCTTTTTCAGGTTAAGGAGGAGCCCCTCATGTTCTCCGTACGTTCGGCCGGGAGGGTAATGGTCAAAGGCGCCGGCTGGATCTGCCAGGCAAAATATGCATTATTGGCAGCGGCTTATTTCTCTTTGGCAGGGTTGCCGACCCATGCCTGGGCCGCCGGTTTCACCGTCTATTCCCAGGGAACTGCCGCCATGGGCCAGGGAAATGCCTTTGTGGCCGAAGCCAATGACCCTTCCACCATCTTTTATAATCCCGCCGGCCTCAATCAGCTGCAGCGGCCGGAAATTTACGCCATGGTTCTCGTCTCCTCTCCTAAACGCGAATTTCGCGGCCATACCGGCCATTCCTCCCAGACGCATCAGGTCTTTCTACCATCCGGCGCCTTTTATCTGGTTTATCCCGTTAATTCCTCGGTTGTCCTCGGATTTGGCGCTTACGCCCCTTTCGGCCAGGAAAGCCGATGGCCGGACTCCTGGGAAGGCAGGTATATCACTACCTATGGCAATCTTAAGACCTATAACCTTAATCCCGTCATTTCAGTCCAGCTTCACCCGCGCCTCTCCATTGCCCTGGGATTGGATGCCATGTTGTCCACGGTCAGACTGAAAAGAAAAGTTGCGCTGCCGTTCAATCTGCCGGATGGGGATTCGAAACTGCAGGGAGAAGGTTACGGTTTCGGCTTCAATCTCGGTATGCTCTTGGAAGTAATGGAGGGGATTAAATTCGGACTCTCTTACCGTTACCAGACAGATATAACTTATGAAGGGGACCTGGAGTTACCCCAACCCGCCGGTTTTGGTCTTATGCAGGTCAAGCTCCCGGCTTCTGCCAAGCTGACCTTTCCACCCATGGTAACCATGGGCCTCTCAGTGTCACGATGCCAACCATTTGTCTTCAATTTCGACGTCACCTGGACGGGATGGTCGACTTTCAACGCCATCGACGTGCGCCCCTCCCAACCCATAATTTTCAACGGGGTTCCCACCACTGCCCTCGTGCAACCCAGGGACTGGCATGATGCCTGGACCTTTCGCTTCGGCATGAATTACCGGGTGACTGACAGGGTCAAGCTCCGGCTCGGGTATACGTATGATCTGTCCGCCATTCCAAACTCGACCTTCGACCCGCAAATCATCAATGCCAACCAGCATATCTTTACCCTGGGGGGCGATCTGAAGCTCAACCGATTCACTCTGGGCCTGGCATATAACTACCTCCTGGGAGAAAGTCGCAGCAAAAATAATATCATAACCACCAACGGCGTCCCGGCCCCCCTGCAGGCCAACGGCAGTTATCAGGGTACTGCCCAGGGACTCGGCTTGAGCCTCGCTTATTATTTTTAGGGGATTTTTCTTAAGCCGGATGCCAAAATCGGCCCTGATTAAACCAGGCCCGGGTAAACAGCAGCCTTTCGCCCGATGAAGCAGTTCCCCTCCGGATACAATAACTTTTTAGATCTATTAAAAAATACCAAATTGCCAAGAAACTAACGTGGGCAGTGGTCAGGGGCCAGTGGTCAGTTGCTTTAGAAAATTAGCCGCTGGGCCAAGATGATGACCTCAGAAAAAATTTTAAAAGTCCACTTAAGTTATCCGAAAGAGGTTTCGATAAAGGGTTTAATTGGCGCAAAAAAACCACTTGCAGGGTAAAATTAGATGCCGGGAGGGTAAAATAATGCAGGAACTCGGGAGAAACATCTTATTAAGTATAGATCAGGTGGCCAGGCTGACCGGGGTAAAAAAATCCACCTTGCGTTATTGGGAAAAAACCTTTCAAGAATATCTGCAGCCCACTCGCACCTACTCCAAGAGACGGGAATACAGTCTCGATGAACTGAATACCATTGAAACAATCAAAAAACTTCTGGAAGAAGAACATCTGACCAATACGGGGGTCAAGATGCGGCTCAAGCATTTAAATGGCAATGGTAGGTATCAGTAAAAAGAATGGCATTGAGTAACGGGAGGTTATTTTCTCCTTGTCATTGAAGTCCCCAGGGGCGGTGCAGCATCCTGCCCATGAGGGGCCGGACAATTTTTCCGAGAAGTTCTCATGGGGCGGCGGCCCACCCGTAAAGCATGAAAAGGTTGTTCGAAGGCGGGATGCGCTGCGCTTTCCCGCCCTACATGATGAACTTTTCATGACAGCGGCTGGAGGCGGGAGTTGTGTGTCAGCCGCCACTTATGGCGGTATGCAGGGCCTTGCCGATATCCTCGAGGCGATAGGGTTTTTTGATAAAGCCCTTGAAGCCGTAATCCTGGTAGTGGGTCATGGTGGCGTCTTCGGCATAGCCGCTGGAGACCAGACTGACGACATCGGGATTTAGGGCCAACAGCCTTTCCATGGTTTCCCGGCCGCCCATGCCTCCGGGCACGGTGAGATCCAGAATAACCCCTGTAAAGGGCTGTAATCTTTCCTGGGCCGCCTGGAAGCGTTCCAGGGCCTCCGCACCGTCGGCCGCCAGTTCCACTTCATAGCCCAATTGCTGGAGCATCCGGCCCACCACTTCCCGGACCATCGGTTCATCATCCATGACCAGTATCCTGCCTTCCCCCCGGGGCAGAATCGGCCGGGCCAGTACCGACTTTTCCGGCCGGAGCCGGGAGGCCGGTAAAAAGACGGTGAAACTGGCGCCGCGGCCGAGTTGTGATTCCACCGTGATATGACCTTCGTGGTTGGTCACGATGGAATAAACCGTGGCCAGTCCCAGACCGCTGCCTTGATGTTTGGTGGAAAAATAGGGATCAAAAATACGGGGCAGGTGGTCCGCCGGGATGCCGATGCCCTGGTCCGAGATGATCACTTTGACGTAGATACCGGGCGGCAGGGGCAGTCCGGAGGTTTCGTCCAGGAGGATATTTTCCGCCTTTAGGGTGATGACACCCCCCTCGGGCATAGCCTGGGAGGCGTTGATCACCAGGTTCTGCACCACCTGGCTGATCTGGCCCTCATCAACCTCCACCGGCCACAGGTCCGGGGGGAGGTTGAACTGGCAGCGGCTCCGGGAGCCGCTAATGGCGAAACTGGCCGACTCCTCCACGATCTGCTTGAGTGAGGCCAGTTGTTTGACCGGTGCGCCTCCCTTGGCAAAGGTCAGGAGCTGCTGCACCAGGTCCCTGGCCCGGAGGGTGGCCTTCTCGGCTTCTTTGAGTCGCGCCGGCAGGTCGGGTTTGTCACTCCCGCCATCTTCGGCATGGAAGATGCTCAAGGAAATATTGCCTAAAATGGAGGTCAGAATATTATTGAAATCATGGGCAATGCCGCCGGCCAGGATACCCAGCGAGCGGAGTTTTTCCACTTTCAGGAGTTCATCTTCCAGGCGTTTTTTCAGGGTGATATCCCGGAACACCAAAACCGCGCCCCGGACCTGCTGATTTCGGTCAATAATGGGGGCCCCGCTTTCGGCAATGACGATTTCCCGGTTGTCCCGGGAAATAAGATAATGGGACTGCCCGCCGGAAGACTCTCCCAACAGAATCCGGGGTATCAGCGAGGTGTAAGGCTTCCGGGTCCGGGAGTCGAAAATCCGGCAGACCTCCAGGACGGGTCGGCCCAAGGCCTCGGCCTGGGTCCAGCCGGTCAAGGCTTCGGCCACATGGTTCATTAATTGGATGTTGCCGTCCATGTCCGTGGCAATGACCGCGTCGCCGATGGAACTCAGGGTCACCGCCAGGCGTTCTTTTTCGGCGGCCAGGGCCTCCTCGGCCTGCTGGCGTTGCAGCAGTTTCCACATGCCGTCCATCAGCAGGGTTAACTGGCGGACGTCGGCTTCGTCGTAAGGCTCTGTTTTGTTCCCCACCCCGGCCACCGCGACGATGCGCGAACCCTCGAAAACCGGGATATTCATATGCCGCCGGACCTCAACGTGGCCCTCAGGAAACCCCTTTTTCCAGGGATTAGGGGCGGTGACATCATTGGTGATGATGGGCCGCCGCTGCCGCACCGCCTCCCCCCACAGACCGGTTTCCTCCAAAGCGTAAATCAGGGGAGGATCGGCGATCTCGCAAAGATTCTTGGTCTGCTGGGACCAGTTATATATAGTCAGGGTCGCCTCGGCCTCGTCCAGAAAGGCCAGATAGCCTATCCGGCTCCGGGTCAACCGCACCGCTTCCTCCAGGGCGAAGTGGGCGATCTCCTGGGAGGGCCGGTCCTGCATCTGACCCAGGTGCACCAGGGTTTCCAGACGGGCCTCGTCCAGGTGGAAGGCCTCTTCGGCGCGCTGCCGCTCCAGGACGTTTACCAGCAGGTCTCCCACCATCTTGAGGATAGTGATAGTGTCTTCGTTCCAGACCTTGGGTTCCCGGACCGCATCGAAACCAAAAAACCCCACCAGATTTCCTTGGTGCACCATGGGGACCACTACGAGGGACTGGATGCCCTGGCGGATAAAATCGGCCTTTTCCACCGCCGCAGCCTCAGGAAGGTCTGCCACCCTGGGGATGCAGCAGACCTCAAACTTCCGCAAAAGGTTGGCGAACCAGGGTCCGGCCTCATCCATGAGCAACCCCTGCAAGTTCGCCTGCTCCGGGGTGACGCCGGGGGCGCACCATTCATAGGTGTTGCTGGCCCGGCGGCCCTGATCGTGTAATTGAAACACATAAGCCCGGTCCACTCCGACGAAACGGCCCAGATTCTCCAGGGCCCGGTTGATGCCGATGTCTATCTTTTCCGAAGGCAAGTTAATAAATTCCGTGGAAATTCGAGCTATGAGGGCCTCCAACTCCAGCCGGTACTGGAGATTGGCCCGGGCCTGCTGCCGTTCTGTAACGTCGCTGATGATCCCCACAAAGCGCTGGACATGGCCGTCAGGTTCCTGGATAGGGTTCAAAATAATCTGCCAGCCGAGAATTTTCCCCCCGGGATGGTGGTATGATACCTCAAAGATGGTTTTTTCACCCTGTAACACCCGGTGGATGGCTTCTTCCACCACAGAACGTGGTCCCGGCGGCCAGAGCTCGGGAAAGGGCAGTCCCAGGACCTCGGGCTCAGGAAGTCCCAGGATCTGCCAGCCGTTGGGGTTCACCGCCAGGAATCTGCCCTCCCGGTCGAACAGGGAGACACAGTCCGGGGCTCCTTCCACCAGACTGTGATACAGCCGCTCCGAAACGCTGATGCGGGCCGACGCCTTCAGGGTCGTGTCCCAAATCAGGAAAAGCCCCAGGGAGGCCAGGCAGAAAAACAGGGTCAGGGCGATGCCGATGAGACGCGCCGCCACAATTTTCCGGGTGGACCCCAAAACCACCACTTGCCAGCCCTTAAAAAAGGAGGGTTCGGCCAGATACAGCCAATCCTGGTCAAATAAACGCACCCGGCCGCCGGTGACGGGCTGCCGGGAAAGCAATGCCGGGAAAGGGCCATCGCCGAATTGCCGGGAGGCGATGATATCCGGCAGGGCCTGGTCCGGGACCGGCCACAGGCTATGCAGGATTATTTCCGGCCGGTTGGACAGGAAAATGATGCCGTGCGGGTCCACCAGAAAGGCCGGAGTTTCCTGGTTGAGCATGGACTCGATTTTATCAATGGTCCGCTTGACCACGGCTACCCCGATAATCCGGCTGGCGGCATCATAGACCGGGGCGCTGGCATAAAAACCTCTTTCCAGGGAGGTCAGGCCCAACGCCAGGTATTGGCCGGTTTTCCCTGCCAGGGCCTGCTGGAAATAGGGCTGGAAGGCAAACGACTTGCCCACGAAA
>Ga0194110_10007822_pt1 | contig 12252 bp, 10 predicted proteins | sample TA2Kig1200mmetaG_FD_146192 | JGI IMG/M metagenome (GOLD analysis project Ga0194110, IMG submission 146192) | Freshwater microbial communities from Lake Tanganyika, Tanzania - TA2015032 Kigoma Deep Cast 1200m | ecosystem: Environmental > Aquatic > Freshwater > Lake | place: Tanzania: Lake... | reverse complement strand
GGTTCATGGGGGCTAGGGAGAGGAGCGCGTCATGAGCGAAAAAGCTGAGAGCTTTGGCCGTTGGACAGTTGGTGAGCTTCCTCCGCCGCCGCCATCCGGTCTTAGCCAATGGCGATTGATGATTGGGCCGGGCATCCTGATGGCCGGCGCCAATATCGGCGGCGGTGAATGGCTGCTTGGTCCCGAAGTCACAGCTCGTTACGGTGGCTCGATTCTTTGGATTGCGACACTCGCGATCTTCGGTCAGCTCTTCTACAACATGGAAGTTATGCGCTATGCCCTTTACTGCGGCGAGCCGATGTTCGTGGGCTATTTCCGCATGCCGCCGGGGCCGATGTTTTGGGCGTGGCTGTACATTGCGTTCGATTTTGTCGGAATCTGGCCGTATCTGGCGTCGAATGCCGCCGTGCCGTTTGCAGCGATTATTCTGGGGCGTCTGCCCACCGCCGAAGATGCCACTCTGGTGCGCGGCCTGGGTTATGTGGTCTTTTTGGGCGCTTACATTCCAATTTTATTTGGTCGAAAGATTTATAATGCGATTCAGTTTTGCATGATCCTCAAAGCGGTTTTGGTCCTGGGCTATTTGCTGCTGGTGAATTTGTTTTTGAATCGAGGCGCCTGGGGCGAGGCATTCACCGGGCTGTTCCAGTTTGGCACGCTGCCCGCGAACATGGATTGGGCAACAGTGGCAGCGTTCGCCGGAATTGCCGGCGCCGGCGGGCTGTCCAACATGCACTTCTCGAATTACGTTCGCGACAAAGGCTGGGGCATGGGGGCGCAAGTCGGCGCGATCCCGAGCGCGTTTGGCGGAAAGACCATTACACTTTCGCACGTCGGAAAAGTATTCCCGATTACGCCGGAGAGTCTCGCACGCTGGCGAGGTTGGTTTTGGCACGTAGCGCGCGAGCAACTGTTCATTTGGGTGCCAGCATGCATCCTCGGCGCAATGTTGCCGGCCATGCTCTCGATTGGTTTCCTGCCGCGAGGGACAACGATTCAAGGCTGGGAAGGCGCCGCCTTGACAGCGAAAGGAATTGCCGATCACAGCGGCCCGGCCTTCTGGTATTTGACGCTTACTTGCGGCCTATTGGTGCTGGCCCCGACACAGATTACGCAAATGGATGGCATGGTCCGCCGCTGGGTGGACGTTCTCTGGACTGGCAGCCGAAGACTGCGGCACCTGGAAGGCCACAAGGTGAAATACGTTTATTACGGTGTCCTGACGCTCTATGGTATCTGGGGCATGATCGCGTTGGCCGTGTTCAACCCGGCGCAAATCGTTAAAACAGTGGCTAACTTTTGGAACCTGGCTTTAGGTTTCAGCGCGATTCAAACGATCATCACAAACCGTCGGCTCTTGCCAAAGGAATTGCGTCCGCGATGGTTCATGGAGGCTGGAGTGCTGTTCTGCAGCGCCTTTTACCTCGGGATATTCTTTATCGTGGCCTATAAACAACTCTTTGCGAAGTAGCGGCGCCAATTCGCAGGACAGCGCGTCTCGCCTGTCTATGCTCTTGGTGTACGCAAATGCTGGACAGGCGGGACGCCTATCCTGCGTTCAGGTTCAAAGGTTCCGTTATTAAGGCCCTTTCTGACGCTCCGATTGCTCGCAACTCTCAGAAGCGAAAATGCCGATTATCTCAACCGTCTCAACCGTGCAGCGAGATTGCGGGCGTTCAACTGATCGAGCACCTTGCACAGAGCAGACCAGCGGGGAAATTCCAGTCCGGTTTCTCGAGCACGGCGCAGCGGCAGTTTAAACATGCTGTCGAGCTCAAGTGGCTGGCCATGTTCGTAATCAATGAGCGTCGAGGCCTTGTACGCTCCCATCTGACGAGTGCGATCAATCTGGATATCGGCAAAGTCCCTTGGCATCTCAAACCCGAGACGACTCGCCGCTGTAATGACTTCGAGCATGAGGTCGCGAACCAAATTTTCCCACCCTGGATTCCCCAAGAGCAAATCGGTCGTGAATGGCGGTCCCAAGCAAGGGCCTGGCGGAAGTTCACCGGTGATAACGGCGTCATAGCCCGCGCCACTTGCGACGCCCAACCCATTGAAAGGGATGTTCCAAACCAATTTCTGCCAATGAGCCTGTTCCAGATTGTCCGTAACTTCAACGGCAAGCCCCGTCCGCTGAAAAAGGGAAGCGATCTCGCGCGTGCGAGGTCGAGGTGGGCCGGAGAATTCGCCGATCACTACTTGCCCAAAACCAATATGCCGAATGATGCCCGGCTGCGTTCGATTGAGGCAGACAAAACACAATCCGCCCAGAATTTGTTCGCCGGCAAACAGCTCAGCCAATCGATCTTCGTTTCCCAATCCGTTCTGCAAAGTAAGGACCGCGGTCTTCGCTCCGACTAATGGTGAAAGCAACTTCTCGAATTGGTGGTTCGCCGTCGTCTTCAACCCGATTAAAACCAGGTCGCATATCCCGATCTCTTCGGGTCTTTGTGCGCAAGCCGGCCGAACATGAAAATCGCCGCCAGGGCTTTGAATCTGAAGGCCTTCACGGCGAACGATCTCGTAGTCCGAACGCAGAAGAAACCAGACATCCTCGCCCGCCTGCCATAATTTGCTCCCGTAAAAGCTGCCAAGCGCGCCGCACCCGACTACGCCGATTTTCATATTGTCAACAGTAGGAATTTGCCAGAGTTTGTCGATTAACTCCGATTGCACGATTGTGAAAGTCGCGAATTCACTTCAACGCTATCTTAGCATTTACGCCGCTCTCTGGAAAAACTCGATCGTGCGCGAGATGAGTTTCAAAACCAATTTCCTGCTCTGGATTGTGGTTGAGTTGCTTTGGTTCGCCTTGCAACTCGGATTCATTGCGGTGATTTATCAGCACACCGACAGAATCGCGACGTGGACCAAATGGGAAGTTGTTCTCCTGATGGGGTCCAGCCACTTCATTCAGCAGCTTTTCACGGCAATTTTTCTGACGAATTGCGCGCAATTGTCGGAATACATTCGAACGGGGCGACTCGACTTCATGTTGCTACTGCCGGTCAATACACGCTTTCTCATCTCGTTCCGTCAAGTTGATCTCGGTGGTTTCGTCAATGCCGCGTCGGCTGTCGCGGTAATGGGTTACGCCCTATGGCAATTGCGCCTTTCGCCAACTGTCACCCAGATCGCCGGCTTTGTTCTGTTGGCCATTTGCAGTCTCTTCATTCATTACTCGCTGATGTTAACACTCGTCACGACAAGTTTCTGGACCGTTCGGGCTCAAGGGATTGTGTGGGGTTACTACAGCTTGTTCAACGTGGCGCGATTGCCCGACGCCGCCTTTCGTGGCTTCTTCAAAGCATTCTTCACGTTCGCCATTCCGATGCTATTGGTGGCAAATGTTCCGACAAAACTGCTCGCCGAAAAGCTGGACAGCCCCTTCGAGATGTTCCTGCTCTTTGCGCTGAGTCTCGTTTGCTTTGTTATCTCGGAAATCGCTTGGCGCTTTTCGCTTCGTCATTACACCAGCGCCAGTTCCTAGATCAAAGCACACGACTATGGCACATCCGCGGTTGGTAGGGCGAACCTGCTTGGTTCAATCTAAAGGCGGCACGTGCCAATGTCGTAAGCTCGATTTAGAATTGGAGCGCGGACCGGCGAGTCCGCGAGTTTGATCAGTGCTTCCGCGCGGACTCGGCGGTCCGCGCTCCCTCAGTATTGCTTTGGAACACAACGCTGGAGAGGATAATGTTGTGTCCGGCAAATCGAGAGCGTTTGTGAGCGTACGAGTAAAAATATGCGGCATTACTTCCGCGGGCGACGCGTTGGCGTCAATCGAGGCTGGCGCAGACGCGCTCGGTTTCATGTTTTATGAGCCAAGCCCGCGACATTTGAACATCCGCGCGGCCGCTGAGATTATTCGTGAGCTGCCGCCTTTCGTGGCCAGGGTTGGCGTCTTTGTAAATCCCAGCGAAGAACAAGCGCGCCGGGCTATCGGGGAGTGCGGGCTGGACACATTGCAATTTCACGGCGATGAATCTCCAGAATTCTGCCGGCGGTTTTCTCTAAAGACGATCAAAGCCTTTCGAATTCGGGACGAAACTTCACTAGCGCCATTGCGAGAATTCAGTTCAGAGGCTTGGCTGCTCGACAGCTATGTGCCTGGAAAGCTGGGAGGGACTGGCGCCCAGTTCAATTGGAAGCTGGCCAGCGCGGCGGCGAAACTTAATCCGGCAATTATTTTAGCTGGAGGTTTAACGCCAGAGAACGTGCGTCAGGCAATCGCCGAAGCGCGGCCGTACGGAGTCGATGTTTCGAGTGGAGTCGAATCAGTCCCAGGCAAAAAGGACCCTGCCAAGGTGCGCGCGTTCATTGAAGCGGCGAAGGCGCAGAGCAATCGGCGATCCTCGCCGTTTGAAATTCTGCTAAATTTTGCGCTGTAAAACAGATTAGTCTTTTCTTTGCCATTTCCATGAGAAATAGTGTGCGATGATGAACAGGGCATCGTTTTTTTTACTGACGGTTGCAATTGCAGTGATCTCAAGCCACGCGGCTGAACAAGCCGTGGTCCGCCCTAAATTGGCCATCGGCGCCGCGCAGGGCGGCGCATTGAAAGTGTCCTTTCCAACGGTGGCCGGGAAAACGTACCAGGTCTCTTCCAGCAGGGATTTGAAGCAGTGGGAACTGCGGAACGATCCAATTAATGGAACCGGCCAAACAGTCGCGCTTGATTTCAATATCGAAAAGGAGGCAAGAAACTTTTTCAGAGTCGAAGTAATAAACCCGATCTCTGTAAAGATCGAGGAGATCCCAATTGCCCCGGCGCCAAATATGGTTTGGATTAAAGGGGGAAAGTTTGTGATGGGAAGCCGGGTCGATGAACAGGATCGGGATTGGGACGAAGATCCGCTGACGGAGGTCACGCTCTCGCACGGATTTTGGATGGGGAAATACGAAGTAACACAGAGGGATTACCAAGCTCTTGTGGGCACGAATCCCAGTTGGTTTACGGGTGACACCAACAGGCCGGTCGAACAGGTAAGTTGGGCCGAAGCAATGGCCTATTGTGCGAAACTCACGGAGACCGAGCGAATTGGCGGCCGGTTGCCCGCTTCCTACGCGTATCGTTTGCCAACAGAGGCTGAGTTCGAATACGCCTGCCGCGGTGGAAGCACGACGCGATTTAGTTTTGGGGATGACCCCGGCTTCAGCCAACTCGGGGAGCATGCATGGTGCAGAGGTAACAGCGACGGGACAACACATCCGGTCGGCAAGAAATTCTCGAATGCCTTTGGCCTCCACGATATGCACGGAAATGTCTGGGAGTGGTGTTTGGATTGGTATGCAGACAGGTATTCTGGCGGTAGTGTCGTGGACCCCATCGGCCCCGCCTCGGGCAAAGGCCGCGTCTTTCGGGGTGGAGGATGGGATTACAAAAATGCCGCTTGCCGGTCGGCTTTTCGCAATCACGCCGGTCCTGCACGCACGTTCAATTACGTCGGCTTTCGTGTAGTGCTCGCTCCCGAGCTGTTGGAGCCGCGAGCGAATTGAGTGAGGCCTTATTCCCAAATGGCCGCTAACACCCGTACGCTTGTCATTTGCGAAAGCCAGCTATTTTAAATCGAACCCGGCAAGATTGGCACATACGTTGAGGCAGGGCGCCGAAGCTGAACGCGGCAATGTCCTATGTTTTGCTACATCTTCTCGAGGGCTTCAATTCCGAGCACTTGCAAGCCCTGCCACAAAACACGTCCTGCTAAGTGGCACAAAACCAGGCGCGCTAATCGTGTATCGCCTTCCGCTTTCAACACAGGACAAGTCTCGTAAAACTTCGTGAGTAGTCCCGCCAGATCGTACAGATAATTGCAAAGATAATTAGGCCGATGCTCATCAGCAACCGCTTCAAGAACGATCCCAAAGTTGAGCAGATGCTTGACAAGAGTGATCTCTTCCGCAATCGACAAATTCAACCGCGAGGTTGCGGCTGATTGCAATAGATCGGTGACGGATTCTTCGGTTTCCAATCTTCGGAAAATGCTCCGAATTCTCGCGTATGCGTACTGCAGATAGGGAGCGGTATTGCCGTTAAACGCCAGCATTTTGTCCCAACTAAAAACGTAATCGCTCTGCCGGTTCGGCAAGAGGTCCGAGTACTTAACCGCTCCGATTCCAACCAATCGAGCGATTTCCTTGCGCTCGGCTTGGCTCAATTCGAGCCCGCCGTCGGCGGCCGTTCGGGAGGCGCGCTCTTCCGCTTTCGCGCTGACGATCTCGAACGCGCGCGTTTCTGCTTCGTCGAGCAAATCGCTCAGCTTTATGATGTCCCCGGCGCGCGTTTTAAATGGCTTCCCATCCTCGCCCAGGATCGCGCCAAACCAAACGTGCTTCAAGTTGACCTGGCATTCCGGTTGCCAACCCCGGAAGATAGCAAAAAGCTGCTTGAAATGCAGTTGCTGGCGTCCGTCGGTTACATAGATGATCTCATCGGGACTCCACGTCTCCATTCGATACTGCAACGCGGCCAGATCCGTGGTCATGTAATTGAAGGCGCCATCACTTTTCTGGATCAATGCTGGATGAGGCTTGAGGTCCGGAAATCGTTCAAAGAAGACAGCGATTGCGCCTTCGGTCTCTCGTGCTAACCCCGCTCCGAGCAACTGCTGGACAACGGATTTCAGTTGAGGATTGTAAACGCTTTCGCCCAGAGTCTGATCGAAGCGCACTCCCATACGGCCATATATCTCGTCAAACTGGCGCTGGGACAACGCAATCATTTGCCGCCAGATGCCGAGATTCTCCGGATCGCCATTCTGCAGCTTGACCAGTTCCGAGCGAGCGCGTTCCAGCACGTCGGGATTTTTTTCCGATTCGGTGTTGACTAACTTGTAGAGCCGCTCCAGTTCGGTAATCGGATCAGCTTGCAAAGCGGATTGGTCGAGGTGTTCTTTCCAGCCGACCAGCAGCTTTCCGAATTGGGTGCCCCAATCTCCGATATGATTGTCGGCAATTACCGCGTCACCAAGCAGCCGAAAGACGCGGGCCAAACAATCTCCAAGGATTGTCGAGCGTATGTGCCCGACATGCATCGGCTTTGCGACGTTGGGAGAACTAAAATCGATGACAACCGTGCGCGGTTTTCTGGTCGGTTCGAAAAAAAGATGCTCTCCACGCATCGCCGAGCGCAAGGACTCTTCGAGGATCGACGGGCTGAGTCGGAAGTTAAGAAACCCGGGGCCGGCTATTTCGACCTTGGCCCAGTCCGGTAAAGCAAGTTTGCTCGCGATATCGGTCGCTAGCTGCCGTGGGTTGAGCTTTCGCTCCTTAGCTAAGGATATCAATGCGCTCGACTGATAATCCCCAAACTGGGGGTCGGGACATGGCCGGACTAAAACGCTGGCAGTGTCGGCGTCCGGCAAATGCTGAGCGAGCGACTCGCGCAGGAGATTCTCGAGAAAGCGATTGGGTAGCACGTTGAGAACGGGACGAAAGTGAGCAGCAAGCCGATGTCTTAAAGCGACCGACTACTTGCTGGCGGCAGTATCCTTGATAATATTGTACATGCTCTCGGCGTTAGCGGCATTTTCCAACGCTTGGCGAAATTCTTTTTTGTGCAGCAATTTGGCAATGTTGGCGAGAGTATGAAGGTGTTTCTGGAATTGACCTTGCGGCACCAGAAAGAGCATGACGAGGTTAACGGGCTGGTTATCGAGCGCTTCAAAGTTAACGCCTTTCTTGGACCGGCCTAATGCTCCGACGACTTCATAGATCAGGTCGGTCGAGGCATGCGGAAGCCCAATGCCAAAGCCAATTCCAGTGCTCATCGAGGTTTCTCGCTTCTTGACTACTGCTGAGATTGGCTGACGGTCTTCCGCCTTAATCTTTCCGGTCGCGACAAGATTATCAATGAGTTCGTCGATCGCTTCCCAGCGGTTCGCCGCCCGCAATTCAGTGATGATTTGCTCTTTATGGAGAATGTCGCCGAGATTCATACCGTCGATCAGAACGAATGTTTATATGGCCTGAATTAAGTTGCCTTTTCAAGAGCGAATTCCAAAATCGCCAACATCGCCAGGACGCGTCTTTTCAGTTGTAGCGGCGTTTCGTAAGAGCGCCGCATTCTTCCCGCCAACGTTAGCGGCGCTCTTACGAGACGCCGCTACAGCCAGAAAAGACGCGCCCTACAACATCCCCGCATCTCGCGCATCTCAGGGCTCCTATTTTAGCTTGGCATTCGGTGATTTGATGATTTTGTCCCACGCCTCGTTTCCGAGTACTTCGAAAAAACCAGACGCGCACGCGCGTCTCGACACCCTCTGGAATCCGCATTCCAAAATCGGACCACATCAGAATAGTGAAAACACCCAGAAGAATAAGTTTCGAGTTTCGACCCAGCATGACTCGAATACCTTTTGCAAATCGAACTTGGCCGTCAACATTGACACTCCGATCATGAGCAGAGTCATGGTGCCTAGCCAGATGACAACGGCCGCAAAGAGAATTCCGTGACGGGTGATGTCAGATTGTTGAGTTCTCAATATGTGCAGCGTCAAAGTGATGTGAAAAGCGTACGCAGCGCCAAGCAGCAGGTGGAAGAAGGGCAGATAAGCAGTCCAATCCCATATGATATCTCCGACGAAGAAAACCACGATGACCACGACGGCGTACAATGGGAAAAAATAAGGCGCCAATGAGATCAGAAAGTTGTCCTTCGCAACAATTACATGTCCTCCTTTTGAGGTCGCGCGAAAGCGCTTAACGCGGCCTCCAAATAACCACGCCCAGAGGACGTGCGTGAATTCGTGACCAACGACGTAAATCCAAATCGGTTTCGGAAGCAGCAGATAGACGATCACCCAGCAGCCAGCTCCTGAAACGATAGCCACCCAAAATGTGTCTGCGCTGCCGCTGGCTCGGACGACGCTGACGACGCTCGACGCCGTACCATAACAGAGGGGAATCAGCAGGATCGCGCAACAAAACTTAACAGCCTTCAACACGCTCTAAAATGTGCCTTCGTGAAAAGCGAGTCTCCAACAAAACAAAAAAACCTTGTCCCCTTAGCGAGGACAAGGTTGAAAGGCCGTTCAGCTATTGCTCAGTTATGGTGCGGCAGAACCGTAAGCTGTCTTTACCTCCTTGACTGCCGCCACCGCAGTAATGACTGCAGCTGCAGTTTCCGCGTCACTCTTAACCGCTGCTATGGCTTGCGTTGCCTTCACCTCAGTGGCGACCTTGTTAATTGTATTAACAACCTCTGCTCCGACTAAGGTGGCATCATCGACAATTGCTTTAACCTGAGCCTTTGCAAAATTAAGAATCGAGGTCTGCTCCACTGCGCTAACGTTGATATCTTTGGCAACGGTCGCAATGACGTTAAGAGCTGTTGCAGTAAGGCTGGACTTCGCTGCGCCCTCCACCGAAGCTTCCGAAGCGACCGACGCAATGATTTCTTTGGCAGCGCTTATCAACTGCGTCTGCTTCTCCGCGGTGACAGTAGGATCTATGACAACGGTTGCAATGATTGAAAGCGCTGAGGAAGCGATGTCTGATTTCGCCGTGGCGCCCGCCTCGCCGGCCCCCACGGCAGTCTCGGTGATGACCGTCTTAATAATGTCCTTGGCAGCGGTCAGCATCTCCAGTTGCTTCGCCGGGGCAACATTTTCAGCTGCGACAACGGTTGCAATACTTGTAACCGCATTTTTGGCAAGGTCCGTCTTTGATTTGCCCCCCAAGCTTTCTTCCGCAACAACCGCGACGACGATTTCTTTTGTGATCGTCATCAGATTCTCTTTCTCTTGCTTGGTAATAGTCGTGTCGCGTGCGATGACGTTAATTGTTCCGATGCTGCCGTTCACGATTTCGGCCGCCTCAGACTTTGAGATGCTTACGTTGTTTTCAATCTGTGGGAGAACAACTTTCTGGAAATCAATCTGAGCCTGGTTTCTTGTTTCGACCTGAACGGCAGTTGGCGGCGTCGGAGTTGGCGCCGTAACCGGAGGTTTTGGCTTTGGTCTCGAACCAATGATGCCTTTGCGAACCGCCGGGCTCGCGCTCGAACGGCTATTTCGGGCGAGCACTGCGACCATATTCATGGTCGCGTCCTTTTCTATCACGGTTTTCGTCGAACTCGGCACGACCGCGATGACACTCTCCAAAATCCTTGGAGATTGGATCGGCACCGTGGCGATAACCCGCCGCGTCACAGGCACTGCTGCTTCCGGCGCGGCTTTGGCAACATCTGCGGCGACTTTCGCTGCTTCGCCTGGCGCAAACTTAGCAGCAGTCTCAGCGATCTTCACGGCCTGGCTCGGGCTCAGTTCAGTGGCAACCCTCGCGACGGCTGGGGCAGTTGTCGGTGCGACTTTAGCAATCGACTCCACGACAGCTGTCGCTAACACCGGGCGTTTGGAAACAATCGTGCGAACCAAAGTGATCGCCACGTCTTCTTTGTCCTTATCGCTCGCCTTGCGAACAATTTGAGCCGCTTTCGGGGCCAATTCTAGCGCAGGAACATTGGCGATGGCCCGTTTGATGTCTACTACCTGTGTTTCAGAAATAGCATTCGTCGACACGGGAGAGGAGAGAGCAGCGACGACAATTGCCAAGACTAGCGATATTCGTTTCATAATTTCAGTTACTAAGTACGTTTATTCCCCGTTCAATCTTGCAGACTAGGTATAGATTCTGGCCAGCGAAGTCAATCTTTAATTTTTGAAAGATGATGCCTCTTAGAGCGTTTCAATCCATTGGAACCAACCTAATTCTCGGCACCATGCCGGGAAACTTTACCTGGAATTATTGGGAAATTCGGCCGGTTTTGGCCCGAGAAAGCCGCCGGAAGCCGCGTGCTTATTGGCTTTGCGAGGCTGCCAACTCTCCCCATGAACCTGCGCGGCCGGATAGGCCAAGTGCCGTGATTTCGCCAGGTCCGTTTCCGCTGTCAGGATGCGTGTCGGCACGTTCAACGCGGCCAGCGAGCGTGCGCATCCAATTGAAGTTGTGTGGATAAGGAGTTTTCGCACACCCATTGAATGTAACCATTCTTGCACCCGATTGGTCTAAAGCGTTATCATCCGAGAGGACCTATGAGCGAAACGACATCTTCACCGAGGACAAAAACAAGGAAATCTTCCGGGCTATGGTGGGTCGCGATCCTTGCGCTCTTGGCGGGCGCGGGAATTGGCGGCTACTGGTATGTCAAGCGCTCACGCGGCCAAGCAGTGGAATATCGGACCGCCAAAATTGGGCGTGGAGAGATCACGCAAGCCGTGACGGCCAACGGCCAGCTGACGCCAGTAAAGAACGTGCAGGTGGGAAGTCAAATTTCCGGGACCATTCTGGAGATATTCGCGGACTTCAACTCCAAAGTGAAAAAAGGCGCCGTTGTCGCCAAGATCGATCCCGCCACTTACGAACGCAACCTTTCACAGACGGACGCTGAATTGGCCAACGCACAGGCCGCGATGGAACTCGCTGAACTGAATTTTAAGCGGGCCAAGGAACTGGCCAGCAGCCGCCTGATTTCCGAGTCGGAATACAACCAGGCCGAAGTCAGCCTGCATCAGGCGCAAGCGGTCGTAAAAATGCGCCTAGCCAACGTCGAACGCGCCAAGGTCGATCTGGAACGCACGACGATCAGTGCGCCCATCGATGGCATTGTCATCTCCCGCAATGTCGAAGAAGGCCAGACCGTAGCCGCCAGCTTTAGTACGCCGACGCTCTTCTTGATCGCGAATGATCTCGCCAAAATGCAAATCGAAGCCGCGGTCTCGGAAGCCGATGTTGGCGGAGTCGAAGAAGGCCAGGCGGTGACGTTTAGAGTCGAGGCATACACGCAACAATTCCGGGGGCAGGTCAAACAGGTCCGTTACGCGCCCGTCACCAATCAAAATGTTGTTACGTACACCGCAATTGTCGAAGTCGATAATCCGGACCTAAAACTTCGTCCAGGCATGACTGCTACCGCATCGATCATTACGGCGCAGAAGAAGGATGTCGTGACCATTCCGAACGGAGCATTTCGTTTTCGGCCGAGTGATGATGCTGTCATAAAGACCACAACGACCAACTCTCTTGGCGGCGCCCCCGGCTCTACAAACAAACCGGCTCGCGAGATCGCCACAAGCGGTCCATTCGCCGGACTTCCTACGCCTCCATGGTCCGGTTCGGGTCGCCGCGCGACCCAGGAGGAACGCGACCAATACGAAGCTTCACTTACTCCAGAACAACGAGATCAATACCGGCAATTGCGTGCGCGCTTTTCCCAGGGAGGCGGCGGCGGGGGCGGCGGCGGTGGCGGTG
>Ga0194110_10007805_pt1 | contig 12272 bp, 13 predicted proteins | sample TA2Kig1200mmetaG_FD_146192 | JGI IMG/M metagenome (GOLD analysis project Ga0194110, IMG submission 146192) | Freshwater microbial communities from Lake Tanganyika, Tanzania - TA2015032 Kigoma Deep Cast 1200m | ecosystem: Environmental > Aquatic > Freshwater > Lake | place: Tanzania: Lake... | reverse complement strand
ATTGTATTTTTTATACCAAAGCAGCTCTTTAAAAAAGTCCTTCATTATGATTTGCCTTCCTCTTCCTTTAAAAACCGGTATATTTCTGATTGGAGGACTCTCCAACTTCTCCCCACTTTCTTGGCTTTTATCTTTCTTTGATGAATATAGCTTAATAAGGTTGCTTTTGAGATTTTTAAGTATTGGGCTGCCTCATCTGTGGTTAAAACGTTATCATCTTTCATTGCTGACATGAATTCACTCCAATTGATTTTATTTTGTTTTAAATTTAAGCAAAATATATGCCAGAAATCACGACAATCTTGTAACCTTTTAATCTTAAAAGATAACTTTAATCTAAGAGTAAATAAGAAACTGAAAACTCCACTCAACGTTAGTGACATTTTTGGCCAAGGTATTGCATAATTGTCTACCATTTGGTCCGGACGGAGGGGTGTGTTGAATAATGGTCTATGAAAAATTCTATGGTCCCCATGAACATTTTTTTCTGGATGGAGATGCATCTTTTGTGGTGAGATTGTGGATCAAGTGATTCTTAAGAATCGCGATTTTGATGAAAACAAGTGGACAGCATAGGGAAAGGATAGAAGAATGTCATATCGAATGATGACGAGAACACGGTGAAGCTAAAAACCTGTTTTAGTACTGGAACCCTTCTTCCCAGGGGTTGTAACCATATATTTCCCAGTCCTACTTTTCCCCCTTTTTCTTTTTATCAGGAGTGGCGGTCGTCTCCACCGGCGTTGTATACCATTTGAGACCCTCAAAGATGACTTCACACATTGTCTTTCGCTCCAGGGTTGCCTTCGCTTTGACCTTGCTCCACAATTCTATGTCGATGTCTCTAAGGATGTAGTCCACCATTAAATCATCCCGTTTTGGTTGGTGGATATCTTGCCAAGACCAATACCGAAGATCAGGAGTGGCTCGATGCAGATTTGTTTTTCAAACCGCAGCATTTTGGAACTTGAAAAAGGCAACGTTCATAGCAGAAATCGAAACCTTTAAAAAAGCGATCCTGCCTCGTCCCGGTCATCGGTTACACCTACAAGTTAACAAAAATAGGCCATTGTGAGATTTGAAGATTACCAGGTATTGGTAGGGCATAGTACCTGAAAATTCTGATTTAAGTATTTTTAAGAATTGATTTTTTGTTATTCCTCCTTCTTTGGAGGAGGGGGAGGAGGTGGTGGTGGTGGCTTGGGCTCATCAGGTGGTTTTTGATATCCTCCTTTTAGTACCTTTGCTTCTTTTACCCATTGTTCTTGTTGAATTTTTTCTTCAATATCATCACTTGGCATTTTGTGCTCCTTTTCCAGCAGGCCTATAAAATTGGATATGTATTATTTGTGAGCCATTTATTAGTATTCCTGGATCAGGTATTTGAATTTCCTTTTCTTGCACGCCATCATTATAAAGCCACCCGGCTTTTGTAAGGAATAGGATGGGACCGTTACTGTACTCGTTTGCATAATATTCAGGCCAGCCGTAAATTCGCCGTCCATCTTTGAGAAACACAATTACGTATGGTCCAGTTCCCTCTGAATATTTATCCTGAAATATGTCCAACCAAACAGACGGCCTTGCAGTTGTTCTGGTTAGCCCAAATTTTCGAGCCAATTCCATGTGCCAATCTTTCGATTTGGAATATCCGATTAGTAAACCTGTAATTATAGCGATAACCAACATGGCGATGGCAGCCCAGCGAGAAGTAACCTGAAGGCCTGTAAAGGAGAAAATCGTGTAGTTTAAAAAGCTGTAAACCAAAGCTTTTATGGTAGAGAAAAGTGCCGTGTCTTTGGGTTGAAAAAGCATAGACCTCTCTACCAACAAACTCACAAAGCCTGGGAGAAGGAGAAAGAATATGCGAAAGGAATCGAAAGAACTTGGAATAGATTCCATAGAATCCCCTATTTACTATTATACCAAAAAGCGACAGGATGATAAAAATGCGACATTTTCATTTTCCTCTCCTTAGCAAGTCATTTATTTTCCTTACCTGTGGATAAATAATTTGCGACATGCTCAGCGAAGACAATGCCTTGGAACCGCAGCTCTTTATTCACGATAGCTTTCCTTGTGATGACAATATGGACATTCATATGGGACCAAACGAATCACCGTTCTTATTTTTAAAGCCTCAGGAGGAGCTGAAGGCCAAGGGCCTGTTACACCAGAATAGTTAGCCCCTGAAGTTGTGCTTGTTATTGTTGTGCCTGCTCCTGTATGTGCTAGATCCCATACCTTTTCATTTGGGCCGAATTTTTCATTTTGGGAACCTTTGACCATATCATTGCCACACCTCGGACATTTATGTACTGCAAAATCTACCATTTTATATCCTCCTTCAATTATGTCGTTTCATGCTTCAATACGCTTGATATCAGGTCGGTTCCATTTTTGTTTATCCCAATCCACGGAGACGGCGAATTTACGGGGCCTGCAGTTCTCAGCATAAACAAAGAAATTCAATTCAAAATGTCCTTCTATGGTATATTTGGGTGGAACGCCACGTGGGTAGCTTGTATCAATCCAGACATTCCAAAAGACATCCCCCGAGTACTCTGCATCACCTATTACCCTTCGGAGAGTACTTTCCCCTAATTCTCTGTGATATCTCAAGATATCTTCTTTAGTCTCACTTACTGCATAGAATAAATCCAGGAAGAATTTTGATTCGCCGGGAATATCAACAGGGTGAAATTCTTTTTCACCCGACCATTTAATAATGGATGGATGATAAACAATTCGTTTGACAAGATTTTTCTTATTGTCATAGATGGCTAAATCAACAAGCCTTGCCTGCGCCTTTCTAGCAGTAGTTTTACCCCTATTCCAAATTTCAATCCGTGAGTTGAAACCCGGCTGTCTGATGACATACCGGGTATTGGTGACCGGGTCGTGAATTTCCTCAAGGGGATTGTGCAATAATTCATGGTAGTAACCTTCCTTGTGTTGATCGAACAGCATATCTAAACTTGGGCGTCGGAGAAAATTGAGTATCTGATCCTTCAATCCAATGAAAAGAGCTACCAATCCAACAAAGAAGGGACCTGTTATCTGAAGCCAATCCCAGAAATCTCTATTTTTTTGGGGAGGTATTGGAGGCTCCATGCCTTCGGCTCCTTTTTCTCTAAACAATCTCGTGTCACCTTGCCAGACGCCCCCCAGCTTCTTAATCCGTTCTGCGGCGCGCTTGAAATCTGCTGGATTAAAAGAGGTTACTCCATCGATTGTGACAGCTAAAGTATCCCTATCATTACTTAAGCGCACATGTCTGATGATCAAGTTGGTTTCGGGCTTATTAAGTGGCCAGCGCTTGCGTAGGGTTGGGAGACGAATAAAGCATGATTGGAAACCCAATAGTAATGTGCTCGCACTCATACGAATAATGGAACGAAAGCCCTCAGTCTTAGCCGGTAGACCTTCGTCGTCATGCACTCGAATAATGAATAGCACGGCATTTTCATCTGCTACACCGGCACTCGGAAGGAATTGGACGATGTTGAAAGAACCGGGACCGTGATCGTGTAAGCATAGCTGGAAGTAAGTCTGCAAAAATTCTTCATTTGTGACGTTTTCCGCTAGGACAGCCCCATGAGGATCCATACAGACAAGAACTGTAACGATTAGTAGTGTAAATGCAAGAAGAAATAGAAGTTTTTTAATCTGAAGCGCTACCACCTCGCCCCCAATTATTGATTTGCGGGTGTATTATACATATTTTTTGAGATTTTTGGGAGTGGAAATTTAAATAAAGACAGTGTACTCCTTTCGCCTTTTTACACAGAATGCGACATAAAAACTCAATCGTTTGGTCTCCCATTTCCACAACCCCTTCACTGAAGGTCAACCTTGTGGCAGAGGTCATTGGGATAATCCTTATCAAAAAATGTCTTATTTGTCAAATAGATAAACACTTACCGTTCAATTACCTTATCCGCCATCTCGTCGGAAGGAGATCCTTCGTGTACCTCTTAGATATCGGGATTGGTTTCGAAATACAGTTTGGTCTGTCGCCTGTTATTCAATAAAACGACAAAATGACGCAATTTCGCTGACGCAAAAAATTGATTTCTGCTTGAAGGGTTGCATTGCAGAACGAAAAGGTGGAGACATCGTTACAGGAAGTAACCCATGCGATCAAGTTGAAAAGTTCTCCGCCTCCGATGGCCAGATTTCTTGCCAATACAACTCTTTGAAAAGAAAAAGGAAATGTTTCTATTTGATCTTCAAACCGTACCTTTTTGGACTTTGAAAAACGCAAGGTCCATAGCAGATATTGTAACCTGGACGTGATGAAGATTCTTAGAGTCCAAACATGAATTTGTCGTGGCCAATGACTCGAAACAAGCGGAGCTAAAGTCCGGGCTCGTTGCAGACCCGGCATGGGACTTCGATTATGTCACGATGTTCAGCCGCCCGATTTGCGAAGTCAACGTGAAGGAGAAACCCTTGGAAAGTTGCGAACGTCGAAAAAAAGAGGAAAACGACATAAAAATGAGAAGGCCGGGTCCCCTCCTTATGGCTCACGCAATCCCGTTTCACCTCCGAAACGTAGTAGCCATACCAAAAGACCTGGCCTTCCCTTCTTGTAATCCCCTGTTTTGAATTGACGAGAGGTTTTCCCACCAAATTCTGCTTACCTGGTTCAAAAAGTGCTGCACGGCAAGGGGGGGCGAATATTCCCTTTTCAGTTACCTGATGTATTTACTTGATTTTACACCGGCTTACACGATTTGCCATGATGTCATGAAACTTCCCCCCCTGGCAAAAATGGTTCGAATCTTTTTCTTGACAAAAAAATTTCTTTGGTGTTAAATCACGATCACTGGGGTTGCCTTGAGGAGGGTGAAGATGGGGTGACCTGAATGAAGAGGCCTGGCATTTGTCGAAAGGCGGGCCTTTTTTATTTACAAAGGCTAAACTCTGGGTGATCAGGGGGCGGAAAACCAGCGGAACTTAGTTCGCCACCTAAGGCGAAGAAATCAAGTCGGCCGGGAAAACCGCGTTTATCGGTTCACCGAACAAAGTCATTTTCTATTCGCATGCGGAGCCGTATGTTAGTCGACGAGAGCGGTTGATTGCCGATTTTGAGCAGAAGCGCCGCAAGAGAGAAGCTAATTTCGAGCGCCTTGTCTCCATCATTGCGGGTGACGATCCCGAGCAGGCCATCTATTCGGGTCTGGGCATCTGAGTTGCACCTACGTCGACGCGTGGTAAGGTCCTATGGCTCCAATGAATTTGAAAAACTTGGCCTTAAATTCACTACGAGGCTCTTCGGCGTCGCGTAGTGCTGTACGGCTTCGTTCTGAGACAGCAGAGATCAGTCTGAGGAGTCCTTACCGCTGGCACTCGGACGATAGCGTCGCTCTCGATCGGCTACTTCAAGCTGGGGATTTAGATTCATATGGCCCTACCGTCCGCGCGTGGGAATCAGATTTCACGACGTGGCTGGGCTGGGGACATGCGATCGCTACGTCATCTGGCACGAGTGCGTTAACCGTAGCGCTGCTCGCACTCGGTTTGGCGCCCGGTGACCTCGTAGCAGTGCCGTCCTTAACGTTCTGCGCAACTGCTCAAGCCGTGCGTTGCGCGGGAGGCACTCCATTGTTTGTCGACGTCGATCCCGAGACCCTTGTGATGACGGCTGCCACCCTGGGTCCGGCGCTCAGGTTTGCAAGACTTCGGGCTGTCATTGCGGTACATCTTTTCGGAAATATGGCAGACGTCGCATCGCTTCGGGTGCTTTGTGACAAGCGTGCTGTTCTCCTAGTTGAGGATGCGGCACAATCACTGGGAAGCACGCTGGTGCTTGGAACTGCTGACCAGGCGAGGCGTGTCGCCGCATTCAGCTTCAACTCGGGCAAGCAACTACCGCTCGGCGAAGGAGGGATGCTAGTTTATGGCGATGCTGTTTCTCGTGACAACGCTAGGCCGAAACGTCATTGCGGTCTGAAAGAAGTCCGCGGTGACTGGATAGCCACGAGCGAAGCAGGTAACTATCTCATGTCGGCGCTAGCAGCTGCTCTGGGTCGATCGTTGTTGCACCGAGTGAACGATTGGAATGCAACCCGCTGCGCCCTCAAGCACCGCCTTGATACTCTCGTTCGCTCTACTACGGGTTTCAGACCGCAAGAGACCACGAGGTCATGTACGCAGGTGCCCCACCGCTGGGCATTTGTTTGCCCATCAGCGCGCCATGCATGTCGCGTACTGCGAATCTCATCAGAACTTGGCGTTGGGATAAGACGCTTGTATAGACCTGTACATCACCATCCGGCGTTCAGACATGCCCCGTGCGCGGCACCGCTTCCCAACACGGACATGCTTGCGGCGTGTCTCCTGTGCCTCGAATTAGATCTGAAGGAACCAGATGTTCAGTTCGACGCTGTTGAGCAGGTCATGAGAGTGGCCAAAACCTGACGGGGTCTTGGCCAGCAGGGAGTCACTGTGGTGTCACTGTTCGCGCTCAACGTCGTACGCAGTCTCGCTACGCGGATCCGGTTCACCTACATCTATTGGACTAATGGTTTTGGTGGAGAGGAGTCGCGATCAGGACCTGGGTCCAGCTTGGCTGCAAGTGAGGCTATCCGCGAAGGTATTCCTAGGGTGCTCGACCGGCTCGGTGTCCGGTCGGTGCTCGATGCTGGTTGCGGCGACCTTAACTGGATCGCAACGATTCCTCTGAATCTCGACCTTTTCATCGGTGTAGATGTGGTTCACCGACATTTCGGCAGGAAGGTTGGAGGGAACCACTGCCGACAGCTCTTCCTCTGCCGCGATCTAGCCCTTGGGCCGTTGCCAACCGTAGACCTGATTCTTTGTCGTGACGCTCTCGTTCACCTCTCGCTACGACATTCCTGCGATGTCATCCGTCGGTTCATCGGTAGTGGTTCAACATATCTCATGGCAACGACGTTTACTGACGTTACGAGCAATGATGAGCTTTGCGGCCGACGCTGGCGTCCGCTCAACCTTCAGCTACCGCCCTTTGGATTTCCGCAACCGCTCTGTAAGATCTGCGAACACTGCACGATCGGGGGCGGCAGGTATTCGGACAAGCATCTAGCATTGTGGCAACTTCAGTCGCTTTTTGCGGTACAAGCCCATTCCGGACACAGAAGCACTCGGAATCTCAAAGGCAACAGTTAACGTGCGCATAGGGTACATAGCGAGTTCGTACAACGAGCAGCGCAACTTCCTTTTCGCTCTTCCAGAACACGATTACATCAAAATCCCGCAGGATGACGCTTCCCGCCTGCCTGGCGGTAATTGGGCGGAAATCTGGCCCAGACTCAAACCATACGATAGACGATTCATCCTTTCCAACGACCCACTCCAGAAGGTTGACGTGATCCACCTCTTCAATGGAGTGAGTCTGGGCAATTCACCCTGGCTGACAACATTTGAGACGGTCCTCCCCAGAGTCGAGATCTTGCTGCAATGCCATCACGGAAGCGCGTGCGGCTACCATCGCAGTAATCCGCGTTGGCTGCAACTCCTCGTCTCCGCAATGTCGCGGGATGAGTGCCTCCGGCTTTTTGCGCTGTCCGACTGTGCCGTGCGAATGCAACAGAGATTTCTTGAGTGCATACCGGGTGGACTGAGCATCGGTCGCAAACTCGAACGCCTCTATCCTCCACAAGAGCCATTGTGTGATCGGCTATCGGACAAACCGGATTGTCTAAAGGACCCGCTCATACTGACGTTTGTGGGCAGAGAATTCTTCCGTAAAGGCGGCCTCGAGATGCTACGGGCGCTCATCGATGCTCGTCGGTGGTCGAAGGAATATCGTCTCAACATTGTCAGTTCACTGCAAGCTAACGATTACGCTACGCGCCGGGACATCTCGTACGCACGTACCGCCAGACAGTTGATCGCCCAACATTCCGACTGGATAACATTGCATGAAGAGCTACCACACACCAAGGTCATTGAGCTAATGCGTCGTTCACACGTGGGCCTGCTTCCCACTTGGGCCGACACTTTTGGGTACTCCGTACTCGAATTTCAAGCGGCTGGGTGCCCTGTACTGACCACTGATCAACGGGCGTTACCTGAAATCAATTCGGAACAAGTTGGTTGGATCATCCGAGTGCCCAAGAACGAACTCGGCGAGGCTATCTACTCGACTCCAGAAGAACGCCGCGTTCTCAGCGACTGCATCGAGCGAGGTGTACACGAATGGATCACAAACGTCCTCCGAGATAAGAGAATGATTGCCGTTAAGGCGACCGGCGCTCTTTGTCGCATCCGTGCTATCCATTCGCCGCGGTGCCACGCAGACCGGCTTAGGGGGGTATACTCCGAAGCTGCGGTTATGTAGTTGCGTCAGCCGGACAGATTCCTGAGAAGCTCTCTCGCACCAAGGTCTTCTAAAGTATGCCAATTTGCTCGCAGGTTCGCCAATAATGATGGGAAAGTGAATGTCAACACACCGAACGGCCTCCCTGTCGCAGTAACAAGCCGGCCGTCACACAGGCGGATCGCGCCACGAATCCGATCCGGGTACGGATGGTCATAGCTCCATTCCCAATTCACGACTGGAATCGTCACATCATTGAGCACTGTCAGCAAATGCGGAGCACGTGCGTAAAGAAGTGTCACGTAATCCTGCACGTCGTACGGCGGCAGTGTCTTCGTCGCAGCGGCAAGTTCCAGCAAGTGTTGAAGCGCGGTGTGATCCATTTTCCAAAGATGGCCTAAAAAATAATCCCGGCCATGGAATACTTGGCCCTCGATGGATAGCTTGTTCAGGATGTCCAGGTTGTATCGGACCACGAAATTGCGGAACGGCAACGTGTAGGACAGATCAGTGCAAACGATTGAGTCAAGATCAAGCCACATCGCACCGTCAGCCAGATGATTCCGGGCAATGAGCAACCGGTTGAAACTGAGATTGTTCCAATCATTTGTGTACTTGCGCTCAAAGTTCTGTTCGTAATGCCGAAAGATTGTAACGTTAGGCCGAGCCACCGCCATTTCAGGCAAGTTTGTATAACAGAAAACGTGGAATGCTGGAACAAAGCGGGTTAGCGAGTTATAGAAGACGTCAAACACTTCCAGCAACTCGGCTTCCGAGTAGCGGCCAATGTCGTAGACCATCGTGATTATCTTGACCACTCCGTCCATCATTACTCGTCTGATGTCCTCAGCCGTTGCGGACGAAAAGAAACGTCTGCCCCCATGTTTCGGTTCTGCAGCACATTAAAGGGGTCACAGGCTCGACAAGCTTCATGGGAGCCGAGTTTCGGTCGATTGAGCCAGTCCCGTTTTCGATCCAGGATGACCGAGCCCTTTTCCGTCAGGATGTTTCCTAAGCTGACTCGACGGCTCTGCGGCCACAGTACGGAATTGCAGGGAAGGACCTCGCCCCATGGGTCGATGTAGAGAAGATGCCGTTCCGCTCCACACGAACGCATGCTTAGGTAATCTTTCGTGTAGTGTCCTGCACATATCGATTCGAGGGGGACAACGTCGAAACCAGAGAGAAGAGGGCTTACGACTAGCGGCTTGGATTCCTTTGAGTCCGCTTCAATTCGGCGTAGGATACGTGCGGCCTCATCGCGCCCGTCGCGGGTCCATCTGCTAGCGGTTGTTCCACGAACTGGGATTATGTGCCACTCATCCACGTCTGGCCAGAACGGCAGCAAGGAAAACAGTTCGAGTGAGACGCAGTTGTCAGGCAACAGGACGGTGTTCACTTGGATCCACGCCGGGCGGGATCGCATTTTTCGAAACGCAGTAGTAACGGCGGCATCTAATGGCAGTAGGCCGCGATACCGGGCATGTGAATCTTCGTCAGCGAAGTCACGTGAGTAGACTATGTAATCAAGCGCCGCTATATCAAGATAATCGCGATATCGCGGTTCGAATACGGTGCCATTGGTGATCGCACCCAGCCGGAATCCAACGTCTGCCGCCTCTCTTAATAGCGACAAGGCATAAGAGCAATGGACGAACTCACCTCCGGTGAGGACCAATCGTGTCCAGCCGTCTTCACGTAATAACGGCAACAGCGCTTTCGTAACAGCTTCAGGGATTGTGACGTTATGGAGTCGAGTGACGCACATGGGACAGCTCGCATTGCATGCCGATCGCAAGCCGATGTAGACGACACGTTCACCAGCACCAAGAGATAGCATCACCACAACACCCTAATTAGTTCGACCTTGCGAAAAGTAGGTCGGTGCCCGGTCAACCGACCTGCAATCAGTCGACCTAGACCGATCCACGCGCCCACAGACTTGAAGCAAACTGCAAATGGCACCGCGATAGTCAACCAAAACCGACGAGCCTCATGGCGTGGTGTCGCCATCGCGGCAATAAATATGGTGTATCCGATGAAGGTGGCGAGAATCACAGCGGCACAGGCAGTGGTGAGCAAGAATGTTTGAGCAGACAACAAGATCGTTGCTGCCGGAACAACAGCGGCGATGCAGAACAGTGGGCGGAAAAGCCATTTGAGGTCAAGGAGCAGATGATTCATCCACTGCCGGCATTTCGCGAGTGTTCGTTGCTCAGAAGCAGCTATCAGCCGGAACGCCGTAACGCTACCAGCGAACCAATGGCTGTGCTGATGCGCAAGAGACCTCAAATCTGTCGGAGATTCGCAACCGTCGGGGTATGGCACGGGATAGATCTTCGTCCCCCCCAGAGTCAACGAGATGCCAAGTTGAATCCCGTCGGCCGGTCCGTTTGTGGAGAAGCCACCCTGGCGCAGGAGCGTATCTAGCCTGATGAACTCCCCGTGGCCCATGCAGTACGGTGGGAAGGAAGGTGCGCGGCCACGGCAAAGCTCTTTGTTGGTTTGCAGGAAACGTGGAACTTCGGAGATCAGATTCCAAGCCGTTTGATAGGCTGCATTTGCCGCCAACACAGGGGCCCCTCGGGCCATCCAAAGCGCAGGCATGTTTAGCTGATAGTCTAAGATCTGTTGAAATGCTGTTGCGAGCGGATTCTTGGCCACCGCCCAGGCTATGTATTCTAGTACGCGGGGATCGGGGCTTGAGTCGGCATCGTAAACTCCAACGAAAGTCGCACCGGCGTCAGGTTGGAGTTCCGCTATTGTGTGCTGAAGTGCAAGATTCAGCTGATAGGCCCTTCCCCTGGCCGAAGTACTCGGCGGCGCCGCTACGACGCGTATCTGCGGATCAGAGCATCCGCGCTGCTGCCTAAACCGCTCGATAGCTGCCGCAGTCGAATCCCCAGTAGCATCCGGTAGTTCCTCCGAAGTTAGCGCCACGACGATTCGGAAAGCCGACGCATCGTAATGAAATGCAGTCAATGCCCCCAATGTCCGGCCGATGACGGCCTGCTCGCGCAACGCTGGAACGAGGAGGATAAATTTAGGAGATGGTCCCACCGGTGTCCCGCGACTCTGCTCGAACGCAGCGCGCTGGATAGTGAGCCAATGTCGAGCGGCGAGGGCGCGGCAAACACCGGCGATCATCACGACAAAACAAACCGACCAAAGTAGGAGCGCAATGGTTATCATTGGACGTTGGCCGGCTGGGTCGAGCGGTTGTGGCCCCCCAATGCTTCATCCCTGTTGGTGAAAATCCAGTGACTATGGTCACAAACCCAGCCGCTTTGATAAGAACTCGCTTTGAAATGAGTTGAATTATTACAAAAAAAGGAGTTGTATGTCAAGAAGAAGCAAATCGCAAGATATGGGTGCTTTCTCAAGACATTCTGGGGAGGGTGGGACAAAGAGATTTCGAAGTGGGATAGGGTGACCCAGGACAGGATATCCGTGCTCACCCGTCGATAAAAGGGGTTTCTTTACTCCCTCTGCCGGCAGACTAACCCCTTGCTCCATCCATCCGAACAAGATCCACTGCCCGTTCAGCTCAGATAGGAATCCATCGGGTAATCCGGGTTTGCACAGACGGAATCAGGGCATAAAATCTGAGACCTCGAATCATCGAGGTAAATCGTTGGAGGGCGCCGTTGAAATAGTGGGCAGCACTCAATATCTTGCCACTGTACGCCTTCTAAGAAATTACGATCTGGCAATCAAATCAACTCCCGGATTTGTTCCTTTTGTTACTGGTTGAAGTGCTGCATTGGGGTGAGGTTTCCAAAAACGAAGGGATACAGGAAGAAATCGAGTACTTTATCCAGAACTCATGAAAGAAGTATTTCAATGAGTTAATGTCCGAATCACGTTATTCTCTCTTTCTTATAAGACCCAATTATCTTCAGCAATTCCTCAATGTCCACCTTTCCACATCTGGCACAAAGATAAAAGAGATGAAATGTTTTTC
>Ga0194110_10007793_pt1 | contig 12278 bp, 9 predicted proteins | sample TA2Kig1200mmetaG_FD_146192 | JGI IMG/M metagenome (GOLD analysis project Ga0194110, IMG submission 146192) | Freshwater microbial communities from Lake Tanganyika, Tanzania - TA2015032 Kigoma Deep Cast 1200m | ecosystem: Environmental > Aquatic > Freshwater > Lake | place: Tanzania: Lake... | reverse complement strand
AGCGGCTCGGTCGGCTCGACAGCCTCGAAGCGGACGAGCAAGTCGCCACCACAGCGCGCGACGCGCACCCGTGTGGCGAGGTCGGGCGCCCGCCCGAAGTTCCCCTGCACCAGGGAGGCCGCGGGCAGCGCCGCCCAGGCCGCGGCGTCGGCAGGGGCCGCCGCCACGGTGGGCACCTTGTAGGTCGGCTCCTTCCCAAGCCACTGGTGGGCCATAGTCGCATCGCCGAAGAACGGCTCGAAGCCCTTCTGCATCCAGGCGACGCGGCGGCGGTAGATGTTCGCCTCGTCCTGCGGGCAGGCGGCCAACGCCTCCTCGAAGAGCTTCCTGAGCGTGTTGATGGCTTCCGCCGTATACGTCTCGCCGTAAATCTGCTCCGGCGGGATGTAGCTCTCGTCGAACTTCCGGCTCCACGTGACCTTCTCGTAGCGGTCGCTGACCGTCGCGTAGAGCTTCTCCATCGTCTTTCCGGCCGGGCCGAAGAAGGTCGTGCACTGGTCGCGGAGCAGGGCGTCCACGTCCGCGTTCCTGTCCCACATCAGGCGGTGCCAGAGCCAGGCCATGACGATTTCGAACTGCGGCGGGCTGCCGCCGGGGCAGACGAATTCGCCGCTGGAGATGGCGTGCGTGTCCTGGAGCCATTTCTGGAGATTGTGCGGGAAGAACATCGGCGCCGTCATGAAATAGGCCGGCCAGCAGATGTAGTTCCAGAGCGACAGCCGCTCGCGCCTGCCGCCCACCTTCTTGCTCCAATCGCGCAGCAATTGGAGGTTCCGCTCGTGCCAATAGGGCTCCTTGCCCATGGTGGTGGACCACATCATGCACACCTGCACGTCCAGGTTCTCCGGCAGGTCGAAGTCGGGCGGGAGCATGTGCCCCTCGTAGGCGAGCATGCCCAGGCGCTTGTCGGGCCAGCGCTTGGCGATCTCGGCCGCGAACCGCACGCCGTGGCGGAAGAGGACGTTCGAGGCGATCCCGAACCGGCCACGCTGGGGCTGAAGCTGCGGCCTACAAAGCTCGCACTTGCACAGCCCTCGCTGGTCCCAAAGGTCCATCGGCTCGAGCTGAATCCACCTGGGTCCGGGGTGGCCGTGTTCGCCGAACCAGCCGCCCTTGCCGTCGTAGACGTCCTGCGTCACCTGCACGCGAGCGGCCAGCACCCCCGGCTGCGAGTAGCAGGGGTAGTCCGAGCTGCGCGTGCCATCCTCGCGGATCACCGCGGACCAGTCCGGGTGGTCATCGAGAAAGCGTTTCCCGAACCATCGGTCGGTGTGGTTGATGACGGGCATGCCGGTGCCGGAGCCTTCGCGCGTGACTCGCTGCCAGTCCAGCGGCGCGCTCCATATCTCGAATGCCCCGCTGCGGAGCGGGAAGTCCGGCGCCAGCTCCAGCTTGTAGTCAGCCGGCACCGCGAGGGTCTTCACCGCCGGCGTCACGATGCCAAAGTCGGGGTCCTTCGGGATGTGGATGAAGAAGCGGTATCCGGCGACGCGTTCAAGGAACTCGTAGACGCCGTGGAGCGTACCACGGTCCACCTCGTGCTTGATATTGCCCGCCCCTGCGGGCTTCACTTCGCCCAGGATGGCCACGCCGCGCGGGAAGGCGACGATGCGCAGGCCCTCCGGCCTGGTCGGCAGCGCCAGCTTGTGTTCTTCGCTGAGCGCGCTGCGGCCCACCAGCAGCAGCGTTCCCGTCGCGGGCGCCTTGGACGCCGGCACCATCTCCAGGCGGGCGCCGCTGGCCTTCTCGATGAAGCGCTGAAGCTCCTCCGCAGCATAGGCAACGGTGGGCGGCTTCCCCTTGACTGGCCCCTTCCCGACCGGGATGATGGTCGGCTCGTCCGCGATAACGATGGTCGCCGCCGGTTTGCCGTCCTCCACCAGCGTGATGGGCGCCGCCGCCATCGCAACGCCCGCCACGGCAAGCAGACACATTGTGAGTCCCATCGGCAACGTGATGTGCACGGCTGACTCCTCCTGGGGTAGGGCGTGCATACCTGCACGCGGAAGCCTCGGTGTGCAAGCATGCACACCCTACTTGTAGATCGCCTTGCCCCACGTCTCAGCGTGCATGAAGGTCAGTTCCTTGCCGCGAGTGGCGTAGGCAGGGTTCTTGACTTCGACCAACTGGCCCTTCCAGTTCTTTCCGCTGGCATCGCTCCAGTTGACGGTCCAGCAAAGCCCCATCTCGTCGCCGGCCCGGGGCGGGTCGTCGCCTGCCCCCAGGAGCGTCCAGGGGATGGCGCATTCGACGGTGTAGCTCTTGCCGTCGGCCGCTTTGCGGAAGGCGCCTCGCCAGCCGGCCGGGTTCACCACGCCGCGGTCCAGCTTCATCCCGTAGCGGAGCTCCAGGCAGGGCTGCTCCCGCGGCTGGAAGTACCACAGGGTCAGGTGTACGATCCGCCCGCTGGTGTCCTGCACGCTCGGCTTGCCCTGGCGCTGGCTCGGCTTGATCGCTTGCACGGGCCAGCCGAAGGTGCGGTCCGTCGAGAAGCGCAGTTGCACGCTCCCGCCCATCCAGGCCGACCACGGGTCGGTGTTCGGGTCAATGACGTTTCGCATCGGCATCGGGTCGCCGACCCGGGCCGCGAGGTAGAGGTGCGTCTTGTCGTACATCAGGCTGCCCTGAACGTAGTGTTCCTCGGCAAACCGCCCGCCGCACCGGGCCTCAAATGTGCCCGACAGGTTCCAGTCCGACAGATCACCATCCACGGTCACTGGGCCGGGGGCCGCGAGCACGTCCTGCGAGGATACCTCGCTCGGCTTGAACGGAATCAGCTCCTCGCCCTTGTGGACGCTCGGCGTGCTGAACGTGCGGAGGAACCGCTCGGGCGAGAACGCGGTCCTTTGCAGCTCGATCGGCCCGGAGGCGTCAATCCGCATGGTCTCGCCCGCTGCGACCCGGCGACTCTTCTCGCCGGATGCACCGGGGCCTTTCAGCTCGGCAACCACAGAGCCGGCGAAGACTTGGACGACGGTTTCGCGGCCGGGCTCGACGCAGACGCCGAACTCGGTGCCCTGGTCAACGATCCTCGCCTTCGGGGTATCAACGGCAAAGCCCACGGCCGCGGGCGGCACCCGCACAACGACCCGCCCGGCATTCAGCGCGGTGTTGGTGGCATCCACGAGCTTCAGGTTCGCCGGCGCCTCGACCAGCAGGCTGACGCCGCTGGCGAAGGTGATCTCGGCCACCCCCTTGCGGAGAATCAGCTCTCCAGCGGCCAGGCGATCTCCCTGTCTCGGACCTGTGGGCACATCCCAGACGCAATCGGTCGCACGGGTCAATGTGGCGAGGAACTCCTGCGGCCTCGGCCGCGTGGTCCCCGCGCGGAGGAAGAGCGAGGCCGCCACAGCACAAAGGACGATGGCGGCAACGCCGGCGACCAGCAGCCAGCGTGTGCGAGTGGCCCTGTGTAGCTGCCTAGTTCCGGGATGAACCCGCTCCATGACCGACTCAACGAAGGCGTCATCGCTGAGGGGCATGCGCGCGAGGGTGGAGCTCACGAACGATTCCCGCGCCGCCGGGCTGTCCTGCAAGGCGAAGCCCAGCAGGCGATGGGTCTGGAACAGGTCGGCGGCCCGTGCGCGCAGCGATTCGTCCGCCGCCAGGAGGGCCTCAAGCTCGGCTACTCCCGCGTCGTCCAGGTCGCCTTCGAGGTAGTCGGTCCACAGTTCGGCGAAGCGTTTCTCGGACGTCATGAGACGACTCCACCCTCAGCCGCCAGTTTTCCCTCGATGCACTGCTGAAGCTTCTGCCGCAGCAGCCAGAGCTGCTTCTTGATGGCCGCCACGGAGCGGCCGGTGCGGGCCGCCATCTCCTGAAGTGGCAACCCATCCGTGTAGCGCCAGGCGATGAACTGCCGCCCTGACTCGCCGAGCGCCTCCAGACACTCGCGGAGGTAGTGCAGCCGCGCCGCCGTCGCCTCGTCCGGCTCCTGCGCGCGCCGCTCCAGTTCGCGCGAGAGCAGGTCCCGCCCGTAGCGCGTCTGGTAGTCTGCCAGCCGCCTCAGCCGGGTGATTTCCGTAAGGAGTTGGAACCGGGCGATGGCGAACAGCCACGCGCCGAAATCGGTGCCCTCCTGGAACTCACCGATTCTCGTGAAGGCAGCCACGAAGGTCCGCTGCGCCACCTCGTCCGCGTCCCCGCCTGGCGGGCAGTGGGCTGCCACCCAGGACCTCACCGGCGCCTGGTAGCGCCGGACGATGGCCTCCATGGCCGCCCGCTCGCCCTGCCGGGCGCGGCGGATGATGTCGGGGCGCAGGCTGTCGTCCGTGGGGGGCATCATATGGCTCTCCATTATACTAATGGCAGCAATCGCCGAAAGGTTACCCCGGAGGGCCGGAGGTTTTCCGGTATCCTCATGAGTAGGCAAGAGTCCGCCGGGGCTCCTGGGGCCCGATCTCGGCCCTGAATGCCGAAGCCAGAGCCAAGCCCCGCTCGATTTCCTCGCACCCCGCGTCCTTTTGCATAGGTGGACCCCCGCTTGACTCTGCCGGGCCGTGGCGATGGGCTCTGGGCATGGCTGGGGAAACCAGGCGGCATCCAGCGCCAGGAAGCCCGACCTCCCTATCCGCACGGCCCGCGGGGCGGGCTGGATGATGTGCGCCCCTTGGACGCGACGAAGTTGAGGATGAGCCAGTCCTTCGTCTGGCCGCAGGTAGCCTGGGCACTAGGTGGTCCGTGTGGCAAGCCCCCGAGGTAGTTGGGGATCTTGGGGGGCATTAGCCGGCGGATGCATGAAACGCCTACCGAGCCGCATGTGCTTGCTGGACACTAGGTTATGTCCACGATGCCCCGGGTGGCGGCCCCGATCCACGATCACCACGTCCTACTGCACGCGTGTGGGGATCTTGGGACAACGCGAGCGCCCGTGGTGGTCTCGATCAGCGGAGAACACAAACTGGGAGCGTGTCAGGCTCCCCGTCAGCAAGAACGAAGCAATGAATGGTGGACGGATCGGCAGGGCACTGGAGCTTCTGGAGGTAGTAGGGCTTGACACACGCCGCAAGACAGGGTATCTATGCCTCACGCGTGGTTGCCTTGGCTACCGTGCGCCCAACGGTATGCGGCAATGAAGGACGGCCACTCCCGGAAGCTCCTCTTGGCACTGCTCGCGGCCCTGCTGCCGGCCACAGGAATCCAGCTTGCCAGGGGCGGGGGGCTGCTCACGCCCAAGGCGGTCTGGAAGGACTATGATCCAGACAAGGGTGACCTCAGGGAGGAGATCGTTAGGCAGGAGACGGCAGGTGGGGTGTGCTGCCGCGATTCGTACATCAGCGCCTACGTGCTCGGCCAGGAGATTCGCGTTTACTGCCTCTACCGGGTCAAAGCAGGCGCCAAGGCTGCCCCGGGGCTGCTGGATGTGCATGGCTGGATGGGCGCCCCCAGCCCGAGCAAGGAGTTTATGGACAGCGGCTGGGCCGTGATGGCGTTCGATTACTGCGGCCAGACCGGCGACCGGAAGCACTACACGAAGTACCCGGAACGCATCCGCCACGGCAACATGGACCCGAGGTTCGGCGGACCGGTCCACGCGACGACCCCCGACGGCAAGTCCATCACCGATCCAAAGCAGTCCTCCGACTACCTCTGGTATGCGATTCAGCGCCGCGTGCTCAGCTACCTCGAGCGGCAGCCCGAGGTGGACAAGACCCGGCTGGGGGCCAAGGGCTATTCGTATGGCGGAACGCTCATGTGGGCGTTGGGAACCGACCCGCGGGTGAAGGCGGTCGTCGCCTACTTCGGCATCGGCTGGAACGTCTACTACCGCGATAAAGCGGTCTGGATGTACAACAACCCCTACGTCGAGCCGGAGAAGACCCCTGGGGAGGCGATCTTCCTGGCCAGCCTCGCGCCGGAGGCGTATGTCCCCTACATCACCGCGGCCACGCTGTACTTGAACGGCAGCAACGACCACCACGGAGGCCACGAGCGCGGCCTGGAGAGCTTCGAGAGGTTCCAGAAGGGTGTGCCCTGGTCGTTCGCCGTGCAGGCCCGCGGGCACCACAACACCGAGAAGATCGGCCAGAACTGCAAGCTGTGGCTTGAAAGGCACGTGCTGGGGAAGGACGTCTTCTGGCCGGCGCATCCGCAATCGGCGATTCGGCTCGACGGCGACGGAGTGCCCGAGCTGGTCGTGACCCCGGCGTCGCCGGAGCGGATCGCGAAGGCCGAGTTCTACTACGCCCTCAAGAGCCCGTGCAGCTTCGCCCGCTCCTGGCGCGACACCGCCTGCGTGCGGAAGGGCGACGCCTGGGCCGGCAAGATGCCGGTCATGAACGTGGACGACTACGTGTTCGGCTACGCCAACATCACCTACGACAACACCGTAGTCGTGTCCACGGACTTCAACGCGGCCATCCCGTCCAGACACGGCCCGGCCAGGGCGACCGACAGGGAATCCGACACCATTTCCAGCGGAGGGGAGGGGCTGGCGGCATGGTCGAACATTGCAGAGGTCGAGGGGCCGGGCGGCGTCAAAGGCTTCCGTCCCATTGACAACCAGAGGGGCTCCGGCACCGAACAGCTCAATGACCCGAAGTGGCGGGCGCCGGCCGGCAAGCAGTTGGGCATCAAGTTCCACTGCACCCAGCCGCAGACCTTGGTCCTGACCGCGGGCGACTACAACGAGGGGGAGATCGAAATCCCCGCCTCCGACGCCTGGCAGGAGATGGCCGTCAGGGCGGACCAGTTGATCAACCGCCTCAGCAGACAGCCCATGAAAGACTGGTCCCAAGTGGGCAAGATCCACCTCCGACCCAAGGCCGCCTCGGACATCACCAAGGTCATCTTCGCGGAGTTCCGATGGGTCGGGAACAGCAAGTGAAAGAGGAGCGGCCCATGCTTGATCCGACGACTCTGCCGCGCATTCCTGCCGAGGAGTACCCGCAACGCTGGCGCAGGGCGCAGGCATTGGTGGCGGAGCAGGGCCTGGACCTGCTGATCGCCTACGCCGACGACCGGGCGACGTATGGCGCCGCGCACGCCCGCTGGCTGGCGGACTTCCCCGTGCACTTCGAGCCGGCGTGCATCCTCCTGCGCAGGGAAGGCAACCCGATTCTCGTCTGCGGCCCCGAGAGCGATGAGTACGCGCGGCTGCGCGGCCGGATCGCGGACGTGCGCGTGCTGCGCGAGTTCACCAACCCCGACGAGGATTACCCCTACTCGACCATCCAGAGTCTGGGGGAGATCCTCGGCGACGTGTGCGGGGACGCCGGCCGCATCCGCAACGTCGGCGTCGCCGGGCGTGGCCTGATGAATGCGGACCTCGTGGCCGCGTTAATGGCGACGCTGCCTGGGGCGGCGTGGCGGAACGTGGAGGGCCAGGTGTGCGAGCTGCGCGCCGTCAAGTCGCCGGCCGAGCTGGCGGTCATCCGCCACGCCTACCTGCCATCTTCGGCCCGAGCAGCCCGACCGTATTGAGGGAGAACATGGTGATTTCCATTGATATTCCCATGTTCAACACACCCTGGGGCGGGTTGCGGGTGGAGGACGGCTACCTGATTGCCGCCCGCGGCGCTGAGCCGCTCAACCAGACGGCGCGGGTTGGCAAGGTACGCTGTGCGCAGTGGAGCGCAACGCGTCCAGCGGCACGTTCACAGTCGAGGTGCCCGAAGGGCGCTGCGAGTCCACCATCGAGAAGCCGTGAGCCACGTCAGAGGAGATGGCGCAATGGAGTCGAGGCAGCTAATGGCCGCGCTGCTGGGCGCGGCGGCACTGGTTGCAGGGGCCGCACGGGGCGGCGAGGTCACGATCGGCCTGGTCGCCCAGAAGAGCGGGAAGCTCGCCTCGCTGGAGGGGGCTCACGAGATCCGGCGGTCGCCCTACGGCGGCTGGGTGGTGGCCACCTGGCCGTTCAGCGCACGAGTGGATAACACGCCGATTCTGGACTACCGGGACGACCTCCTGGAGCGGACCCTGGCGGCGAGTAAGGAGGGCGGGGCGGCCGAGGCGCTTCTCAAAGAACTCGGCGTGGAGGAGCCGCCTCTTGTGCCGGGAATCAGTCGCCCGTCCACGGCAAAGGTGGAACTGCACGATGGCAAGCACGTGCTGGCGCCCGGCGACATCCGCTTTGCGCTCGAACGCGGCAGGCTAAGTTCCGACGACCCTCGCGTGACCATCCAGGCCGGCCGCGGCCTAGTGGAAGTGGCCCTCTGGCCCGTGACCCTTCGCGCCTTCGCGGGGGAGCGGTCCGTCGCCGCGCCGATGACCCTCGCCTATGAGGGAGCCGACCTGCTGGCTCATCTCGCTCGCCAGCCTCAAGCAGAGAGGGTTCGGGAGCCCCACGGGGCCGGCCTACCACGTGGCCTTGGGCTTCCAGCCTTCGGGCGTTCGCGTGCTACAATCCTGCCGTGGGAGCGTCCTCGCACCAGCGGGTGCTTGGAAGCTTGACTCCCGGCCCGCCCGGTCACTACAGTGGAGATGGTGAGAAGCCGTGCGAGGCCAACTTGAGAGACGCTTATGCATGACAAGACTCGGGCAGCCTTGCTCAGGTTAGTGGAGTCCCTCAACGGCGTGCTGAAGCAGCATGGCCTGCGCGAAGTCCACGACATCCTGTGGGGGCGAAACGATAGGGAGTTCGTGGCAAAGCACAGGGATTGTCTCCAGGAACTTGACACGGCGCTTAAGCAGGTACAAGAGATGTGGTCTTTTCCTGACCGCGCGCCAGATAGTGGTCACATGAAGTACGTCTTGTGGCGGTGCGTCAGACGGTGCGCCAAACGTTCCCAGGCGGAAGGGAGGGCCGCCGCTTTGGATCTTGACGAAGTACTCACGGCCTTGCGGCCTTCAGAGGGGGGTGCGCTTGTCTGCGAACCGCTGCACGGATCCTATGCTCCTGTGAGAGAGCGTCCTACGGCCTATCCTCTGGGAGATGGGGTCTGGCTCATCGAGCCGTGCTGGGAACCCGCCAGGCTTCTGCCGCTGCTCGAGAAGGTCATGCACCCCCTCCCCGAAGGCGTGATCGCTCCTATCCAAGGAGTAGTTGACCCCACGCAAAGCGAACTTGGGGGCCTTCTTGTTTGTCCTTTGATTGCGTTCCAGACCAGTGGCTTCTATGCTTCACGACCTCACGCTATCCGTTGTCTGGGGTTGCCACTCCTTTGCCTGCATAACCTTGTGACAGCCCTCAAGCTGGATACGTCCGACGACATCGGCTGGTGGGGGTACTTGACTCATCTTGGCGATCTGAATGACTTGCCTCCGCCCTTGCGAGAGGAATGGGTTTCCCTGTGGCAGGGGGACCGCCCTCCCCCTGATTTCCCGGAGTTCGCCACCGAACCTGTGTTCTGCGCCTGCGAGGCTCAGGTCTGTAGCGAAGTGGTCGAATACAAGCTGTGGGGGGGCCCGGGCGGATCAGCGTGGTCAGATCCCCGGGTGAGCGGCCCGTCTTTCCTCGGCTCCTGCTTCTCCCTTCCCTGTTGGACATGGAGCTAGCGAGGCGCGTCATTGCCTATTCCGAACGCGCGTGCAGCCCGGGCTCGAGCGAACTCGATAGAAGATTGGCGTACGCCACTCGCATTTGGGCCAAGGCTTGCGTCTGCGCGCAAGAAGTGGCCTGGGAGGCGGGCTTCGACGGCTTCGACAACATGGACGAACAGCCTGAGGTTGGGGACCCGGACTCGCTCGTCTTGTACAGCATGATTGTCCTTGAGGCGCTCTTCTCCAGTCGCTCCAACAAGAGAGGGGTCACGCGCCGGATTGCGGAGCGGACGGCCAAGCTGTTGGGGAGATCGCACGAAGACAGGCGCCGCCTCTCGGAGAGAGTGAGCCGTGCCTATGATCAAAGGTGTGACTTCGTACATGGGGCATTTGATCGGAGCATTCTCTACGAGGGGACAACCCTCTGGCTCTTCAAAGTCGCAACGCTCGCTCTCTGGCGCATGATTCAGTCGTTGACCGACTCTCAGCGTAGCTTCTCCACGTGGGAGGAACTCATGGACATTGTTGATCGTGGCATGTTTCACGAGCGTATCGAGCGCCCTGAACCAAGGAGTCGCGCGGAATGAAGCAGGATAGCAGCCCCCGGTCCAGCCGCTCAGAGGTGCTTGAGGGAGCGCCACTTCACTATGCTCCCGAGAATGAACTGGGTGTCGTCTTCCTATTCGCCCATCTCGCTCCGAAGTGGCGACTGCGCATCGAAGAGATCCGTTCCGCGTTCCCTGACTGCATCGCGTACCAGAAGGCCCAAGGGCGGGAGAACAGGATCCGCATCGAGTTTGAGTTCAAATCGAGGAGCTTCAGCGCACATGGTCACTCCCCCAAGGGATGCGACTGGGTGGTCTGTTGGGAGGACAATTGGCCCGATGCCCCGGCCGGGATCCAGATCGTCGAACTCCGGAAGTGGTACGGGCTCGGCTTCAACGTCTGGATCGTCCCCGTGAGGGTTCCCTACAAGGCAGAGCTTGGGCGGTACAATTCGATCTCGTGGAGTGCGCCGCCGCAAGCGCACAAAGGCGATTTGGTCCTCTTCTACCTCACCAGGCCAGAGATGAGCATCCAGCATGTCTTCGCGCTGAGGGAACGCGCAACCAAGGTTCGCGCGGGTTGGAGGAAGGGCATGGATTGCATGGCGGACATGAAGCGGGTGTGCACATTGAAGGCCCCAATCTTCTACGAGGACCTCTGCCAACACAGGATACTCCGAACGTCCGCGTTCGTCCGCGCCCAGATGCAGGGAAGGTGGAATGCGACCGAATACTGGACACACCTTTACGACATGATCATCCGCCGCAATCCTGGCGAAGCGAAGAAGCTGTCGAAATTCGCTCCCGCAGTCCTGGCCTGACCCTGGCCAGCTCACGCCGCAGACGCGCATCGAGGTCACGGTTCGCGGGGCCGGCCAGGGCAAGCACCTGCCATTCACTGGCCGCCTGCCTATCGGCACGGCCCCGGCCCGCCGCCGCATGGCCTTCCGTACGGAGGGCGAGACGGAAGTCACGCTGTCCCTGCGGGTCGTCGTCCCGACCGAGAAGGGCGAGGGCAACCGCCGCCAGGAGACCTATGAGCCGTCCGAGCCGGCCAAGATGCCCATGCTCATCGGCGACACGGTTGTTGCGGCGCTCCGCTTCCAGAGCCGCAACCTGCTCAAGCCTGGAATGCTGGAGTGCAAGTTGCACCGCTGGGGCGGCGGGGACTCCACGTTCAAGAAATGGACGTGGAACGCGCCGCGCCGAGCGCTCGCCCTTGCCGACGGTGTAATCAGCAGTCAAGAGACGAAGTGGCAGGAGGCCCAGGACGCTGTCACTGGCACCTCGATCAGCCACGCCATCGCCAAGGCCGCGTTCAAGAGAGCCGAAACCATTTCCGCAATCGCCATCTTCGAGGACAACCGCGGGCCGCTCCCAACCGCCGACGGCGTGCAGGAGATGGCCTCGATGCACTACGGACTCTACATCAACGGCCGCCGGGTTGGCTATGTCGTGGGCAACACCAACCTGGTCAGCATCTTCACCTTTCCTCCCGTAGACACCAGGACTATCGAGTACTTCTGGGCCGGCCGCGAGTTCGCGGAGCGAACCGATGGGATGACCCGCATGGCGGAGTTCGAGGCCTACTCGACCGAGGAGACCGAGCTGCGCCTTGATGAGCCCGCCGACGCCCCGGATGATGGTCTGAATGGCACCCGATAGAAGGGAGCTGACAGTGGAACGAGGCGAATTCGCAACACCCAGTGTGCTCCGACCCTACCAACTCCTGTGCGTCGTCTGCCACTCAGGCGAGGAGCAGGCCGGGGGCCAGAGCGATAAGCTCAGGCGGGTCCGCGAGGCCGTGCGGGAAGACCCCGACATGCCGATCACGCTCGCCTGCAACGTTGGCGATGTCTACCTCTACCAGGACCCCGGCACCGCCGAGGATTCGCCAGAGGGGGCCGATTACAACCGCAAGCGCGACCTCGACATCCTCCACCTCCTCGCCCTGGCCCCCGGGAGCACGCTGCCCGCGAGGGCGCTCTTCCTGACGCTGCTCAAGAGGGTGGCCAGCGTGCGGGGCATCTGCGGCTACGACACTGTGACTGGCGCTGGCTGGGGGGGCTGCCCAAGAGCCGCCAGCGGCGCCTACGAAAGGGCGCACGAGAGGGGGATTGACGCCCTCATCCCGCCGAGGACCAAAGAGGAGATGGCAAGGGAGAAGAGGGAGTCCCTGGCGGCGCTCTACGCAGCCGAGGTGGTCCCGGTTCGTCCCCATATCCTGATGTGTGCCGTGTGCCAGTACGGCGGAGGCACACGGCCGCCCTACCCGGAGGACAACCTGCCGGAGCTTCTGGAGCTGGTCCTGAA
>Ga0194110_10007792_pt1 | contig 12278 bp, 12 predicted proteins | sample TA2Kig1200mmetaG_FD_146192 | JGI IMG/M metagenome (GOLD analysis project Ga0194110, IMG submission 146192) | Freshwater microbial communities from Lake Tanganyika, Tanzania - TA2015032 Kigoma Deep Cast 1200m | ecosystem: Environmental > Aquatic > Freshwater > Lake | place: Tanzania: Lake... | reverse complement strand
ATCCGACCACGAAGACTTGACCGTGTTCCGGAGCCGAACCAGTTTGTTATAAATCGTAACGACCGCAGCGATAAGTACGACGATGATAATGAGAATGACAAGTAAGGTCATTTTTCTCCTCCTCTGATGAGATGATCAGTCGGTTAATCTCTTGATGAGTTCCTTTCTTTTCATACTGCAACCACTATCTCTTTGATTTCGTGGTTTTTGGGAACTTCATCTAAAACTAAAAGCTTATAGGCATCAATAATATTTTCTTCTAGTTCTTTCAGTGTTTTTCCCTGAGTCATAACTTCCGGATGGTCAATAAGCTTTCCAACCCAGAATTTTTTGCCTTTCCAGTAAACCATTTTAAGTTTAGTTTCCATCCATGACTCCTTCTCAGTTGAGTAGAACGTTGCGTCTCACCGGGGGATATATTTTTCAGCATCCATTAAGGCAGTTAGTTATTAGGTTTACAAGATTCTATCTCTATAATGTTCCGGATCTCTGTGAAGATGGGCTACTGCCGTGATTAGAATTTCCTCTTTATCTATTACATAAAGAAGAGCATAGGGAAAACCCTTTAGTATGCAACGCCGTGTTCGCAGACCTACTTTCATCCATGCCTCTGGCATAAGACGAATACGTTCGATAGCTGCTGATGTTTCTTGGAAAAAGCGAAAACCCAACCCGGGTAATTGGTGATCGTAGTACTGCACAGCCTCATCCAATTCAATATTGGCAGAGGAGATAAGCCGAACCTTCAACGTTCATACCTCTTTTTAATTTCTTCCCAATTAATTGCTCCAATCTCTCCACGTTTATAGGCCCTATATCTGGCCTCGGATTCGGCTATCCAACTCTTCTCGATCTCCGGATCCGGTTTGTCAAGGCTGTATAAGATGGCCTCAACTAACCGAATTCTTTCTGTCGGACTAAGCCCCTTTGCTTTCTTTGCTAATTGATCTACTGACTTCATCGTATTTCTCCTATTGTTGTTTTTAAAAATACTACCCACTCCGCTCCTTTTTGTCAATGGAATTTCGAGTACATAACGAACTTCTCTTATGGGAGAATTAGTTGTTTATAAGAATCTTGGGGGCTTCTTGCGGGTGAACCATTTGTTCAAAAAATAGGGATTGGATCGGGATCGTCGGTGTTTTTTACTTTACTTTTTTGAAAAATCGTTGGGCTTTTTTGACGGCGGGCCAGAGACCCAAGTTCATCGGTCCGAAGATGATCAAGCTTCTGCTGAGATGGAACGGATGGAAGATCCTTTTTGCCATCGAAGAAGGTGAGTAAAAAGACCGGTTCACCTTCCAGAACCCTTCCTGAAGTTCCTCAACACTCATCCGCTTCGGCTGAAAGACGACCGTTGCCATATCGTACTTCGACCAGTCCTCAGTGAGAAGTCTTCCCCCTTGTTTTAACCTCTGATAGATCCGTGTTCCTGGAAATGGGGTGAGAATGGGAAGGAAAGCTCCCTCGATCCTGTTTCGATTGGCAAATTCCAGAAATTCATTAAAGACCGAAACATCATCATAATCGTATCCGAAGACAAAGGAGCCATAGACCCCAATGCCTGCGTCGTGAAGTCTCTGGATTCCCCTCTCATACATCTTTACCCGATTGATTTTCTTTCCCATCAGGTCGAGGTTCTCTTCGCGAAGGCTCTCAAAACCGATGAAGAGTCCGTGGCATCCGGCTTTTGCCATCAGTGAAAGGATCTCTTCATTTTCCGCGATATGAATCGGCCCCTGACTCACCCACCGCAACCGGTAATGGGAAAGCATGGTCAGGAGTTCCTTTGCATAGGAGAGGTTTCCAACGATATTGTCATCGACAAAGAAGATATAGGCTTTTGAACGTTCCAGAGATTGAATCTCCTTTTCGACTTCGGAAACCGGCCTCATCCGATAAGTCCTTCCATGGAGGGCGGTCACTGAGCAGAACTCACAATCATAAGGACATCCCCGGGTGGTCTGTATCAGGTTATGAAAGAGGTAGCCTTTTCGGGGAAGAATATCTCTCCGGGCAATGGGAAGACGGGCGAGATTTGTTCGCTCTTCCTGTTGGTAAAAAGGTTCAAGTGATCCTTTTTCTGCATCCTTTAAAATATCCATCCAGATCTCATCCGCTTCGCCAATGATGACGCTATCTGAATGTTGTTTGGCCTCTTTAGGAAGCCAGGAGGCATGGATCCCTCCCATGACCACTTTTCTACCCCTCTTCCGGAATTGATCCGCAATCTCATAGCCCCTTGGAGCCAGAGGGGTAATGGCCGTGATCCCGACCAGATCAACGTCCTGATCGAAATCAATTTCAGAAATGCTCTCATCGATGATGCTGACTTGGTGTTGGTTAGGGGTCAGGCCGGCGAGAAGAGAGGTGGAGAGGAGTGGAAATTTAAAGGCGATTACGTCCCAGAAACTATCTTTGGGCCACCTGGGGATGATCAGGGTTATCTTCATCTTCGCTTCAACCTTCTCAAAAGCCTCTCGATGGACCTCACCTCTACCCCTTCCGGAACGTTCCACTGGAAGCTGTCTTCGGGCAGGGAAGGATTGACCGAATCCCCTTTCAACCGGAGATCAATGCGGGTCTCTTTCTCCACCAGTTCAATCTGGATGCGATTGGGAATCTCACTGCCTTCGCCCTTCTCTGAGGAAATCTTGATCTCGCCAGCTTTTGCCATCACATTTTCAAATTGAGAAACTTCCCCAGTATAAGCCCTTTTCTGAGGTGGAATCAGGAGAAAGAACTCACCGTTCCGGTAGAGGGCATCGAAAAGCCCCATTCCCAGGGGGTGATATCCCAGAAGTCGAAACTTATCCGGCTTTTGATAGAGGAGAAATCCATTGAGGATAAAATTCATCTCTTCTCCATCTCTCACCGTTTCGATCCGGATGGAGACTCTCGCTTGAAGGGATTCCGCAGGAGAAAATTTCTCAAGGAGTTTGATGATCGGATTTTCAAAGGGCGGCTTCTCAGGAGGAATGACTTCAACCTTCTTGGGGCATCCTGTGAGAAGAAGTGACAGGAACAAAAGGCAAAGAATAGATAAATAAGGTCTTCGAACCATTTTAAACATCTCCTCTCTCAAATTTGCTCCAAATTGCTTCGGCTGTCAACTCTCCCGAAGCTACCACGGCAGCAATCCCTCCACCTGGCGATGTCCAGTGTCCGGTTAAAAAGAGATTTGGAATGGGGGTTGTCCGCTGGAGGCGGTGGATACCGGATTGGCTCGGGATCTGCGTCCATCCGTAAGCCGCCCCCATAAGATTGCCTGTCCATTTTTCAATCGTCTTTGGAGTAGCTTCGGCTTTGACCAGAATCCTCTTCTTTAGGTCAGGTATCAGAACCGACCCTCTGGAAATGAGCGACTCAGAGAGTTCATCAATGGTCTTTTGAGCCCACCCTCCACTGAAATGATATGGAGCCTTCATGCTTAAGCAGAGCGTGCTCTTTCCTTCAGGCGCATGAGAGGGATTGACCTTTGATGGGGCAAGTAAGTAGAAAGGCGCCCTATCAGGAATCTGGTTCTCATAGAGGGCTTGATACTCCTGCGAAATTTGATCGTCTGGAAAAACCTCGTTATTGGATACAGAAAGCTCCTCCAAACTCCCATCGATTCCAAGATAGAGGATAAAATAAGAGAGGGAGGGTCTCATCCCTTTCAGTTTTGATCTATAGCCCATCGGGATACTGTCCTCACTGAGAAGTGTTGAAAAAGTCGTCTGTGCATCGATATTGGAGACCACGACCTTGCCTGTCAATTCTTGGCCATCTGTTAGTTTGATACCGATAGCCTCTTTTTTATTCATTATTATTTTTTCAACCTCTTGCCTGGTAATCATCTTCCCACCTATCTTCTTAAAAGCCTCTCCCATTTTGAGTGGAAGCTCTTCCACTTTTCCATCCACACAGGAGACGCCATGGTTGAAGTAGGACATCTCAATTCCGGCCATTCCCACTGCAGAAATCTCTTCAGGTGGAAGCAGAGCATAGGAGCTTCGAATCGAGAGAATAGTTTTTAAGAAGGGATGGGAGATTTGTTCATCCAAGAGTTGCCCAAAGGTTTGATCTTTATATCTCAAGAGAAAAGGAAACTGCGAACTGAGGGAAGATGGATCGAACCAATTGAGAGACGAAGGGACACGAGAAAATTCATTAAAGATCTTTCTCAGAACTTCGTAGATCTGCTTAATCCCTTTTTTCTCCTCAGGAAACACCTTTGAGAGGTTTTCGATGTGAGTTTCGAGTTGAGAAGACTGAACCATGGTCTGATCTGGGAAGTGATATTCCCTTGCCGGCTCAAGAGGGATGAAACGAAGGTGATGGAGGAGGTCTAACTTTTTCAATAAATTCCAGATCCGTCCTCCCTCCTGGCATTCACCCAGCGATTGGACAGAGAGGTCGAAAGAAAACCCCTCTTTCTGAAAAGAGGAACAACAGCCGCCTATCTTCTGATTCTTCTCAACGATCAGGACGTTCAACCCCTTTTGGGCCAAAAGGCAACCGCAGGTCAGCCCTGCTACTCCTGCTCCGATGATGATGACATCCATGTCAGACATAATGCCAGCAGTATAACACAACCTTTTGCATCACGTCGAACCATCAACCCCCACATATAAACACCTCTTTTTCTGTGACCGAAACTCATTAGGATACCCTCTCTATTGAGAGACTGTGTCGTAATATGAAAAAACCGATTTATTCAAAAGGGGGAAGAGGCGGTCGGGTGGAAAAGATTTAGAGCGGTAACCTTTAACTGTTCGCCATTAGATGTCCCAACGGTATGATAACATACGATTTTATACATGTGATCATTTGCTATAATCTAAAAGACCCGCATTCTAAATCTTTGGAATCCGACTACCTCTCCCCCCTTGTTGGCAATTATGACACGGCCTCTGAGGAACAAGCGGGTCAGTGGCTGAAAAAGTCTTATTGTTCTACAATAAGCTTACATGGTTTAAAGATGGACGAGAGCAGAGAGTTTATTTCTGGCATCATACCCCCTAAAAAACGATCTGAACCTGCTTGGTGGTTCATCTTCCAGGAGAATAAACTTCTTATTTATCAAAAACCCGAATCCATGATCCTCCCTTTCTTGATGGACTTAAATGAGTTGGACCTAAGAGTCATAAGGCAAAACTACCTCGGCAAGTTAAATAATCATCATTGTTATGCATGTGAAGCAGCAGTGGGAACGACTCCCCCGGCCGGGATGACTTTTGAAGGGTTGCGCCAAGTTTATGGCCGTTTGGACGAAGACTTATTCTGGATTGCAGCTCGGGCAGTTCAAATTGTGGACTGGGATCGGACACACCAATTTTGTGGCCGATGCGGAGTTCAATTGAGAATGAAAAAACAGAACGAGCCAAAGAATGTCCCCAATGTGGCCTTCTCCATTTCCCTCGTCTCGCTCCAGCCATCATTGTTCTTGTCGAACGAGATCAGGAATTCCTTTTAGCCAGATCCCGGCATTTCCTCCCAGGAATGTATAGCGTTCTTGCTGGTTTTGTTGAACCAGGAGAATCGCTTGAGGAGGCTGTGGTTCGTGAGGTGAAGGAAGAGGTAGGTGTGGACATCAAAGACATTAAATACTTTGGAAGTCAGCCTTGGCCTTTTCCCCATTCTCTCATGATAGGGTTCACAGCCACTTATGCTGGCGGGGAGATCTCCTTGAATGACTCGGAAATCGAAGACGCGGGTTGGTTCACCGTTAACAATCTGCCACGTATCCCTGGGAAAATAAGCATCGCACGAAAACTGATCGATGGGTATCTCGCAAAGCAGGGAAGAACTTCTGAAGATTGATCTGCACTGCCATTCCTCGCCTTTCATTGCAGAGTCTTCGCTGAAATCGAGTGATAAAGAAGGTCAACCTAAAGAATGGATTGGGTTTTAATAAAGAAAAATCTAACCTGAATTCAAAGAGTTGTCCCCCACCTACGAACCTGATAGAATAAAAGACTAATTCCTTTCGTCTAATGGATTAAAAGGTTAAAATTATAATAGAAAGGCCTTAACATAAAAGGAGGATACTCATGAAAATATTAAGATTGATAGTGCTGATGGCGGTATTCATCCTTCTTCCCACATTATCCTACCCGGCAACCCTTGGACATTTACGCATCAGTTTCATCGAAGGGGATGTTCAGATCAATACAGAGGACACCGGCGATTGGGTTCCCGCATCCCTCAATATGCCTTTGAAGGATGGAGATCGAATCTGGGTGCCTGAGGGGAGCCGGACCGAACTCCAGTTAAGGAATGGGTCCGTACTACGGCTTGATGAAAAAACCGCTCTTGATGTTCTCACCCTCGAGAAGGATTCCTATCAGTTCTATCTTTCAGAAGGCCGGGCTTATGCCAATCTCAAGGGTGTAAGAGGCAGTCTGCTTCAGATTGATACCCCACTGTCTTCTGTGAGTGCTTACGAGCGAGCCATCTTTCGGATTGACATTCTGAATGATCGCCATACGGACATCTCTGTCTATCAGGGTTCTGTTGATGTAGAGAGTAACGAGGGAAGGATCAAGGTGGATCAGAATAGGACGCTTGCCCTCAGAGAAGGATTTCCCGCAGAGTTTAATCCCTTAGCCCCTCCTGATGAATGGGAAAGGTGGAATCAAAACCGAAATCGAATCTATGTTGACCGTCGATCCCCTTCCCGATATCTCCCTGAAGAGCTTTATCCCTATGCCACTGACTTTGAGGATTACGGGAGATGGGTTTATGTGAGAGGATATGGCTATGTCTGGACTCCTACAGCAATTGTTTCAGCTGGATGGGCACCTTACCGGATGGGGAGATGGGTATGGATCAGGGGTGATTATGTATGGATCTCTTACGAGCCCTGGGGATGGGTACCCTATCATTATGGAAGATGGGCTTTCGTATCTTCTATCGGATGGTGCTGGGTTCCTCCATCGAGAGGGGCTGTCTACTGGGGACCTGGATTCGTAGGCTGGGTTCGAACACCCACCCATATCTCCTGGGTGCCTCTGGCGCCGAGAGAGATCTTCTACGGTTACGGATACTATGGGCCTTACAGCGTCAATCTCATCCATACCAATATTGCGACAATCAACGTCGGAAAAGTGGTCTATCGCAACGTCCATGTTCATAACGCCGTCACAGTTGTACACCACGACACGTTTGTCCATGGAAGGCATGTGGAGGTAAGGGAAAGAGAAAATCCCTTCCTTAGAGAAAAGATACATATTGGAAGGCCCAATATCACACCTGAGAGGACTACGGTGATGCCTGTCGTTCGTGAAATTCCGCAGGTAAAAAAACCTTCTGAAAAGATTAGGGAAATCAATGTGAGAGAGATAAAAGGGAGTCGGCCCTTAACAAGGGAGCGGGAAGCCCCGGTTCTGAAACCGGCATCCCCTCCCAAGGAGACGACGATAAAAAGCAAAGAACCACCCCCGGTGGAAAAAAAGGTGGATCGAATCGGAGAAAAACCGAGTACAAAAGAGTTGGATAAAGGAAAGGAATTTAAAACTCCTGTAAAAGAGGTTGAAAAGCCAACCAGTCAGAAACCCATGGAAAAGGTTGTGAAACCTGCCGAGGTGAAACCGACTGAAAAAGGGATGGAACCATCGAAAGTGCAAAAACCTTCTCCTGAAAGAACTGAAAAACAGCCAGTGGTCAAACCTCAAGAAAAAATAATTGAAAAACCAAAAGAAAAAACCACACAGCCAACTATACAGCGCCCGGTTGAAGATCAAAAGCCCAAAGAACCTGGAGTGGAGAAATCCAGAGAAAGATCTACTCCTGATCGGAGTAGCAGTCCTGTCCGTGAAAAAGAGATTCAAAAACCTCCTGAGCAGAAACCCATAGGGGGAGAGCGTGTCATTCAGAAAGAAGTGAAGCCTGAGCGGGCAGTGGAAAAACCACAGGAAACGAAACCTCCTGTAAGAGAGATTGATAAATCAAAGCAACCCCATCCTTCTCCAAGTCAGAGCATCAGACCTCCGGATGCAAGTCAAAGCCGACCGACACCTCCTCCAAGAATAGAGCAAAGACCTGAGCCACGTGTGGAAAGGCCGCAGGAGACGAAACCTCCGGCAAGGGAGATTGATCGACCGAGTCAAACCTCTCCTCCGAGCCAGAGCGTCAGACCTCCGGATACAAGTCAAGGCCGGGTAGCACCTCCTCCGAGAGTAGAGCAGAGGCCTGAACCACATGTTGAAAGACCGCGGGAGAACAAATCTTCAGGAAGAGAATCAGATAGACAAGAGGGAGTCAAACCGCAGAATGGAGGACCAGGTCGTGAGACGCCTCCTCCAGGAAAAGACAGGAAACCATAATAGGTAATAGATTTGTATTAGGAGTAACGCTTAAACCAAATCGAAATATTTGAACCACCATTTGAACAACTATTAAGTAAAGCCGATCGCATCTCTCTTGCTTTTGACTGACCCAGGACGACATTCAAATCGCAATTAGGATCGAGATGTTCAGTCCCAATCGTTGGAGGAATGATTCCTTGAAAGAGGCTTAAAGCAACGCTGCACGCCCTCATCCCTCCTGAGCCATCAAACTCTCCAAGTATCGATTTAAGAGCGTTCACGGAAATTTCTTTTGCCCTTTCTCCAAAGACCTGCTTAATGGCCGAGGTTTCTGCCCGATCCAGATCAAGAGTTGAATTTGCTGCTGCAGAGATGTAATCAACCATAGAGGGATCTGTTGTGGCCTGAGACATTGCCTTTGCAATAGAATTACCCTTCTGGTCATACCGGAGAACACCATCCGTGCTTCCTGAAAGGCCTATTCCGGCGACCTCTGCATAGATTTTTGCTCCCCTCTCCTCTGCATGCTCCAACCTCTCTAAAACAAGAATCCCACTTCCCTCACCCAGAACCATCCCATTCCGATCCCGATCAAAAGGTCTCATCCCCTCGACTCCCTTTCCCTTGCCCGGGGATAAACCACCCAGTATCGAATAGACATGATAGAGAGGTTCGCTCAGTTCGTCGCCTCCACCCGCAAAAATAACATCTGCTCTCCCCTCTCTTAATAGATGGCAGGCATAGGCTATTGCCATCTCTGCAGAGGTCTCTTTATGGGAAAAAGTGATATTGACCCCTTTGATTCCGTATTCAATAGCGCAATGACTGGTGATTGCATTGGGCACAGCGGTCTGAAAGAGTAAAGGTTGCGCTCCCACAGGACCATCCTTTAAGAGTCCACGGAAGAACTGGTCTACCGTATCCGAACTTCCAAGTCCGGTCCCGATCGAAATCCCCATTCGATGGGGATCTTCCTTATTTAAATCGAGACCTGAATCATCAAGGGCCATCTTTACGCCTGAGACCATCACCTTTCCAATCCGGTCCATCCTTCTGAGATTGGCAGGTTTGATGAAGGTCTTAAAATCGATCTCAGGAAGTTGAGCCCCTAATTTTGAACGGGAAGAACCTACATCAAACCTTTGAATCGGTTTGATTCCTGAAATTCCCAGAAGGCAGTTCTTCCAGAACTCCTCTCTCCCGACTCCAATGGGAGAGATGATTCCGAGGCCCGTGATGACGATGCGATGGTTCATAATCTTAATCAGGGTTCAAGGATTCGAGGGTTCATGGGTTCGAGTATCATTTCCTTGACCCCTTGAACCCTAGACCCCTGGAATCCTCTTTTTCAATTTTCCCAAACACCAGACACACATTATTACCACCGAAGGCAAAAGAGTTTGAAATAGCGACTCGAACATCCTTTTTGATCGAATGATTTGGTGTATAGTTGAGGTCGCAATGGGGATCGGGCACTTCATAGTGAATCGTGGGAGGGATGATTCCGTTCTTGATCGTAAGAACGGTTGCAATAGCCTCGATGCCCCCTGCGGATCCAAGACAGTGTCCCACCATTGACTTGATTCCGCTAATGGGAATCTCCTTTGCCCTCTCTCCGAATACCCTTTTGATGCCTCTGGTCTCAGCAATGTCATTAAACGGGGTCGCGGTGCCATGGGCATTGATTGTATCAACCTCTTCCGGGGTAACTCCGGCATGAGATAATCCGATCCTGATCACCCTTTCCACGCCTTCCCCATTGGGTTCAGGTGCTGTGAGATGATAGGCATCGGCACAGATGCCATAACCGAGAAATTCCGCAAGGACTTGAGCACCTCTTTTTAGGGCATGCTCCATTTCTTCGAGGATGAGAATGCCTGCTCCTTCACCGATGGTCAACCCTTGTCTCCTCTTGTCGAAGGGTTTACAACTTTCAGGGTCAACCAACTTCAAACTGCTAAAACCGCTGAAGGAAACCTCACAGAGAGAATCGCTTCCGCCACTGATCATGACATCGGCTAATCCCATCTGAATCATATCGTAAGCCACTCCGATCGAAGCAGAGCTTGAAGAGCAGACCGTTGCAGTTGTTGAACGCGGACCTTTCAACCCTGATTCAATGGCGATGAGGTCAGTGGTGGTGGCAAGAGAGTAAGAGATGAGGAGAGAAGGAGAAGGCCTTCCTTTCCCTTGATAGAAATCCCTGAAATACTTTTCAACTGAGAGGATCCCGCCTGATCCTGCCCCTAAGATGATCCCGGCTCTCTCTTTGTCAATCGGGTCTTGATCAAGCCGGGCAGATTTCCATGCCTCTCTGAAAGCAACGAGTCCAAATTGGTCACACCTCGAAAGCCTGCGAAGTTCTTTTCCGGTGAAATGAGCCTGAGGATCCAATCCCGAAACTTCAGCCGCCTTCTTTGTCCGATAGGGTGAAGCATCAAAGGCAGTAATCTCCTTGGACCCATCTTTTCCCTCGACGAGGGATTCCCAGAATTTAGGAACGCTGTTCCCTACAGCGCTCACGATACCCAGACCTGTAATGACAACCCTCTTTCTCATTTAACCTCTGTGACCTTTACATCCTTCGGAAGTCGAATCTCAAAGTCAGAATCCGAAAGCCCGGTATTCACCCTCATATTGGAATATTGGAGGATTGTTGTATCTCCATTCTTTTCAACCATCTCCATTCCTGTAAGGGTCCAATCCTTCTTTAAAAACCACATCTTCGTCTTAGCAAAAGGCGGATCCTTCACTTTGGGCAATATTTCAATTATTAGAAAGGACTCCCTGTCCTCCAGGATCCTCCAATTGGCAAGTTTCTCCTGAAAAGGATCTTTAAAGAGGAGCAGGTATTTTTCAACCATGAGGTTTCCCTGAACATGGTAGCGTTCTGCCATCTTCTCTTCCTTGAAGTAGAGAAGGAAGGTTTTGCCATCGTAAACCATCTGGCTTGTTTCAGGATGAAAGAATTCAATCGAGATCCTGTCCGGTTTTTTAAATCGAATTCTTCCTTTTGAGACCACCTTCTCTTTGAGCAACGATATCTTTTTCTCCTGTAGGAGGTCCGCGGAAAAGTCTTTCGTCTTTTCACGGGATTCTCTTATTCGTTTTACAACCTCATCCACGCTCAGGGTCTGTGCTTCAATGGTATGGAAGGGCAGGAAAAGTGAAAAGATGAAAATTAAAAAAAAAGTGCACTTTGGTTGTTTGAAAATCTTTTTAAAATCCCTCCCGACCTCCCTTTGCCAAAGGGAGGAGATAGGGAGTTTCCCCCTTTGGCAAAGGGGGATTAAGGGGGATTTTATAATGATTCTTTTGGTCAATTTACTCATGGCACTCTTCCCGTAGATGAATTCTGTCATAAAGAATTACCCCTTAAATCCTAACACGGTTTTACTCACTCCAGGAAAGAGAAATTTTTGGCCGCTGAGATGGAAAAAGGCTTCAGAGAGATTCCCAAAAATAGCCGAAGCGATTTTCTTTCCCTGCTCCTTTGGGAGCGTATGTCCGCCGATGAAGTGCCGGCATCCCTTAAATCCTGCCCTTTCCATACACCGCTCAATCATTTCAGGTGAGAAGTCGGAAAGATGAGCAGGCAGGTCATAGAGGCGATTCTTGATGCCTAAGAAACGGAGGAGGTTCTTAATCGGCGTGGTATGAGGATATCTCAACAGGAGAAGTCCTCCGGGTTTAAGAATTCTGTAACTCTCCTTTAAAAAGGCCATGGGACCAAGAAGATGTTCAATCACATAAAAACCGCTCACCACATCGAAATCGTTTTGAGGGAAACCTATTTTCTCCAGTGGTCCCTCATACACAGTGAGTCCCAAGATACTTCTTGCATAATCAATCGCCTTTTGAGAGATTTCAACACCCGCAACCTCCCATCCTCTTTCTTTCATATCCGAGAGAAAGAACCCATAACCGGCACCTATATCCAGCAGCCTACCGTTTTTTTTATGTCGCTCTATGAGATTAGCCGCCTTT
>Ga0194110_10007787_pt1 | contig 12284 bp, 10 predicted proteins | sample TA2Kig1200mmetaG_FD_146192 | JGI IMG/M metagenome (GOLD analysis project Ga0194110, IMG submission 146192) | Freshwater microbial communities from Lake Tanganyika, Tanzania - TA2015032 Kigoma Deep Cast 1200m | ecosystem: Environmental > Aquatic > Freshwater > Lake | place: Tanzania: Lake... | reverse complement strand
TCCCTCTCACCTCTGATCACCGGGTAGTCATGGTGAAACAGTACCGCCATGGCTCCAGAAAGGTGACCCTCGAGATCCCCGGAGGTCTGGTGGATTCTGAGGATTCTCCTAAAAAAGCGGCGGCGCGAGAATTATTAGAGGAGACAGGTTATCAGGCAAAAACATGGTTAAAAATCGGGGTCGTTAATCCCAATCCGGCGCTCTTCCAAAATCGCTGTTATACTTTTTTGGCTCGAGATATCAGAAAGGTCGCTGATCTCAACCCCGATCAGACGGAAGATATCGAGGTCGTCCTCGTTCCTCTTTCCGATATTCCGAAGTTAATTCGAAATGGAAAGATCGACCATTCTATAGTGATCACCGCCTTCACCCACTACTTTCTTCGATACCCGGAAGGATTGAAGAGATTTCCGAAAAAGTCCAGAAATCTGTGAAATCAGAGAGCAAAAAATAGTTTTGCAGAGCTCTCTTGGAAAAGCCTTGACTCCTCTCAGCATCATTCTCGTCCTGATTTCAGCGCTCATCCATTCCTCATGGAACTTCTTCACCAAGAAGGGGAACTTCCCCGTGGAATTCTTCTTCTGGGTCTCCCTGTGGGGAATCATCCTCTATCTCCCTTTTTTCATCGGCTTTGGAGTCCTTCCCGCTTTTCTTCTTGAAGTACCGGTGGAGATCTGGGGAAAAGTCATCTTCTCTGGAATTTTTGAGGCGGTCTACTTCGTCTGCCTCATCAAGGCCTATCAGGTCGGGGATCTTTCGTTCATCTATCCCATTTCCAGGTCGGCCCCGCTTTTTACACAGGTTTGGGCCGTGGCTTTCATCGGAGAAACCCTTTCTGGGTTGGGTTCCGGAGGAATAGGCCTGGTGATGGTTGGTCTCTTTGTCATCTCAATGAAGGATTTTCGTTTCCCGCCCTCGATCACGGCTTTCGGCAGTGTAAATGTCAGGGCTTTTTTTCTGGCCATCTCGGCAGCCCTGGCCAGTTCAATCTACTCTGTCATCGATAAAGCCGCGGTTGTGATGATTCATCCGATCTATTATCTCTGGCTCATCAATCTCTCAATGTGTCTCTTCATTGCCCTCTACCTCCTGTTTCGAAAAGAAACCCCCTTGGGGAAGGTCTGGAGTAAATCGAAAAAGGAAATTCTGCTTGTCTCCCTCCTTCAGAATGGAGCTTACCTGCTGATCCTTATGGCGATGACGACGAGTAAGGTGAGCTATGTGGTGGCTTTTCGACAGGCAGGAGCCCTCTTCGGCGCAGGGCTGGGAATCCTCTTCCTCAAAGAAACCCAGTGGAAGACTCGTATCACAGGGGCTCTGATTCTCACGATCGGTTTAATTCTGATTGGATTGGCTAAATAAATTACCCCGCCTATGAGGGCGGGGTAATTTATTTAATTATGGTCGACTCCATCTCCTACTTATTTATAAACACTTTCGCTCATTTTCAGTATAACTATTCCCAGGCCACAGTATTATGGCCTTTTCACGGCAATTGTTGCTCAGGAAACCAGAGTTTTAGGCTGAGCTTTTGACTTGCTACCGATATAAGCCACTATCGCAAGAACCATGACGAGGATGAAAATTCCAGCGAGAATATTGAAAACAGCATGCCAATTTCCCTTGGTCCTCTCAAGGACTCCTCCTAAAATAACCCCCTGAAGCGCTGCCCCTATATATGCAAGCCAATCGAGCACTCCTACGGCGGTGCCTGAAAATGCCCTGGTCCCGATGTCGGTAGCATACGTCCAGACAAGGCCACCTATGCCTAAGGGGATCACACCGAGTAAAAACACTGCAATTTGAGCACCGGTAAGTGTATCCAATCTTGGGAGCAAGAAGACGATTACAGCCCCTACTGATGTACCTATCACGATACCGATAGCCCTGTTCTTGTTAAAAACTTTATCAGAGAGATATGGCCACATAAACGTTCCAAACGCCATGCCTAAAGGAAGAGCCAGAGTGAACAGAATCCCTATTTTAATATTCACCTTAAACATTTCGACAAAATAAACGGTAATCCACGTAACCATCGAGTATCGGGCAAAACTCATAAGGATTATGATGAGACACCACACTGGAAAGGTCCAGTTTCTGAACAAAGCAAAATATGGGTAGAGTTTACCTTTTTCCTTGATCACCGTTGCATAGCTTTGTTCTAAGACCTTGGCTTCAGGATCCTCTTCATAATCCTTTAAATCGACTTCACCCGGGTTCTGTTTTGCAAGAAACCAGAATGCAATAGCAACTATGGCAAACAACAACAGCGGGAACCTGAAGGCAGCCCTCCACCCCCACTCAGGTGTCAGGGCGAATGCTGCAAGGACACACATCCAGACAATAATCTGGGCAACGGCCGCTGAGCCAGACACAATCCCGACGGCAAAGCCTCTTCTCTTTGAAGGCCACCACCGTGTAGCCAAAGACACCCCTGGGGCGAACAGCATTGACTGGAAATACCCATTGAGGCCCCAGATGACGGTCATGGCGAGTAAACTATCCTGAAAGCTCAGGACGATGTTTGCAACAACCGATAGGATGGCGCCAATAAAAATGAATCCCTTGACCCCAAAAATTTCCCCAAGCCTTCCATTGATAAGTTGACCGAAGGCATAGGCCCAGAATAGAGTGGAAACAAGGACCCCCAACTGTGCTTTCGTCCATCCAAATTCTTTGATCATCAGCGGTATGGCCAGACCCATGTTCAACCGGCCGGTGTAAGCAAACATGTACATAACGGAAAATGCTAGCAAAGTCGTCCATGCGTATTTCTTGTACTTTTTATAATCAGTCTCTGAATAACCAAATCTTTCCATTGTCATTCCACCCCCTTTAGTCAATTTTGTCCAAATCGTTACCAATTAGATAGGTACTTTCGATCCTGCAAGTTTCATTCTTGGCACTCGTCGCTTGCCCACCTCCTTTCCCGAAACCGCGCTCCTATCAAAAGCCGCAAGCACACCTATGGAAACTCCTGACCATTCCCAATACTGTAGGCCTGGCTCAGAATAACCATTGGATGCAAAATCTGAAGCCCTGTGCCCGCCTGTATCCTCAAACCACAGCCGCCGCATTCAGTAACGACCACCCCGGCTCTGGATTTTCTCGCTTCTTCCCAAACCTTTTGTGCTATTCCAATTGAACGATTGTAGTTGGCTTTCTTCATCCCATAAGATCCGCTAAGACCACAACAATAATAATTCACTCCCGCTATCTCTATCCCTGGTATGAGCTTGAGCAGCTCCAGCGGCTCTTTGATCAACCCCTGCACCTTCAAATGACATGGATTCTGATAAAAGACCTTCAGGGACATCATTCGAAAATGAGTGTTGAGCTTGCCCTCGCGGTGAAGCCTCAATAGAAATTTGTCTGCATCAAACATATGCTCAGAGAGCCATTTGCTTTCCTCAATGTCAAAAAATTTCTGTCCTTCTCTGCGCAACATCATGTTACAACTTGGACAGGTGGTGATGATGGGTCGGTTAGGAAACGCTGCTCTATAAAGGGACTTCACGTTGAAACGGAAATTCCTCTCAGCTCCTTTAGTGTTACCATTTGCCATCATCGGCATCCCGCAACACTTCTGCTCTGGCACCAGAACTCGGAAGCCGTTGTTCTCCATAACCCTCACGAAAGCCATGCCTATTTCCGGGGCGTAATAGTTAGCCCAACAGCCGTGGAAATAGACCACTTCATTCTTCACGAGCGCCTCTTCTAAACCAATCTTTGAAGGTTCTACCGTGAAAGGTGGGAAGTTTGGCATCGCGATGAATATCTGCGACGGACTCCATCATCCTTCTCGCAATTGAGAGATCCTTGACCCAATTGGAAATGGGCGCAGTCCATTCCCCCATCTTGGCCATAAGTTCAGGATTGTCCAATACCCTCTTTTTCAAACTTCGACCAAGCTTTTTATGGTGATCTATCTGTGTTTTCCATATGAGAGTGGGAACATCTATTGAGACGGGGCATTCCACCTCACACCGGCCACAATGCAGACACTCATCCAGCGGGGGGACTACCCCCTGTAAGAACGCCAACACATAATTTTTTGGACTGTAAATCATTCCTCGCTCAACGAGAAGGTGTTCACCGATAGGGCACTGGCGCGCGCAGGCCCTGCAATCAATACACAGAAATAGTTCTGAATATCCATCATTAAGTAGCTTAGTACGCCCGTTATCCAGTATGATGAGATGGATCTCTCTCTCCTGAGTGGCAGGCAGAACCGGAAGTTGTTCAAAGTCATATGTCTCTGAAGGGTTTGGTGCAAGATTAAGAAGAATACTCTCAAGGCCAAATATCCCCATGGCCCTCGTGTGATATAAGGCTGCTTCTCTGTCTTTAAGAATCTTCTCCACACTGACTATAAGAATCAGCTTCCTGGATTGGTCAAGATCCTTAGAAATATTCGACATGTGCTGGAGGAAGAATACAGTCCCATCCTCTGCAGAGATTGCATTGACACCGAGAACAGCAATGTAATCCCTTAGGCCAGCCGTACCGAGTCGCTGACACTCCCTCTGAACCTCGAAGGATTCAATAAGCCCCCTGTCATGGATATCGGGCGCTGACCAATAATCTTCTACTCTCCTTTTAAAGGTCTCAACATCAAAATTGTTAAACTCGGTGAAGTAGCGAACATGGGTTCTAAGACCGAGAGCGTGGAGCTCGGGACGAAGCTCATTTACTACGACGCTTGACTTGTTGATTGAGGCAAGATTCGTATTTCCAGCAATCTGCTTGATTTGTGATGCCGCTTTCTTTGCATTTTCTGCATAAAACAGATTAAAGGTCGGGTATTGTCCAAAGGTCCTGTTGAGTTGCTCAAGGAGCATTGAATTGTTACTCCTTGTTAATTCGCGGAGTTCTTTAAGATGAACCTTGATGGAGTCTACTTTCGGAGCAGGACCCTTACGGAGGAAGACGCTTCCGGTTCTGTACTTTCTGCTTAAGGCGGAGGGCTCAACAACCACAATACCTGGAAATTCCGACATACCGTCCTTAGGCCTCCTACTTACTACCTACACATTGGCTTGTTGCGACTCCCGTCGGGTCGACCCTTATTGACTCTGCTATCTACGTTGCCACTCCACACCGTTAAGACAAGATTTAACTTTCTACCTGAGAGCCTGGACGTCATATGGGGGATCTATGGGCCTGTAATGGCCCGAAGATCCCCCAGGATTCGGGCAAACTCCCCTTGTTTGAAGGAGAAGGAACTATAACTTGCCCAATGCCTTCAGATCTGCAGCCACGTCGGCCAGTCCGATGGCCTCAAGCCTCTCTGCTGTTGGCAGGCCCGTTTTCTTGTCGAAACCGCGCGCCTCGTAGTATTCTCCTTTTATCAGTTCGAGTTTTTCCTGATCGATTTTCGCACCCTTGTTCGGACCATCGGGAAGAGGTTCCGTGAGTACTCTTTGGGGGATGGTATCGTCAGGCCGGCCGCGGTAGCCCTCGCGGAGTTGATAGACCCTCTCCAGTGTCCATGCCTTCGTTGCCATAGCGAAGAGATCGGCCTCCCGGCCCGTCACCGCCTTCAAACTCCGCTCCTGTATTGCAGGATAATCAAACCAGTTGTACAACAAGGCAATTCGCATGAATTCACACCAGCCCAGCAGGTCCGACACCGCCCGAGTAAGCTCGATTTGGGCCAACGGTTTCGCTTTCCCCTCGTACTCCCAGAGAATAGCGGCCTTCTCGTGCCCAAAGTATTCTTTTCCCGCCTCAATGGCGCGCCTCATCCCTTCCTCATCCTTCGCCTTGTACGCTTTTTCATAGTCATGGCCCGGACCAAAATATCCAAAAGCTTCGGCGCTCGTCATGGTGTCGCCACGGGTTGCCATCGTCCAGCTGAGTGCGCGGTAGGGAGTTATGCGCCAATCGGAGCTCTGGCTTACCAAAACCCCCTTTTTTGCTATGAGATAGTATTCCGATCCTTTGCCGATATGCGCTGCGAAAGCATCGACGCCGTTGGCCAATATGTTCCCGAATCCCTCCCGTTTGGCCACCTTCTCAATCGTTCCCAGGATCGCCTTTTCGCTCCCCCGCTCCATGGGGATACCGTCGGTATCCTTGGCGGTAATGATCCCCAGATGATGTAACTGCATTAACCAGGCAATCGCGGAGGGAAGAGAATGATTATCTAGGCCATATCGATCCATCAGTTGGACGGCTTTGTTCCAGAATACTGGATCCGTACACCAGACACGCCAGGGTCTCCAGGACATGCAATGCTCGACAACCAGACCCACGCCAGGTTGATCCACGATCCCCATGCAGTAAGACGGGCAGTTCAGGCAAGCACTCCGTCCTGTTCCGGCCTTATGCTTTTGCCATTCCTTGATCAGGCCGACTTTCTCTAACTCCTTCCAGGTGAAGCCGGTAAATCCCTCGAAATTCCCCACGACCCCGTCCGTGGCAGTCTTGAAATAGGACGCCGGATCAAACGTTGGAATACCTGCTGGCATGCCGCCCGCTGCTTTTGTGAAGGCCTTGAGACGTACTAAGTACTCAGCGTTGATCTGGAAAATGGCCTCCGGATTGTGAACCTTAACGGGACCGGTTCCCCGGACGGCGATGGCCTTAAGGTTCTTCACCCCCATGATTGCCCCGGCCCCTTTCATTCCCGAAGCCCGGTACATGTGCTCGATGGTAGCGAAAGCGGACCGGTTCTCCCCGGCAATGCCGATAGAAAGAACCTGCGCCTCTGGTTCCTTTTCCTTGATGAGATTAGCCGTGGTAAAAGTATCCTTTCCCCAAAGATGAGAGGCGTCCCTGACGGTCACCTCGTCATTTTTGATGTGCAGATAAACCGGCTTTTCCGCCCTACCCCTGATGACCAGATGGTCGTAGCCAGCAAATTTGGCCTCCGACCCGAAAAAACCGCCGAAGTGGCCGAAGGCATAGCTCCAGTTCGTATCCTTCGGGTAAGGGCGGAAGGTGACGCAGGTCCTGTTCCCACCGAAGAGGCCCGAGCCGACGCTGGGGCCCCAACCAAAAATCAATGGGACCTCTGGGTCCAAAGGATCCTGCCCAGACCTTGTCTCTTCGTAGAGAAGCCTTGCATTTACTCCCCTTCCACCTACATAGTTGTTGTTATATTCTATGGAAGGTGTCTTTCTTACCTCCCCCGTCGTTAGATCAACCCATAAGATAGTTCCCGCCCAACCGTAGGTCATTTCATACACCCCCTTTCCCAACAAGTTTCAAACGCTCTGAAATCTTCTCTGCCGATTTTCGCCTGTTCTCCCAACCAATCTCGTCCCGCGGCTCATAACTTATTGCCTCCATAACGCAAAACTTTACACACAAAGGATCCCCGCCACACAAATCGCATTTGGAAGAAATCTTCTTCTCCACATCGACTTCGATGGCTCCCATCGGGCAAGCGGCCACACACAGCCTACACCCAAGGCATAGCGCTGCGTCAACCACGTACGCCCCTGTCTTCGGATCTTGAGAGATGGCGTTTACAGGGCAGACCTCCTTGCACATAGGCGTCTCACATTGCTGACAAACGATGGGAACGTTGATAAGGTAATCGCCAAACTTCTCATACTTCAATACCTTGATCATTGAGCGTGCAGGATTGGACTCTCCAAAGTGCTTTAGAGAGCAGACGAGCTCGCATGTTCTGCAGCCTGTACATTTGTCCAAATCAACGGTAAGCAGATTGCCCATGGATTCCTCCTTTCTTTTTTTTCACATAGACTTCGATTTAATCTCAATTTTTCCCCCACTTCTTTAGATACTTTCCAAAGAGTTCTTCGTCGGACGGAATGTATTCCTCCACGGGAACCGAAAGCCATGTATAATTGAGGAAATTCCTATAATTGATGTTTTCACTGGTCATGTTTCCGGCCCAGGTACCACAGCCGAGACTTTCCGTCCAGATCTGCCCATTGTACCAGCTTCCTGTGTTAACCAGACAGTGTGGCATGTTGCATTCCACTCTTCCCACTTTCGCCCTGATGGTAAGCTCCTCCATGCGATCCACTCTATTGGTGTGGATCGAGACGGAGTGGCCTATTCCTGAAAATTCAAGTATCTTTTCCAAACGATTGAGCATTTCACCGAAGTCCTTCCACTTCCACACGGTCAAAACAAGACTCAACTTCTCACCTGAGAACCTGTCTTCGGGACCAACCTTCTCCCCGATCACCATCAGAAACTTTGTTCCCGATGGGGGGGTGATCCCTGCTGCTTCCGCGATGATGGGAACCGACCTGCCGAAGATATCTCGGTTAATGGTTTTTCCATCCGGCCACAGGGCCTTTCTTATTTTTTCACGCTCTTCCGTCGTACAGAGATGTCCACCCTCCTTCTTCAACAATCCTATGAATTGGTCATAAATAGGCTCATAGATCGCTACCGCATTTTCTGAAGAACAGGAGGTAGAATTGTTAGCAGTCTTAGAACGCATGATCTTGTTGGCAGCGGCAGGGAGATCGGCTGTCTCATCAACAATCGATACCACATTTCCAGCTCCTACGGTGTGGCAGGGCTTTCCAGCCTTATAAACCACTTTAATCAGCGCGGCTCCACCCGTCGCCATCGCAAAGTCACAGTTTGCCATCAGCTCGGATGTCGTTTCATTCGTAGGATTGGCGATGCATTGAAACAGATCCTCAGGCGCGCCAATTTTCTTGAGCGCCTTTCTCCCGATTTCAACCGTAAGATAAGAACATTGCTTCGTCCTCGGATGGGGGGAGCAGATCATGGCGTTTCTCGTCTTGAGGAGACTGAGGCCAATGGTACACACCGTTCCCTCTGGATTTGTCATGGGAACAACATTGGCAACCACTCCGATGGGTTTGGCGCATATCTTTAGCCCTCTTTTCTTATCTTCCCTCACCACTCCACAGGTTTTTACCCCATGGAAATCCCACATGCTTCCCCTTACCTTGCTTCTTATCTTGTTAATCTTATCCTCATAGACACCGATTTTACCTTCATCTACAGCAAGCTTGGCCACTGCCTTGACATTTTCATCCTTCTGCCATTCCCAGGCGACAGCAGCGCACATCTCATCGACTTTATCCTGGGGCCAGTACTCAACGACTTCAAAGGCATTTCTTGCCCTCCGATACATCTCTTGAATATTATCATTATGGTCTTGTGGCATATTGATTTTACCTCCTTTTTAGAGACTGGTATTTCATCAAAGGGTTACGGTAATGATACCTGTATGGGTTACCGGTAACGTTTATAAGAAAAAGTTTTACGGTGACGATGCTCGTATCGAAGTTAGAAGCACGAAGCTCGAATCTCGAAAAAAATCCGAGTCTCCAGCTTCGACAAACGAGCATCGATACGGGCTTCGACAACAACAAACGTAGCCTTTTATTGACGAAACGCCTGCCTGCTCCGCCCTCGGTCTATTATGAGTGCGGGGCCGGTAGGCAGGAGCTTCATAACCACAACCTTCACCCCAAAAACTTATTCCTGCCGGTCTTCCGGCTTTGGAACGGGACGGTCGGGCGGCCCATCATAGTATTTGGGCCCCTGGATGGAGAGATCGAGAAGGTTGATCATTTTCGTCGTACGGGAGGCCCTCCAGGCTTTTTCCCGGGTCATCTCCTCAATGGCATGGGCTCCGCAACTGAATCCGCGGCAGAGGACTCCAATCGCCCAGGCCGCAAGGGGGCTGAATCCCAGGTCCATAAAGACGGAGTTGCCACCGCCAATGACGTTGGTCCAAACCTTCTTCCCATTGATCCTCTCGAAGGCCTTTTCAATTTCGATCTGCAAATCATGGAACTTCCCTGCTACTCCCAGGTCTCTTGCCATCTTCATGATCCGGATAGCCCTTGGATCACCATGAATGTGCTGGGGCTGTCCAAGGCCCATAATATTCTTCCCTTTATGATCCTTGACCAATTGCTCGGCAATCTGAGTGAGGGTCCAACCATTTTTCTCACCCAATTCCATATATTTATGGACCATGATTCCATGCAGATGCCCCGGGCCATGGGCCTCACCAAAGGTCATAATTCCAGCCGCCATCGCAGCGTTGAGTGCTGGCCTACCAGAGGCACAGCATCTTGCTGTGAGAGTAGATGGAGACATGGCATGCTCCATGAACTCGACCATGAAGAAGTTTAGCATCCTCTCTTCATTCTTCTTTGGAAGTCTGCCCTGAAAAAGCAAGAAAACAACGGCCGCAAAGCTCCACCCTGCCTCTGCCAGCTCTGTCGTATCGTATCCTCTCAGGACGATCCTATCTGCGGTCTTGTAGGCAATTGAAGTTTGCCAGTGGAACGGTTCCCTCCCTGCCTGATTATACTGATCTCCCCATTCTTCTGCCATTTGTTTTTTCTCCTTTCCTGATGTTAATTTGAAATTTTTATCCGTCAGCCATCAGTATCTTTTATAGCACTCGTATGATTTTTCAATATGCCGCCCGAACTAATAACATTCTGGCAAAATTCTTTGAGATCTTTTAGAAAATAAGGTCTCTTAAGACGAGAGATAAAAAATTTCCCGCCTCTGATGCTTCAAAAGCTCTGATTGACTTTTCATTGTAATTAGTTTAAAGAGATAAATAAGTCAAATTAATAATTTGAATCTTTTTAATAAATTTATTTTATACTTTTAGTTCGACAATGAATCTTAATCGACTCTGGATATTCTATAATGTGGCAAAACTTAAAGGTTTCTCTTCGGCAGCAGAATCCCTATTCTTGACCCAACCTGCGGTTAGCACGCAAATTAAACTCTTAGAAGATTCTTACAATATTAAACTTTTTGAGAGATATGGAAAAAAAATAAGATTGACCACTGCTGGAGAAGTTCTTTTATCATATGCAGAAAGGATATTTAATCTCGCAAAAGAGGCAGACAGTGTCATTGAAGATGTAAAAAAAGTGAATAGTGGATGTTTGAAGATAAGTGCAAGCTTAACAATGGGAACCTATTACCTCCCTTCCATATTAAGTGTCTTCAAAATGAAGTACCCGAATATAGAAATACAAATGAAGGTTGGAAATTCAGAGGAAGTAATTGAAAACATTCTTTCTTTCAATAGCGATCTTGGGTTTATCGGTCATATTGTGCCTATTGAGAAACTCATTATTGCCCCATTCGTGGAGGAAGAGCTGGTGATCATTGTTCCTTCTTCTCACGAATTTGCAAACCAAAAGACCATTAAGCTCTCCAGACTGAACGGACAACATTTTATTATGAGAGAGAAAGGCTCAGGGACACGCGAGGATATAGAGAATAAATTTAAAAAGGAAAATATTTCAGTTAGAGTGATTATGGAATTGGGGAGCAATGAAGCAATTAAACGTGCAGTAGAGGCTGGACTTGGAATTTCAATCATTTCGGTAAATATCGTAAAAAGGGAAGTGGACGCGGGTTTGATCAAGGCAATTCGGCTAGGTGAGGGAAAGATTATTCGCAGCTTTTATACCATTTATCATAAGGATAAATATCTTTCCAGTATTATACGAACCTTTCTATCTATGGCTTCGGATCTCTCCATCTAAACTTCAGATGAAATTCAACGGGATAAAAATGGAAATTTTATTTTTTTCTTTCTTTTATTGTCCCAAGCTCCATAGCTACTTTTTCACACCTTAGAAGATGGGGGCCCTCTGTCTTAACACCGTGGAGATATCTATCGAAAGAATCAACATCTTTCAGTAGCTCGATTAAGGGGCTATCCGAATTTACTTCCTTTTTACTATGCTGTATTATTGCATTTACAATTTGGTCCATTTCCATCTTATTTAATTTAGGAAGCTTTGTCCCACATTCACAATTATATCTTTCTAAGAATTCGTAGGCACATTTTTCTCCCGCCTCAGCGTGAGCTTCCCGTTTTTTAGTCATAATGATACCAATATCATGAAGTGCAGCGGCTATCCCTGCTAATTCCGGTTCTATTCCGCGCTTGAGTGCCAACACTTTTGCAAGCTGTGAGCAAGAATACATGTGCATGATGTTCCATCGGATTGGAAGATCTCTCCCCTCATCCGTCAGATCTTTCATTTCCAAAAAAAGCATGGTTAGAATGCGATTTAGCCTCCTTACAGATAATCTCTTTTCACTTTTTTCATATTCATCCAAGGTTATACCTCCCCCTTTCGGTTCATTCCCACCTTAGAAGGGAATATATCTTTTAAAACAGAGAAACACTATGATCAGCAGGAGGGCGGGGATTAAATTACCTACCCTGATCTTTTGCAAACCAAGAATATTGATTCCAATCCCCATCACAATCACTCCACCGACAGAGGTGAGTTCCCGGATCATTTCCGGAGTGAAAAACGATT
>Ga0194110_10007785_pt1 | contig 12289 bp, 5 predicted proteins | sample TA2Kig1200mmetaG_FD_146192 | JGI IMG/M metagenome (GOLD analysis project Ga0194110, IMG submission 146192) | Freshwater microbial communities from Lake Tanganyika, Tanzania - TA2015032 Kigoma Deep Cast 1200m | ecosystem: Environmental > Aquatic > Freshwater > Lake | place: Tanzania: Lake... | reverse complement strand
CTTGACAAGCAATTCTATTCGCCTTATAATTCCAATAAAATATTAAAACATGGGAATCTATCTTCTCAAAAAATGGAAATTCAGCTTGATCTTTTAAAATACAACCAGCACTGGCAAGAAGGATTTACCTATCCCTACCCGAAAAAAAGAAAGCTTTTTGGGAACTTAGTTTCTTTTCTTAATAAAAGACAGATTTTGGAAATTACCGGTTTGCGGCGTGTGGGCAAAACCGTTCTCCTTTTCCAGCTTATCAATCATCTTCTGCAAAAAGGCAGCGATCGCTTTCGTCTTTGGTATTTTACCTTTGACGAACAGGCTCCCTCCCTTGACGACCTTTTGGCCGCTTTCTCTCGGCAAACCGAGGTAGATTACCGGAAGGAAAAAGTTTTCCTCTTCCTCGACGAAATACAAAAACTGCCTAATTTCCAAAATCAAGTCAAGGTGTGCTATGATCTCTATCCCAATATAAAGTTTTTCTTAAGCGGCTCCTGCTCGCTTTTTTTGAAAAAGAAAAGGCAGGAAAGCCTGGCCGGCCGCATTTTCTCTTTTTTCCTTCCTCCCCCAGACTTCGAAGAATATCTGTTCTTTAAGGAAAAAAGTCAGATTCTTTCTAGGCCATTACTTTTCCAAAGCGAGATCGAAAAGGAGTTCGAAATCTTCCTTCGCTCTCAATTTATTGAAAGCATTAATTTCGCAAAGCCCGGGGAGAAAAAGGAATATTTTATCTCTATTATTAAAAAAATAATCTTCGAGGATATTCCCGGCGTTTTTCCCGTTGATAGCCCGCCGACTCTTTGGCAAATAGCAAAAATCTTGGCGCAACATCCAGGCATGCTGGTTAATTACCAAAATCTTGCCTCTGACTTAGGAGTCAGCAACAAGACGATTAGTCTTTATCTTTATTATTTGGAGGAGGCTTTTCTGGTTAGAAAAATTTATAATTTCTCCAGGAACCTTTTAACGTCGGAGAAGAAATTGAAAAAATATTATCTCGCCTCTCCTTCTTTCTCCTCTTCTCTGGCTGATTTTAGCGAAACTGCCTTGCTTGCAGAAAACCTGGTCGCCGCTTACAAAAACATTAATTTTTTCTGGCGGGATATTTACAAAAACGAGGTTGATTTTATCCGTGTCGAAGATAATTCCATTACTCCAATTGAGGTTAAATATAAAGATGAAGTTGAAGCAGCAGAGCTTAAAAACCTTTTCCGCTTCTTAGAAAAAACCAAAACCTCCCGCGGCTTGGTTTTTAGCAAGGAATTAAAAGAAAGACAGGTGGCAAAAGGGGGTTTAAAGATTTTCCTAAAGCCGATCTATTTATCGAGCTAAGGGCGGGCTTTTTTAGATTTAGAACCCCACCGAGCCGATCGCGCGGTCGAAAATTTCTCCGGCAATTTTGGAAAAATAATTCGCCTCTTGACAAGTCCTGACAAATCCTTCTTAATAAACTTAGACAAAGTTGGACAAACATGGATAACCTGCCTGGAAATTCTTTCTTGACTTAGGACATTTAGTGTCCCAGAGATTTTAAGAGCTCAATCTTTTTCTTCAGGGTTGGATCTTTGATTGTTGTTTCGATAAAAGTGACTTCTCCTGTTTCCGTGTTGGTAACCTTATGGGTGAGAACTTTTCCGGCTGCCTTAAGTATTTGCTTCAAGCTCATTCTGGTTTGATTTTTTCTCTCCTACTCCCCCTAACCTTCCCCAAGGCAACCCTGGCCATCGATCCTCTTCCTACCCAGGCGGCGACACTGCAAGTCGGCGCCACTGTTCCTCCCAGGGCAAGCGATTTTCAATTTGAATTTGCTTCCCCTGACCAGCCAGCGACCATCGGCCCAAACACTCTTCTTGAATACACCCTCACCTACGGCTCAAACCTTGCTTTTGCTACTTCTTTAAATCTTGAGGCTGAGTGGGGCCTGGGCGCCCTCGTCGGCCAAAACCTGTCCGCTTTCGAAATCGTCTCTTTTGTTCCCGGCAGCGCGACGGCTGGGTATCAAGGAAGCCTCCCGATAATTGATCAGGCCAAACGCCGAATCACCTGGAAAATTGATAGTTTTCCGAAAAAAACAACAAACCAAACTGTCTCTTTTAAACTTAAAACGCCTAGTCGATATTTAGGCGACCAGAAGATCGGTTTTTCCGTTCAGGCAAGGCTATACACCTCCCAAGTTTCTCTGCCCTTTAAAATCATTAAACAAATTTATAGCCCGGCTAAATTCCTTCAGAATGAATACGCCGACCTTGCCGGCATCGAAACAGAAATAAGAAGCGTTGATGACCAATCCTTTTCTCTTTTAGTGCGCACCCGTCAACCAACACGAGCCACCCTTTACTACGGCAAGGAAGCTCGTCTCGGCCAAGAGGCCTCCGGCCAAAACCTAAGCCAAGAAAAAATTCTCCGTGTTGCCGGTCTGGAAAAGGAAAATGTTTTGATAAGCGCTTCGGGAATTACTTTAAAAAATCGCTCCTCCGCGGGGACGCCCGGCTCGGTTACCTTCTTGCCCAATAAAAGCCTTGATCTTTTCTTGCCTTTTAAGGTAAGCGTGCCGGTTCAGGTTTTTGTCAGAATGGTGCCCGCCCAGGTGCTCGGCATCAATAACCTTAGCCCCATTCCCTATTTAGAGAAAACGCGACTTCTTGAAACCGAACCCAATGTTTTTAGCGGTAAGGTGATGATGCCAGCTAAGCCAGGCAATTACGAGCTTTTAATCGAGGCTTTGGGCGTGGATGGTTCCCTCAATCAGGACGTTTTAGCCAAATTCTACCTGGCCGAACACCTCAAAATAGTTGACAATCTTGGTTCGCCTATCGAAAAGGCGCGGGTAGCGCTTGAATGGTACGATAAAAGGCAACGGCTCTTTGAGTATTTTCCCGCGGAATCATTTGGATTTAGAAATCCGGCTTATTCCGAACCTGATGGTTCGGTTGATGTCATTTTACCCGAGGGAGAATATCGTTTGAGGGCAAGCGCTATCGGCTACCTGCCCCAAGAGCTAACTTTTGCGTTCTCTCCCCTGGCTGGTCAAGATTATCCCAAGCTCACTTTAGTTAAGAAACCTTTTTCTCTAGCCGATTTTGCCGGTTACTACCGCACTGTTCTGGCCGATACGTTAAGATTCCTGAATTACAACTTCGAAAAATTGGCTGCTTCCTACCGCTTCTTTAACTTTGCCCTTTTGATCGGGCTCTTTCTCCTTTCGGTGATCAGCTTTCTTTTGACTGCCAGCCGCCTGAAAATGTCCCTCGAAGACGTTCTCCTCTATTTCGAAAAGTATGCCCGCCTCTTCAGCGGCCAGAAAATTAAGCCGGCAGAGCTTTTAACGGGGTTTATCGAAAATAGGGAAACAGGCCTTCCTCTCCACGCGGCGGCTGTCTTTCTGACGGCTAGCGGCAAACGCCACGCTTACTCACGCGATATCACTAATTATCTCGGCGAATTCCATTTACGGATGAAGCCAGGAGAAGATTTTTGGTTGATTGCCAAGGAGGCGGGCTTCGAAACCCTAAAGAGACGAGTTACGAGCCAAGACTTAGGAAAAAAACCTTTTGTTTTATCTTTGCGAAGAGAGCCGCAAGTCAGTGGGTCGAAAATAATGGAGCTTCTGGAAGTGCTCGGTCTGGGAATCGTTCACACCGCTTCCGATACCCTTTTTGCCCTCATCTTTCTTTTGAACATTCTCCTCATTTTCAGATTAGGTATGGACAGAGTTTGGCCGATAACGCTCGTCACCATTTTTAACTTTGGCCTCTGGGCAGAATACTCCTGGAAGAAATGGCAAGAAAGGCTCGCAAGCTAAAAGGCCTGGCTAAGTAAATTCAAAGTTACTTCCTTATAGCTGGCCACGAAATTATGGGCAAAATTTTTATCTCTAAATAGAGGCGCTAAATCATCGCGCAAAATCCGTAAATCTAGCTTTTTTACTTTCTCCGTCACTTTCCTTTTCAGTTCGGCTTTACTTCTCACGGCTGTAATCTCGCGCAGATAGCAGAAATTAGGGGCGATTTTCTTCTCTAAAAACCAGGCCAAGTCGAAATAGTCCCGACCCTTGACGCGGGCAGTTCTTCCTAAAATGGCGGCCAGTTTGCCAGAAAATAGATCTGGCAGGGCGTATCTTCTCACTAAAAAAGAAAAATCGTAAGTTGATTTCAAAGACAACTCAACCTTGTATTTTTTACCTACCGCTCGGCCAAAATCAATCCGCAGAAAGAGAATTTTCTTTCCGTGAACGGGAAATTTCAGTTTGACAATATTTCCCTTAGCCGAAGCGGTGATTTTTACTTCTCTATCCTGCAGAGTCTCGGAAAAATATTTCTCTAAATCACTGACAAAATCTTTTAAATCAAAGCTCTTTTCCCTTTGAATATCCAAGTCTAAATCCTCGGATAGCCGCGGCAGGGCAAAAAACATCCGCAGACAACTGCCGCCCTTAAAAAGAAGGTTTTCTCCCCACCCCGAGCTATAAATAAAATTTAGGACATAAAACTGCAGCTGCTCTTTTAATAAATTGCGTAAATACAGGGGGTCAATCCCGACGTTCTCGTGCGTAATTCGCAAAAGCTCCTCGGCAATCATCGCCTGGCCTCCATAATTTCTAAAATCTGCTTCATTTTAGCGGACCTGGCCTTTTTGGTAAAAGAGGCAAATTCCCTAAAATCGTCTTTGGAAAAAACCTCCCAGTTAATCCTTAGGCCTTCAGTAATCTCCTGCCGCAAGTCAACAATTTTCCTAAGATACAAAAAATCAAAAAGGGCCTTGGCTGGGGTGGCGATTTTAATTTTTTTATCTAAAAAATCTTTTTCGGAAAAACCGCCGAATAAGCTCGGTTTGATATTTTTATAGATAAAAGTGCCAAGAGAATTGGCAAAAATCCGGCTGCTTTTTGGGGTAATCGAGGTCAGCGCCAAAATTCCCTCAGGGATCAGGCCATATTCGGCCAAGGCGTATTCTAAAGAAAGATAGGAAGGAAAACGAAGCATATTGGCCAAATACTCCTGATATAGCTTTCTCTCCACTCTCTCCACAAAAACCGAAGAGGCATAAAGGCCTTTTTTCAGAGACAAAAGGTATCCCTTTTTCCGCAGCCGCTCGATTTTTTTGTCTAAATTTTTCCCTGTTTTGCCGATAAGTTCCCTCGCGGCAAATTTATTAAAATAAGGCAGCGCCTCCAGCTCCCTTTGGTATTTTATTCCAGAAATACTAATCATTTGGTAGTAATTGTGAAACAAAAAATGAAAAATGTCAAGCAGTTGACTTTTACGAAAAGTCTTTCCGCGACTTAGCAAATCTTCACCGCCGAAAGGCACGAGGAAAAATAAGGCTTCTTGTCCCAATGAATTAAATCATTGATATGGCGAGTTTAATGAGGGATTCACTTTTTTATCATCGCCAGCTGGTAGGCCTTGCTTCCCGGAAATTCTTTTTTGTCTCTTTTGTCTCTTTAGAAACTATTTAACCCTAAGGATTTAAGTCGCTGATGGTATCTTTTGCTCTTTTTTTCTTGTTCAAGAAAAAACCTTTCCGCAAGCTTAGGTTGAGGATCAAGGCTGCAGTTTTTCAAGGTAGTATGAAGGAAGACAAGGCTGCAAAAAATTCGGTAGGGCCATCTTAAATATAATTTTAACGAAAAAACGGGCTATTTTCAACTACCAACTCCTCGCCTTAGAAAAAGGGGGCAGTTCAGATTACAAGCGACTCCCCTCTTGACAAGTCCTGATAAATCCTTCTTAATAAACTTAGACAAAGTTGGACAAACATGGATAACCTGCCTGGAAATTCTTTCTTGACCATCCAAGAGGCGGCGAACCGCCTCGGTGTTTCTACCAAAACTCTGCGGCGCTGGGAGGCAAGGGGAATCATTACCGCCGAAAGAACCCCCGGCCACCAAAGACGTTATTCTCTTTCCCAACTAGAGAACTTTAAAAAACCGAAATACCAACCGCTGCCGCCAGCGAGCAGCGAACAGCGAACATGGAACAGCGAACAGCGAACATGGAACAGCGAGACTTCACCACCCAAGGAACTGCTTCCTTCTCCCACAAAGATAAGCGGCACGCTTTTAGTCTTAAGCGCTATTCTTAGTTTTGCTCTTGGTTTTACCACGATTTCTCTGGCGCAAAAAACACCTCTTTTTGCCGCCCTAGATAGGGTTCTTTCCCAAACTCTCCTAGCGGAGAAGATTAAAAATCAGTCTTTTTCGCCCTCCGAAGCCCCGCCAAGCGGGGCGAAGGGGGGCCAAGCCTCTTTTGCCGAGGCCTTCTCGCCCGTCTTAGGCGAGCAAATCGGCCAACTGACCTTTAATGTCAATATTCCCGCCAACTTTGCCGAAGGAGTCATCTTTAAAAGTGATTTAGCTGCTCCTAACGTTATTTACTCCATTAAACCAAGTTCTGGTATCTCCATTTCCACTGGTCAAGCCCCTACTATTACTAATACGGGCGTTCTCTCCCTCGGAGGGAAAACCGGAGCCGTTTCCCTAGAAGCCGGTTCGGGCATTACTATTGACGGCGCCAAGATTACTAACTCCGGCATTATCTCTCTTGCCGCTGGCACGGGTATCTCTGTTTCTGGTTCCACCATCACTAACTCTGATCTCGGTTCTTCCCAAAGTATTTTTAAGACAATTAACGTTTCTGGCCAAACAGATATCGCGGCTGACTCTAACACCGATACTTTAACCTTTGTTGAGGGGACAGGAATAACCCTTACCACCGATGCCACCAATGATAAGCTTACTATCGGCGCTTCCGGCTCCGCTCTTAATGTCTCTGGCTGGACCGATGACGGAACGGTGGTGAGATTAACTACGGCCACGGATAGTGTGGGCATTGGTACCACATCTCCAAGTTCAAGGTTCGAGGTTCGAGGTTCAACGGAACAATTAAGGTTATCTTACGATGGATCAAATTATGCCTCGTTTACTGTTGGTAGCGGTGGCGCTTTGGCTCTCTCTACGATTGGAGCCTTGAACCTTCAGCCTGCAACCAACCAGAACTTGAATATCACCACGTCTGGCACAGGAGACCTTGCGGTCAATACTAATCAGTTATATGTTGATGCAAGTTCTGGTTATATTGGCGTTGGCACAACTAACCCCACCACTACCTTATATATATTAGGCACCGGCACCATTACTGGCGCCACGACTTTAAGCTCAACCTTAAGTGTGGGCGGACTTTCGACTCTCAAAGGGATTAATAACCAAGGCGAGGGCATCACTAATGCCGGCGCGATCACGGGCGCCACTGGCTTAACCTCGACCGGCACCATTACTTTCGGTTCTCTCTCCACCGGCATTCTCCACGCCGATTCCGGTGGCGTCCTCTCCTCGTCGGCGGTTAACCTGACTAACGGCGATACTACTGGCACTCTTCTAGCCACGAAGGGCGGCACTGGTCTCACCTCTTACACTACCGGCGATCTTCTTTATGCTTCGGCTGCCAATACTCTTTCTAGGCTGTCTGTCGGCGGCGACGGTCAGGTCTTGGTGGTTTCAAGCGGTATTCCTGCCTGGGGCAGCGGTTTAGGCGGACCGGGAGGAATCTGCACTAATTGTGTCATCACTAACCCCGGTTCCACCCAAACAATCACTCCCACGGGCACCAGCGCCACTGGCCTTTCCATTGCCCAAGCCAACGGCGGCATAGTGGATATCTTTAGCGTCACTAACTACGGCGGTACGGCTAAATACCTCTCGGTTGATTCCGCCGGTAAAGTTGTCTTTGGCAATGCCAATAATGATCTGCTAACTATCTCGCCTGTTTCTGCCGGCGCTAATTCCTATACTGGCACTCTCACCAGCGCTGACTTGACTGGCAATCGCACCTATACTTTGCCAGACGCCACCGGCAATTTCTGTTTGGATACGGGCAACTGCGCCGGCCAGGGGGCAAATCTGGGCGGTTCAGGAAGTGCTAATTACCTGGCTCGCTGGCAAAGCCAGTATGCCCTCGAGAATAGCAGTCTTTATGATAATGGCAATGTGGGCATTGGCACCACCAATCCAACCACTAAGCTCTACGTTTCCGGCACGGGCACGATCACCGGCGCAACGGCTTTAGGTTCAACTCTAGGAGTAAGCGGCGCCACCACTCTCTCTTCTACTTTGGATGTGACCGGCGCCAGCGTGCTTCACTCGACTCTAAATGTGACCGACGCCACCATTCTCTCCTCCACCTTAGGCGTCACCAGCAACACCACTATCGGCGGCAATCTCCAAGTCAGCGGCACGGGGACAAGTTATATTGTGGGGGGAAATGTGGGAATAGGCACCACAAGCCCGGCGCAGAAGTTGCATGTGGAAGGACAGTGTGTTGCTGAAGATTCACTGATACCTACTCTGAAATCTTCAGCTAATTTGAAATTCGAAATTTTCAATTTTCAATCAAATTCTAATGATTTAATCTTAAAACAAATAAAGAATATTGAGGCTGGCGATCAAGTCCTCTCCCTGAATGAACATGCCGGCCAATTTGAGTGGCAGAAGGTGGAGAAAACCCTGGATATGGGAGTACGGGAAGTCTACGAATTAATCACCGAATCAGGAAAAAGAATCGAAACAACCGGCAATCACCCTTACTTAGCGAGAAGACTTTTTAGTGGGAAATTTAGCAAGGAAGATAAAAGTCAAGAGAATCACGACCAAAGCTACTCCCCAACCGATATTTATCTTAGCCGCCAAATCAGTAAGATCAATCATAGTTTCTCTAAAATATCCTCTAGTCTAACTGCTAACGTTATCGACACTATACCAAGCAATAGGGAAAGTGTCAAGACGGAAAATTCGCTCACCGTCAGCGGAAGAATAAGGAGACCCGATCCAACATTAGTTAACACGGCCGAGAGTACTTTAAGCTGGGAGGGGCGAAACGCGATTGAAAAGCCCATTAACGAAAGTGTAGAAGAAAGCAAAAATATTGTTAATAGACTTGCTAAGAGTAAGTGGATAAAAGTCGCCTATCTTAAGGTCGGTGATGAAATCGCCACCCTGGATGGTTGGGAGAAAGTCGTCTCTCTTAAAATCACCGGCCGCAAGCATGTTTATGATCTCCAGATTGCCAACACCCATAACTTTGTGGCCAACGGCATCGTTGCCCATAATACCTACATAAGTAGTAATGTAGGGATTGGGACGACGAGCCCCTCCTATCAATTACAGTTATCCGCCGATTCTGCCGCCAAACCCACCTCCAGCACCTGGACAATCGCCTCTGACATCAGAATCAAAGATGTGGTCGGCCCTTATAATCGTGGTTTGGCAGAAATCTTGCAAATCAACCCCATTCTTTACACCTACAAAGAAAACAATGCCCTGGGAATCATTGACCCAGGCCAGCACATCGGCATTGCCGCCCAGGAAGTGCAAAAGGTGATTCCCGAAGCCATCGCCACTGATTCAGGCGGCTATCTTCACTTCACCGCCGACCCCTTGAACTGGGCGATGGTTAACGCCATCAAGGAGCAACAGGAACAAATAGCGTCGCTATCAGGGCAATTAGCCACGGCGAACGAGGCTATCACTTCTTTGTCAAAGGCCAACTTGAGTGAGCAAGAAATTATTGTCTCTGACCTCAACGGCCCGATTAAAATCGGCGACCCGATTACTTCAAGCGAGATTCCAGGAGTGGGGATGAAGTCAACCAGAGCCGGACCGATTGTGGGAAAAGCGCTTGAACCCTTCGACCCTGCTACCGGTAAAGGAGAAATTATTGAATGCCCTAATGATTATAACAATAATAATAATTATAAATGCGGTAAAATCATGGCCTTTGTCAATGTCTCCTGGTTTGATCCGGGGGTGTTTCTTACTTCAACGGGAGGCCTTCAAATTGAAAAATTCGAAGCACGAAGCACGAAATCCGAAATGGTTCGACAAGCTCACCATCCCGAGCAAAGCCGAGGGACAAATTCAAATGTTCAAAATTCAAATGACCAAAATGTTCCCGATTTAGAAAATTCGAATTTAGATATTGTTTCGAATTTCGAATTTCGAATTTCGAATTTAAAGACCGGAGAGATTATCGACCGAATCGGCGCTTTTTCCGAAGCCGCTATTGCCAACCTGCAGACTGGAATCGCCGAAACTCGGCAATTAATTGCCGGAACTGCTAATGTGGAAGAAAAAATTGTCTCGCCGGTGGTGGAAACGGGAACGATTAGATCTGGCTTTGGAGACCTTGTTATCTCGTTAGATCGTTATCCCGCTAACCAAGATAGCGAGTCTAGCGAGATAGCGAGCTCCTCTGCCTTTGGTAAGCTCTTAGTGAAAGGCGTTAATAACGAAGTCGTCGCCTCGATTGATGCGGAAGGGAACGCCCGCCTTGCCGGAGACCTGCAGGCGAGGCAGGCCAGCTTCGCGGGCCAAGTTACTGTTAACAAGTTGGAAAGTGAGCGGGTTACGAGTGACGAGTTAGTTTCGGAAACGGCTACTATCACGGGTACCCTCTACGCCAATAAAATCGAAAGTGAGGAAATCTCTGCCCTGACCGGCAAATTTGGCGAGATCCTCGCGAGAATGGAAAAGGTAGAGAGTCAAGCCTTGCCCCCAGACCAATCCCTAACTCCTAACTTAATCCCCACCCCAACACCAGAACCAACCGCTTCCTCAAGTGCTCTCCTCGCCGAAGTGGACGCCTTCGTTAAAGAACTCCTCGCAAGCCAAGCTGAGCTTGGCTGGGCCCAGGCCGCCAGCGTCTCGGCCGATCTAAAAATCGCGGACAATATAACAGTTAACAGCGAACAGCTTGCCTCGACGATAGGCGGGTTAACAGTTAACAATAAACTATCAGTTCTTGGCTCAACTTCACTTGCGGATACGACTATTGCCGGCAATCTCCTGGTTGACGGCACTCTGTCTCTGTCTGCTAACTCTATCGCCTCTCTTGGGCCCCTCTATCTTTCTTCCGCCGAAGGCATCGACTTTTTGGCCGGCAAGGTGGTTATTAATAAGGAAGGCAACGTGACCATCGAAAATAACCTGGCCGTTAAGGGTTCGCTCTTTACCAATCTTCTTAAGCCCTTGCCGGGCCAAGATTTAACCATTGATCTCGCCTCTAATCAGGGATCCACGAAAATCAGCGATTGCACCGAAGAGGAAAAGATTCTCTATCCTGATCTTTGCGGTGATAACCAAGATTCCGGCTTTGGAATGCTTCTAGTCAGGGGGGTCGGCGGAGCAACAGTCGCCTCGTTTGATGCTGAAGGCAACACCCGCCTTGCTGGAGATCTCGTTGCCTCTGGTTCGGGTACATTCGACAAAATTATTATTGCTAGCGCCAATCCCATCGTCTCCACCTCCGATCTGCCTGCCGGCGAGGCGGGGGTGGAGGAACCCCGCTTAGCGGAGGGGAACACCTCGGAGGTGAAAAATAATGCTTCCGCGGGAACGGCGGTTCTTCCCGCCGGCGAAACCGCATTGCTAATTGCCAATAACTCAATTACCAATAACTCGTTGGTTTACTTGACTCCCCTCTCTTCTACAGAAAACAAAGTTCTTTTTGTTAGGGCGAAAAGCGCGCCAGGCAGCGGCACTGACGTAGAAGAAGAAACCGCTAATTGCGAAACGGGTGAAGAGGGCTGTCAAGCTGAGCGGGACGATAGCCCCGCTAAGCGGGGTTGGTTTGAAGTCGCTCTTGACTCGCCCATTGAACACGATATACAATTTAATTGGTGGGTAATAAACTAAATTTTCAATTTGAAATTTAAAATTTGAAATGAAGTATAAGTCAGCTAAATTTTCAATTTGCCCTCCGAATCGGAGGGTAAAATTTGAAATGAATTTGAAAATTAAAAATTAAAGTATGAAGTACGATTTAGAAGAAAGAACGGCCCGATTCGCAGAGAAGATAATCGAATTATGCAAGAAGGCACCTAAGAATGTGGTCACTATTCCCATTATTGGCCAATTGATAAGCGCGGGAACAAGCATGGGGGCAAACTACTGCGAGGCAAATGGCGCCTCGAGCAAGAGGGACTTTACCAATAAGATCTATATTTGTAAAAAAGAAGCTAAGGAGACTAAATATTGGCTTAGAATGCTGGCAAAAGCTGTCGAAGAATTAAAAGAGGAGTGCAAGCAAGTCTGGCAGGAGGCCCAAGAGCTGACACTCATCTTTTCTAAAATCGCTAGCAAAACTAAACAATCAGTTTAAAAATTCATTTCAAGTTGAAAATTGAAAATTAGGATTTCATTAAAAATTGAAAATTAAAAATTTCAAATTAAAGCATGTCTAAATCAGAATACGTTTTGAATTATTTAGCAAGGGTGGTTATTTATTTTTTTGTTTTCCTGCTT
>Ga0194110_10007781_pt1 | contig 12292 bp, 9 predicted proteins | sample TA2Kig1200mmetaG_FD_146192 | JGI IMG/M metagenome (GOLD analysis project Ga0194110, IMG submission 146192) | Freshwater microbial communities from Lake Tanganyika, Tanzania - TA2015032 Kigoma Deep Cast 1200m | ecosystem: Environmental > Aquatic > Freshwater > Lake | place: Tanzania: Lake... | reverse complement strand
ACGCCATGATGCTGCTTCCCACCACCAGCACCGAGTTGGTGGGTTGGGCAATGACCGCCCGAAGAAAACCCCGGGACCCCGAAGAGATCGGTTGGGGCGACCGAACCGTCACCTGCACGCCCTCGCCACCGGCCACCGCGTTGGAGATCGTTGCGACGGGACCGTTGCTTACGGTCTCGGGAATCCATCCTCCGGTAAGAAGATCGCCGGAATACTCGGCCCGGACGGAAACAGCGGTGTCGTTGGTCCGGCGGAGATAGGTCAACGTAAGATACCCGTTGCTTTGGGAAAGAACCGGCCGGGTCTGCAGAGCCGTGGCGGTGGTGGTCGGATCGGCCAGGAAACCGTACTCCATCAGGTTGCTCATGCCGTTTGCGTCGGTATCAGCACCCGGGGCCGCCGCTGCTCCGGAAAGCCCTCGGGCGGTGGTCCAGCGACTCAGAGTAGGCGGTTGCACCGAAATCGTCAGGCTGGCTGAACCGGTCCCATACGAATTCACGGCCGAAACGGTCGCAGCACTGGTGCCGACGGCGGAAGGCCGGCCAGTGATCAGGCCCGTGCCAGAGTTTACGCTTAACCCGGCGGGCAGATTCGAAGCGCTATAAGACGTAGGACTGTTGTCGGCGACAATCTGGTATTGGAAAGGGATACCTGCAAAACCGCTTGCGGAGGTGGAGCTGGTGATCACCGGTATGGGAGCGGTGACCGTAAGGTCCAGGACCCCGGTCCCAGTTCCGGTGGCGTTGCTGGCAGAGAGGGTGACACTGTAGGTTCCGACAGCGGCGGTGGGCATGCCCGAAATCAGCCCGTTGCTGGTGTTGATGGACAACCCGTCGGGCAACCCGGTGGCGTCGAACGAGGTTGGGGAATTGTTGGCGGTGATCTGATAGGAGAAGGCTGAGCCAACGGTGGCCGTGGCGGTCAGGGCGCTGATGATCGAAGGTGTTGTCGGGACCGGGGAAATGATACTGATCGCCATGGCATTCAGGTAGCCGTAGGTCCCCTGCTCTCGGGTGATATCCACGCTTACGGTGCCATCGGCAGCGGGAACAACCTGGGAGCTCGCAACGGAACGATTGTAAGGGATGCCCGGCCCGCCCAGATTCGGGCCGCTGTTGGTCTGGACAATCTCGATGGTGGTGGCGCCGATGATACGGAATCGGGTGGCCCGTACCTCGTTGGTGGATCGGCTCCCGAACAACTCCAACTGATAGGACTGGTTGGTCTGGAGGTTTCCTAAAGTAAATCGCGCTGGGTTTGCCGTATCCAGGTAAATGCCGTCTGGGTAGGCAGTCGCCACGTTCAGAGGGCTGGGTTTGTCGTATCCAGGTAAATGCCGTCTGGGTAGGCAGTCGCCACGTTCAGAGGGCTGCCGTTGGGACCAAAAGAGACACCCCAGCCCCCCCCCGCCCCTCTCCCACTGGTGTTCCAGGTCAGGGTAATGTTGGAGGTCTGACCATCGGACGAGACCAGGTTCGCCAGGCTGCTCACCGCTCCGTTGTTTGTGCCCGACGAGTTGTTCCAGAAAATTCCGTTGGCCGAAGGGGTGATCGTGGTGTTACCGATATCGACGAGATAGGTGGTGGACCCCGCGGGAAACACCTCCACCTGCATCAAGTTCAGGTAACCAAAGGAGTTGGCTGCATTGGTGGCCGAAAAATCAGCGGGAAAATTGGTGTCGTTACGGCCCAGCCAGGTGAGAAAGATGGTCCCATCGGTTGAGGGAGTCACCGCCGGTAATGTCAGGGTGCGGGCGTCGTTAGCGTCATACTTGTTGGTGTCCGTGCCCACACCATTACCGGCCCCGATATCGGTGCCACTGCTCTGCAGAGATCCTCCCACGGTATTGCTTCCGGCAATCTGGTAGTAGGTAAACCTGGGGTCGGTTGCTTTGCGGCTGGCGAAGAGGGTAAACCGGTAGCGTTTCGCGGTGTCCAAGTTGGTCAGTCGGAAACCAGCTCGGTTGGTGGCTGCGTTGGTAAGCGTATGGTTGACGAACCAGAAGTCCCCGGTCGCATCAGGCACCGCCAGTTTCCCCAGATAGGCATTGGTGGGGTTTACGCTCTCGGTCTGTCCCGCCACCAGTTTTAAACCGCCGTTGAGAAAGCCGTTGCCCTCCGTGCGGCTGGGGATCACGTCGCGGAGGGTCCATGGGAGTGCATTTCCGTCTTGGTCCTGGAACTGGCCAAAAGAAACCGAGGCCCCCCCTTGATCGGCATTCGGCCCGCCCAGCGAATTCCAAACGTAGGAGACCGTATCCCCAGCCGCCGTGCCCCGCCCTACGGTGGTATCCCTGGTGTTTGGGTTGATCACGCCTAGGTAATCCGCGTGTAATGAACTGATTTCAGATGCGGTCAGAGGCACGCCATCAAAACGAAGCGCCGCCACCTCACCAACAAATTTTTCGGTGGATCCAGATCGAACCGCCCCCAGCGAAAAGGATTCATCAGCGAGTGCTCCCAGAGTCCCATACTCCAGAAGGGAAGGACTGCCGACTTGGCTTCCATCCACGTAAACGGTTTGGCTGAATAAATTACTACCTTCGTCTTTCACCACCAGGGTGAGGGTATGCCAGTTGTTATCGTTGATATTTCCCGCCGATACTCCGTTGTCACCGATCCCCAGCCCCGTGCTCGCGGCCACCGCCCCATTGGCCGATCCATCATTATACAACCCGATGGCAAACTCCCCCTTACCACCCCCGCCCAATTCAAAGCCCAGAATACCCCGTTGGTTCCAAAACGCATTGATATCGGTTTGAGTTTGAGGGCCTGACGCATTGCTCTTAAACACCAGAGAAAGTGAGAACTGGTTAAGCCCGGCCCAAGGGCGTCCACTTACGAATGTGGAGGTGAAAAAATCGTTCCCATCAAACACCGCGGTGGCCACGGTCACCCCGGCGATCGTGCTGGAGCCTTTTAGGGGCGCGGAACCTTCAAAGGTGTCGTAAAACAATGTCTGACCGCCCGTACGCGAATTCCATGAGTTGCTTGGGCCTGACCAATCCGAAGCATAATATTCAAACAACGTAGCCGCCTGAACGTTGAGGCTGAAAACCGCTAAAAAACAAAGCCAGGCAATCTTTGCCTTTCCTCTTGTCTTCAAAGTTCTTGGACCCTGTTGAAAACGAAACAGCTTAGCTATAATAGGCGTAGTTTTCACCTGATATAATAAACACCATATAAGAAGATTTGTCCATGTCCGCCTTTGTTATGTACATATCCGAAACTGTCATCGAGAGTCTCCCCTTATGGAGGGCGAATCCGGCAGAACCCCGTGGGCAAGGCTGGCTTGAGTTGCGTATGATGAAAAGGAAACAGCCCTGCTTGGCAGCCAGCCGGCTTGGTTAATCGAGAAATCCGTGTCCTCTACCTTTTACAAAAAACGGACTGTTTTGGAGCGAAAAAATGGGAACATGCAGGAGTCCATCGTTTTCCCGGCAGGCTCAAGGGAGGACTTCCTGGAGGTACATCGCCAGCCCCACTCTCTGTATGAGGATCACGCTGTCCGTTTGGCCGGCATCAGCACCCTGCCCCCCGGATATTGGGTTCAGCGACAACACGCGGAAGATCATCTCCTACTTTTCGCGCTTGCCCCGGGACTTCGCCTGGAGGGCCCGAAAAAAGTTTCCCTCAAGCCGGGAGACCTCTTGATCGCCCCCAAGGACTCCACCTACCGGTACAAAACCACCTCCCCCTGTAAATTCCTTTGGTTTCATTTTATGTCGGATCCCCATTGGAACCATCTCCTCCAGCATGCGGTCAGGATCCGGAAGGCGCTCTATACAGAAGAGATGAAAAGGCTGGTTCTCAGCCATCTGGCCGAATCCGATCGACATCAAGTCGACCGGCATTTCTTTTGCGAGGGCTATGAGAGCCTGCTGGTTGCCTACTGGGAGCGGGAACTTCACACCAATCAATCGGTGGATGAGTTTGAAAAGATGCAGCAGCTCCAGAACCTCTGGGCGAAAGTAAAGGAAGATCCGAGCCGTGCCTGGACGACCGAGGCCTTGTCCCAGCTATCGGGATTCTCCGAATCGACTCTGCATCGCCTCACCTGGAAAATGCAGCACTCCACCCCTCAGGATATGGTCCGGAAAGCCCGCATGGAGCGGGCGGCGGCGCTGATTTCCCGCGGCGCCCTGATTCAGGATGCCGTGGCCACTCAAGTCGGCTATGGGAACGCCTTTTCTTTTTCCCGGGCCTTCAAGAAACATTTTGGCGTCAGTCCGAAACAATTTCGTGGCCGCCTGACCCCGCTCGGGTCGCCAAACAATAAATCGGTGGGAGGGGAATCAAGAACGGGAGTAATCCAAGCCCGAAAGGAGACAGGACCTTGAAAAGCAGGGAGACCGTGAGGCTGGGAGACCATCAATGACAGTTTAGGGTATGGGCGTGACTGTTTCCGGGATGTGCAGGAAATAGAACTCAGGTATATTTTTGTATGTGGAAATCATGGCCATCCATACTTTTGCTGTCGCTTTCTGTCCGTAGGGCCACGTGGATCCACTCCACGATCGCCCTAAACTTCAAACTAACTTGCAGGTTCAACTCAAATTGTACTCTTCCCTCCTTTTAATTTTTCCCAAGCCCCCAAGGAACGTGTTGAGTTTTTACAGGATGGGCCGTCGGGTCGTCAGACACCTCCACCGCCCGGCATTTGCTGGGGTAAGAGTTTTGGATATGGGAAATCGCCCCAAGGGCTTTACCCTGGTGGAACTATTGGTGGTGATCTCGATCATCGGCCTGCTCGCGGCTCTCGGCATCCCCGCTATCAAGGCTGGCCAAGACAAGGCGAAGCAAGCGGCCTGCAGTTCCAACCTGAAACAGTTGGGGGTGGCTCTCTCTTCGTATCTGGCGGAAAACAATGGTGTTTTTCCCGGCCATCATACCATGTCGGGGATTATTGTCTGGCCGCACCGGTTGCGGCCCTACCTCGGTAACAACCATGACCTTTTCTGGTGCCCTGCCGAGGATCGAAACACCAAGTGGCCGGTGACCTACACCTCCCCTACGCCTCACAGCAATCCGCAGCTCGCGTCCTATGGGTACTATCAAGGTGAAACCCCTTTCCGTCCCACCACAAGGTTCTCCTACGGCTACAATGACTGGGGGACAGGACCAGGGGGCTTGGGGGCGAGCGTCGACGACCCAAACAACCCCCTCCCACGTATCGCCAACATCGTGAAACCATCACAAATGTATGCCATCGGGGATACCACTTCGGATGGACGCTGGGATACGGCGATTGATCCGTACAATGACACCGAAGCCCCCAGGGGACGACATGGCGGAGGGGCCAACATGCTGTGCGTGGATGGACACGTCGAAAACATCAAGGTTGAGAATTTGCGGTCCAGGGAAAGCCAATGGGCCAGCCGTTGGAATCGCACGGGAGAGCCCTGATGACCTCGTCTAGGCCTGTATGAGAACGAAAACAAAGATTATATCCACTGGCATAGGCATGGTCCTGTCCTGGGTCCTGCTGGCTGGCTGTGTCCCGCCGGTTCAGCAAACGCAGCAACCGCCCTCGCCGCCCCCGGCCCCCGCCGCCACAGTCTCACAAAACGAAACCTCCTCGGTCACTCCCGCGGCTCAGAAGCATCCTGCCCGCGAAAAAGCGCCTACCGTCCATGAAGTTCTGCGCTCCGGGGAATCCGAGCTTCACCTCTCCACCGAGGACGGGATTCATTTGCGGCATCGTGAAATCTTGGGGTTTTCGTCGCCCCGCCCGATGCAGACCGGGGTTCTCGATGCCCAACAGGCGGAAGGTTGGCTGGGCGGCAAATACGAAACCATCCGGCGGATCGATCCGGATCAGGTGGTCTGCGAGGGAACCTTGACGACCACCAACGGAACTCAATTCGGCTTTACGGACACCTTGACCAGCCTGGGGAAGTCGGGGTCCTTTCGGCTGCAGCGGACGGTCAAAGTCGTTCATGCGGATCCCCGGGACGTCGGTTTTTCCTCCCGCTTCGGATTCGAAACCGCCGAGAAGCAGTCCTTGTCGGATATGATGTTCTTTGCGCCCGGGATTTGGTACGGCCGGAATGAGGGGGCGCGGGGCATCGGCTCTCCCGAACGTCAGGCCAAGGATACCTACTTCCTGTTCCGGGAATCACGCTGCCCGGCCCCGTTTTTCATGGCCCAGACCACCCGCCAGGGGGTCCACGTCACCCTGGCCCAAAACAACCCCGATTCGGTCGTCTCCTTCACCGGCGACGACTTCCTTCCGCTCATCAATGACCTCCGCATCCAGGAGGGAAGTTTTGGTCTTCACAAAGCCCCCTCCCCGGAGATCTTTTACCAGTTTCCAGCTTCGGAGGGGGAACACACCTACATCACCGGCTCCGCCGACGCTTGGGCCCGACGGAGTCATCCGGTCAAGGAGGGCGTCCAGCATGGCTACGACTTGATCCTCCGGCTCGAGCAAAATCCGGATTATTTATCGGCCATGCGCGACACGTGGCGGTTTTTTTACGACCATTACAAACCCAAGGTCATTCCTGCCAACCTGGAGGACGCTTACACCCAGAGCCTGGACCTCTTGTTTCAACTGGCCGTGCCCCGGGGGCCCCGGGAAGTTCCGGGCATCCCGTTCTGTGTGTATGTCGAGTCGGGTAAGGTTGAAAATCCCAGCTACCAGATGGGCTTCATTGGCATGCAGCACGCCGCGGCCTTTCATCTCCTGCGGCATGGCCGGACCAAGGAACGCCCCGACTACGTCAAACGCGGAACCGATATCATCCAATTCTGGGTCGATCATTCGTTCCGCAGTGAATCCCATCGGCTGCCCAGCTCCTGGTATGCCGGCGGCTGGGGGGACAATTGGGAACTGGACAAAAACAAATCGTTTCTCCGCAACGTCGCCGAAGGCACCTATGACATCCTCCGTGCCTATGAATGGGAATCCAAACACGGCACGGCGCATCCGGATTGGCTCGCCTACGGGCAGCGTTTCGGAGACTGGCTCCTGGAAAGTCAATCCGAAGACGGCTCTTGGAATAACCGGTATAGTCTGGAAGGCGCCCCGGTTTTGGATCAAGGCCCGGCCCCATCGGGGACACTGTTTCCAGTTCCTCTCCTGTTGAAACTTCACGCCCTCACCGGCAAGCAGGCTTATCTCGACGCCGCCCTCAAAGCAGGGGAATTTGGATATCGGGAATTTTATTTGAAAGGCATCTACCGGGGCGGAGCGGTCGACAACCCCAATGTCATGGACAAAGAAGCCGCCCTGATGAACTTCCGGTCATTCCTGGCGCTCTATGAAGTGACCAAGGAGGAACGGTGGCTGGAGGCGGCGAAGTCGGCGGCCCTCTTCGGCGAAACCTGGACCTATATCTGGGACGTCCCCATACCCCCGGAGTTTTACGAATTTTATAAAACCTTTTTCCGTCCCGGCTTCCGCTCCACGGGCCTCGGCTTGGTGGCCACCGGGCTCAGTTATGCGGACTGGTATGCGGCGAGGCATGCCGGCGATTTTTACCGCCTCTACCAGATTACCGGGGACGAGCATGATCAGCAGGTGGCCGAAATTCTGTTGCACAACACCAAACAAACCATGGACATTCAGGGATCGATTGCCGAAGGCCGTTATGGGCGGCCCGGACTACAGGTGGAGGGAATGGATCTGGTGATTATCCGCGGCAAGCATAACAAGCTCTGGCTCCCCTTCGTGACCACGACCCATCTCGAGGGAATGACCCAAATTGAGGAACTCCGGGGAAAACCTTCCCCATGACCGGCTCCTCAAAATTTCTTATGGGGAGAGTGAGGGGAGCGGTGGTGGTGGCCGCTTTGTGCATGGGCCTCCTCGGCGGGGCGTGCAGCCGGCAGGACCGGCCGGAAGTCACCCTCCGTTTCTGGAACGGATTCACGGGGCCGGATGGACGGCCCATGCAGCAACTGGTGAAAGAGTTTAACCGGGAAAACCCGGATATCCGCATCATCATGCAACGCATGGATTGGTACACGTACTACAATAAACTGTTCGTCGCCGGCATTGGCGGGCGCGCGCCGGAAGTATTTATTATCCATGCATCCAATATTCCCCGTTTTATTCACGCGGATTTCTTGCGGCCCATGGATGACCTGCTCGAAAAAGAGATGGGGCTCGATCCAAAGGACTTCTTTTCCCAGGCCTGGAACGCCGCCGGAGACGGGGGAAAGCAGTACGGCATTCCCCTGGATATCAGTATTCACGGAATGTATTACAATAAATCCCTGTTCCGCGCGGCCGGAATCGTGGACGCAACCGGAGAACCCCGCCCCCCACGCAACCAAAAGGAGTTTATGGAGGCGTTGCGGAAGCTGACTTTGGACCGGGATGGGGATGGGGACATGGATCAGTGGGGGTTCGTTTTCACCAATACCCGCAACAATCTCCTCGTTCTGATGGTGCAATTTGGGGGGATGTTTTTTGACCGGGATCACCGGCAATGCCTGTTGAACAGCGAAGGCAACGTGCGTGCCTTGACCTGGTGCCGGGATCTGATCCATCGGGAAAAATTGGTCCCCTCCCCCGAAAATTTCATCGCCTGGCTTGGCTTCCGACAGGGCAATGTGGCCATGGCTTTTGAGGGAATCTATATGCTGGCCGATCTGCAGAAACAGACTGACCTGGATTTCGGGGTCGCCCCCATCCCCACGATCGGGGAGCAGCCGGCCACCTTGGCGAGCTCCCACATCGTCTGCCTGCGGCGGGACCTCAAGAACCCGGAACTGCAGGCCGCCAGCCGTTTTGCCCGCTTCCTGACGGATCGTTCCTTGGATTGGGCCGCGGCCGGCCAGGTTCCGGCCAGGCTGAGTCTTCTCCAATCGGACCGCTTCCGCTCGATGGAGGCCCAGGCCACCTTCGCCCAACAACTGGACCATGTTTTCTACGAGCCTAACCAGCCGTTCAACAACCAGTTCGATACCGAATTCAATGAAGCCGTGGAGAAAGCGCTGCGGAACAGTGAAACCCCCCAAGCGGCCCTCGATCGCGCGGTGGCAAACACCCAGCGTGCCGTCCGGCGCCATTATGACCTTTGGGATCAGGCAAAGAATGCCTCCTCCGAGAAAAGCTCCGGCCTGTGAACACCCGGCAAAATCAGTTTCAACGCTACTCGGGCTGGATCTTTGTCTTGCCCTTTCTGATCCTTTTTGCGGCATTCCTGTTAACGCCCCTGCTCTATGGCCTGGCGCTCAGTTTTTTCAACTGGGAAATGCTCTCCCCTGCCCCGGCCCAGTTTATCGGATGGGGTAATTTCCACGAGGCCCTGCATAGCGATCGGTTTTGGACCTCCACCCTGGCCACCGCCCGCTTTGTCCTCATGGCCACGCCGGCCACCGTCGGTATCGCCCTGGCCTTGGCCCTGGGGATCAACACCATTCAGGGGCGTCGGCAGGCTTTTTACCGGGCCTCATATTTCCTGCCGGGCCTGTTGTCCATCAGCGTGGCCGGTTTGCTGTGGACCTGGTTCTACAATGGCGAATTCGGGCTTTTTAATGCCTATCTCGAGAAGGTGGGGATCAAGATTCCGTGGCTGACCAGCACCTCCTGGGCCATGAAGTCGATTGTGATCATGAGTTTGTGGTGGTGCCTCGGCGGTGCCACCATCATTTTGCTGGCGGGGCGGCAACAGATCTCGCAAAGCCTGTACGAAGCGGCATCCATGGATGGAGCCGGTGCCCTCAGTAGCTTATGGCACATCACCATTCCCCAGATGCGCCCGGTGCTGCTTTTTGTGACCGTGACGAACATCATCGGCAGTTTTCAGGTCTTTGGTCAGACCTACATCATCACCCGGGGAGGGCCGGAAGACAGCACACGGGTTTTGGTTCAGTATATTTACGAAACCGCCTTCCTGCATTACCGGATGGGATACGGATCCGCCATGTGCTGGCTTCTCTTTGCCTTCATTGCGTTTTTTTCGGTGATCCAATTCATGGCCATGAAGGAGAGGAGGTAGCCGATGCTGGGGGAAAGCCGTGCAAAAAGGTTTTCGTTGGAGGGACTGTTGCTGTTGGGCGCCCTGCTCTTCATCGCTCCGGTACTCCTCATGGCGTTGACCTCGTTCAAGCCTGATTCGGAAATCATTCGTTTTACCGGGGTCTTCCCGCACCAATGGACGCTCGACAATTTCCGGGAAATTCTTGGGTCCCCGGAAGAAATCCCGCTCCTGCGGTGGTTTTTCAACAGTGTTTTCATTTCCTCCAGCGTCACCCTGCTGGTGCTCACCGTGGATGCCCTGGCCGCCTACGGACTAGCCCGCCTCAACCTGCCCGGAAAAAAACCCTTCATGATCCTGATTCTTGCCATGCTGATGGTGCCCGGGCAGATCATGCTGGTCCCCATGTATTTAATTTTGAATCAGTTGGGCTGGCTGGATAGCCCCCTGTCCCTGATCGTTCCCGCCGGGGCCGGTGTCTTTGGTGTCTTTCTGCTGCACCAGTTTTTTGTCGGTATTCCCAAGGATCTCGAAGAGGCGGCGATTCTCGAAGGCTGCAACCGGTTTCAGGTTTTTTGGCACGTCATCCTTCCCCTGTCCAAGCCTGCCTTGGCCACCCTGGGCATCTTTACCTTCATGGGAGCCTGGAATGATTTTGTGGGACCCCTGGTGTTTTTGGACAGCGTGGAGAAATACACCATGCCGGTGGGGATTGCCCTCTTCCAAACCTCTTACTATGCGGAGTATGGCATCACCTTGGCGGCCGCCATGCTTTGCACCCTGCCCACCTTGATCGCCTTCCTGCTGTTCCAACGCCAGATTGTGGAGGGAATTTCCATGAGTGGGTTGAAGGAGTGATGAGACCTCACCTCATCCCGGCGCAGGGATCGTTGCCCACCCCGAGGGCCCCGCATCCATCGCCCATCCCCGAAACGCCTCACTCGGCCCGGGTTTCCTCGGGTTGCCCTGGGCGGGTGACTCGTTCAAGGTGCTAAAAAAATGGCCACGGTAAAAATCGAAGATCTGGTCAAAGCCTACCCGGGGGAGAGGGGCCGCCCCGGCAAGACGGTGGTGGACCACGTGAATATCGAAATCCGCCACCGCGAATTCATGATCCTCGTGGGTCCCTCGGGGTGCGGCAAAAGCACCACCCTCCGCATGATCGCCGGCCTCGAGGAAATCACCTCCGGCGCCATCTATATCGACGATCGCAAGGTGAACGATGTCGCCCCCAAGGACCGGGATATCGCGATGGTCTTCCAAAACTACGCCCTCTACCCGCATATGTCGGTGCGGGAGAACCTCGCCTTCGGCCTGAAATTGCGGGGATTTGCCCGGGAGGAGATCCATCGCCGGGTTCAGGAGGCCGCCAAAATCCTGGGCCTGCTCGAACCGGACAACCTCTTGGACCGAAAACCCAAGGCCCTTTCGGGTGGTCAACGCCAAAGGGTGGCCCTGGGCCGCGCCATGGTCCGCCAACCCAAGGCATTCCTCTTCGACGAACCCCTTTCCAATCTCGACGCCAAAATGCGGGTGGAGATGAGGGCGGAAATCACCCGTTTGCATCACCGATTGCAAAGCACCATGGTGTATGTCACCCACGATCAGGTCGAAGCCATGACCATGGCGGATCGCATGGTGGTGATGCACCAGGGGCGGGTGCAGCAGATCGCCACCCCGCTGGAAATCTACCGGCATCCCGCCAACCGCTTTGTCGCCGGATTCATTGGCAGCCCCCCCATGAATTTTCTCCATGGATCGCTGGTCGGGGCCGGAGACCGGCTCGCCTTCCGCGAAAAAACCCCGCCGGGTTCCGCCACCCCTGTCCAAGTGGTCTTGCCGCCGGAATCCTCCCGACGCTTCGCCCCGCATCGCGACCGGGAAATCGCGCTGGGAATCCGGCCGGAACACCTGGGCGAAGCCACCCCGGAGGGGCCGGCGGGTTTTGAGGCCATCGTGGATCTGGTCGAACCCATGGGAGCCGAAACCTTCCTGCATGTGCACACCGGGGGCCACTCCCTCGTCATCCGTAGTTCTGCAGAGGAAAGCGCCCAAGCCCAAGCCGGCAGCCGGCGTAAATTCCGCCTGGATCCGGATAAGGCCTGTTTTTTTGACCCATCCTCCGGCGCGGCGCTACCCCTCTCGTAAGCCCGCCTTCCCCTGCCGCTCAACCGTGGGTGTGCGTTCCCGCGTTGGTGGTGTTGCGGGAGGCCTTCCTTCTTTTGGGGGGCGAAGAATAAAACGTCAAAGTTCAGGGGGAGGCTTGGCGATTCCCGCGGAAAACCTCCGTTGCTGGGGAAACCCGCGGTTGTCACCACCGTTCCCGGGGGTATTTTTTGACGATATTGAATCCATCCCTGA